>Ga0335080_10004857_pt1 | contig 13743 bp, 13 predicted proteins | sample Lox_Sample_34_FD_206720 | JGI IMG/M metagenome (GOLD analysis project Ga0335080, IMG submission 206720) | Soil microbial communities from Loxahatchee National Wildlife Refuge, Florida, United States - Lox_Sample_3.4 | ecosystem: Environmental > Terrestrial > Soil > Wetlands | place: USA... | reverse complement strand
CCGCGCCGGTCCCGGCGATCTGGTCTAAACTGGCTCGGTCACCGCGAACGCCCCTTGCTCCCGCCCTTGTCTCTCCAGGAGGAAACCCGATGGCCCAGCCGAACGTGAAGGCCGCGCTCTCTTACCTCGACGGCCACCTCGCCGACTTCCAGGCCCAGCTCGTGAGCCTGAGCCGGATCCCCGGCGTCTCCGCCGAGCCCGCCCCGAACGCCCACGTGAAGCGCTCGGCCGAGGCCACGGCGGAGGTGATGCGGGCGGCCGGCATCCAGAACGTGGAGATCCTCGAGCTCCCGGGCGTCCACCCCTACGTCTACGGCGACTGGCTCGGGAAGCCGGGCGCGCCGACGGTCCTCCTCTACGGGCACCACGACGTGCAGCCGGAAGGCCGGCACGAGAAGTGGATCTCGCCGCCCTACGAGCCGACGGTGCGCGCCGGCCGCCTCTACGGCCGCGGCACCGCGGACGACAAGGCCGGGGTCATGACCCACGTGGCCGCCGTCGCCTCCTACCTCAAGGCGACCGGCGAGGTGCCGGTCAACGTCCGATTCGTGGTCGAGGGCGAGGAGGAGATCGGCTCCGAGAACCTCGGGAAGTTCCTGGCCACCTACAAGCACAAGCTCGCCGCCGACTTCATCGTCCTCTCCGACACCGCGAACTTCGACACCGGCGTCCCCGCCCTCACCTACCAGCTCCGCGGCATCTGCACGATCGACGTGACGGTGCAGACGATCGCCCAGCCCGTCCACAGCGGCATGTGGGGCGGCCCCGTGCCCGACCCCGTCCAGGTCCTGTGCACGCTCGTCGCCTCTCTGCAGGGTAAGCGGGGCGAGATCGCCGTGCCCGGCCTCTACGCGAAGGTCGCGAAGACGAAGGCGAAGCAGCTCCAGCGCATCCGCCGGCTCCCGTTCGACGCGGCCAAGTTCAAGCGCGAGGCCCGGATGATGAAGGGCATGAAGCTGGCCGGCGAGAAGGGCTTCTCGGTCTACGAGCAGCTCTGGACGCGGCCGTCGCTCACCGTCATCGCCTTCGACGCCCGGCCGATCAAGGGCTCCTCGAACCAGATCATCGACCACGTCACCGCGCGCCTGTCCCTGCGCACGGTGCCGGACATGGACGCGAGGGCGGCGGGGAAGGCGGTCATCCGGAAGCTGACCGCGAAGCCGCCCTACGGGGCGAAGGTCACGGCCGAGATCGTGGGCACGACGCCGTGGTGGACGACCGACCCCGAGGGCCCCGCCTTCGAGGCCGCCCGCCGCGCCTTGAAGGCCGGCTACGGCAAGGACGTGGCGATGATCGGGGCCGGCGGCTCGATCGGCTTCGTGGGCCCGTTCGCCGATCTCCTCGGCGGGGCCCCCTGCCTCCTCATGGGCGTCGAGGACCCGATGTGCAACGCGCACTCCGAGAACGAGAGCCTGCACCTCGGCGACTGGGTCAAGTCCATGCGGTCGGCCGTCCACATGTACGACGAGCTCTCGCGGGTGCCGACGAAGAGGCGGTAACTCAGCGGGGCGGCTCGACCGGCGTGAGCGGCACGTCCCAGTGGGCGTCGAGGATCTCGAACCGCCGCTGCTCCTCCTTCCGGAAGGTCTCCTGGTCGGGGTAGAGGCGCTTCGCGATCTCCTCGTCGGGGCTCGGCCCGCCGAGGACGCTCCAGCTCGAGAAGGTGATCACGACGAGGAACGTCCAGTCCGCGCGGCCCTCTCCGTGGAACGTCGGTCGGTAGACGCTCACCGACTTGATCCGTCCCCCCGGTCCCATCTGGTCCTTCAGGACCGGGTAGTGGTTCTTGAAGAAGAGCCTCTCGAACTCCTGCTGGAAGCCCCAGCGCACCTTGTAGTAGTAGGCGGCGGTGATCGGCTTGTCCTCGGCGAGGACCGGGGACGCGAGGAGCGTGGCGAGGGCGAGGGCGAGGGCGACGAGGGCGAAGGCGCGTTTCATGATCGACCTCCGGAGCGCGAGCCTCACTTCCTCCGCTTGTAGGTGATGCGCATCATCACGGTCTGGCCGTCCGGGCCGTACATCGTGAAGACGCGGTTGTCGGCGTCCTTCCACTCGGTGGTCGCCTTCGTCCTCCCGACCTGGCCGGAGGGATCCGGGCCCTCCATGACCGTGGACATGGTCCTCTTCGCCGCGTCGTAGGTGGCCTCGACCGTGTAGTAGGAGGGCGTCATCGTGTCCACCCAGGTCCCCACGAACTTCTTCTTCGCCGGGTCGTAGCCCGTGGTGCCCCGGCCCTCGAAGGGCTGGCCCATCATCTCGGACTTGAACTCGGTGAGCTGCCAGAAGCCGCCCATCATGGTCACCGTCTCGGTGCCTTTCGACACGGTGGCCGGCGCGCCGGGCGCCATGAACGACTCGACCGTGGCGTCCCAGGTCCCGACGTCCTTCTTGAGCATCTCGTGCTCGGGGCCGGGCTGGGGCATCGCGGGCATCTGGGCGAGGGCGGGCAGGGCGACGGCGGAGAGCAGCAGGCAAGCGGCCATTGCCTTCTTCATGCGGTTGACCTCCGGGTTTTGGGAGAGTCTAGCACCGGCGGCCCGGCGCCGAGACCGCGTATTCCCGCGTGACGCGCGAAGCGACCCTGGGGACGGCGACGCCTCGCGCGGCGGCCGCCGCCGCCCGCGCTCGGCGTGGGCCTAGCTCCACAGCCGGTCCCACGAGCGCTCCTTGTCCCACTCCGGCGTCGGCTCGAAGTAGCCGGGCTCCCGGAGGTGGGCCTTGATCGCCTCCGGGTTCGGCTCCACCCCGAGGCCGGGCCGGTCGGGCACCGCCGCGAAGCCCCGGTCGAGGGTGACCGCGGGCGTGACGAGGTCACCCCACCACGGCACGTCGAGGGAGTGATGCTCGAGGGCTACGAAGTTCTCGGTGGCGGCGGCGCAGTGGACGTTGGCCATGAACGAGATCGGCGATCCCGCGAAGTGCATCGCCATCGGCACCCCCCGCTCCTGCGCGTAGTCCCCGATCTTCTTCGTCTCCAGGATCCCGCCCGCGGTGGCGAGGTCGGGGTGGATCATGTCCACCGCGCCGTAGTCGATCAGCTTGATGAAGTCCTCCTTCAGGTAGATGTCCTCGCCGGTGAGGATCGGCACGTCCACCGCGTCCTTGATCATCTTGAGGAGGTTCGGGAACTGCCAGGGCACCATGTCCTCCATCCAGGCCAGGTTGTGCCTCTCCATCGCCTTGGCCAGCCGGATGCAGGAGTTCACCCCGATGTGGCCGAAATGGTCGGTGGCCAGGGGGATGCTCATCCCGATGAGCTCCCGCATCCGGCCGACGTAGTCGGCCATCAGCGAGGCGCCCTTCTCGGTCAGCTCGATGCCGGTGAACGGGTGCATGGTCGTCGCCCGCTGCTCCTGCGTCTGCCCGAGCGGCATCGAGAGCGTGCCGGGAACGCTCTCCACGACGTCGATGCCGACGTCGCACTTCAGGAACGTGAGGCCGCGGTCCATGCGGCCCTTGAGCACCTGGGCCTGCCTCTCGGCGTCCTTCAGCACGTCCCCGGTGCGGGGCACCTCGGGCGTGTCGGCGTAGATTCGCACCTTGTCGCGGAAGCGGCCGCCCAGCATCTGGTAGACGGGCACGCCGAAGGCCTTCCCGGCGAGGTCCCAAGCCGCCATCTCGACCGCGCACACCCCGCCGCCCTGCCGCGCGTGGCCGCCGAACTGCTTGATCTTGCGGAAGACCTTGTCCACGTTGCAGGGGTTCTCGCCGATCAGCCGGCTCTTCAGGATGAGGGCGTACGTCTTGCTCGCCCCGTCCCGCACCTCGCCGTAGCCCGAGATCCCCTGGTTCGTGTCGATGCGGATGAGGGGGTCGGTCATGGGCGCCTCGCCCACCACCGCCACCCTGAGGTCGGTGATCCGGAGGTCGGACGGCTTCGAGGCCGTCTGCACGCTGGAGAGCGCGGCCTCGGCGTCTGTCTCCCCGGCGAGGCCGAGGACGCCCGCCCCGGCCGCCGCCATCCCGGCCGACTTGAAGAAGGACCGACGACCGACGAGGGCTTCGAGCACACGCTTCATGGGACCTCCCGAGGCGCCCCCTCGAGGGCGCTCACGCGCTCCGGCGGCGAATCCGAGGGATCATATGTGGATGGCGAGACCTGTCAATCGCAGCCCCTGGCGCGCGGCGCTCCTCCCGGCCCTCGTCGCGCTCCTCGTGCCGTCGCCGGCCGGCGCGCAGAGCCGAGAGCGGCGGCGCCTCGAGGCCTGCCGCGAGGTGCTCGAGGAGCTGCTGGGAGGGGAGGAGCGCATCCCCCGAGACCTCCTGGACAGGTCCGAGTGCGTGGCCGTCGTCCCGAGCACGAAGAAGCTCGCCCTCGGCTTCGGCGGCCGGTGGGGGAAGGGCGCGGTGCTCTGCCGCTCGGAGGCCGAAGGCGGGTCGTGGAGCCCGCCCCTCATGATCTCGCTCGGTGGAGGCAGCCTCGGCCTGCAGGTCGGTGGCCTGGAGGCCGACTACGTCTTCCTGGTCATGAACCCGAAGGGCATCGACTACCTGATGCGCTCGCAGTTCACCCTCGGCGGGGACGTGGCGGTGGCGGCCGGCCCCCTTGGACGGACGGGCTCGGCCTCGACCGACCTCCGGATGCACGCCGAGATCCTGAGCTACTCGCGGTCGCGGGGGCTCTTCGTCGGCCTGTCCCTCGAGGGGGCGGTCGTGAAGCAGGACCGCACCGCCAACGAGAGGGTCTACGGCGAGGCCGTGAACGTGAAGGGCCTCCTCCGCCACGGGGAGTATCCCGTCCCCGCGGTGGCCCGGGAACTCGTGGAGCTGCTCGCGACGTCGTCGCCCCGCCGCGGCCCTCCGAGCTGAGGCCGGAGGCTACAGCTTGCCGAGCACCTTCAGCGCGCCGACGGAGAGCGCCGGCACGTAGGTGATGAGCAGGACCGCGGCCACCATGATGAGCAGGAAGGGGAGCGCGTACGCCGTCACCCGGGTGAGCGGCTTCCCGAACCGCGACGAGGACAGGAAGAGGTTGAGGCCGAACGGCGGGCAGAGGAAGCCGGCCTCCAGGTTGGCGAGGAAGATCACGCCGAGGTGGATGGGCTGGACGCCGAAGGCGGCCCCGATCGGGACGACGAGCGGGGCGAGGGCCACGATCGCGGCGTAGATCTCGACGAGCGACCCCACCACGAGGAGGAGCGCGTTCAGGGCGAGGAGGAAGAGGACCTCCGAGTGGATGTGGGTCTTCACCCAGGTCGCGAGCTGGTCGGGGATCTGGGCGTCGACCACGTAGCTCGTGATGCCCATGGCCGAGCTCAGGAGGATGAGGACCGCCCCGGTCAGGATCGACGACCGGACGAGGACGCCGGGCAGCGTGCGCCAGAGGTGCAGGTCCCGGGTCAGGAAGCACTCCACGACCACCGCGTAGGCCAGGGCCGCCGCCGCGGTCTCGACCATCGACGCCCGTCCGCTCGCGAAGAGGCCGACCACGAAGAACGGGAGAACGAGCTCGAAGCGGGCTTCCCAGGTCGCAGCCAGGACCTCGCGAAGCGAGAAGGTGTGGCGGGGTACGTGGTGGCGGATGCCGGTACGGATGGCGTAGGCGGCCACCATCAGGATCATGAGGACGCCGGGCAGGAACCCGGCCAGGAACAGCGAGTCCGCGGGCACGTTGTGCTCGCGGGTCCCCGCCACGACGCTGTAGAGGATGACGGGCAGGCTGGGCGGGAAGAGCAGCCCCAGGCTGCCCGCCACCGTCACGAGACCGACGGAGAAGTTCTCCGGGTACCCGTCCTCCCGGAGGATGGGGTAGACGAGGCCGCCCACGGCGATGATCGTGACCCCCGACCCGCCGGTGAACGTGGTGAAGAGGGCGCACACGGCGGTGACCATCACGGCCAGGCCGCCCGGCATCCAGCCGAGGAGCGAGCGGAAGAACCGCAGCAGCCTCGACGAGGCCCGGCTCTCGGCGAGCACGTAGCCGCAGGCGGTGAGGAGGGGGATCGCGGGCAGGGTGGGGGACGAGATGAGCCTGTAGACCTCCGCCGAGACCGCCGTCACCGGCAGGCCCTCGCGGAAGAAGAAGAAGAGCGAGAAGGCCCCCATGGCCACGAAGACCGGCGTGCCGAGGACGAGCGCGGCGAGGATCAGGGCCACCATCGGCCACGTGGCGGAGGCGACCTGCTCGGGCACGAGGCCGAGGGCGAAGGCGACGGGGATCGCGGCCAGGGCGACGAGCCGGCCCGTCCAGCCCTTCGACGCGCCGAAGGCGAAGCGGAGCGTCATCAGGCCGAGAGCGGCCGGCATGACCAGCTCGAGCACCCACACCGGCACTCCGCCGAGCAGAGTCTCGCCCTCCTCCCGGTTCGCGAGGACGAGTCCGACTGCGGCGTAGGTCAGGATGCCGGCCGTCGACGCCGAGACCGCGGCCGCGAGCACGCGGCCGGCGCGGCGGACGAGGCTCGCCTCGCCCAGGAGCTCGGCCGTCGAGAGGGTCAGGTGGCGGCGCTCGCGGGTGGCGACGAGCCCGCCCAGGAAGGCCAGCCAGAGCACGAGCTGGTGCAGGTAGTCGGCGCCGGCCGGGACGTGGACGCCGAACGGCCGCCCGATCGTGTCGACGAGCGGCAGGGCCGCGGCGGCGACGAGGGCGGCGACGAGGAGGCCGTGCTCCAGAACCCGCGCCGCGCGGCCGACGGCGGAGGCGGGGGGCGGGGAGAGGACGACCTCGACCGGGCCCGGGTCGGCCGTCACTTCGGGGCCGCGGCGCCCCGCTGCTTCCGGTACTCGTCGCGGTAGCGCATCGCCTCGTCGAAGGCCTCGGCCGGAACCACCTTCCCCCGGATCTTCGGGTAGATGCTCTCGGTGAGCTTCAGCCACTGAGCCTTCTGCGCGGCCGAGACCGGCACCACGGTGAGGCCGCGCTTCTTCATGGCGTCGACGTCCTTCGCCTCCGCGTCCCGGATCTCCCTCTGGAGGCGCGTGCCCGCCTCCTGCGACACCTTGAGCAGCTCGGGGCGCACGTCGGCCGGGATCTTCTCCCACGCGGACTTGGTGATGATCGTCGCCCCCTGGAGGAGCTGCCACCGCAGGTCGGTCATGAACTTCGCGTAGTTGAAGAACTGGGAGATGACCGCGACCTGGGGCGGGGAGCCGAGGGCCTCCACGAGGCCGGTCTGGAGGGCGGTCGCGATCTCGGTCGAGGGCAGGGGCACCGGGTTGAAGCCGGCCGACCGCCACACCTCCACCGCCTCCGCGTCGCCCGCCCACGAGAAGAGCTTCAGCTTGCGGAGGTCGTCCGGCACCGCCACCGGCTTCTGGGTGAAGAAGTGCACCCAGCCCCCGTCGGCCCAGTTGAGGACGACGAACCCCTTGGCCTCGAGGCTGGCCTCGAGCTTGGGCCGCATCTTCTCGTGGACCCAGTACACCTCCTCGTAGGAGTCGTACATGAGAGGGATGCCCATCGCGTAGACCGACTTGTCGATCTCGGCCACCCCGACCGAGGTGAGGACGCCGGCGTTCAGCGTGCCGAGGCGCATCTTGCGCACGACGTCGGGGTCGTCGCCGGCGACGCCGCCCGGGAAGAGCCGCACGGTCACGCGGCCCCCGGACGCCTGCTTCCACTTCTCCGCCGTCTCCTTGAGGATGAGGTGCCAGGACGAGCCGTCCGGCACGAGGGTCGCCATGCGGACGAGGATGGAGGCCTGGGCCTCGGCGGGCGGGGTCGGCCATCCCGCCACGGCCGCGGCCGCCGCGACGAGGGCGGCGAGGAGGAAGCGCAGGCGTCGGGCAGTTCGGGGATCGGTCATCGGGTCCTCTCGGAAGTCCGCTATTCGATGAAGAGCTCGTCCACGCGGCCGAGCTGCCAGCGGGCGCGCTTCTGGGCGAGGAGGTTGGCGAGGCGCTGGTCGTCGGCCCGGCTGGTGTCGATCGCGAGCGCCTTCTCCAGCAGCTCCTTGAACTGCGCCTTGTCCTGCTTCGAGACGCACACGCTCTCGGCGTACGTGAGGTAGGGGAAGGCCCGGCGCCCCTGGGCGCAGGCGAGGTCCTTCTCGAAGTGCTCGCGCGCGCGCTCGACCGAGCCGCCGATCGACGAGCGGCCGGCCTCCCAGCTGACGAAGAACTCGTGGATCGAGCCGAGGCCCCAGCAGGGATCGAGCTCGAGCGCGCGCCGGGCGAGCGCCTCCACGATCGGCTGGTCGGCGCTCACGTCGGAGTCGTTCACCTTGAGAGCCATCGCGCCCGCCCAGCCCATCGCGCTCCAGTAGAGGAGGGGCACGTGCTCCTTCCTCGCCGGGGCGAGGGCGGCCTTCGGGTCGCGCCGGAGCGCGTCGCGGAGGCCCGGGAAGTCGACCTCCAGGCCGCGCAGGCCGTAGTCCCGGGCCCGCAGGTACAGCCGCCGGGCCCGGCCGCGCAGCTCCGTGGCCCGGTCGAGGTCCTTCGCCTCGACCATGTCGCCCTCGAGCTGCACCCAGCCGTAGGCGTACTGCACGAAGCCGGAGGAGGCGGCGAGGAGGAGGCCCTTGTGCCTCGGGGCCGACTGGAGGAGGCCCTCCATCGTCTTCAGTCCGAACGGGACGGCCTGGCCGACGAGCTCCGGGTCGTCGTCGGAGGCGTAGTTCGGGCCCGAGTCGGCGAGCGCGTCGCCGACCTTGTTGATGGCCATCGACCGGATCGAGCAGCCGGGGAGGGCGAGGCCGAGGAGGGCGAGGCAAGCGACGAGGCCGGATCGGGAGAAGGATCGGGTCATGGCGTCAGCCGGTAACTTGCGGATTCTACCATTGCCGTCGTGACGGTCCTCTGCCGGCGGGCGTGGCCAAAGGCGCGGCGGCGGGGTAGGATGGCCTGCTCTCCGAGGGAGGTTCTCGCATGAAGGCCCGGCTCGCCGCCCTGTTGTGCCTCGTCCCCCTGCCGGCCCTCGCCCAGCAGCAGGACTTCTCGAAGGTGGAGGTCAAGGCCGAGAGGATCGTCGACGGCATCTACATGCTGACCGGCTCCGGCGGGAACATCGGCCTGTCCGTCGGCCGGAGCGGCACGTTCGTGATCGACGACCAGTACGCCCCCCTCACGGACAAGATCCTGGCCGCGATCCGCGCGATCACCCCCGACCCCGTGCGCTTCGTCGTGAACACCCACTGGCACGGCGACCACACCGGCGGCAACGAGAACATGGGCAAGGCGGGCGCCCTCCTCGTGGCCCACGAGAACGTGCGCCGGCGCATGGGCGCCGAGCAGTTCAACGCGCTCTTCAATCGCAGCACGCCGGCCTCCCCGGAGGCGGCCCTCCCCGTGGTCACGTTCACCGACGCGATCACCTTCCACTGGAACGGCGACGACATCCGGGTCCACCACGTGAAGCCCGCCCACACCGACACCGACTCGATCGTGCAGTTCGTCAAGGCCGACGTCGTCCACATGGGCGACGTCTTCTTCAACGGCTCGTACCCCTTCATCGACGCCTCGAGCGGCGGCCGGGTCGACGGGGTGATCGAGGCCGTCGACCAGGCGCTCGCCGGGACGGGGCCGGCGACCCGCTTCATCCCCGGCCACGGGCCGGCCGGCACCCGCGCCGACCTCCAGGCCTACCGGGACACGGTGAAGACGCTCCGCGACCGCATCGCGAAGCTGAAGGCGGAAGGGAAGAGCCGCGACCAGGCGGTCGCGGCGAAGCCGACCGCCGACTTCGACGCGAGGTGGGGCACGGGCTTCATGAAGGGGGACACCTTCACCGGCATCGTCTACGACTCGCTGCCCTGAAGGCGGCCGGCCATGGCAGGGCCGCCCCCGCTGCCTCGCCCCTCCCGGACGCCGTGGGCCGTCGCGGCCGCCGCGGCGGTGGTGGCGATCCTGACCGCGGGGGCGCTCTACGTCTTCCACTCCGTCCGACGCCTGCCTTCGGACGTGATCGAGGGCAGCCGGCAGGCGCTCCGGGACCTCCGGGAGGTTGCCGCCGCCTTCCGCACCGGCACGGTGACGACCGTCTTCCACGGCTACGCCACCCAGGTCACCGGCACGACCCGGCTCCAGTTCGCCGAGCTGCGGGAGGAGGAGCGCTTCGAGCGCCGCGACAGCGAGGCCGTCTTGTGGGGCACCTTCGCCCTGCCCGACGTCGTCGTCGAAGCCACGGCACCCGTCGCCTACACGTACTACCTGGACCTCGACAAGGAGTGGCGGTTCCGGCTCGACGGGAAGGACGTGCTCGTGGCGGTGCCCCTCGTGGAGTGGAACCGCCCGGCGGTGGACGTGTCCGCGCTGCGCTACGAGGTGCGCGAGGGGAGCGTCTTCCGCGACGAGCAGGTGGTCGTCGATCGGCTGCGGGCCGAGCTCACGCCGCTCCTCGACCGGCGGGCGCGCGAGCACGTGCCCCTCGTGCGGGAGGCGGGCCGGAGGAAGGTCGAGGCCTTCGTCGAGACCTGGCTCGTGCAGCGCTTCGCCGACGGCCGCGACTACCGCGCTCGGGTCGTCTTCGGCGACGAGCCCGCCGCGGCCACGCCGCGAGCGCCGGCCCTGCCGTCGCCCTCGGGCTAGAGGGCCGAGCTACCTCCGGGCGAAGTGCGCCGGGGGCCCGATCGTCAGCCGGCCCGAGGAGCTCGAGCCCGTCGTGAGCGTCACCAGGTAGCCGATCTGCTCGTCGTTCGGGCCGTCGTTCGCCACGAAGAGCGAGTAGGTCCCGGCCGGCACGTTGCTCGCCGTCAGCAGGCGCGGCCTCGGCCCGTCGAGGGACTTCGTGAGGTAGTTGCACTCGTCCCGGTCGAACTGGTTGGGGCTGCACAGCCGGTCGGTGACCCAGACGTGGATCTGGCTGTCGTCGTTGAGGTAGCTGATCGTCACGTTCAGGGTGCCGGGGGCCGGTGTCGTCAGGTCCCACTTCACGATCCGCGTCCCACCGACGGCCGTGGGAGCCGAGAGCGGCTCCTGACCCTGGAGGATGAGCGTGGGCGGGGTCGGGGTGGGCGTCGGCACCGGCGTGGGCGTCGGGGTGGGCGGCGTGACGCTCGAGCTGCCGCCGCACGCCGCGAGCGCGAGGGCGAGGCCCGCCCCGGCGAGGGGCCTCCTCGGCCAGGCCGGTCGATCGTGGACCATGCTGCGCCTCCCTGGGCAGGATGGCCGTGCCGTGCCTCCGGGCCTCCCACCCTGCTCGTCGTGAACGCCTCCACGTTATCACGGCCGGGGAGGCCGTCCGGCCTCCGTGTCCACGACGCTCTGGCGCAGGTCGAGGAGCTGCCAGCCGCCGGACCGGATATTCTCGCGCTCGGTGCGCAGCAGCTCCAGGAAGCGGCGGACGCCGACCGGCTCGTTCCCGTTGGCGTGGACGAGGACGATGCTGCCCTCGGCCGGAGGCTTGCGGCTCTTCGCGAGCCACGCGTCCGACCCGAGCGGCACGAGGCCGAGGCCGACCACGGTGCCGAACACGTCCGGGCGGGACACGAGGCCCGGGAAGCGGAAGAAGACGGAAGGGAGGAGGCCCGCCTCGAGCATGGCCTTCTCGGTGTCGAGCACCTCGGCCCGCACGTCGGTCCCCGGCTGGAGCAGGAAGTTCTCCTCGAGGGGTGCTTCGGGGCTCGCCCGGTGGTGGTTGGAGTGGTTGACCCACGTGACGGCGAGGGTTCCTTCCCGCTCCAGGGACGCGAGCCACTCGAGGTCGGCCGCGTGCTCCCTCATCCAGGCCCCGGTCAAGGCGATCGCCACCGGCAGGGGCCTCGCCTCGCGGCCGAGGGCGTCCGTGAGCGCGGTGAAGAGGGCTCGGTCGAGCGGGTGGGCGGACGGGCAGAGGTCGACGGTCAGGTCGATCCCCGGGCGTCCCGGCCGCAGGTGGCCGAGGCCCGCTCCCTGCAGCGGCTTCTCGTTCGCCTCGGCGTCCTTGAGCGCCCGGCCGTACGCGGTCCCGGCGACCGCCTCGCGCACGGCCCTCCAGGGCCGGCGCTTCACCGGCAGCCCGGCCGCCGGGACGACGCGCGTGGCGAGCGTCTCCGGGTCGACGATCAGGCGCAAGCGCTCGCCGCCCCGGGTGAACGTCCGAAGGACGACCGCGGCGGAGCCGGCCGGTCCCTCCGTGGCGAGGGCGGGCGTGGCCCGGTAGTCGCGGACGGGGCCGGCCGCCAGGGCGAGGGCGGCGAGGACGGTCGGGATCACGAAGGGCGCTTCGAGGGCGCCCTCACGCCGCCGCCGCGGCGCGGGCCGAAGCCGCCCGCGTGTTGCGGGCCAGGACCATCCGGGCCGCCTGGCCGAGGAGCTTGAGCTTCAGCGTCTGCAGGGGGAAGGCGCGGTCGGAGAGCGAGCGGCACTCGTCGGGGAGGAGGACCAGGCTCACGTGGATGTTCGGGGCGACCCCGATCGGCAGGCCCTTCTCCATGCACGCCTCGTAGAGGCGGCGGAAGACCGGGATGAGGGGCTCGGGGCGCGGGGGCGGCACGTCCGCGTAGTCGGTGCCGGCGAGGGGCCGGAAGACGCACACCGTCGGGATCGCCCCCACCGAGGTGATCCAGTCGATGGCCCGGATCGAGGACTCGGGCGGCTCGAGGCCGACGATGATCTCGCCGTTCGTCACCCACGGCTCGGACCTCGGCCCCTTCTTCGCGAGCGAGGCGCAGTACTCGACCGCGTCGAGGTAGCGCTTCAGCCCGTACTGCCGGTCCTTGCCCGGGCAGACCTCCTTGAAGACGCAGGGGTCGAAGATCTCGAAGCAGAAGGACACGCGGTTCACGCCCATCTCGCGGAGCGCGTCGTAGCGCTTGAGGTCGGAGTGGGGAGGCGTCTGGACCCCGACCAGGATGCCGATCTCCTTCTTGATGCGCCGGATGTAGGGCTCGAGGATGTCGAGGTAGGTCTCGCCCTCGTAGTGGCCGGTGTTGAAGTCGACGTAGGTGAGGCCCGACTCGGCGCGGGCGGCCCGGATCACCTCCATGACCTCGCCCACCGACTTGTCGTCGGCGTCGTCCACCCCGAGGTTCAGGCCCACCGAGCAGAACTTGCAGTTCGACTTCTGCGGCTTCTCCGTCCAGTACTCGCAGACCTTGGCCGGGTAGACGCCGAGGTACGTGCCCTGGAGCGTCCCGACGCGCGTCATCGGCTTTCCGGTCGAGGTCTTCTCGTCGTACCAGGCCGGCCGCGGCGACAGCTCCACGGTCGTGATCGCCTCCTCGCCGAGGTGCAGGACGTACGAGCCGTTGCTGCGGTGGAGCATGTAGGGCGACTGCAGGGCGAACCTCTCGGTGACGGGCACGTTCGTCCAGAGCCCTCCCGGCAGCACGACCTCGAGCCCGCTGCCGAGCCCGGCCCGCGTGCGGAGGATCCTCCGGCCGCCGTCCTCCTCGACGAGGCAGCTGTCGTGGATGCGCATTCCCTTGCAGTAGAGGTCGAGCTTCAGCAGCGCCGGGTTGCGGCGGACGTCCAGGTCCATCGCGTCTCCTCGAGTCTCCCTAGTATCGCCGATGCCGCCGTCCCTCCAGGCATGCGAAAGGCCCGCCGGATCCCGCCCCCAGGAGGGACCCGACGGGCCGTTCCGGCCCGGCGGCTCGAGCTACTTCTGCTGCAGGTTGAAGTTGATGGTCACGGTGAGGACGAAGCCCGTGGGCTCGCCGTTCAGCAGCAGGGGCTGGTACCTCCACTGCTTCACCGCCTCCATCGCCGCCTCGTCGAACAGCGGGTGGCCGCGGAGGATCTTGGCCGCCCGCACGTAGCCGCGCGTGTCGACCTCGGCCTCGAGGATCACGAGGGCCGAGACCCGGGACTGGACGGCGAGGTCGGGGTACGTCGGCTGCACGTAGCGGATCCGCTTCGGCTCCTTGATCTGGCCGCCGATCCGGA
>Ga0335080_10004856_pt1 | contig 13744 bp, 13 predicted proteins | sample Lox_Sample_34_FD_206720 | JGI IMG/M metagenome (GOLD analysis project Ga0335080, IMG submission 206720) | Soil microbial communities from Loxahatchee National Wildlife Refuge, Florida, United States - Lox_Sample_3.4 | ecosystem: Environmental > Terrestrial > Soil > Wetlands | place: USA... | reverse complement strand
CAGTCTCGGCGCGGAATTCCTGAATGGAATCCACGGGAGCATCGCCGACGGCGGAGAACGCCTGGCCGGTGGCGAAATCGTTGATGTCCAGGCCATCCAGCGTGACGTTGCCCTGGTCGCCGCGCGCCCCGGTGACGGCGCCTTCGCGGCTGCCGTTGGCGTCATTGGTCACGTTGGTATCCACCACGCCGGCCTGGCGATCGAGCAGCGCCAGCGGCGACTCGCGTGCCTCGATGGGCAGGTCATGCACGCTGCGCATGTCGATGTTGTTGCCGATCACGGTATCGGTGGTATTCAGGCTGATCGCCTGCCCGGAGCCGTTCACTTCCACGGTTTCGGTGACTTTACCCAACTCCAGTTGGGCGTTCTGGGTGTGAGTTGCGCCCACTCCGATGTAGATGTTGGAAATGGTCAGCGACTCGAAGCCGTCCTTGGTGACCACCAGCCTGTAGCCCGGCCCGGGCAGCAGCTTGACGAAGGTGTAGGCGCCGAGAGCGTTGGTTTTGGCTTCGTAGCTGGAGTTGGTGCGGGTATCTTCCAGCTTGACGTTGGCGTCGGGAATGACAGCATCGGTCTTATCGGTGACGATGCCGGTGAGCGACGCGACTTCCTGCGCGGAAAGCAAAGCCGGCGCGGCCAGAGAAAATAACAACACAACAACAAAGAATGCGCGTTGCATGTTCTGTACTCCTGATCAACTGTTTGTCCGCGGTTACAGGAGGGGCGGAGGTTGTCATTCAGAAGTGCAGTTTGCGAGCCATTTGCGCAGCGTTTGCGAAAGTCGCGTACCTCGCGGCTGTCCTTGCTGGAAAACAAGTTCGATGTATTCGTCACGCGCGCGGAGTTTCCGGACACAACGCAGAACTTCCAAAATAGAGAGAGACGCGGCTAGGAAATATGGATTTCCAGAATCGCCGCGAACGCCGCTGAACAATAGACATGATAACTATAGAGTGTTGTGTTGCGCGGGGTTGCAGAATACAAGCAAATCTTGACGGCCTGCGGACGATGCCCGATAAGCGCTAACTTGAGGCCAGCGGCTGGAATTGAGGCAGCGCTCCCGCGCGACCAGGGACGCAGTTCCGCGCCTCCGGAATTGAGAACCGCAGTTGGCGAGTTGTCCGCACCTGGAGGCCCCGCCGCTTCTGAACATTTCGGCAAGTGGCTCTTACGAAACGCGAAACTTTCGCAATGCTTTCCGCGTAATCAATTGGAAGGTTATTTGCATGAAATCCTACGTACATTGAACGCATTGTGGAGGATCCATGGTCAGCCTATGGGACGATTTGCGATACTCCGCTCGCGCCTTGCGCAAGTCACCAGGTTTCGCCGCAACTGCAATTCTGACGCTCGCCCTCGGAATTGGCGCGGCGACGGCGATATTCAGCGTGGTGAACTCAGTATTGCTACGCCCATACCCATTTCACGATCCCGGCCAGCTTGTGATCTGGCATGAGACCATTCAGGAAGTCAGCGACCGTTATCCTCTCGTACCCGACAATTATCGGCACTATCAATACTTAAAGGCGCATTCCAAGACAATCTCGGACGCCGCGATCTTTCAAAATGCATCGCTGGCCATCACCCAGGGCAATGACCATCCACAAATCGTCAGTAGTCTGAGTGTTTCGCCGAATTTCTTGTCCGTCCTTGGCGCCGCCCCGGTTCTCGGCCGGACGTTTCTAGCGGAAGAAAATCAGAAGGGCAGCGACACTGGCGTAATCCTTACGTGGTCGGCATGGCAGCGTTTCTTCAATCTGGATTCAAACGTCATCGGCCGCTCTCTCACCGTGAACGGCGGGCAGAAGACCGTTGTCGGGGTTCTGCCCAAGTCATTCACTTTTCCTAAACTGAATGAGATGGGAGACGCGCGGCCTGGCGAACTTGCGCCCTACGAAATCTTTCAGCCGCTGGTTCCACAGGAGGAAGAACTTACCTCCGATGACGGAGATTTCGGATTCCTTGTGGTCGCTCGACTCAAACCTGGGGCATCGCTAAAGGAGTCCAACACAGAACTCGACGGCCTGGAAAAGTCGTACTCGCTAAGCAAGCACCTATCCATACAGCTGGGAGCCGCAGTCGAACCGTTTTCTCAGGAGGCCACCGGCAGCGTTAGCAAGGAGCTGTGGTTGTTGTTCGCAGCTGTGCTGGGCGTGCTCTTGATCGCATGCTTCAACCTTGCGAGCTTGCAGTTGGCCCGCGCGATCATCCGCGAACGCGACAATGCAGTCCGCGCCGCGCTGGGAGCCAGTCAGGGACGCCTGGTTCAGGCCCGTCTTATGGAAGGCCTTCTGCTCTCCGCCTTGGGCGGCCTTGCCGGAGTTCTGCTTGCGCTTATCGGCGTCCGTTTTTTCATCGCAATCGCTCCGGCGAATCTTCCGCGCCTGAACGAAGTACACACGAGTTGGCCTGTTCTCGCTTTTGCCGGCGCGCTTTCCCTCGTGACGGTATTTGCCTTCGGGAGCTTTTCCGCCCTGCACTCGCTGCGAACTGACCCCCAACGAGTTTTGATCTCTGGCTCCGGCCGCCTGTCCAACACCCCGCGCGCAATGGCCGTTCGGCGATTCCTCGTGAGCTTTGAGGTCGCCTGCACGGTGGTGCTTCTCTTTTGCACGGTTCTAATCGCCCGAAGTTTTGCCAAAATCATAGGTCAGAATCGCGCGTTCACTTCCGCGCACCTTACAGTCGCGCAAGTTGAACTACCTGGTCCGCGTTACAACCAGGGCGACGCCTCGATTCCAGTCCGCGCCACCTTCATAGACCAGGCTCTGGATCGTCTCCGGGAAAATGGCACTGCACAATTCGCCGCCATCACAAGCACCATGCCGCTCACCGGCGAAGCGAAGATTTTCAGCATTTACCGCCCGGATCATCCGCTTCCTGAGGCTGAATTGCCTCAGGCAAACCTTCGCAAGATAAGCCCGGATTATTTCGCAGCCATGCAAATTCCCCTGACCGCGGGCGCCGATTTCGGCGAAGCCGTGCGCAGTCATGTCCAAGGTGCAATTATTTCTCAAAATGCCGCCCGGGCTGCATGGCCCGGGGAAAACGCACTGGGGCGCAAGTTTCGCATTAACGGGGCCATTTACACGGTGATCGGCATAGCCGCTGATGCCCGCATCAACGATCTGAGGAGAAAAACACTCGTTGTTTATCTGCCCTACTGGCACGATCCGCCGGCGGAGGTGTTTTTCTTGATCCGGTCGCGGCAATCGGCTGAGGCGCTCAGTGCAACCATCCGGCAGGCGCTTTGGAGAACCGATCGTGAAGTGGCTATCCCTGTGATCAAGTCTCTGGACAGGCAAGTGGATGAATCCGTCGCGGCCGAGCGCTTCCAGACCAGATTGCTGTCGAGTTTCGGCATCGCAGCTTTGATGCTGGCCACGCTCGGCGTTTATGGCGTGCTGGCGTATTCTGTTAGCCTGCGAACTCAGGAGTTTGGCATTCGTATCGCGCTGGGCTCGTCTCGAAATCATGTAATGGGACTGGTTTTGCGCGAAGCTTCGTACTCGGTTTTGTCGGGCTTGCTGATCGGCCTGCTCGCGGCCAGCGTAGCGGCAAGTGTGATTCGCAGCATGCTCTATGAAACCAGTACGACGGATCCTTCAGCATTCGCATTGAGCGCAGCCCTCTTATTATTGGCGGCGTTGTTGGCCGCTGCCTTGCCGGCGTACCGGGCAATTCAGGTTGAGCCCATCAAGGTCTTGCGCCAGGAATGAAGTATCGGGTCAAAGCAAAGCAAGGTCGCCGATGGTGCGCGCTGAGAGCCTCGTCATCGTCACGAACCCCAACACGTTGGCGCGCATGGGACAAATGCCCCCAGGGACCAAAGTTCGGTCGCTGCAACTTGACCTGATTGCGAGGGAGGGATAGAGTCGCAGATTAGGCTCACGCATGTCGAAACAAGCTGCTACCTACCTGAAATTCGGATCGGCGACGCTGGTCATTCTGCTGGCGCTCGCATACCTCGCCTACACCGGCGTGCAGGAGAGCAAGAGCTATTACGTGACCATCAAAGAGCTGCGCGGCATGGGTGATGAGGCCCATACCAAGCGCCTGCGCGTGGCAGGGAATGTGCAGCCCGGCTCCATCAAGCGCACCGGCACCAAGGTGGAATTCGTGCTGGTGGAAAACGACCAACTGCTGCCGGTAGTTTATTCCGGCACGGAAGCGCCTCCGGACACCTTCAAGGACAACTCGCAAGCCCTGGCCGAAGGGACCTTCGGGCGCGATGGCGTCTTCCAGGCCAAGCAACTGCAGGCCAAGTGCGCCTCCAAGTACGGGCCAAAGGACAATGCCTCACCGGCGAACGGCATGCCGGAAAACACTCCCGCCAAGAGCGTCACCCAGGTGGATGCCCCGCCGAAGTATCCCGCGAATTAGCGCCTCATTCAGCTTGGAAGATTTCCGCGCGCGTTCTGCGTTTTTGCGTCGTCCCAGTTAAAATCTTAGTGAGGGTTGCGTAGCGCCGGGGTCCCGCCGGGCAGCGACAGCCTCGCGTGCACCGGTTCCCCGCCCCCGGCGTTGCCGGCGGGACGCCGGCGCTACAGAAAAGCATGATTCATTTGCGCTCCAGCCACCGTCTGCACTTCCTCGTCGCCGCCCTGGTGCTGGTACTCGACCGCGCCTCGAAATGGATCGTGGCGAAAGATATCGCCATGCACGACAACATCAAGGTCATGGGCGGTTTTTTCTACCTCACCCACGTGGAGAACCGGGGTGCGGCCTTCAGCCTGTTCGCTGATTCGCCGTCGCAATGGAAAATGGGGATGCTGGTGGTGTTCTCGATCGTGGCGTTGATGGTGGTGTTGACCCTGCTGTGGCGCAATACGCACACCATGGCCACCACCGGGCTGGGATTGGCGCTGATCCTGGGCGGCGCGCTAGGCAATCTCTGGGACCGCCTGCTGACCGGGCGAGTGGTGGATTTTCTTCTCTTCTATCTCGGCAGTTACGCCTGGCCGGCGTTCAATGTGGCCGACAGCGCCATCGTCGTGGGCGCGGGGTTGCTGGTGATTGAAGTTTTGTTTTCCAAGGCGCCGGCTCCGCAGAAGTCTGCTTGATTGCCTCCCGCGGCAGAAAAGCAAAATCTTAAAACGCAGAGGACGCTGAGAACTTCCGCCGAGGGCGCCAAGGTCCCCGCTGCTATTGGCTTGATCTCGCTCCGTGCAGGAACTCATCTACCGCCTGCATGAACATCTTTGGTTGATCTACGAACGTCATGTGGCCTGATTTCGGCAGGATTTCGAGCTTTGATCCGGCGATCTTCGCATGCATCACCTGGGAGAGCGAGGGATCGCACTCGTCGTGGTCTCCGGCAATCAGCAGCGTCGGCACCTTGATTGCCGGGAGGCGGTCGGTGTACTCGACCGATTTCAGATTACCGTCGATGACGAACTCGCCGTGCTCGCCCCACATCTCGCGGTAGAGGTCCCACGACATGATGCCGTTTTGCACCGGATCGTAGTTCGGGTCAGGGTGGTTCTGATAAAGATAGGGAAAATATCCGTCGCCCCAGGCGGTGATCATGTATTCGTCGGAGTAGCGGTTCTTGCGGTAGTCGGGGCCCTGGCCGTAGAGTCCGGCGGCTTCCAGGCGGTCGATGTGGTCGCGGAGTTCCGGCGGCATCTTTTCTTTCTGCTTCCTGAAAACCTCGTTCATGGCTTTGGTGCTGGAGAAGGTGCTGGCCAGGATCAAGTGGGAAAGATTGCGCTGATATTTCAGGGCGTAGGCTTGCGCCAGCACTCCGCCGTAGGAATGGCCTAACAAATTGATCTTGCCCAGTCCCAGCGCCTGGCGGACGATCTCGAGATCTTCCACCATGTTCTCCACGGTGTATCCCGAGAGATCCTCGAGTTTCTGCGAGCGGCCGGAGCCGCGCTCGTCGATGAAGACGATGCGGTTGTGGCGGGCGAGCGGCAGCAGGTAGGGCAGGAAGTAGTCGTGGGACGCGCCCGGGCCGCCGTGAACGATTACCAGGGGTTCGCCGCGCCCGAAGGTGGTGTAGTAGATCATTACGCCGCCGGCGTCCACGTAGCCTTCGTTGATGGTGTAAACGCGCGAGACCAAAGTTTTCGAGGCTTGTGCTGCGACAGGTTCGGCGGGGATGAATGCCAGAGCGAACAGGAGAAGGTAACCGCTTATTTTCATGGAGCAGATGCTACTGCGGTAGAAGGAATGGGCGCAAATTGGTTTGCTTCGCTGGGTCTGTGGCGCTTTGCCCTCGCTTTGCGCGGAGGACGGGACAAGCCCGGGGCAAGCCCCGTCCCTACATGGTTATGGTCAGTGAGGATCTGCGGAGGCAGCGGCGCGGCGCGAGTTCGCCGGCAGGTCCAGGGTGCTGACTACCGAGGGATCGTCGCGCAGCTTAATAAATAATTGTCCCCCGGCGGGGCGAGGCACGTCGATGCTGGGGCTGATCGCGCCCAGCGGAACCTCGACCTGGTCGGTGAAATCCTTATCGGAGGCGACTGAGTCAATCAAGAAGAGGTTGGAACCGCTCAGGGTGCACGGGTCGTCCGCTTTTTCGGGGCAGTGTACCTGGGTTACGTCTGGCACGCGGACCAGAGTCACCAGCGGTTGCCAGTCGCCCTTGGTTCCATCGGCCTGCACTGGGCGGAAGCGCAGCGGCCCGAATGCGGAGGCTCCCCAGGCTTTGAGCGGCTGCAGTTGCGCCAGGGCGTTCTGCGGGTCGGCCAAAGTGAGAGTTCCGTTGTCGGTGCTGAGGAGAACGTCGAACGAGCCGTCGACGGCGCCGACCTCGATTTTCTCGGTGCGGGGAAAGTCGGCTGGGATTTCGGTTTTGACCAGGAAAGCGAGCTTGCCGTCCTGCGGCAGTTCGTCGGGGCTGCCCAGGTGGATAGGCGAGGCGGTCGCAGGAAGTTCGACGCTCTTACTCACCAGAGAAACCTTCGGCCGCGGCGGTTGGAGAGTGACCGGAAGATCGAGAGAGCGGCCGTCGGTAAGAGCCACGTGGGCGGTAAGCGCGTTGCCGGCGGGCAGCGCCTCTGCCGCGTCGGGAGCGGAGAGATTTAGTTCGTCTCTGCCATCCACCCGAGTGAGGCCGGCGGGCGCGAAGCGCACGCCCTTCAACTCCAGGGCTGCAACCTCGTCCAGGCGAGTTCCTTTCAGCACGCCTTCGTGGTCGCCGGCATTCATGGTGAAGCCATCAAGGTGGCCAACCTCGGCGTAGGCGCGCAAAGAAACCTTGTCAGGCGCGGCCAGCCCATACTGCGCCACCTGCACGGTAATGGGCCCCGGCTCCGTTTTCTTGAGCGGCACCTGGATTTCCAGCTCGCTTGGCTTGGTCGCTTTCCAGGTGGCGTGGAGGTCCGTTCCGTGCTGGTCTTTGAGTTCCACGTGGTCCACGCAGGCGGCGCTCTCGGCTTGCAGATGGAGCACATCGTCACGGCCCACGATAAGCGCGGTCTGGTCGGAGGAGGGAACGTTCCAGGCTGTGGGTCTCGGATTTCGCAGCCGGAAGCTCGGCCCGCTGAAGCTGTCGAAGCCCCACGAACCGGTGACGGTGCCGGTAACATCGGCGTCGAGGTTGGCGCTCTGAAGTTTGCGGGCGTCCACCACGAAGCCGCCGCGGGCAGGATCGGCGGTGACTGGAAAATCGATATTCTGTCCCGCCTTGTTCTTCACTCGCAGCACCAGGTCGTGAGCCAGGCTGGTGGAATACACCAGCGGAGCGCCTTCGGCGGCCAGCACCAGAGAGGGTTTGGGCAGGCAGAGCACGTCGTTGGGATTTACCGGGCGCAACGGCGGCAGTTGCGAGGCATCCACCTGCGGCAGGCCGATCACCAGCACCGACATCGGCTTGTGAAACGAAGGCGGATTGTTGAGCTTGAGGTTCAGCTCCTCCTCCTTCGGGATGGCGAGCGCGGGAATGTACTGGTACTGCGGACTGCGGAAGCTCTCCATCATGCGGGCCACATCCACGATCGCGCCCACGTATGGACTGTAAATGCCGCCGCCGGCGAGGCGGGTGGTGCTGAGCTGGCCGATGAGGTCCGAGCCCGGCCCCGACGTCAGCGTCGACACCATGGACTGGCTGTGGTCGTCCTGCAGCACCAGTTGATCGGTGTTCTGCGTCAGGCATGAGAGCTGCTGTTCCACGGGTTTGTTGAAACAGTCCTGGTCGAGCTTGATGCTCAGACTGCGGGCGAGCAGGACGGAGCGTTCATGCAGCGCCGCGGGATCGGTGTTGGAAGTTTTCTCCACTGCGCTGAGGTACGTGTCCAGGCGCGAGCGGTCGAGGCTGGCGCGGTCCAAATCCTGCGAGGCGCGAACGAAGGCTCCGGGCTTGCCGCGCACGGCCTCGCGCAGAGTGGAGAAATCTCCGCTGGTCTCGGGCGCGAGGAAAAGCAGTGCCTGCTGCGCTTCCTTGGGAACGGTAATCACCACGCCCTCTTCACGGATCCGCTTGCTCCAGGTCTCCGCCTTGATGAACCAGTCGTCCGGCGGCGGGTTGGTAGAGCCGCGCAGAAAGGCTACGATCAGCAGGTAGTGGACCGATTGGGTATCGGGCAGATCGGGATGAATCCACAGGCGGTCGCCGGGCCGCAGGTTGGGGACCTCGGAGATCGATAGCGTTTTGTGGTCGCGGGTAACCCGGACCTCGATCTGGGGGCCGGGCAGGTCAAAGGCTGCGGTGTCGGCCCAACTCAGGGGCATCAGGACGAATACGAGTAGTAAAAGGCTGGGACGCTTCCAGTAGAAGGACATAGGGACCATGAAAAAACTATGTGTTGCGAATGACTCTAGACATTCACCTAGAGGACGAAAGTCGCGTGCAGCGCTTTATTTGCAGGGGTAAACCCACGTATTCGGCACCTCTGCGCAGTGGTTGATTTCTTGAGTGATTTTATCATCCGGGCGGGGCGCGGAAGCGAGGGAAAGCGCAGCGCCGGCGGGACGCCGGCATTTTTACGGTTCGGACATGTTACCCCGCCATCATGTTGCCGGCGGGACGCCGGGCGCTACGCTCGGGCGGCGGCGATGCTGATGGTCATGTTATTATGACTATGGACATATTATAATAGGAGAGAAGATTTCTATGAAAACCGTGCCGGCGGGTGAATTCAAGGCGCGTTGCCTGACTGTGATGGAAGATGTGCGCAGGACGCGGGAGCCGGTGCTGATTACCAAGCGCGGCAAGCCGGTGGCCAAGCTCGTGCCCGCGGATAAGCGGACCGAGAGCATTCTCGGCCGCCTCGAGGGGATCGTAAGAGTCGCGGGAGACATCGAGTCCCCGATCGAGCGTCCCGAGGCCTGGGACGCGCTGCGGTGATCCTGCTGGATACGCACGTGCTGGTATGGGCTGTAGCCGAGCCCAAACGGCTGTCGCGCGGGGCGGCCGCCGCGATTCGTGAGGCTCAGCAGGATGGAGGCCTGGCGATTTCAGCAATTACTCTGTGGGAACTGGCCTCGCTGGTGGCGCGGGGGCGGATTCAGGCCTACGGAACCATCGACGCTTCTATCAACCTGTTGATTGAAGGGGTGGTAGTGAGAGCCATTACGCCGGTGATCGCTTCCCTGGCGGCGCAGTTCCCGCCGCAGTTCTCTGGCGATCCGGCCGACCGCATCATCGGTGCAACTGCCCGGGCGGAGGGTTTGCCGCTGGTTACCCGCGACGAAAATATACGCATGAGTCCGTTGTTGCGGACAATCTGGTAGCGCCGGCATCACGCCGGCATCTTTACGGTTCGGACATGTTACCCCGCGCCACGGGTGCCGGCGGGACGCCGGCACTACGGTCGGGCGGCGTCGCGGTCTAACCGCTACTTCGCTTCCAGGTCCACGGTCTTGACCGGAAGGTCCCAGTGGGCGTCGAGAATCTCGAAGCGGCGGTTCTCTTCCCTCTTGTAGGTCTCCTGGTCGGGGAATAGCTGCTTTTTCAGAGCGTCTTCGTCGAACGGCTCGTTGGCTACGGTCGCGTTCTTGAAGACGATGGTCACGCGGTAATCCCAGCGGCCGTCTTCGGTGGTGTGGTAACGGGGCTGATCCATCCAGACCTTGAGCAAGCGGCCCATCTCCACTTCTTTCTTGAGCATGGGGTAGTGGTTTTTCTTGAACAGCGTGAGAAACTCGTCGGCGTGTCCCCACTTGGTTTTGTAGTAGTACTCGACGACAAAGGGTTGGCCGGAGGCGGTTTGCGCCGGCGCAGGCATGGCGGCCGTAAGAACTGCGGCTGCCGCGAGAATGAGCGAGGACATCAGTTTCTTCATGGCGTCATCCTTGGGAAGAACTTCGAACTTGGCTTGGCGACTGAGAACCGGGAACTGATTGCTGAGAACTGCTTTTCTCAAAACCAAAAATCTTCGCGCTAAGAGATCTTGGCCGGGTCAACACCCGCTTGGGTAAAACAGCTTGGGTGAAAACCAGTTCTCAGATCTCAGTTTTCAGATCTCAGTTCCCGGTTCTCAGTGTTTCAGTTTTCGGATTGGGGCGCGCGGATGCGGTTCTGCCAGTGTGACCACGCGAACCAGACGACCCCTACCAGCAAAGTCACCCCAATCACCAGATCGAACTGGTGAAAATACTTCCCCAGCACCCGCCAGTTCTCTCCCAGCTTCATGCCGAACCAGGCCAATGCGAAACACCACGGCCACGATCCCAGAAAGGTGTACACGTGAAACCGTCCGCGGGGCATGCGGGCGATTCCGGCGGGCAGCGCGATGAAGGTGCGAATCACCGGCAGCAGGCGGGCGATGAGTACCGCCAGATATCCCCAGCGCAGGAAGAAGCGGTCGGCCCAGTCGAGTTCGCGGCGGGTGAGCAGAATCCAGCGACCGTAGCGTTCCACCAGCGGACGGCCTCCGTAACAGCCGATCTCGTAGGCCACCAGCGACCCCAGGTTACAGCCGATGGCACCGGCGGTCGCCACCAGCAGCAACTTCAGGGTTCCCTCATAGACCAGGTAGCCGGCGAAGGGCATGATCAGCTCCGAGGGCAGGGGAATGCAGGCCGATTCGATCGCCATGAGCAGTGCCACGCCGCCGTAGCCGGTGGCGGCGATCACCGACTTGATGAACACGAACAGAATGGCGAGGACTTTTTCCGTCATGGGGAAAGGGCCGCCCCGTGGGCAAGAGAGGCGAAGCTAATCGAAGTTGGATTCCTGGGTGAAGGTGTAGCCGGGCAGCGAGACCCCGTCCGGAGCCTTCGTAACTTTTACCTTCACCGTGGGGGCATCCGGCGCGTTGACCTGGGCCGGACGCAGGATGGCGTATTGGGCGAAGACTTCGCTGTAGGTCCGGGTGACCAGAAAGTCCAGCCCGCTCTCGTTGTTGCGCCACACTTGCCCGAGTTGGATCGATTTGACGGCCATCGCTTGTCCCTTCAAAGACTACCCAGCATGTTCTCCGGCGTCAATTGAGGGATTGGCCAGTTCGCGGGCGGGAACCAGAAAGAGTACCGCACCGGGAAGGGAGAACAGTGTTCTTCTTTGCGCTGTTTGCGACCTTTGCGGCAACTAAGTTAACCGCAAAGAACGCTAAGATCGCAAGGAAGACCCCGGGACATTGGCCCTTGCGGCTTCCACGTTGACGCATGCCCGCTCCGGTTGCTAAGGTCAAGAGTTTCCGCTTCCTCGTTGCTGCAGCCAGGCCAGGAAGCGAGCGACAGAAACGAGACCGCCATGCCCGCCATCAAGTTCCGCGGAGTTGATTTCGCGCAGTTCGACTCACTGCTCAGCGACGATGAGCGCCTGGTCCGCGACACCGCCCGCCAGTTCATCGAAGACAACCTGGTTCCCATCATCGAAGAGTGCAACCGCGCCGGGCGCTTCCCCCGGGAGCTGGTGAAGCCCATGGCGGAGCTGGGATTCTTCGGTGCCTCGCTCACCGGCTATGGCTGTGCCGGCATGTCGAACGTGGAATACGGCCTGGTGATGCAGGAGATGGAGCGCGGCGACTCCGGCGTGCGCAGCTTCGTAAGCGTGCAGTCGGCGCTGGTGATGTATCCCATCCACGCCTTCGGGAGCGAGGAGCAGAAGCAGAAGTGGCTGCCGGCGCTGCAGAGCGGCGAAAAGCTGGGCTGCTTCGGGCTCACCGAGCCGGATTTCGGCTCCAATCCCGGAGGCATGAGAACGCGGGCAAAAAAGGTCGGCAACGAGTACGTGCTCAACGGCGAGAAGATGTGGATCACCTCCGGCACCATCGCCGACGTGGCGGTGATCTGGGCCAAAGTGGAGGACGAAGGCGATAGAGTTCGCGGCTTCCTGGTCGAGACCGACCGCCCCGGCTTCAAAGCGGAGGACATTCACGGCAAGTGGTCTCTGCGGGCGTCGGTGACCTCCGGACTCTCGCTGCAGGACGTGCGCATACCGGAGTGCAACCTGATGCCCGGTTCGGGTGGGCTGAAGTCGCCGCTGATGTGTTTGAACCAGGCCCGCTACGGCATCGCCTGGGGCGGAGTTGGCGCAGCCATGGCCTGCTACGACTGCGCCCTGCAATACTCCAAGTTGCGCAAGCAGTTCCGCGACCAGCCCATCGCCTCCCACCAGTTGGTGCAGGAAAAACTCGCCTGGATGATCACCGAGATCACCAAGGCGCAGCTTCTGATCTTGCAGGTCGGGCGCCTTAAAGATCAAGGCAAAGCTGAGCACTACCACATCTCCATGGCTAAGCGAAACAATGTCTGGATGGCGCTGGAGTGCGCCCGGCTCTCGCGCGACATCCTGGGCGCCAACGGCGTGGCCGACGACTACCCCATCATGCGCCACATGATGAACCTGGAGTCGGTGAAGACCTACGAGGGCACGCACGACATCCACACCCTGATCATCGGAGCGAGCGTCACCGGGATCGACGCGTTCTGAACCTTTCAAGCAAAGCTTGGGTGCGAGGCGAAACTGCGAAAGCAGAAGCTACCGTGGAAGCAGCGCGCTTCAGCGCCCGGTCGAGAACCCTGCAGCCGCGTGGTTTAGCGGCGGTGGCATTGTCCGCCCCAGCCGCACCGCGGAACTGATACGCTGGCAAGCCCTGGCTCAGAAACAGTGTTTCCCTAGCCCGCGCCACGCGTGACCTACTAGCGGCAATCGAGTTACAGGTCATGCACGCTAGTTACCGGTGTCATGGCTAGCGTGCCGCAAAACGCGGCTTCCCTCCTATACTTAAACAAACCTTTGCATGGCGGCAAGAGGGGAAACCCGCTGATGAAAAAGTGTCTTCTGCTTACGGCAATATGTTTGGTGATGCCGGTGCTTTCCGCGGCGCAAGCGCCTTCGGCGGTGTTGGCGATGGAGAACATGTGGAACCGGGCCGAGATGAACAACGACGCAGCCGCCGTGGAACTGCTGCTGGCCGACGATTTCGTAATGACCGCGGCCGAAGGCACGCTCTACAACAAGGCGCAGATGGTGGCCTCGGTGAAGGACACGTCGTATCACCCGGAAATTCTGCAATCCACCGAGATGACGGTTCACGCCTCCGGCAATACCGCGGTCGTAACCGGCGCTTATTACGAGAAGGGCGTAGATAAAGGCAAGCCCTGGGAACGCCGCGGCCGCTTCACCGACACCTGGGTATTCCTGAACGGAAGATGGCAGTGCCTGGCCAGCCACTTCAGCATCAAGGTGAAATAGCTCGAAATTAGCGCTCGGCCCGGATCCTGGGGTCCTTGCCGGCTTTGGGATTTCCTCTCGACTTTAGCGGCGTGTCTCTTTGCGTTCTTTGTGCTCTTTAGCGGTTATTACTTACCGCAAAGGTCGCAAAGAACGCAAAGAAAACAATTCTTC
>Ga0335080_10004855_pt1 | contig 13744 bp, 10 predicted proteins | sample Lox_Sample_34_FD_206720 | JGI IMG/M metagenome (GOLD analysis project Ga0335080, IMG submission 206720) | Soil microbial communities from Loxahatchee National Wildlife Refuge, Florida, United States - Lox_Sample_3.4 | ecosystem: Environmental > Terrestrial > Soil > Wetlands | place: USA... | reverse complement strand
TCCACGAAGGACGAGCTCTACTTCAAGACGGCGAGTCGCGATCAGAGACCGCGAAGCGGACGCGGGTCGTCGTCGGGGTACCCGTTGCGCTGGCAGCCGAGGAGCAAGGCGCGCGCCAACGTGCCGCATGGTGGCTATCAACGTATGCGACCCGGATGGGGCCTTTGTATCCGCAGATGCTCGCGCGACGCTTCGGCATGGCCGCGGCCGTCAACGCCGTCATCGCAGCGGCCGGCGACCGCCACAATCCTAAGCTCCCGGTCGCCGCGGAGGGCCTGGCACACGAGGTCACCCTGTTCGGAACATACGAACATGCCGAAGCAACGGTCGCCGCGTGGTTCGCTGCCGGGGCCGACGAGGTGAACCTCGTGCTTCCACCGAACCGCCCTGAGCAGGAGCTGGCCGAGATTGTCGAAGTGGCCGCGCGAGTCGTCTCCACCCACCGATCTTCGGTTGGGCACGCAGCATCGGCAGCGCCTACGGCGTTCCGATCGGCGCAAGATGCACCGCGACTGAGCTCGGCCAGCGTCGCTCCCGCTCGTGCCAGCAATGGCGCCTCCGGCTAGGGAGGATGGGACCAATGTATGCGGCGAAGACGACATGGGGCGCTGGCGAGTACGCCCTAATGGCGCAGGCGCTGGAGCCGGCCAGTGCGCGGGTGATCGACGCGGTCGACGTATTGGGGGGCGAGCGGGTCATCGACGTCGCCACCGGCACCGGCAACGCCGCTCTCCTGGCGGCCGCCCGCGGCGCCGACGTCCTCGGCGTAGACACCGAACCTGCGCTTCTCGCGTTGGCACGCGGACGCGTCACCGCCGGCCTGGACGTCAGGTGGATCGAGGGTGACGCTGAGGCCCTGCCCGTAGCCGATGAGCACGCCGACGTCGTGGTGTCGGTCTTTGGAGCGATGTACGCGACCGACCACGCCGCAGCCGCCCGGGAACTCGTCCGGGTGCTCGCTTTTGGCGGCCGGATCGCGCTCGCAGCGTGGACTCCTGGGAGCGTCATGCCAGCGATGGGAGGCGTCATCGCACCTTACCTTCCGCCTCCACCTCCGGCCAGCGGGCCTCCAAGCCAGTGGGGTGACCCTGAGGCCCTGCGAGTACTGCTCAAGGTTGCGGGAGCGACACTTCAGCTCACGACAGTTGGGCACTTGACGCTTCGGTTCGACGACGCGCGAGCCGGCGCCGATTTCCTGATCCGAACCGCCGGACATATCGTCAGCTGCCAACACACGCTCCGTGCCGCAGGTCGCTGGCACCGACTGCGTGACGAGCTCACGGCCTTCGTCTTTGACCGAGGCCAGCAGCACGCCGACGAGCTTCTGCTCCCCCTTGACTACCTAATCGCTGTGGCTGGTCGCACCTGACCCGGTCAGATCGCGCTACGCGCTGCTGCTGCGAGGTCGCGAGCAGGGCCCCGGCGTCGGTTGCGGACTCCGCGCGGAGCAGGCACCCGTCTGGTTCGACCGCGAGACGCACGCTTGGATCGACCGAGGATGCTTCTCCGGGGGTTAGGAAGGTTCCGGCGGGGTCGTGCTTCGGGAATCGGCGTCCAGAGCCTGCCGTTGTACCACTCGCGGCACGACGCCGCTGGGTATGAAGCAGCTCGCGCCGCCGCGTGCAAGGAGGGGAGTATGCGATTTGGCGGCGTCGTAGGATTGTGCGCGTGAAGGTGCTCGCCTTGTATGACATCCATGGCAATGTCGAGGCGCTCGAGGCTGTCCTCGCCGATTCGTCTGCCGCCGCGCCCGATGCGATTGTCGTGGGCGGCGACGCCGTGCCTGGTCCGTTCGCCCGTGCCGTGCTCGACCGTCTAGACGCGCTCAGCGGTCCCATCTACTACATACGCGGCAACGGCGAACGAGAGACGGCCGAGGCGGCAGCGGCGACCAGCCCCCCAGCTGAGGACGACCTCGCCGGCGTCACCGCCGCAATTACCGCCTCCGAGCTTGGTGCCGACCGCGCGCGGGCGCTCGGCGGCCTGCCGCTCATCGTCAAACTCGATGGCGTGCTTTATTGCCACGCCACTCCGCGGGCCGACGCCGAGATGGTTACGCGAGCGTCGACGCCCGCACGGTTCGCCGAGGTGTTGGCTGGCGTTGACGCACGGGTAGTGATCGCCGGTCACACGCACCAACAGGATGATCGGAAGGTCGGCACAGTCCGTTTCGTTAACGCCGGAAGCGTCGGCCTGCCATACGAGGGCGATGGGGCTGCGCGGTGGGTCTGGGTGATCGATGGCACTCCGGAACTGCGCTCCACGGCTTATGACGCAAAGGCCGCAGGTACACGGATCCTCACGGCCGGATGGCCCGACGAGCGGTCGGTGCGTGGCGCTCTCGTTGATCCCGTCGCGCCGACCTTCGTCACCGAACTATTCGAGCAACGAGTACGCGATTGAGGCGCGCTCGCCCGGCCCCTTCGCCGCCCATCCCACACACGGCCTCGATGCCGAGTTTGCACCGGAAGTTCAACGGGAGAGCACTAACGGGCTCAGATCGAGCGATCGCGCTGGGCCAAGCGCTCCGCTTCGGCGAGCGTCTGCCGGCCGCGCGCATCGTAATGCTCCATCCGTGACGGAGCAGCCAGCTCGCCGTCGCTAGCGGGGCTGCTGCTACAGATGTCATCAAGCGGCCCGCCGACTGTGCCCAAGCCCAGTGAATGGATCGTGCTCCAGTCCTGCTGTCATTGCGCAACGAGTATCTCGGCGCGGCGGTCGCTGCCTGCAACGCGCGGAAACCGAGTCACTCGAAGACGTTAGCTACGGGCCCGTCTGCCGGTTAGCACCGGCCGACAGCCGACGATCGCTCTGCTCGCCTGAGACCGGGGCAGGTCCAAGCGCCTATGCGAGCGCTTCGACCTCCGCGGGTGAACTCATGCCGGTTTGAGTGCATCAAGGCGACGCTGTCGCCCTTGTTGACGCCGAGTTTGGCCGGGCCGGCGGCGGTCGCTGCGACGCCCACGTGATGCGAGCGCCTCCTCGAGCTCGTCGAAGGCCGCGCCGGTGTACGCGGCGAGCCGCTCGAGGTGCGGGAGGGTGTCGCGGTCGCCGACGAATCCGATGCTCATCGTCCCGGACACCGTCAGCGCAGCGATGAACAGCCGCATCCCGTGGTAGCCGAGCCCGAGCGGGTACATGGACTCGAGCCTCGCGCCGGCGAGATACCGTGGCTCGAGCGGCCCGGGCACGTTCGACAGGATCAGGTTGAACGGTGGCCGGGCTCGCCCGCCAAGGCCGACGAGATGCCCGGCCAGGAACGGCGTCATGAATAGCGCGCCGAAGTTCTCGGCCACCGGCTTCGAGAAGCGCTGCATCGACCGTTTGGTCCGCGAGCTCGAGCGGTGGATCGCGGCCAGGCACTCGATCGGGTCGGCGATCTGGGTGTAGAGCTTCATCGTAGTCATCGTGAACGCGTTGGCGGCATCGTCCCCGGACCCGACGCGGACGGAGATCGGGGTGCCGGCGGTCAGCCCCGAGTCGGGCAGTGAGTCCTGCTCGTGGAGGTAGCGGCGGAGCCCACCGGCGCAGATGGCGAGAAACACGTCGTTGACCGTGACGTCGGCGCGGTCGGCCACCGCCCGCACGCGGTCGAACTCGATCGCGTGTGTTGCGATCCGGCGGTGCTGGCCGATGGGCCCGTTCAGGATCGTGCCGGGCGCCCGGTACGGTGCCGCAATCGCCTCATCCACGGGCAGGATGCTGTCCTTGAACAATCCGCCCGCGGCGCGTCCGAGACCGGCGGCCGCCCGGGTGTGGCCCCACACGCCCCCGGCTACCCCTCCGATCCTCGCCGGCAGCGAGCGGCCTCCGCGCCGGCGCGGCGAGCGGCTGGGCACCGTCGTCCACAGCGGTCGCAACTCGTCGTCGGCGGGATCGGTCGACAGCATCTGCTGCAACCGGCGCGCGCCGCCGACCCCGTCGATCAGGGCATGATGGACCTTGAAGTAGAAGCCGAATCGGTTCCCTTCCAGCCCTTCGATCAGGTGGGCCTCCCACAGCGGTTTGCTCATGTCCAGCGGGGCCCCGTGGAGCCTCGAGACGAGCGCGCCCAGCTCGCGCTCGCCGCCCGGGTTTGGCACCGCGCTGTGCCGGAAGTGAAAGTCGAGATCGACTTGGTCGTCGTCGAGTTCGACGAACGAGGGCGCGACGGCTTTGAGCGCGGGGTTGCGCAGCCGGTAGTTGAATGGCGGCGCGAACGTTCGCGCGGCGCGCAAGGACGCCACGAGCGCCGGCAGGTAGTCAGGCGCGGCGTCGGCCGGGGGGCTGAACGTCCCCAGGACGGCTACGTGCTGCGGCGTGTGGTCTGATTCCTGCAGCAGGAAGATCCGGTCGGCGAGTCCGACGGTCGTCGACATCAGTTCGCCTCCCGTACACGTAGGGCGCGTCGGTACATGAGTCTGACCAGGCGTCGCAACAGCAGTGTGCGTTCGGCGCGGTAGGGGAACATGAACGGCTCGCGTTTGAGGCCGCGGCGGGTGACGAGGAGCGACTGGACTTTGGTGAACTTGCGGATCCCGTTGGCGCCATGGCGGGTGCCGAGGCCCGAGCTCTTCCATCCCCCCATCGGGAAGTTGAGCGCGGTGTAGTTGATCTGGGCGTCGTTTACGCATACGACTCCGGCCTCGATCCGCCGCGCGAGTGCCTGGCCGCGCCTCACATCCGAGGTCCACACGCTTGCCTGCAGACCGTAGGGCGTGTCGTTGGCGAGCCTGATGGCTTCCTCGGCGTCGGAGACCTTCATGATCGGCAGCGTTGGTCCAAACGTCTCCTCGGACATGATCTTCATCGTGTGGTCGACGTCGACCAGCACGGTCGGTTCGTAGAACCGCCCGGGCCCGGGCCGCTGCCGGCCTCCGGTCAGTACCTTGGCTCCCTTGGCGACCGCGTCGTGGACGTGCTCGTCGACGATCTCGAGCTGCGGCGGGAAGATGACCGCGCCCACGTCGACGGTTCCTTCGCCGGTCGGGGGGCCCTGGCGCAGGTTGCGGACTTTGTCGATGACGCACTGCACGAACTCGTCGTACACCGGCGCCTCGACGTACACGCGCTCGATCGAGATGCACACCTGCCCGGCGTTGTTCATCGAGTAGTAGGCGGCGGCGGTGGCCGCGCGCTCGATGTTGGCGTCGGCGCACACGATCATCGGGTCCTTACCGCCGAGCTCGAGGTAGCACGGGATCAGCCCCTCGGCGGACTTCTCGAGGACGGCTTTGCCGGTCTTGGACGAGCCTGTGAACATGACGCAGTCGACCGTCTCGATCAGCGCGGCGCCGGTCGATCCGTCGCCGATTGCGACCTGAAACGCCCCGTCGGGCAGTCCGGACTCGCGCATCATCTCGGCCATCAGCAGCGAGCTCAGCGGCGTCACCTCACTGGGCTTGAGAATCACGCTGTTGCCGGCCGCCAGCGCCGGGATGCAGTCACCGAACGAATTGGCGAGGGGAAAGTTCCACGGGCCGATCACGCCGACGACGCCGATCGGCGCGTAGCGCATGGTCAGCTTCTTGCCGAGGGTCAGCGGGTTGTTCCACGACCGAACGCGCTCGTTAGCCAGATAGGACGGCGCGCGCTTGGCCCAGAAGCCGAGGGCGCTCACGGTGTAGCCGAAGTCGGCGAGTTGGGCGTCCTCGTAGGTCTTGCCGGTCTCTGACACGATCGTCTCGATCACCTGCTCGGCGTGATCGAGCATCCATTGCTGCGCGCGCCGCAGCACCCTCCCACGACCCTCGAACCCGAGCGCCTCCCAGCCTGGCTGAGCCGCGCGGGCCACTGCGGCCAGTTCCTGGACCTGCTCGCGTCCGAGCGTCGGGACCGTGCCGACGAGCTCGCCGGTGGCCGGGTTATTGACGCCGATCGTCTGGTGAGCCCGGTGGCTCGACGGCGGCGGCGTGTGTTTGGGTGTGGTTTCCATCATGGGGGGTTCCTGTCTCGTTGCGTCGGTTTGTTTGCTTATCGGGCCGAGTAGTCGATCGCCGCGGCTGGGGTGGGCAGCGGCGCGCTCGCGGGCGGTGTCTGGCTGATCGCGCGCTCGGCGAGCGCGGTGATCGTGAGGCTCGGGTTGGCGCCGACGTTCGCCGGCACGGCGGCTCCGTCACAGACGAGTAGGTTGTGGTAACCGAAAACCCGCTGCTCGGAATCGACCACTCCGGACTGCGGCGTCGCGCCGATCGTGGCGCCGCCGAGGATGTGAGCGGTGGTGGGGATCGAGAAGATCGCTTCGGTGATGCTTGCCTGCGGCGTTCCGCCGATCCGTCGCTGCAACCATTCGGCGGCGCGGTACGCGGCCGGGACCTTGTCAGGGTTCGGACTGCCCGGGTCCTGCTCAGTGGTGAGCACCACGTTGCCGTTGGGCCAGCGGCGCTTGACCTTCAGCCGGATCGCGTTGTCGAGGCTCTGCATCACCAGCAACATCACGCTCCGGCGCGACCACCCGCGGACGCGCACCGCGCGCAGCGCGAGCTTCGGGTGACGGAGGATGTTGAGCGCCAGGTGCAGCGGCTGGGTGCCGCGGCGGCCCGCTTCGGTCATCAGCCAGAACAGCAGCGACTGCGAGTCCCCGCCCGCGCCGTAGGTGACCGGTTCGATGTGAGTGTCCGGATCAGGATGAACACTGGAGGTGATCGCCACCGCGCGGGTGAAGTCGCGCTCGTCGTCGGGCGCGGTGACCACGAGGATCGATTCGCTGTTGGTGCGCACGAGATGCCCGAGGCGGTCCGACACGCGCGGCAGCGACCCGCGCAGCTTGGAGCTGAACAGCAGCTTGTTGGTTCCGAGCGTGCCAGCGGCGATCACCACGCCGCGTGCGGTCAGCCGCCGGCGGTCGCGACGGATCCAAGCGCCGGAGCGCTCGTGGGTGACCACGTAGCCGTCCGACCCGTCGGCCGCGCCTCGGGGGCGCACGTCGACGACGGTCCGCTCCGGTGTCACCTGCACGCCGAGGCGCTCGGCGAGGTGGAGGTAGTTTTTGACGAGTGTGTTCTTCGCTCCGTACCGGCAGCCGAGCATGCACTGGCCGCAGCGCACACACCCGGTCCTAGCCGGGCCCTTGCCGCCGAAGAACGGATCCTGGACCGTGCGGCCTTCTTCACCGAGGAAGACTCCCACCGGGGTCTTGACATAGGTGTCGCCGAACCCCTGCTCGTCGGCGTATTGCTTGAGCAGCAGGTCGGCGGGGGTGTCCTGGTCATATCGGGTAACGCCGAGCATCCGCTCGGCCTCCTGGTACCACGGCTCCAGTGCGGCCTCCCAGTCGTCCAGCCCCGCCCACTGGGGGTCTTTGTAGAACGGGGGACGCGCGCGGTACAGCGTGTTCGCGTACCCGAGCGATCCTCCACCGACGCCGCATCCTGAAGCCACGAATACGTCCCGGAACAGGCTGAGGCGGAGGATCCCCTGGAGGCCAAGCTTCGGCATCCAGTAGTAGCGGCGCAGCTGCCAGCTGTTCTCGGCGAAGTCGCGATCCTCGAAGCGGCGTCCGCACTCGAGCACGGCTACGCGATAGCCCTTCTCGGCCAGACGAAGCGCCGAGACGCTGCCTCCGAACCCGGAGCCGATGATCAGCCAGTCGTAGTCGAACGGCTCGTCGTCTGAGCGGAGGAAGTTTGTCTTGTCGTGGGTCATTGCTGCTCGCTTTGGCGGTTGCGGGGATCGGCGTCGAGAGTGACCGTAGCGCACTATTTACGAAAAGTCAAATTGACGAATCGGAAATAAGGCGCTATTGTTCCGGCCATGACCAATACCCCCCGCCCCCGCCGGATGCCCCGAAACGCCCGCCGTGAGCAGCTCGTGGCGGTTGCGCTGCCGATCGCCGCCGAGCGCGGGTTCGCCAAGCTCTCGCTCGAGGACGTCGCCGCGCGCGCGGACGTGACCCGCAACCTGCTCTACCACTACTTCCCGCGCGGGCGCCAGGATCTGGCGGCGGCCACCGTCCGGGAGGCCGGCCGCGAGCTGAGCGCTGATTGGGTGATCGACGACGCGCTGCCGCTAACCGAGCGGCTGGCGGCGAACTTCGCGCGCGTGGTCGATCACGCGCTCACCCCCACCGACGCGTGGCTGGTCCACCGCCGGGCGCGGGCCGCGGACCTGCCGGAGCTCAGCGAGATCGCCGCCGAGTACGAGGAGAAGGTGATCGCGAGCATCTCGCTCAACCACCTCGGTGCTCCCGACCCGCCGCCCGCAGCGCGGCTTGCCCTCACCGGCTACCTCGCCTTTGCCGAGGAGGCGCTCGATCAGGCCCGCACGACCAACGTACCGCGGGTGCAGGTCATCCAGATCGTCCGCGACGCACTCGTCGCGACCCTAAGCGCCACCGTCGAGGTGACGACCCATCAACTACGCAATCCCCTGGAGGCATGATGTGTGACCAAGCAGTTCAAACCGTGGCGAGCCCGATCGCCGAGGCCAACGCGCAGGTGCCAATGCGCCTGCCGTTCGCCGACACGCAGGATTTCGAGGACGCGCGGCGCGGGCGAATCGATTCGCTATCTGAATCGGTCATCCGCGGGACCGACGGACGCGTGGTCTGGACCGTCGATGCCTACGACTTCCTCGACGGCGAATGCCCCGACACCGTCAACCCCAGCCTGTGGCGCCAAAGCCAGCTCGCCGCCATCCACGGCCTGTTCGAAGTCACCGACGGGATCTACCAGGTCCGCGGACTCGACCTCTCGAACATGACCATCGTCGAGGGCGACACCGGCGTGCTCGTGATCGATCCGCTGATCTCGAGCGAAACCGCAGCCGCGGCGTTGGCGCTGTACCGCGAGCACCGCGGCGATCGCCCGGTGACCGGCCTGCTTTACACGCATAGTCACGCGGACCACTTCGGCGGTGCCCGCGGCGTCCTGTCGGCCGACGAGGCCACGTCCGGCACCGTTCCGGTACTCGCGCCCGAGGGCTTCCTCGAGCACGCGGTCAGCGAGAACGTGTACGCCGGCGCCGCCATGAGCCGGCGAGCGACCTACCAGTTCGGTGCGCTGCTACCCAAGGGGCCGGCTGGGCAGGTCGGCGCGGGGCTCGGGCAGACGAACTCCACCGGCACGGTCACGCTGATCCCGCCGACCGTCGACATCACCCATACGGGCCAGGAGCTTCACATCGATGGCATCCGGATGATCTTCCAGCTCACGCCTGGCACCGAAGCGCCAGCGGAAATGAACATCCTGTTTCCCGATCACCGGGCTGTGTGTCTGGCCGAGAACGCCACTCACAATCAGCACAACGTGGTCACGCCCCGCGGCGCGCAGGTTCGGGATCCGCGGATGTGGGCCGCGTACCTCGATGAACTAATCGAGCTCTTCTGCGACCACGCCGATGTCGTGTTCGCTCAGCATCACTGGCCGACGTGGGGGCGCGACCGGATCGTCGACTTCCTCTCAAAGCAGCGCGACCTGTACGCCTATATCCACGACCAGGCGCTGCGCCTGCTCAACAAAGGCTACGTCGCCGCTGAGATCGCCGAGCAGCTCGAGCTGCCGCCGAGCCTCGAGCGTGAATGGCACTGCCGCGGCTACTACGGCTCTCTGAACAACAACCTCAAGGCCGTCTACCAGCGATACCTCGGCTGGTTCGACGGCAATCCCGCGCATCTGTGGCAGCACCCGCCGCAGGCAGCCGGCGAGCGCTACGTCGCGCTCGCGGGCGGCGCCGAGATGCTGCTCGCGCACGCCCGCGAGGCGTTCGAGCAGGGCGACTACCGGTGGGTGGCCGAGATCGTCAACCACCTCGTGTTCGCCGAGCCCGACAACACGGAGGCGCGCGAGCTGCAGGCCCAGACGTTCGAGCAACTCGCCTACGGCGCGGAGAACGCCCCGTGGCGGAACTTCTATCTGATGGGCGCCCACGAGCTGCGCGACGGGATCGCCGGGACCGGGGCCTCGGTCCCGCCTGACTTCGTCGTCAACCTCACCGACCAGCAGCTGTTCGACATGCTCGCGATCCAGATCGACGGACCTCGCGCCGGCGAGCGCAGCATCACGATTCATTGGCGGTTCACCGATTCCGGCGACGAATACAGCCTCACCCTCCGTAACGGCGTGCTCACTCACCGAACCGGCACGCCGACCGGTGATGCCGACGCGACCGTCAGTGTCGACCGCGCAGCAATCAACGAGGTCGTCGCCGGCCACGCGACGCTCCCGGACCTCGTCGCGTCCGGACGCGTGTCGATCGACGGCGATCAGAGCAAGCTCGGCGAGCTCCTCGCCCTGCTCGATCCGCCCGATCCCAACTTCGCAATCGTCACTCCCTGACCAGTCCCCACTCAACGAAAGAGGAGAAGTTCCAATGAGCAGTATCGGCGGCCGGGCCCACGCGGCCCGACCCTCCCCGCTGGCACGCCTGTTCGATCGCCAGCTGCAGCACTACCCAGACACCCCGGCCCGGATGACCTACCTAGCCATCACCGTGCTGGCGACGATCGTCCTCTACTACGAGCTCTACGTCCAGGGCTCAGTGTCGACGAAGATCATCCAGCACTACGGGTTCACCTTCACGCAGTTCGTGCTCGTGCTCGTAGTCGGGAACGCCGTCGGCGCGTTCGCTTCCCTGTTCGCGGGATTGGCCGACCGTTGGGGCCGCGCGAACCTCGTCGTCGGCGGCCTCGTGATCACCGGGTTGCTGATCGCGTTCGCGCTCCCCAACGCGTCCAGCAAGGCGGAGTACATGGCGTTGTTCGCGGTGCTGAGCCTGGTCGAGGGCGTCGCGCTCGTAGCCACGCCTGCCCTGATCCGCGACTTCTCTCCACAGCTCGGCCGCGGCGCCGCGATGGGCTTCTGGACGATGGGGCCCGTGCTCGGCAGCCTGCTGGTGACCGAGGTTGCGAGCCACACGCTGGCAAGCCACCCCGATTGGCAATTCCAGTTCCACGTCTGCGGCGCAATCGGGCTGGCGGTCGCAATGATCACTGTGGTCGGGCTGCGCGAGCTCTCGCCGCGCCTGCGCGACCAGCTGATGGTCAGCATTCGCGACCGGGCGCTGATCGAGGCACGCGCCACGGGGATCGACCCCGAGAAGATGCTCAAGAACCACTGGCGGCAGATGCTGAGGCTCGACATCATCGGGTCGGCCCTCGGGATCAGTCTGTTCCTGCTGATCTACTACGTCTTCGTCGCCTTCCTGGTCGTGTTCTTCGTGACCAACTTCGGCTACAGCGCGGCGAAGGCCGACAACCTCGCCAACTGGTACTGGATCACCAACGCCGTCGCGCTCCTGGCCGCCGGCCTGCTGTCCGACCGGCTCCGCGTCCGTAAGCCGTTCATGCTCGTCGGCGCGGTAATCAGCCTCGCCGGTGTCGCGCTGCTGGCCTCTGCCACGACCGGTGCCGGTGCCGGCTATCACACGTTTGCGCTGTACTTCATCCTGATCGCCGCCGGCGCCGGGATCGCATACGTGACCTGGATGGCCGCGTTCACCGAGACCGTCGAGAAGCACAACCCGGCTGCGACTGCGACCGGACTGGCGGTCTGGGGATGGATCATCCGAGCAGTTGTCACGATCTCGTTCGCGATCCTGCCCGCGGTCGTGCCGGCAACCTCGACGCTCGTCAACCAGGGACCGAAAGTCGCGAGCATCGTGGCCAGGTATCCCGCGCAGGTCAAGGTGCTCCAGACGGTCGACCCGACCACTCTGGCAGCGCTGACCCGCGACCCGAGCGACCGGCTCGCGCAGGCCAAGGCGACGTCCGAGCTATCGGGAGTCCCTGTCGCGTCCGTCGCCAAGGTCGCCGCTCTGAACGCGACCTACGGTTCGGAGCTGGTGACGGCCCGGGCAATCGCGCCCGCCACGCAAACAGCACTCGTGAGCAACCCGAACAGCGTCGTCGCACAGCGAGTCGCGGTCGCGGAGATCGCACAGGGGCTGCGGATCCCACCCGCGCAGGCGGCCATGAGGCTACAGGCGCTGGCGAAGGTCCCCGTTGCGGAGCTCGCGTTCCTCCGGACTACCGGGCCTCACGTCCGTGCCGCGGCCACCCGGCTGAAGTCGATCACGACCGTGCCGCCGGCCGACCTGGCCTACCTGCACGCCAACGCGGCCCACGTGGCCGCGGCCAAGCAGGACAGCCCGGGCCAGTGGCAGACCTGGTGGTGGGTGTGCTTCGCCGGCCAGCTCCTGTTCATACCCCTCTCGCTACTGCTGACCGGGCGCTGGAGCCCCCGCAAAGCACGCGAGGACGAGCGCCAGCACGAGCAGATGGTTCAGCACGAGCTCGCGCTGCTGCAAACCGCTCACCCGAGCGACCGCGCGGCCGACCTAGTCCCGGTCGCGAGCTGACCTGAAGGCCCCTCAGCGCCGGCCGGCGTCTTGACGCCGGCCGGCGCTTCGGGTTAGCTCGACGCGGCCTGGATCGTGGCGCCGAGGGTGTCCGACAGCAGCTTCGTCACCCTCTTGCGCGGTGCCTTCGTGATCCGCGCCTCATCGAGAGCAGCCTCGGCAAAGGCGAGGAAGCCGGTCAGCGCGAGGTGCACGAGCGCCGGTGGCTTCGACCTCCCTAGGTGGTTCAGGGAGATACTCGAGATCACCCTCTCGGTGTAAACAGCGACGATCTCGTCGATCTCCGGCTGACCAGCCGCACGTGCTCGCCGATAGACCCGCCACGCGACGCTCGGCGCAAGCGCCTGACCCATCGTCCGAGCGAAATTTGCGGTCAGCCGATCGGACAGCGGGAGACTCTCGTCGACCACCCAGTCCTCGCTCAACTCGCGGCAGGCCCGATCGACCACAGCGAGCACGACATCGTCGCGACCCCGCGGGAAGTAGTGATAGAGGAGATTACGAGTGACATCCGCACGATCAGCGATCTCATCAAGCGAGAACTCGCCAAAACCCTGCTCGGCGACTATCGGCATCGCCGCCGCAACGAGCTGCTCACGACGGGCCTCCTTGGACAACCGGCGTGGAGGTCGAACGACAGTCACGACACACGCAGCCTAGCAAGCTATTTCCTCGGGATCAATTTGACGCAACGTAAAGAACCCGCGCCCCCGGAGGCCCTTCGATTCGCTCCACCTCAAGACGCCAGTCAGCCATGGCGGCAACGCCGACTTATTCCGACCTCGGAATAAGGAAATCTATTCCGATGCGCTGGTTATGCCGACGTGGCGTTGAAAGTCCTTGCATGTTGCGGGATCGGTGGGTGTTGAGGTCGGAATAATCCGCGTGTTCTGATCGACGCTCGTCTCTCGGTTCTCGAGAGGGGAGGTCGTGATGGGGGTTGCGGCATCGCGGGTTCGGGTGGTCGGGCCGCTCGCGGTGGCGCCCGGGTTCGTGTCGGAGTTGGAGCGCTTGCACTACGCGTCGGGTTCCGCGTACGAGCAGGCGCGCGTGATGGCGCAGCTCAGCGGGTGGCTCGCGGCTGAGGGGTTGGAGGCGTCGGACTTGACCCCGGCGGTGATTGCGAGGTTTGTCACGGAGCTTAGGAGGAGTGGGTATCGGAACGCGCGGGTCGTGGAGGCGCTTGAGACGTTATGCACAATCCTACCTGTGCGCTTGGTAAATACCTACCGGTCGTTCGAACAATCAGCCCGAACCAGCCTCAGGTTATTGCTCGATAAGGACTTGAAGGTCGTCGCTGCTCAGTTGTAGTGCCGGGGTCAGGCTTGCCGTTGACGAGCGCCCCCTCGGCTCGCAGCATCTCCATGGGGTCGCGGTCGTCGTCGGGATCGCTCGATCTGAAGTTCGGGGCGAGCTTGCCATCGCTGTTAAGGATTCGGTGGGCGTTCGTGCACTGTTCGCATCCGGCGAC
>Ga0335080_10004854_pt1 | contig 13745 bp, 9 predicted proteins | sample Lox_Sample_34_FD_206720 | JGI IMG/M metagenome (GOLD analysis project Ga0335080, IMG submission 206720) | Soil microbial communities from Loxahatchee National Wildlife Refuge, Florida, United States - Lox_Sample_3.4 | ecosystem: Environmental > Terrestrial > Soil > Wetlands | place: USA: Florida... | reverse complement strand
ACCGGACGAACAGGATGAGGAATACGATGATCAGCCAGACCGCCACGTGCCCCCACTTCAGCACCGTCGCGAATTCTACCGGCGTTTCCGCCCGCATCATCCACAGTTCACAAAATGTCCAGGCCGCCGTCGCTATTGCCAAAAGACAAAAGAATAGATTGGCCCAAGCCCTGCGATTCCTGCTCCAGACCAGGAAGTGAATCCCCGCCAGCGTGAGGCACGCCGACGCACTCATGGACCAGATGATCGTGATCGGACTCATTTGAAGTTAAAAATGCTCCTCATTCTGGCCTACGCCCACCACGCCGCGTTTCACTGCTGCCGACACAAACTGCAGGTCTCTTGTTCCATCGCCCGGTGCTGGACAACGTGGAATTAGAGCGATTCAACAACAATTAACGCGTTAAGGGCAATAACAAAACTCGCCGGAATTTTCGCGGCGTCGGAGCGGACCTTCCCTAAAGGGCAGTAGACGGCATTTTCAGCTGTTGCCTATAGTGCTCATCAGTACAGGTCGCCTAAGCGGCACAACCCGCAACTCATGGTCACGTGAAGTGCGGCGCGAATGTTGTTGTGCTGCAAGGCCCAAAAAATTTCGGTTCTTCAAGTCCATTCAAGGAAGGACAGTGATTATGAACGGCGCACCAACGTTTTTCCCAAATTGGGGGCTAGGAGCCAAATCGGCTAGGAATCTGCGTCGGGCTTTGCTCACCTTCGTTTTGCTTGGCGTTGTGGCGCACACGTCCACGGCGCAGGACACACAGCCCGTCCAAACTGTGCAAAACCTACTGACCGCAGAGGACGATCAGACCGGACAGGCGACCGCGCAGCCGGCACAAGCGACTGCGCCTGCCTCGCAGCCCCAATCGGCTTCCACGATAGCTGCGCAGGAACAAGCACGGAAGGAGGCCCAGAACCCGATTGCCAGTATGATCAGCCTCCCCATTCAAGAGAATTGGAACTTCAACATCGGCCCAGCTAATCGTGTCCAGAACGTAATGAATATTCAGCCAGTAATTCCGGTTAGTCTCGGAGAACACTGGAACCTCATCACGCGCTGGGTTACCCCCGTTATCTACCAACCTTATCCCGTTCTTATACCGCAGCCGTCCGGGGCCCCGGTGCTTTATCAATCATCCGGCACTTACGGCTTGGGAGACATGCAGCCCCAGTTTTACTTCTCTCCGAAGCACAGTAAAGTGACCTGGGGTGTCGGACCGATCTTTCTGGTGCCCACTGGGTTCCCGGCCCTGTTGAGCCAGGGGAAATTCGGCATCGGACCTACTTTTGTCGCCCTGGTACAGCCGAAGTTTGGGACCGTCGGCGTGCTCGTCAATAATATCTGGTCTGTCGCCGGTCATCAGGGCAAGCCCGACGTAAACCAGTTCTACCTACAACCGTTCCTCAATTACAACCTGCACCACGCCTGGTACCTTAGCCTTACTACGAGTGGCATCACGGCCAACTGGGAAAAAACCAACGGCGGGCGATGGGTCGTACCCATCGGCGGGGGTCCGGGACGCATTTGGAAACTTGGACATCAGATCGTGAACGTCCAAACTTTTTTCTTTGGCAACGTTGTGCATCCGCCCGGCGCCTCACCATGGTCATTTAGGATCGCTTTCACACTCTTGTTTCCAAGGAAATAGCCGAGATATGCGACGACACCGTCCGCGAGAAAATCGCAGCGGGCCAGCTGGGGAGGTAAGAGGGAGCGATGAAGTCATGGAAGAACAATGGCGCAAATCCGGCAAGCGACCTCTGGGGAACGAGTGCAATCGGCGATGGTTCATCTCCCTGGGTTAGCAAAAGAAGGGACCCGTCAGCCCGGCTGAAAAGCTGACGCCGGGTTGCCCAAAGAACGTAAGTGGAGTGAGTGATGCAGAGACGTGTGACCAGAGTAGTAGTGCTCGTGGCCTTGACTGTTATAGTCGCCACGAAATGCGTCGCCCAGACGACTTCCGAACTGAACACGTATTTCCAACAAAACGTTGGACTGAGTCAGGATCAGATTGCCGCCATCCGGGCAGGTCAGGCGGTTGCGAAGGTCGCGAAATCGCGCATTCCGGATGAAGTCTTTGTCTTCGGTGCGGTCTACGTCAACGCGCCTCCAGAACGGTATCTCAAACTCGCTTATGATTTTGATCTCCTGCGCCAGGTCCCGGGATATGAAGCCATCCAGAAATTCAGCAATCCTCCGCAACTCTCGGACCTAAAGGGCTACGCCTATGACAGCGACGACATCAAGGCGCTAAAGAATTGCAAGCCCGATAATTGTCAGCTCCAGCTTTCTGCCAGCAGCCTCGAAGCACTTCAGAAATCCGTTGATTTGTCCGCTCCCGACGCCGAGGAAAAAGTTAATCAGTATCTCCACGGGATGGTAATCGAGCGTCTGCTCGCTTATCAGAAGGCAGGAAATCAAGCCCTGGGCGTTTACAACGATAAGAAAGACCCCACGCAAGTCTCGGATCAATTCAAGTACATGCTCAGCTACAGCCAACTTTTGCCGAACATATCACCGGATTTGTATCACTACCTTCTGGACTACCCAAACGCCCCGTCCTCCAACGTGGTGGACATGTTTTATTGGGACAAAGTGAAGTTTGGTTTGAAGCCGACTCTGCGTGTGGTGCAGGTGGTGACGATGAAGGGGAACAATCCGCACGAGCCGGCCTACACCATCGCTGAGAAACAACTTTACGCCAGCCACTACTTTGAGACCGCCTTGGATCTCACCTTTTGCGTCAGCGGTGATGATCCCAAGCAACCTGGCTTTTACCTCATCAAGTTCATGGGATCGGAGCAGGCCGGGTTGACCGGTTTTAAGGGTTCTATTGTCCGTTCGCATGCCGTTGGCCGCTCAGCTTCGTCCCTGCAAAAATCTCTTACGGCAATGAAGAACGCTTTGGAAAAGAACCAATGAGATTTCGTCTCGAGCGACCTTCCCCAAAGGGCAGTAGACAGCATTTTTAGCGGCTGCCATCATGCAACCGGATTCGCGAGAGCAAGAAATCGAAGCCATTGAATCAATCTGAGTTTGGAGGGCAGATATGACTCATTACAATCTTGCATGGTGCCGCAGTGCCGCTCTGCTCTTGGCGACACTCTTTGTATCCCTTGGGGCTTGGGCTCAAAATGCCGCCGTTCAGACGCCACAGGGAATTCAGTCGCCGCTTCCGGTTTCAGCTCTACCCAGCGTATTGCACAAAGTCGATTTGAGCTTCAAAGCGGGCCCCACGGAAAGAATGAGTTTTTCCGAGCGTGGAATCGCGCTCGCAGCGGCGGTGTTGACACCAAGCACCGACGGAGTGTATCGGCTCACGCTGGATGAAGCCCAGCAAGCGGCAGGAGCGGCGAGTAGTCCGCTTGTGCGGCTCGGGCAACTGCAGGTCGAAGCTGCGAAACAGCACCGGTTGGGGGTGCAGGGAAACTATTATCCGAACATAAGCACGTCGTTCGTAGATCTTCACTTCAACAAGCATCCGGGGGATGTACTCACGCTACAGGGTCCCTTGGGCGACCAGCATCAGGTGGCCGTCAACATAATCAATAAGGATCAGAACGCGGTCAACGTCATGGCGGTTCAGCCGATCACGCCGCTTTTGGCTGTTTATCAACTGGTTAAAATCGCGCACGCCGATGAAAATATCGCCCGCGCGAAGGCGGGAATGCCGGTGGCGGAAGCGGCCAGCAAAATCGAGAAGAACTTCTTTGATTTACTGGTTGCCCAGCGGGAACTCACCAGTTCCAAAGCAGAGGCAAAGAAAATCCAAGCTAAATGGCTGACAGCAAGCAACTCGGGGACGCCAAGCATCTCGACGGAACAAGAGACGGACATGATCAACGCCGAAAAGGCGCTGATTGGTGCGACGAACAAAGTGAACGAGTTGACTGCATCACTAGTTGAAATGCTCGGTTTGCCGGATGGAGCAAAAGTGGAACTAATTGCACCTGAGCCTCTGGTTGAGAACATATCCCAGAAAGAAGCTACCGAGAAAGCCATGGTTGCGAATCCCGAGGTCATCGAGGCGCAACAAACTGCGATAAAAGCCCATGCGGCCGCGAAAATATCGAAATTGGAGTATGGCCCGGAAGTTGCAGTGCTCGGTGGTTACGCATTCCAGGATTCGCTCAACCTCGTACTTCCGCGGTCTTTCGGTTATATCGGGGCCCAAGCCTCCTGGACCATCTTTAATGGCTTTAAGCGCGAGCATGGAGTGAAAGAAGGCAAGGCGAATGCCGAAGCGGCGGATCTGGGCGTTCAACTCGTCAGGGCCAAAGTAGGAGCGGCAGTGAAGAGCAGCTATTTCCAACTGGAAAGCTCGCGCCAACTCTATCAATTGGCGCGTCGGATGGTTTCCGCGACTCAAGTGGTTGAGGCAAGCTACAAGTCCGACGACCCGGAAGTCGATTCGGCAAGGGCAAAAATGGAAGCGGACATGTTTCGGGCCGAGCTCGAATATCGCCAGGCTTACCGCAAGCTGGAGGCTCTGATCGGCGCTCAATAAGCCAATCGGCTCATTGAAAACAGGAAATCATCCACGGAAAAATAATCAACGAGAAGTCGCGATGCCGAGGCGCATTTCATGTCAGGTGATGTTGATAACGATGTGGATGGCAACCTGCATTCCTTTCCTTAGGGCTCAGGAAACAGGAACCGGGCAGCTATCGAGCTCACCGACTGCTGCAGAGGAGGAAGGAAGCAAGCGGTACGAGTGGCCTGAAGCTGAATATGTGGGCTCCCCTTCGTTCCGATCCGCTTCTTTAGTCCAATGTCTTTGGAGTGGCCTCAATTTTGAGGGACATTACTTTGGCGGTAACGAGAATAATGTCGGTTACACGGCTGGTAGCTGGACTTTCCATGGAAAGCACTGGAAGATTGCGCCCGGTTTCGGAGTAGCATTCGGCGATAACGGGTTTCAGACCATGCCCGCGCTCAGCATCCGTTGGGGTTACGAACGAAGCTGGTTCATCACGGAAGGCCTGTTCGTCCAGGGACTGATGCACACCCGGTTCTTTCCCGAAGGCACAGAACCAGGATCCGAACAACCCGCTAGCAAATCGGTGGTTCCGTCGATCGCCGACGGGAACCATGTCAGCGCTCGCTGGAAGCGCCTCACAGTCGGCGGCACGTGGGAACACGAGCAGTTCCGCGAAGGAAAGGAGTGGAAAGGAGGCGTGCGCGTCGCTTTCCGTATCTTGCCACCCTTGTCCTTGACTTTTTTTGCTATGGGGCCGGGCGGCGAAATTCGAGGAGGCGTTCTCTTTCAGCCAGAGGAAAAGAAGTGACACCCGACTACCTACTGTGCACGCGTCGATTCACCATAGGATCTTATTTGGCTTCCACTTCTCGTTGGCTGCGCAATCAGTCTTGAGCCGGCTGACAAGCATAACCACCAACTCGACAACTCTCGAAAGTCTTGCAGCCTGCTCAAGTGCCCCAAAACAGGACCTGAAGGGAGATCGACGAGCTGGTAATGCGGTTTATCACAATATTTCCCAAATATGCTTCTTGCGCTGCTCGAAGCAGAAGACATAGGCATTTCCGGGAAAATGGAGGCCAAACAAATGCCGCTACAATATCGAATCGGATTCTGGGTCATTGTCGCGGCGGTTGTGCACTTGGTCATCGCGGGCCCCTGCGTGGGTAAGGTCAACCGCCATGACACCGTCATCATGAAAAACGGTGACCGGTTCACGGGCGAAGTTAAAAAATTGGAGCAGGGCGTTCTCTACATAGAGACGAGTTACTTTTCCGGATCCGTAGGCGTTGACTGGCTGCAAGTGGAAAAGGTGGAAAGCACCGCAACGTTTCAGATCGTGTTGAGCAACGGAAAACGGTTGACCGGAGCAATCTCAAAGGCAAAAGTGGAATCCGCCTCGGGCAAGGATTTCAAGGTAATGGAGGCGAGTGGAGAAGTGCCCGTTTCTGGCGCCGACGTTGTGGAGATCGAATCGCACAAACAAAGCTTTTGGCGCCAACTAAAAGGAAGCATCGATCTTGGTTATAACTATACGAGCGGCAACAGTCAGTCTTCTCTCAGTTCGTCCGCGAATGCGGAATATCTCGCGGCTCATTGGAGTGCTGGAACTTCTTACAACGCTTCGTACAGTGGTCAATCAGGTGGCACGGCGACTAACTTGTTTGAAGTGCAAGCGAGCGGTGAGCGTTTTCTTAATCACAATTCTTATCTTTTCGGATTGTCTGACTTCCTCCACAGTTCGCAGCAAGACCTAAATCTACGCACGACACTCGGTGGAGGATACGGCCGCTATCTCTTTCTTAATACTCAGAATAACTTGCGCTGGTTGGCTGGTGCTGACTATACACAGGCCTCGTATCAATCAGGAATCGCCCAGCCGACTCAGCAAAATGTCGAGTTTATTATCGGCGCTCAATATCAGTTATTCCACTTCGATCGTTATACCCTTCAGGCGGAATTGCTGGTATTTCCCGGAGCGTCAGATTTTGGACGGGTTCGGATGACTACGAACGACACGTTCTCCGTCAAGCTTTCGAATAATTTCCACCTGAATTTTACGTTTTGGGACAATTTCGACAGTCGCCCTCCGCTAAATGCCAAGAGAAACGCACAAGGGCTAAGTACTAGTTTGGGTTGGAAGTTTTGATTTGGGCAGCGAGCGGGAAGCCCGCGACCTGACACTAGGTTCCGACAACGTGCACCACGTTGTAGACGAAAGCCGGATACACCCCACAACGGTTTCAAACACCGTTGTGCCGAAGAAACGATCTGCAGCAATCGAGCTAGCTCAGTTTTTTCTTCAGCCTGTAGGAAGTGCTCCTACCTCCCGCTTCTTCTTGTTCGACGATGTCCAGCTCAATCAACTCGTTGATGTCTCGAAGCGCAGTGCGCGAGGAGGCTTTCGTCAGCCTCATCCACTTTTCGCGGGTCAGCTTCCCCTCAAAGTCGCCAAGGAGCTTGTTCAGGACTTTCTTTTGTCTTTGGTTGAGAGAAACATTCTTCTTCTTCAAATCTTGCCAGAAAGACTCTTTTGCGAGCGCACCGCTTGTGATCTCGTCCGAATGGTCAATCGCACGATCGAGGCATTCAAGGAACCATTTAAGCCATTCCGTGATGTCGAGTGAGCCCGACTGTGTCTTTTCCAGGATCTCGTAATAGCTCCTTCTCTCTTCGAGGATCTGCGAGGACATGCTGTAGAAGCGCTGCGCGCTGCCATCCGAACGCGCGAGGCACATCTCGGCGATGGCCCTTGCGATTCTTCCATTGCCGTCCTCAAACGGATGGACGGTTACAAACCAAAGATGAGCTATCGCCGTTTTGAGCAGAGGGTCGTTTTGCTCGTTGCTTTCAAACCAGCTAAGAAACCTTTCCATTTCCGCATCGAGGCGAGTAGCTGCGGGGGCCACATAGTGGACTTTCGGCCGACCGATCGGCCCTGAAATCACCTGCATAGAACCTTGACTGTCGTCCCGCCAAGCGCCGACGCGATACTTGTCGGTTGTTCTGCGGACTTGAGGAAACAGGTGCGCGTGCCAATCAAACAGACGCTCCTTGGTCAGAGGCACCTCGAATCTCTGCGTTGCATCCACCATCATTTCGACGACACCCTCGATGCTGCGATCCTTGTGCACCTTCAGTCCCGCCATGTCGAGCCCGAGTTTCTTCGCGATGGAGGAACGTACGCTTTCTGGGTTCAGCACGACGCCTTCAATGGCGCTCGACTTGATCGTCTCCTCGGTCAGCACCTTGAGAGTGGCGGTCCATTGCGACTCGAAGCCATAGCTCTTCATTCTTCCGAGTAGAAGCCCTTGCCGTAGCCTCACTTCCGAAAGTAGCGGGGCTAAGACTCCGGAGTCCCATTTAAATCTCGGCCAATCAGCAAATTCGTGGATGTAGGTTCTCGCCATAAGCTCGCCACTTACCTCGCCATCATTCTAGCATATTCTCGCCATAAGCTCGCCACTATCCTCGCCAGATTTCATTATCAACGATTCTCGCGTTCCCTTAATGCACCAGATTACTGCTGCTATGTGCTTGATTTGTTTAGACCTGTGGCCTTCGCTAGCACACAGCCGCGCCAGGTAAATCCCGACCTGTCACGCCCGTTGCCATCCGCTCCGGCCGCAAATTCCTTCCGCTTCGCTAACTGTCCTTTCCGTGAGTCCGTTGCGACTTGGTTCTCCTTTCTGGGTGAGAGAACCAACTCTCCACTCACAGAAAAGGACAAAGAAAATGAATTCAGAAAACATCAAGAACATCACAAATCAAGCCATCGAGCAGCTCATCGAAGCGCTAAAGGCTGGAAAGAGTGAAGTGCTCACAAACTACCTGGCCGCCGTGGCGAAGTTCCACCGCTACAGCTTCCAGAACATTCTGCTAATCGCTCGGCAGTGTCCGCAGGCTACGCGTGTCGCTGGCTTCCACACCTGGAGATCCCTCGGCCGCTTCGTCAAGAAAGGCGAAAAGGGCCTCCTGATCCTCGCTCCGCTCGTTCGGAAAGTTGAGTCCGCGGACCCGTGCTCCACCGAGAAAGAATCCCGAATCTTCGGATTTCGTGCCGTCTACGTCTTCGATGTCAGCCAAACCGACGGCGCTCCGCTCCCGACCATCGGCGTTGCCCAGGGCGAACCGGGCGAATACTTCTCTCGCCTCGAACTGCTTGTTCGCGAACAGTGCATCACTCTCGAATACTCCGCTGAAATCGCTCCAGCAAAGGGTATGTCCTGCGGGAAGAAGATCATCCTACTGCCCGGAATGGCACCGGCAGAGCAGTTTTCAACCCTGGTCCATGAACTTGCGCATGAGATGCTTCACCGCGATGCGCGGCGCTCGCAGACGACGCAGCGCGTACGGGAAACTGAGGCTGAGGCCGTGGCATTCGTAGTGAGCCAGGGAATCGGGCTGGACACGAATACTGCCGCGCAGGATTACATCTCGCTCTACTCTGGCGATGCGGCTCTGTTGCTGGAGAGCCTGGAGTTCATCCAGCAGACGGCGAATCAAATCCTCAATTCCATTGGCGCGGGGGATTCCTCCGCGCCGCAAGCTTAGGACGGCGGGTAAGAGCAAAGAACAATTGAACACCTAAGCTCGATTGAATATCTGGTTGGCTAAGTAACCATCCCGCTTTCATTAAGAACAACAGTCGCTTTTCGCACTCGACCTCTTTTTCCAAACTCCGCGCTGTAGCAGAGTGCTATTCAAAACCCATTTGTTCGTCATCGAGGCGTTCGCGATTCAGCGTTTCCACCGCAATCGCATACAGACGCTCAAACAGCCGACGCCCCGTGGAGCCAGGAGGGAAGAGATCACGCAGGGACTCGCTTTTCTCCTTCATTGATTGGAACTTCGGCGAAGGCTGACCGGAGGCCCTATTGAACGGGCCGGTTTGGGCGTTGGTAAGCAGAACCGATTCAGCCGAAGTGCCAAGTTGTGGATCGACGCGACCGGCTTCGTCGACAATGTGAACGGCAAAATGGGGGCGGGTCAAAGCAAGCTCTGGAGGAGCGCCTCCGAGAAGCTGCAGCGCGTCTCGCACTGAGTCTTTGTCACCCCGGTGAACCATGTCGTCGATGACTCCAAGCGTTGTGGCGTCAATCAATCCGATCGACCAGAAGAGTCCGCGCAGCCAAAACGCCTGGTTGGGTTGCGTCGCGAATCGAGAGGCCACCTGCTCAAGGAAGTGCCGATACCGAGGCCCACTCTGCAGTGGACGGAACGCGTTGCCAAAGCGGCTGTGGGGAATAGGCGTGTAGCCAGGGATTTTGTCGTCTCCTTTTTCGATATCGGCGTCACGGTCCAAGCGCCGCAAGATGAATTCGAAAAGTGCGGAGGGGTACTGTTCGCCGACCCACGCAAGGAAGCGCTCTATGTGGTGGTCATCGATTTGTTTCGTCGGCACCAGTTTGTCCAGCATTGCTCGAACCTGCGCCTCCGAGAGATGATTCTTGTTGATCCCGCCGTAATCGACCGCTCCGCACATTTCCTCAGCCAACCGTGCATCGTCTCCGATTTCGGAGGCAAGCAACATTTCGATCGCGTCTCGTTCGTATGCGGCGTGCGCACCCAATCGCCGAATCCCGGTGAACGTCAAATGGCGAACGATTGGGGAGGGATACCTCGCTAGCTCTTGCAGGATCAAGGCGTCTTCGGCGAGCGGTTGATTCAGATTGGGGCCGTAAGATACTGCGTTCGCGGCGCCGTACGCGACGAGAGCGTTTTTGTGAGTCGCCGCTGTCATTCCCGCGATCCGATATCGGGCCGGATCCGTCTGCCGGAGCCAGCGAAGAATTACCGTGATCATCTGAGCGAGCAGCGGGTGCGGATCGTTCATAGCGTACTGCAGATACGCTTGCACAAAGTCTTCTGAGCAAAGTTCTTCAATGAAGCTATAGGGCTGGTTTCCGAGATTAATCCCGCATACCTCGGCGTCACGCACCAGTTCGACGATTCCATCGACGCGCCGACGACCGTCAGGAAGCTTTTTTTTAAAAGCCGCGACGCCGCGCGAAACGAGCTCCCGTCGCGAGCGCTCCCCTTCCTCGATCGTTTCGTAGAAGACGTCGTGATCCCATTCGGCTGTCGAGAATGCGTCGAAGATGACGAGGTCATCTGACTGGGGGATGCTTGCGATCAACGCATCGATCCGGCCGGCAAGCGGACTCCCTTTTACGCGAGGGCGTGAGCGCCGAAGCACCGACCGCAATTGGCGAAGAAGCGGCGTCGGCGTCTTTTTTCTCAGTCGGTTCTCGACGATCCCTAAGGCTGCGAGCCTCTCATCCATCTGCCATTTCGCTTCGCTGTCAGTGATTTGACGAACGCCGGATGGAAGAAACCCCGAGAGCACCCCAGCGATGGATTCCGTCGCCCGTAGGGCGATTCTTGGATTCTCCGAATTCAGGCATGCGTCGACGATTCCCAGTGCCTTCTCGCAGACCGGTTGCACAACGGTGTGATTCAAACCAAAGGTGCCGATTGAAATCGTGTTTCCTTCGGACTCGGTGAAGTTGCCCTCCTTCTCGAGCAGTTGGTCCACGATGCTCAGCGGCGTGAACGTTCCCTCGAATTCGCGAGGGTCTCTGGACTTGCGCGCAGCGAAGTCAGCCATCCAATCGTTGAATTGAACGGGCTTGTACCGCCCGTAGTCCGCCATTTCTTTCAGCACGCGGCGCGAATGATCGGGATACTGATGCGGGGCACGGGTGTCGCTCTTTGCCAAGCGCCACAGGGTCTCCGCCGCTTCTTCGATGTGATTGAAGTGGTACGAAATTCCCCGGAGTAAAGGAGGGATTTCACGCAGAACATGTTCTTGTGTGAGGGCAAAATCCGACCACACACGCACTTCGGCTGCAGGGTTCTCGATTGCGTGGTGAATGAGCTGCAACACCCGTGCCGGCTGAAAAAGCGCTGCTCCCGTCAGTGACTTGAAAAACTGAACTCGAACGCTCGTGTCACCCGCGTCGAACGCGCGCTCTATTTCGAGCCAGATGCCATCAAGAAGGCGCGTTCCCTGGTCAGGATTTCGTTGCGTGATCCGCCAATCCAGCTCCCCAAGGTTTCTCAAGAGATTCGAGAGATAGGTCGATTGGAAGATCTGGAACATCAGGTCCGAAAACCCAGTACTCTCGCCAGCGCCGGTGAGACAGGCACCTTCGAGCAGAAAATCAGAAAGAAGATCTGGCACGATTCGGACCAGCCGGCCACCGCGCAGGAGAAGTCCACGTTTTTCGAGTAAATCAAGCGCCGATCGCACCTCATCCGGTCTGATCCGTAGAATTTCTGCGGCCGGTTCGACGAATTGATTTGCGGATGGCGAGACCGGACTGACGGCAGCGACCAGATTCAGCAGGGTTCGCCAGTTGACCGCTCCGGCTGGTAGAAGCCGCTCATACTCCGCCGAGAATTTGTTGAAGACTTCGTGACGGAAAGCTTCTTCGTTGGCGAGAAGCGCCGGCGAAATTTCACCTTTGGCGATCAACCGACCGCCGACAACAGTCACCAGCGGGGTATCCACCGAAACCACAGCCAATGCCGGAGCGTGCTGCGCATGCCCGGCCCCTAGAACTTCGATCGCGAGTTCTCTCACGCCTTGCTGAGACATTCTTTCAAGTCGAGGGAAGCGGGAAACTTCAGCGGCGGCGAATCTTGGCGCCAGCATCGCGTCGATCCGGTCAAGGCCGCTAGGGCGCGTGCCGAGCACAACCTTCACTTTCTGTCGCTGCCTGAGGCTTCTGGCAAGCAATAGAAGTTTGTCGAGAAAATCGAATCTGTGCGCGTCATCAGCGACGATCAACACGTCTCCCGCCGGGATTTCCTTGGGCGCTTCTGGATGCCATTCAGCGTCCTCCTTCACATAGAGAACCGTACCGTCTTTCACAGTGAGCGCCCAATCGTGAAGCAGTTTTGATTTTCCGATCCCCCCTCTGCCAGCGAGGACGCCGACGACTGATGTCGGATCCGCCAGAAAGGTATTGAGGGCAGTGATCTGCGCGTCGCGACCGCGCAACGTTTGTTTGAAATCGAAAAGCCGGGGCATGTCGGATTCAAACTGCGCGAAGAATTCCTTCGGCGTAGTGAAGACTAGGCGGCTGCCCGGTCGGCCCTCCGCGTTCCATTTTTCCATCGCGAGCAGCAGTTCCACTTGCAACCGCTCCGGAGTATTGAAGTAGGCTGGCGTGATGTTGGCGGCTCTAACTGCTCCCCTGAAGTCGTCGAGCGCTTTTTGCTTTTCGGCCTCCCTTTCTTTGTTGAGCGGTTTTCCGCCATCAGTTTTGAAGAATGCGAATACGGGTCTGCCCAATTGCTGAGCCAACTGGAACTCCGCTCCCGTGTAGGTAAGTCCGTGAGCCTCGGGAATCAGGGAACCGGCGTAGAAGCCGATGATCAGGATGACCGCATCTGAGAGGCGTATCTCGCGCAGACAAACGTCCAGCGGGGACGAGGGTTCGGAGACGAAAAGTTCCATTCCCCAAGGAACCAACTGAGAACGGCGCAGCGCTTCGGTGGCAGCTTCGCGTTCTGGGCGGAGATCGACAAAAGTCGAACTGATGAAAATGCGCATCGGGTTTACCCGACGGCTTGACGAGTTTGCTTAAGAGCTAAGTCAAGAGGACTGGAGTTGTCGCGGGAATTGGGTACATTGGGGCAATCTGCCACGGCGCTCACCTCGCTGTGTCGGATCATAGGAGTCGGGGACTGCAGGTCCCCGCGCACTGATTTCTCTCGAAACCTTTCAATAACTTAGCACGAAAGTACAGGGGTAGAGACGCTACGGCGAGACAAATCTTGTGGTCCATCCGCGAGTCGCCACACCAGAACCGGAAGAACACGCCGAGAGCATGCCTCGCTTTAGTGGTGCTCTTCTAATTTCGGCGGAAAGTGATTGTGATCGTGTCGCGCTTGGAGAACGGCTTAAGAACTATGCTCTCGCCGCTGGTTGCCGTCTGACTCAGGATCTCCCACCCTTCGTTTAACATCTTCGCGATGTGATCATCCATCTTCTGTGAATCGAGTGGCCCTTGCTTGCGGTAGGTTCCGAAGAAATTCCTTCGATAGGTGAAGGTCTTTACTTGCATCGTTCACATCCTTACGTCTCTGGTGCTCAGGAAAGCCAATTTTCTCGCCTTTGCGACGGCCTTGACTTTCGTATTTTGTTCGCCTAGTATAACACCCATCGGCGTTCGCAGAAAGCAGGAGCCGCCGTGACACGGTCATGACTTACCTCTTCCCAGCAGGTGCCTCTCTTTCGTCCTCCATCCTAGG
>Ga0335080_10004853_pt1 | contig 13745 bp, 11 predicted proteins | sample Lox_Sample_34_FD_206720 | JGI IMG/M metagenome (GOLD analysis project Ga0335080, IMG submission 206720) | Soil microbial communities from Loxahatchee National Wildlife Refuge, Florida, United States - Lox_Sample_3.4 | ecosystem: Environmental > Terrestrial > Soil > Wetlands | place: USA... | reverse complement strand
GTCCGGAACGTTGCAGACGTCGTTGAAGTTTCCCTGCCGGTTGGCCATCGAGGGAACGAAGTTGAAGAAGTTGTAGGGAACGTTCTCCCGCCGCCACTCCTCCGACCAGAAGAAGAACGTGTGATTCTTCCAGATCGGACCGCCCAGGCTGTAACCGAAATCGTGCTTCTTGTAACTCGCCTTCGGAGTTCCCGCAACATCGAAATAGTTGTGCGCATTGAAGGCTTCGTTGCGTAGAAATTCGTAGACCGAGCCGTGAAACTGGTTGGTGCCCGACTTGGTCTCGACTTCGATGGTGCCGGAAGCGTTACGGCCATATTGCGCGCCGTAGTTCGAGGTCAGCACCTGAACTTCTTCAATCGCCTCGATGCTGGGATACACGTTGATGGTGTCGTTGCTGCCATTGTCCATGATGTCGCCGCCGTCGACTTCCCAGTTGTTGTACTCGACGCGGCCGCCGTTGATGCTGAAGTTTACGTTGCCTTGCGCTCCCACTACTCCTTCATCTTGTCCCGTCTGGTTGCTCACTCCGGGAACCAGCGTCACCAGCTGGGTAAAGTTTCGCCCATTCAGCTGCAGCTGGTTCAGTTCCTTGGCCGTGATGGTGCCCGCCATCTCCGACGATTCCGTGTTGACCTCCGCCAGTCCCTGCCCTTGCACCGTAATCTCGCTGCTGACTTCGCCTACCGCCAGCGTCACATTGATGCGCGCCTGCTGGGCCACGCGCAGAATCACATCTTCCGCCCGGTACCGGCGAAACCCCTTCGCCGTCACGCTGAGGTCGTAATGTCCTGCAGGCAGCCCGGGCGCCAGGTATTCGCCGTCGGAATTGGTAACCAGGTTCCGGCTGTAGCCATTGGCGGTGTTCTTGATTGCCACTGCCGCGCCGGAGATCACTGCGCCGCTTGTGTCCTGGACCGTTCCGGTGAGAACCGCTGTATCCTGCGCGCGCGCCGTTCTCGAGAGCCCTGTCAGCATGATCAGCAGCAATACTCCGGCTTGCGCCCATCGCTGCCTGAACCAACTCCTCACTCGGGCCGTGCTTTGAGCCTCTCGCATGCTAGCCCTTGATTGTTCTTGACCCTTCATCCCAGGTCACCGCTGCTCTGCGGAAATACGACTCGTTCGCCATGTGGCATGCCAGGGCCGCGTTGTGTCCGAAAACCGCATCCTCCACCACCGGCTTGCGGCTTCGCACCGCCTGGAAGAACGTCCACAAATGCGGCTTCATGTCGTCGTAGTCCGGGCCCCGGAAGCTGATCGTCTCCGGCATCGCCTCGTGCCCCAGCTTGGGATCGTTCTGCTCGTGCCACTTCTTTTCGTAGTCCTCGCGCATGGAGTGAGGGAACCCGCTGTCGTAATAGCTGGGAGCACTGTCTTTGCCGCTTTGTGGGGTCACGCTCAGGCCGAATTCTCCAACCTCCAGAACGCCCCGCGATCCCTGAAAGCGGTACGTCTCCGCCATCTCCGTCCCCAGGTTCAGCCGCATGTATACAGGCAGCTCGCCATAGTAAAAAAGCGTGGCGTGGACATCGGGCATGTTGCGCCCGTCCTTCCAGCGCAGGATTCCCCCTACGGCCATGGCCTGTCTGGGCGCCTCGTTGACTCCCAGCATGAACATCATGCCGCTCACCAGGTGCACCAGCAGATCCCCCGCAACCCCCGTTCCGTATTCTTTCCAGCAGCGCCAGCGGGCGAAGCGGTAGGGATCGAATGCGTGCTTGGGTGCCTCACCCAACCACGTATTCCAATCCAGATTGCCGGGAGACAAGTCGGGCGGCGGCGGATACTCCCACGCCCCCGTTGGATCGTTCCGTCCCAGCCATCCTTCCACCAGCATCAAATCGCCGATTGCACCCTGGGCAATCAGCTCCTTGGCCTTCGCGCAAATCAGCGAGCTCACTCGTTGCGAACCGATTTGCACGACCCGCCCGGTCTTCTGCGCCGCTTCCACCATGACCACGCCGTCCCCGGCGCTGTGAGACATCGGCTTCTCGCAGTAAATGTCCTTGCCGGCATTTACCGCGTCCACCACGATCTGCTTGTGCCAGTGATCTGGCACCGCCGCCACAATGCAATCAATTTCTTTGTTCTCCAGCAATTTCTGGTACTGGCGGGTGACCGGAAGGTCGTTCTTGGCGGTGATCTCTCGAGCCAGCGTGTGGCGTCCGTCGTAAAGATCGCATGCCGCCACGCATTCGATCCCCGGCAGCTCAATAGCATCCGCCAGCAGGCCGGATCCTTGCATACCCACCCCGATGATCCCGAAGCGCAGGCGGTCATTCGCTCCCGCCGGCAGCGATGCCCCCAGCAACGGAGCCGGTTCGAGCAGAATACTGTTGGCCGCGAGCGATGCCCCTGCCGCTGCCGCGGTCATGCCGAGAAACTTCCGGCGCGAGAATCTACTCATCGTCCTGCCCTCCATTCGCTGGTCGCGCGCAATCCGATCGCCTTCACTCTCCTGGCGCCCCTACTTGTTCCGGCAACAGCCCCCAATCGTCCTCCACAATGTAGGAACACAAGCGGAAAGAGTCACAATCCACCCCGGACAACTGCGCCAGCCGTTCCGCACACACTTGTGCGGGAATCGCGTCAATCAGAAACTGCCACTCGGGCAGAGTTTCCGGCAGTTGAAACACCAGGTCTGCCGCGTCGCCGGGCAGGTCCTGGCCGATCAGCATCACCGACGCGCCCAGCCGCCGTAAGTCTCTGGCCACGGCCAGATCCTGTCCCCGCATCCTCCGCCCGTGGATCCACATGCCAACCCGCAGTCCCTCGCTTACCATTTCCTGCGGACCGTGTCGAAAACTCGCGGTGCCCATCGCCGTCGCCGCGGACTTCACCCCCTCCTCCCACAACAGGCGGGCCTCGTGGCAGCTGCCCAGACTCGAGCCGCGGGCCAGAAAGTAGTACACCGCGCCCGCCGCCGGCCACGGGCTCTGTGCTACCTGCTCTTGCCACCTCTCCATGCTTTCACTGGCCGCCTCCAGCGTCTTCGACAGCGCAGCCACCAGGCCTTCATCGAATGATCTGGCGGTGGCACAAGCCAAAGCCCCCGCCGCCAGGGCGAGAGACGAGTATGTGTTGACCGAGATCCCATGATCGAACCCGACCGGCACTACGATCGGAGTCTGCGCCGCCTGTGCCAGGCGTCCCTCTTCCCCATTGGTGATGCCGATGACCGGCGCCCCACTCTCCTGCGCTTTGCTCAGCAGGCGAACGATCTCCACGCTCTTGCCCGTGCGGGAAATGGCAACCAGCACCGCATCGCGTTCGAAGGTGGAGAACTGCAACAACTCCGCCGCGTCCTGCAGGATGACAGGCTGCCCTCCCAGCGCGAACAGCGGCCCCGCGCAAAGCGCGGCATGCCAGCTGCTTCCAATCCCCGTCAGGTACACATGCCGGGCCGTGCGAATCACATCCGCGGCCTCTGTCAGGCGCACGCGTCCCGCTCCGCCAAAATGCTCCACGGCATGTTGCAGTTCGCGCGGCTGTCTGAGTATGTCCTGCAGGAAGCGGGTCATGATCGTTGTCCGCTGCTCTCCCCAGAAAACCCTACTTGGCCGCGGGGGTAACTACAATGTTCCGGTACGCTACGTGGCCGTCCTCGCTGCCTTGCAGGTAGATTGGCCCGGGCAATTCCTCGTGGCTGTCCAGCGCTTCCCCCGTGATTCCAGGAATTTCTTGCTGGTCGATGATGGTGGTGCCGTTCTGTACCACGGTGACCGTTCTTCCGATCAGCGTGATATCGAAGCTCTGCCACACTCCCGGTTTGCGCGGCATCTCCGGCGATGGAGCCAGAAAGCCGTAAACCCCTCCAGTGTGGTGGCTGGGTGGCTCCTGAATGGAGTTATCCTCGATCTGCACCTCGTAACGTCCGCGCAAATAGACTCCGCTGTTGGAATTCGGCGCGCAGTTGAACTCAAGGTGCATCTTGAAATCTTCAAACTTGGCCTCGTGGATCAACTGCGGCCCATGCCCCGGGCTGACCAGTGTCCCCTCCTCAACCTTCCACCCAACCGGCGTTCCCGGCTTGTCGCTCTTCCATCCGCTCAGGTCCTTGCCGTTGAACAGCGTGACCGGCTTCCCCCACTTTGAAATCTCCTTCCGCGCCAGTTCCGCGGCCCTTTGTCCAGTCCACGACCATGCACTCCCCTTCGGCCCGGTTGTCGTACCCGAGAGCGTCTTTCCTGTAAGTGTGCCTTGAAAAACCATATCGTCCGGGCGGTCTTCTTCCTCTTTCGGTGAAACGAACGTCAACTTCCCATCCGAAATGTCGATCTTGGGAAGCGGCCGCGCATTGCCCCACCGGCCCACCATTTGCGCCTTCAGCTGCCCCGATTCCTCGCTGATCTCCAGCCAGGAGGAATATTCGCGATCTGGCGCCTTGAGCGTCAGGTCCCAGCGCCCCAGAAATGCCGCCACGGCCGGCTTCTCGCTCGCCGCAGCTCGCACAGAACCGGCCCAGAAAAAACCTAGGCAAGCGATCAGAAGACCAACTCGCGCGCGGTCGCAGGGCTTCATGGATTGAAGATGGCGAAACCGATTTCTGAAACCGGTTTCATGGCCCTCCTTTTTAGCATACTTCCCCCCATTGTCAAGCCTTTCTTCCGCATGTTGCGCCCCGTCCTCATCTTTCCCCGTGGCCCCCTCCACCAAAACCGTGATAGGGTCAACCTTTGAGCTGTGACCGGCGGTTTCAGAAACCGGTTGCATCGCCCCACCACGTTCGGAAAGGATCTAATGGGCCACACGATGCGCGAGGTCGCCCGGCGCGCGGGAGTCTCTCCCGCCACCGTCTCCCGCGTCCTCAACCGCACCCTCTACATCTCTCCCAACACCCGGCAGCGCGTCCTCGAGGCCGTTCGCCAGCTCAACTACTTCAAGAACGTCCACGCCCGGCGCCTGGCCACCGGCCGCAGCGATCTGTTCGCTCTGGTCATCTCGGAAATCGCCAATCCCTACTTTCCCGAAATCATTCGCGGCTTCCAGGCGGCTGCCTGGGATCGCGGCTTCGACGTCTTGCTCTGCAACACCGAATATCAGCCCTCGCGCACCGAATCGGTTCTGCGCAAGCTCATGGAGAGTGATGTTCGCGGCGTCGCCATTATGACCTCGTCGGTCGGTAAGCATCAGACCTCTGAACTCAGCTCCGCGGGCATAGGGCTGGTGTTCTGCAATCTCGGTCCGCCCGCCAATCTGGTCAGCAACATCACCATCGACTACCAGCGCGGAATTCTCCAGGCCATCGACCACGTCGTCGCCCTCGGCCATCGCCACGCCGCGGTCATCGCCGGCCCCGGCGACAATCGCACCGCCATCACCATCAGGAACGCGCTGGTATCGGGCTTGCGCCAACGGAATCTCCATCCCCAGCCGGTCATTGACTGCAACTACCGCGTGGATGCCGGTGCCTCCGCCGTGGGCGCCGTTCTTGCCGAAGCGCGGAAGCCCACCGTGATCTTCTGCGGCAATGACCTGATCGCCATGGGAGCGATGAATGCCCTCGAAACCGCTGGAGTGCGAGTCCCGGAGGATGTCTCCGTCATTGGCATTGACGACATCTCTTTCGCCTTCCTCGCCCGTCCGCCGCTGACCACCATCAGCGTGCCCCGCGAACAGCTCGGCGTCCTCGCCTTTCAGGCGCTCGACAAGATGCTGAAGTTGAAGCGGAAAAAAGGGACAGAGAGTTACCTGCAGACCCAGCTGATCGTCCGCAAGTCCACAGCCCCGGTGCGGCACAACTCCCGGCCTTCTGCAGTCCCGGAAATTGGCTTGCCTTCGTCACCGGCCGAGTGACGTTCTACTCCGGCCTCATGCCTGGCTGATCAGTTCGGCGAACTTATCCAGGTCAACATTTCCCCCCGAAGCAATCGCCACCACTTTGCCCCGCCCGGCGCGGCCGGAAGCGGCCGCCGCCACTGCGCAGGCCGATGCCCCCTCCACGATGACTCGATTCCGTTCCGCAACTGCTTTCATCGCCTGGCTGGCTTCTGCCAGGCTTACCACCAAAGAGCCGTCGAGCAACCGGCGGGCCTCTTCGAACATGTTCGCAAAGACAGTCTTGCTCCCGATTCCATCAACGAATGAAGGCCTGTACTCAACCGTCCGCACCTCACCCGCAGCCCACGATGCCGCCAGCGGCGCTGCCGTCTCGATCTCCACGGCGTAGATTTTGGCCTGCGGCGCCCGTTGCCGCAATACCGAAGCAATTCCACACGCCAAACCCCCGCCACCCCACGGAATCACTACCGCCTCCAGCTGCGGCAAGTCTTCGAGCAGCTCCAGCGCGATCGTACCGTTGCCCGCCATCACGTCCGGGTCGTCAAAGGCGTGGATGAAGGTCGCGTCGATCCCGGGATAGGTGCGCGTCTCGAACGTCCGCCACCACTCCGCGAAGGGCACCTTGATCACCCGCCCGCCCATCCTCTCCACGGCTCGGATTTTGGTGGCAGGCGCGGTCTCGGGAGCCACGATCGTGGCCGGAACTCCAATGTTCCGCGCACAGAACGCCACGCCTTGCGCCATGTTTCCCGCCGAGGCGGTCAGGACTCCGCGGGCCAGCTTCTCCCGCGGAGTTCGCGCCATGACGTTTCCCGCCCCGCGGATTTTGAACGAGCCAATCGGTTGCAGGTTTTCCAGCTTTAGAAAGACTTCCGCCGAGGCGTCCGCGTTATAACCCACCAGCGGTGTGCGCACAGCCACTCCGGCGATATTCCGTCGGGCTTCCTCTACCTGGCCGAGCGTAACCGGCATCCCGTTATCTTATATTGATCGGGAGCCTGTTAGTGGTAGGCGGGCATGCCTGGATGGGGGCTACCAGATTCCCTTGTCGCTTCCCGTTAATCGGTCGGCGACTGCAGCCGCCGAGGCCAATCCTGGTAATAGACTCAAGCGCAGCGCCGCCGCGGCCTCGCCGCCGAGTGCGGTGGCTCGCAGCTGCGAGAAGTAGAGACGCGTGCCTTGCGGCCAGATAGGTATGCGCAAGAAACGCCGTTTCGCCGCCACCCGCTCTCCACCGAACTGCGCGTGTTCGTTGACCATCGCGGGCAAGTTCAGCCGCACGCCTCGGTATCGGGCAACATAATCGGAAACGATGGTCAGGTAGGTGGCCACTCCCGGCCAGATCTTGGCCGACTCGCTCGCGCGCCTGAGCTCGTCGAAGTCGACCTCGCCCGCCTCTACCAATTGCGCGGTGTTGGCAATGTCGCACACTCTGGCATAAAAATGCCGGTACATCCGCTGCAGCGTGGCCACGATGACGCGCTCTTCCGGCGCAGGAACGAAAAATCCATAACCGCTGAACCGCACAAACACCCGGCGGTCTACGAAACGCCGGGACACCTCTCTATGCTCCCCGGTCTGCCCCAGCCGTTGCACGTGAATCTCTACCAGCTCCGGCAACCCGGGAATCGCGAAGTTCAGCTTGTGTGCCAGGCGGTCACCCCAGCTCGGCGGTTGCAGCTCCGCCCGAACCTTCCCCTGCATCACCTGCCGGATGCGGCCCTCGTTTCCGCTGCTGTACAAATCGAGGTCGTTCCCCAGGTCGGGCCAGTGATCAAGCGACTTCATTACCACCGCCGGGCAGCCCGCAGCCTCCAGCTCCGAGCAAATCGAGCTCAGGTAGCCCAGGGCCCTCGCTATTCTCACCTTTTCCCGCGCTATCCGGCCTTGCAGCCATTGCGAGAGCTCGGCGTCCTCGGCCTCGGCCACCCGCAGCAGCGCCTCACAAGACCGGATCACGACGTGGTGCGCATCCGCCAGCACTAGCAGCTGGTCGCGTTCTTCCTGCGTCAGACCTTGCACCAGCACAAGGAATTCGGACGCTCGTTTGGGATTCAGCGTAAGCTGGAGCAGGAGAGGGATGAATTCTTCTTCTCGTGCGATCGCGGGCTGGGCCATGAGCACTCTCCCACCAGCTAACTACTTAGCGGTGTGCCGTTTTGAGATGAAGGAAGCAAGAGGAGAGTTGGCTGCGTCTCGCTTTCCGCTGACCCGCTTTGGAGCCGGCTCTTGACGGCTCAGTGATTGAAATTTCCCGGGCTGCTATCCTAGGCTTTCACCGTAGGGGATGCAGCAGGCCCGAAGGAGGCCGCATGAGCATCAAGATCAGCACACGCGAAAAGGAAGGCGTCACCATCGTCGACATCTCCGGCCAGATCACCCTTGGCGAAGAGACGGGAAAATTGCGGCAAACGGTTCGCGATCTGGTGGCCGCGGGCAAAAAGAAAATCGTGCTCAACCTTGCCGATGTCCACTATATCGACAGCTCCGGTGTGGGAGAACTTGTCGGCAGCTATACCACCGTCCACAACGACGGCGGGCAGCTCAAGTTGCTCAACCTGACCAGGAAAGTCCACGACGTCCTGCAGGTCACCAAGCTCTACACCGTCTTCGATGTCAAGGATGATGAGTTCACCGCGGTGAAGTCGTTCGACTGGTTTTTCGCCAAATAGCCTGCCCCCTCCCCATCACTTCTCAGGAATCGTCGCCGAGGCCGGGTTCGAAGCCCGGCTTTCCACACCATTCCTTCCCACCGCCTTTACCGCGTAATGATAGACCTTGCTGGGTCTGACCACCCGATCCACGCACTCCGTGCCCGAAATCGGCTCGCGATTAATCCGCTCCAGTTTGTCCGGCGACTCTCCCCGATAGATGTTGTACTTCACATTCGGCGTCGTGCTGGCTCGCCAGGACAGTTGGACCGTATGGGGAGACTGCGCCTCTGTCTTTCCCTTTTCGGGAGCGGACTCCGCCCCCCCGCACGCCGGCAATTCCGTGGCCGTCGCCGGCCGGCTCGCCCCTTCCGCCTGCACCCTCGATTGCGAATGATTCAGGAATGACGGCTCAACCCGCTGGCTGCAAGCCAAAAGATTAAATCCAAACGCTCCAATCACAACCATCCGCTCCAACCTCTTCCAATTGCCAGCCCTGCCCATCTGCAATTCCTTTTTGGAACCGAGTTACGAAAGTCCTAAACATAGTCCGACATTCGGCCACTGTCTTCAAGGCCCTAGACGGTCTAAGGGTCTGGCCGGATAATGTTCGGGTGAGTTGGCCTCTGGCAAATTGCGCGCGCCTGCGAACCCTGCTTGTCGTCTCGTCTCTCCTCTGGCTTGCCAGTTGCGCCGGCACCTCGAATGGTGGCAAACAAGGTGGAGGTCCCGGTCCCGGCCAGCTCGCCGTGTCTCCGGCCTCGATGGATTTCGGCAACGTCGCCGTCGGCAAGAAGTCAACGCTGGCCGGAACTCTGACCGCCGGCAGCGCAGATATCACCGTAAGCTCAGCCGCCTGGAATGGCGATGGATTTTCGCTCAGTGGCATCACCTTCCCGCTTACCGTGCCCGCCGGCCAGAGCGCTCAATTTAGCGTCACCTTCGCCCCGCAGGCCCTGGGCAATTCCTCCGGCAGCGTCAATTTTGACAGCAATGCCACCAACTCCCCGGTGCAGGAGATGCTGTCCGGCAACGGAAGCCAGTCGGCTTCGGGACACTCCGTGGCTCTTTCCTGGAGCGCCAGCAACTCTCCGGTAACGGGCTATAACGTCTACCGCGGCAATGCTTCGGGCGGACCTTATTCCAAGATCAATTCCACGCTCAATCTGACCACCAGTTACACTGACAGTTCCGTCCAATCGGGCACCACTTATTACTACGTGACCACTGCCGTGAATTCGCAGGGAGCTGAGAGTTCCTACTCCAATCAGGCTGTGGCCAGCGTTCCCAGCAACTGATTCATTTCTCGATCTTCGCGATGTACACGGCGAAAGGCTCCAGAACCAGGTGAGCCAGTGTCTGCCCGCCATTCGATCCCATCGTGCTTAGCAATACGTTGGCCTTCGCCGAAGTGATCCCGTAGGCCGCTACGTCCAGGCTCACATTTTGTACGCTCGGCGACATGTTCAGTGCGATTAGCATGATGTCATCGCCGCTCTTTCGCAGGTACGCAAGAACATTCGCGTCATCCTGATTCACAGGCAGGTAGTCTCCATCGAGAAGCGCCCCGCTCTTTCGCCGCAGAGCCAGCAGCCGGCGATAGAACTGCAATACCGAATCGGAATCCTTCAACTCCGCCACCACATTGTGGGTCTTGTAGCTCGAGGGAATCGGCAGCCAGGGATTGCCGGTCGTAAACCCGGCGTTCGGCTCTTCGCTCCACTGCATGGGAGTTCGCTCCCCATCGCGGCCTTTCTCTCCCGGCCAGCCCAGCTTGCCGATTGGGTCTTTGACGTCTTCTTTCCGTTGCGGGTCGTTGTTCTCCATTCCGATCTCTTCCCCGTAATACATGACCGGCGTTCCCCGCAGTGTCAGATAGAGAGCGGCCATCAGCTTGGCGATGGCGTCATTATGTCGTCCGTCGCCATAGCGTACGTAGGAGCGGACAATGTCATGGTTGCTGATCACGTACACCGGCCAGTGGCCTGCCGATTCGACCGCCGCAATGTGATTGCGGAATGCCGGCGCCGACAGACTCGCGATTTTGGTGAACATCAGGTCCATCGGCAACTGTAGTTCGTCGTCATGCTCTCCGTAGTACTCCCTCAACTCCTTCGCGCTATCCGTCCAGGTTTCCCCGATCAGCACTGCCTGGTACGGATCAGCCACCTTGCGCAGCTTCCGCAGCACCTCATGGACCTCAGGCAGCTTGTCGTTGTATCGATTTTCCATCTTGGGATCGCCGTAGCTGTTGGTTCCGGGAAGGATTGGGTTATCCCGCAATCCGGGGTCTTCAAACAGTGCGCTGACGGCATCCAGCCTGAACCCGGCAACTCCGCGCTCATACCACCAGCGGGTCACGTCGAACATCGCCTTCTCCACCGCTGGGTTCCGCCAGTTCAGATCGGGCTGTTCTGGATAGAAAAAGTGGTAATAGTACTGGTTGGTAGCGGAATCCAGCTGCCACGCCGAGCCTCCGAAGATCGACTCCCAGTTGTTGGGGGGCTGCCCGGACTCTCGTCCGTCCCGCCAGATGTACCAGTCTCGATGGGCCGAAGTGCGCGATGACCTCGAGTCGATGAACCATCGATGACGGTCCGAAGTGTGATTGATCACAAAATCCATGATGATCCGGATTCCGCGCTTCTTGGCCTCTCTCTCCAGCCGGTCAAAATCGGAAAGGCTGCCATAGATGGGATCGATTTCTTCGTAGTTAGAAACGTCGTAGCCGAAGTCCACCTGTGGCGACGGATAGCAGGGCGTCAACCATATGGCATCAATGCCCAGTTGCTGAAGGTAGTCCAGCTTCGACGTAATCCCATTGAGATCGCCGATCCCGTCCTTATTGCTGTCGGCGAAACTGCGCGGGTAGATTTCATAAAACACCGCATGCCGCCACCAGGGAAGCTCCTGTCTGTCCGACGCCGCAACTGGCCATGCCGCACAACAGGCAAGGATCAACACGCAAAGCGTCCACTTCTTCAACATAGCCTCTTCCGTCGAAACCATTTTTCAGTCGGCCTTCGCTTCGGCTAAGCGCGCGCCCTTTTCCGGCTGCCGCAGAAGCTCGCCTTCCGGATCGTTCACCCTCTGCATCAGGGCAGAGGCGATCAGCAAACAGAATCCTCCGGCGCACACGGCGGCGATACGATTGTTGTGCAGCGCATGACGCATCACCCATCCGAAAAACAGCGACGCCAGAATCTCCGGAATAACGATAAAAAAATTGAAGATTCCCATGTACGTCCCGGTCTTCTCCGCCGGCAAGGCTTCGGCAAGAACGGCATAGGGTATCGCCAGGATGCTGGACCACGCGATTCCCACTCCCACCATGGTTAGCAGCAGAACGTATTGGTCATGAACCAGCATCACCGACAGCAAACCCGCAGCCCCGCACAGCAGACACAGGCTATGTGTATTCTTTCGCCCCACCGCCCCCGCCAGCGATGGCAACACGAATGAAAATGCGAAGCAGACCGCCGAGTACGTCGCAAAACAGATTCCGCCCCACTCCACGCCCGCGGTATAAAGCGGGGATGTCTGATCGGGCGCGCGAAAGACGTTGCGCGCCACAGCTACGGGAAAATACAACCACATGCAAAACAGTCCCAGCCAGCTCAATAGCTGTACCGGCGCCAGTTGCCGCATGGTTCGGGGCATGGCCGCAATCGCCCGGAAAATCTCCCACGCATTCGCCAGCCCTTTGCCATGCTTGGACTTCGCCCGCTGGAATGCTTCAAGGTCATCCGGCGGGTACTCGTTGGTAGTCAGGATTGTCCACAGCACCGCGCCGAAAAAAGCCGCGGCCCCGGCGTAAAAAGACAGGCGCACGGTTGCCGGCACACCACTCCCATCCCCGGTTCGCGCAAAGTGAAAGAAGTGTGTCAGCAGCCAGGGCAGCGCCGAGGCCACCACCGCTCCTAGGCCGATGAACAGGCTCTGCATGGCAAAGCCGCTCGTCCGCTGCTCCTCCGGCAACAGATCGGCCACGAAGGCTCGAAACGGCTCCATGCTGATGTTGATCGAGGTATCGAGAATCCACAGCAGGCCCGCCGCCATCCACAGCGTCGAACTATTGGGCATCAGGATCAGGGCCAGCGAACTCAGCACTGCGCCCGCCAGAAAGTACGGACGCCTGCGCCCCAACCGTCCCCACGTACGGTCGCTGGCGTGGCCGATGATGGGCTGCACGATCAGACCGGTCAGCGGCGCGGCCAGCCACAGGATGGGGATCTGGTCTGCTCGCGCCCCCAGATATTCGTAGATGGCGCTCATATTCGCCATCTGCAAGCCCCAGCCAAACTGGATGCCGAGAAACCCGAAGCTCATATTCCAGATTTGCCAGAAGCTTCGCTCCGGTCGTCTCATCGGGATTGAATTCCCGTTTCCATGGCTTTGAATTATCGGCCTCAGAACCCCCGGCCGGAAACACCCGCTACCGAACCCGGTACATGCTCAGGCTGGTGCCCGGCGAGACTACGTGCAATGCGCCCTCTTTCAATTCCGCCCGTCCCGGACCAAATAGTTTTTCCACTTCACGGATGTCCTGCAATGGAGTGCGCTCCAGCTTCAAAGTTACATCTAATGGGCTACCGCCATTGTTGAAGACAACGGCCACCTTCTCCTCGGCACTCTCTCGCACGAACGCGTAATAATTCTTGTCCCACCCCAGGTGCCATTGATGGCCGCGGCGCAGCGCTGTGTGTTGGCTCCGCACACGCAGTAACGCCTGCACGTGACTGAATACCTCTTCTTGTTCAACCGTTCGTCCCGCGGTGACAAAAGCATTTTGTAAGTCGCCGGGAAATCCCCCGGGAAAGTCGCGCCGGTTGTCGGGATCCTCGCCTCCCTGCATGCCGATCTCGTCGCCGGAATAAATCTGCGGGATGCCGCGCAGCGTCAGCAACAGGGAAAATGCCAGTTTCAACTTCTCCGCCGAGCTTCCCTCTTCGCTGCGGAAACGCCGGTTGTCGTGGTTCCCCAGGAAGGTGACCAGCATATCCGGATTCGGATACAGCCAGTCGCGCTGCAGAACCTCGATGATCCGCCCAACCGGCTCGCCCTTCAGAATGACGTCGCGCAAGGCATAGGACAGGGGAAAATCGAATACCGTAGAAACCTGGGAGTCAATTCCGTCGAACTGGCTTCGGCCGCCGTCAAAAAACGCCGAAACCGCCGGATCATGGTCAGAAACCTCTCCCACGCTGTCCACTCGCGGATAAACAGCGTACAACCCCTGCAGAAAGCTGCTCCAGAATCTTCGTGTCGAGTAGGGAAAGGTATCCAGCCGGAAGCCGTCCAGGCCGGCGA
>Ga0335080_10004852_pt1 | contig 13747 bp, 13 predicted proteins | sample Lox_Sample_34_FD_206720 | JGI IMG/M metagenome (GOLD analysis project Ga0335080, IMG submission 206720) | Soil microbial communities from Loxahatchee National Wildlife Refuge, Florida, United States - Lox_Sample_3.4 | ecosystem: Environmental > Terrestrial > Soil > Wetlands | place: USA... | reverse complement strand
AACGGCTTGAGACGCTTGAACTTGCGCCAGCTCTCGATGGCGCGTCGGCCGAGACGCTTTTCGCGCGCCGCATACCAGCCGATGATGACGCCTTTCGCGAAACGCAGCTCGGGATCCTCGCCGAGCAGGCCCAGAACGTTGGCGACGCCATGGGCGTCGTTCGCCGCGCCCAGCTCGTCGAGCAGGAGCTTGAGTGTCCGTATGTATTTGCCCGTCCGTTTCGAGGGATACAACGGCGCGAAGAATTCCGCGGCATAGCGCAGCTTCTTCAGGGCGATGCGCAGTTTGTGCGTCCGGGCGTCATATTCGGCATGCGCGCGGCGCCCGCGTTTCTTGACTTGCGCATGGAGCGCGTCGAGCGAACGGCCCGAGAATTTCCCGATCCGCGTGCCGTTGTGAGGAAGCATTTCCGCAATGGCGGCCACGTCATTGAGGAACGCGCCGAACTCCGGATTCAGCACCTCGGCCAGGGCGTCGTCCCATGCCTCGCCCCTGGCATGGCGCAGCGCAAGCCGCAGCGCGGCGAAGGAATCGTGTTCGACGAGTCCCGCATCGAGCTGCGGCAAAAGTTCTTCGGCGAAGACGTCGAGGTCGCGCGCCGGACCGAAAATGGCCGCCAGCGCGCGGCCGCGCTTGCCCAGGGCCTTGAGCGCCGGCGTGTCGGCATATTCGCCGAACGATTTCAGCGCCATCTGCAGGCGCCGCAGACCGACCCGGATCTGGTGGATGCCGCGCGGATCGCGCGCCCGGATCGCGGGCGCGTTGCCGCCGACCTGGGCGAGACATTCGAGCACCGTCGCGCGGAACGCCTCTTCGACCGACATGCGCTTCGTGAGCCGGACGCGCCGCGCCCCCACGGCCTTGGCGTTGGGGTGTCCGTGGGCGGGACGGTAGGAACGGACGATGGCGACGCGCGGCTCTTCCATGCGCCGATCTTTCCTCAACTGAGACGAACCGGCAATCCTGCTTTGGCCATGACCTGCTTGGCGTCTGCGATGGTGGCTTCTCCGAAATGGAAGATTGACGCGGCAAGAACGGCGCTCGCGTGACCGTCGCGCACGCCTGCGACCAAATCGTCCAGCTTGCCCACGCCGCCGGAGGCGATGACCGGAACGGGAACGGCATCCGCGATCGCCCGGGTGAGCGCGATGTCGTACCCGACCCGCGTCCCGTCGCGATCCATGGAGGTGAGGAGGATTTCGCCCGCACCGTATTCCACGAGCTTCCTTGCATGGGCCACGGCATCGATGCCGGTGGCGTTGCGGCCGCCATGCGTGAACACCTCGAACGGCGGCGCGTTGTGATTGTGCGCGCCCTGCTTGGCGTCGATGGCGGCGACGATGCACTGGCTGCCGAATTTCTCCGCCGCTTCGCGCACGATCTCCGGACGGCGCACCGCTTCGGTGTTGATCGCGACCTTGTCCGCGCCGGCGAGCAGAAGCGCGCGGATGTCGTCGAGCGTTCGCACGCCGCCGCCGACCGTCAGCGGCATGAAGCAGACGTCGGCCGTGCGGCGAACGACGTCGAGCAGCGTGCCTCTGTTCTCGTGGCTCGCGGTGATGTCGAGAAAGCAGAGCTCGTCGGCGCCGGCGGCGTCGTAGATCATCGCCTGCTCGACGGGATCGCCGGCATCGCGCAGCTTCTCGAAATTGATGCCCTTGACGACGCGGCCGTCCTTCACGTCGAGACAGGGAATGATGCGGATCTTGAGCATGGTCATCCGCCCGACTGTCGTTCCTGAAGCGATTGTATCTTGCCGTAGACGCTGTGCGCGTCCTCGATCTGGAAGAACATCGGAGCGTTCGGCATACCAGGCCAGCCGCGCGGAACTGCCCATCGGTAAGGTATCATATCACCGAATATGATCGTGCCGCGCCCGGCCGACGCCTCCTTCAATTGAACATTCGTCAATGTGCGCAACTGAAGCGAGGTGGTACTCGCCAATGGCCCGGAGCGCACAAGAAGAATGCGGCGATCGGTAAGGAGATATGCCGTCTGCTTGCGCGTCCATGCGTCGACGAAGAAACGACCCACGATGATATAGAGCCCCGCGCCGACGAATGGTACGCCCCAAAGTTCGAAGAAGATTGGCGCATGGCTCGTCACAACCGAAGCCTCCCAGAAGATCGCGAATCCGCCCCAAAGAAGGCTAAAGGGAATGAGAAAGATGTCGCTGGCCGTCAGAATGATGCCTCGCCGCGGTTCGCCCGACCACACCATGTGTTCGCCAGCCATAAGATAGGGGCCGAGATCAGTGAGCTGCATCTATCGTTTTCCCGCTCTCGCCAAAGCGGCGATGTTCAGCAAGGCGCGCCCGGCGACGATCTCCGGCGGCACGCCCGTCGTCTTGCACAGCGCCTCGGTTTCCAGGAGCAGGTCGAGCGCATCGCCCAGGCGCTGCGTGTCCCAATTGCCGAGTTGCGACTTGAAGGCGGCGGCGCGCATGAAATGGACCGGCGGGCGAAGTTTCTTCATCGCGCTCTCCGCCGGCTCGCCCTTGTCGAGTTCGGCGCGCACCAGCGCCAGGCGCTGAAAATGCGACATCGCCATGCGGACGATGGCGATCGCCGACGTCCCCGCAACCCATAGCCGCTCCAGCGCCAGATCCAGCCGCTTCATGTCGCCCTGACCCGCGGCGTCGAGCGCTTCTTCGCTGCGCACTTCCGCCTCATCGCCAAGCACGGCGCGGACGTCGTCGAGCGTGACCTGCTTCTGGCCGTGCGCGTAGAGCGCGAGCTTTTCGAGCTCGCGCCGCGTCACGCCGCGATCCGAGCCCAGGCGCGCGGCGGCATCGGCCAAGGCCTCCGGCGCGATCGTGAGACCGGCCGCCCGCAACGTTTCGCGCACGACATCGGGCAGGTCGCGGGCCGAGTCGCCGTAGCAGGCGATGGACGCGGCGTTTTCGGCATCGTCGAACACCCGACGAAGTCCGGTGCCACGCGAAAGATCGCCGCCTTCCACGACGACCAGCGCGTCGCCGACCGGGGCGTCGAGAAATCTCTCGAACAGTTTGGCGAGAGTGTTGCCTGCGCCGCGTACACGTACGACCCGGCGTCCGCCCAACATGGAAATCGCCGCCGCCTCGTCGAACAGGCGCGCGGGATCCGAAGCGAGAATCGAGTCGTCCAGATCGGCAATCAGAAACGGGTCCTTCAAATTCGGAACGACGGACTTGATGAGGGTTTCGGCGCGCTCGCGCACCAGACCCTGGTCCGGGCCGAAGATCAGCGCCGCCGTCAGATCCTTGGGCGGATGAGACAACGTGCGGTCGATGCTCGCGCCTTTGATCTCGGTCATCGCTTGGCAAAGTAGACATTGAGGTCGAACCGGATCCGGTCCGCGATGTCTTGCGCCGCGCGCTTGTCCGCATCCTGCTGGGCGGCAAGCGTGCCGTAATTCGCGACTTGCGACGACGGCAGGACGTTGTAGGACGAAAGACCCGTTTCGGTGCCCTTGGTGACGACCTTGCCGCTGCGATCGCTCAGCTCATACGTCACGGTGAGCGTGTCGTTGTAGCGCGTGATGGTGACGTTGTTGTCGGGGTCGTTCTGCAGGGCCAGGCCCTGGGTAGTTTCGTTCAAGCTGAGCTTGAGCCGGTAACTCGCGCCTGCGTCCGTTCCCGGACCGTCGAGCAGATCGATCATCGTATTGCGCAATTCATAGCCCAGACGATCCGGCACCGGTTCGACGTAGATCGATGCCAGTTCCGTCCGCATGCCGCTGTTCATTCCACCGTATAGCGGATGAAATCCGCAACCGCCGAGCACAAGAGAAATCGCGAGGAAGACGGCGCGCTTCATGCGACGATATTCACGATGCGCCGCGGCACGACGATGATTTTCTTCGGAGCCCTGCCTTCCATGGCCCGCACGACGCCGTCGCAAGCCAGAGCCGCCTGCCGCACCGTCGTCTCGTCGGCATCGAGCGGAACCGTGACCTCGTCGCGGCGCTTGCCGTTCACCTGCACCGCGATGGTGACCGTCTCCGAGCGCGTGAGCGCCGCGCTGAAGAGGGGCCATGGCGTTTCGACGACCATCTTCTCGTGCCCGAGCGCTTCCCAGCAGGTCTCGGCCAGATGCGGCATCATCGGGCCGATCATCAGGACGGTGGCCTCCAGCGCCTCGCGCCGGACCGCGCCCGATGCGCCGTCCGCCGCCTGTATCGCGTTCGCCAGCGCGTAGATCTGCGCCACGGCACGGTTGAATCGGATGTTCGCGAGGTCGTCCGTCACCGCGGCGATCGCACGATGCGTCGCCTGGCGCAGCGCGAGCGAAACGCCGTCGACATCGCCGATCGCGACGCCGGGCGGGGGCAAGTCTTCGGCCTCCGCGACCAGGCGATGGATACGCTGCACGAAGCGCCAGCAACCCTCCGCTCCGGATTCGGACCAGTCGACGTCTCGTTCCGGCGGCGAGTCGGAGAGCATGAACCAGCGGATCGCGTCGGCCCCGAAAATGTCGATCATGCCCATCGGCGCCACGACGTTCTTCCTGGACTTCGACATCTTTTCGGAAGAGCCGACCTCCACCTCGACGTCGGTGCCCTTGAGGTAGGCCCTGCCGTTGCGCTTCTCGACTTCCTCGGGCTGCAGCCAGTTTCCGTTATGACCGCGATAGGTCTCGTGATTGACCATGCCCTGGGTGAAGAGGCCGGCGAACGGTTCGTCGATCCTGACGTAGCCCGTCTCGCGCATCGCGCGCGTGAAGAAACGCGAATACAGCAGATGCAGGATCGCGTGCTCGATCCCGCCGATATACTGATCGACCGGCAGCCAGTAGTTCACGGCGTCGCGATTCACCGGTTCGGCCGTAAACGGATCGGCGAACCGCGCGAAGTACCAGGACGAATCGACGAAGGTATCGAGCGTGTCGGTGTCGCGCGTCGCCTCGCCGCCGCATTTCGGACAGCTCGTGTGCTTGAACGTCGGATGGGCGTCGAGCGGACTTCCCTTGACGTTGAAGTTCAGGTCGTCCGGCAGCTTGATCGGTAGATCGGCTTCGTTCACCGGGACGGCGCCGCAGCGTGCGCAATGGACCATGGGGATGGGGCAGCCCCAGGCGCGCTGGCGCGAGGCCAGCCAATCGCGCAAGCGATAATTTACCGTGCGCTTGCCGACTCCGCGCGCCTCGAGCCGGGCGCTGACTTCGTTCTTCGCCGCATCGACGTCCATCCCGTCGAGAAAGCGCGAGTTCGCGAGTTTACCGGGCCCGTCATAGGCTTCGTCGGCGATGGCGAAGGACTTCGGATCGGCGCCTTCGGGTACCACGACCGGCAGGACTGGCAGAGCGTATTTGCGTGCGAAATCGAGATCGCGCTGGTCGTGCGCCGGGCAGCCGAAAATCGCGCCGGTGCCGTAGCCCATGAGCACGAAGTTCGCCACCATTACCGGCAGCTTCCAGTTCGGATCGAACGGGTGCGTCGCGGTCAGGCCGGTGTCGTAACCCAACTTCTCCGCGGTTTCGATTTCGGCTTCCGCCGTTCCCGTCCTGCGGCACTCGGCGACGAAGGAGACGAGTTTGGGGTCCGATTTCGCCAGCTCGTCGGTCAGCGGATGATCGGGCGAGATCGCCACGAAGCTGGCGCCGAACAAGGTGTCCGGTCGCGTCGTGAAGACGTCCAGCGTCTCGCCGTTGGAGAGATCGAAAGCCAGGCGCAGTCCTTCGGACCTGCCTATCCAGTTGCGCTGCATGAGACGCACGCGATCGGGCCAGCGGTCGAGCGTGTCGAGCGCGGTCAGCAGGTCCTGCGAGAACTTGGTGATCTTGAAGAACCATTGCGAAAGCTTGCGCCGTTCGACGGGCGCGCCTGAGCGCCAGCCTTTGCCGTCGATCACCTGTTCGTTGGCCAGAACCGTCAGATCGACCGGGTCCCAGTTGACGTCGGCTTCCTGGCGATAGACGAGGCCGTCTTTGTAGAAATCGAGGAACAGCTTCTGCTGATGCCGGTAGTACGACGGATCGCAGGTGGCGAATTCGCGCGTCCAGTCGATGGCCAACCCCAAGAGCTTCAGCTCGCTGCGCATGGCGTCGATATTGGCGTAGGTCCATTCGTGCGGGTTGACCCCGCCGTCGCGCGCCGCGTTTTCAGCCGGCAGGCCGAACGCGTCCCAGCCCATCGGATGCAGCACGTTGAAACCCTGCGCGCGCTTGAACCGCGCGATCACGTCGCCCAGCGTGTAGTTGCGGACATGGCCCATGTGGATGCGTCCCGACGGGTAGGGAAACATCTCGAGCACGTAGTATTTGGGCCTCGCGGAATCGACGGGCGTGAGGAAGACCTTTTTGGCGTCCCAGGCCCGCTGCCACCTCTGTTCCGATTCCTTGGCGTTGTAACGCGCCATCGCTCCACGATCCTTGCGGTGCCGGTACATTGGGCGCTGAGGCCTCCGGCACGGATCAGGCTACAGCGATTTGGTCTTTCTAGCTGCCTTCGCTGGCAAGTCGAAGCTCGCGGGCGCGCGTCAGGATGGCATCCTCAAGCTTCGTCGCAGTGTCGGCCGATACCTGGGCGTCGACCCAGCCCTCGTTCGACTTGGTCTGGCGGAAGACCGCGACCTTCAGACCGTCGGCGCGCAGATTGCGGTCCAGAATATAGACCGTGACCTTCATGCGTTCGTTGGGCGCCTCGGGCGCGGAGTACCAGTCGGTGATCACCACGCCGCCGAACGGGTCGGCCGAGGACAGCGGGATGAAGGACAGGGTGTCGAGCGTCGCATGCCAGAGATAGGAATTCACGCCCAATGTCCGGGCGCCGCCGGCCGTAATGGCCGTGGAGCCTGAGCTGGTATCGGGCATCGAATTGTCGGAACTGCAGCCGGCCAGAATGAGGGCCAAGGCCATAACGGTCAGGATTCGCATTGGGCCGCTTTCGTTTTTTGGACGCCTGGACGGCGTCGTTCGCGCGTCCCCCCTGCAGCGGGCTTATACGTGGCTGTCGCACAGCGTGCAACGGCGCCCGGCAGCCGAGGGCCGCTCGCGGTCGCGCGATACAGCCCAAAATTGTACGGCGTTTCACTCGCCGAATGACGGACGCGGCGCCGCCTTGTGCTATGGAGCCGCCCACGCCTGACCATCACACGCCGCACCTAGGACAAGATGCGCATGAAGTATGCTCCGTTGCCGGCCGCGATCTTCGCCCTTCTTTGCACCTGTGCGCCGTCGGTGGCGGCCGGTTGGGACGATTGGAGCCTCTCACCTTTCACGGGCGAAGTCGGCGACGCCTCCTATGCGATCGGAGGCCAGGTTTACGGCAGCGCCTTTGTCGCAGAGCAGCCGACTGCGCCGGGACTGGCGAAGTCGGGCGTTACCGGCGCGGCATCGCTCAATGCCCGGCTGCAGCGCGACTATGACAGCGGCCTTTCGCTCGCCTTGAAGGGGACCTTCGAAATCTATCACGACCAGCTTTCGGGCGATAACTACGGCAGCAACTTCGTCCAGAAAATCTATGGCTCGGCACAGACGGGCCTCGGCAGGGTCGAGGTCGGCATGGCCGACGGGGCGGCCTATGCGCTGGCCATCACCGGTCCCACGGTCAATCCCGAGGTCACGATCGACAATTCGAACGCGACATTTTTCCGGGATCCGATGACGCGGCGCGCCTTCCCTTCGGTGTTCGCGTTGAACAGCTCTGTCGAATCCTCGCTCAACTACGCAAAGATCTCCTACTTCACGCCGCGTCTCTTCGGTCTTCAGATCGCAGCATCGTTCACGCCGTCCGAAGGCAAGGACGTCATTCCGTTCCTCAACAGGGGCGTCGGCGCCGCCAATCGCCAGACGAACATGTGGGAGGCGGCCGCCAACTATTCCGACAATTTCGGTCCCGTCACCCTGGGCGTGTATGGCGGCATCATCCTCGGCCACGACGCCGCGAAAACGCCGGGGCACAAGGGTTTGACGGATTGGGGCGTCGGCTCCCAGCTCGATTGGGACGTGAACGACGACGTCAAGATCTCCGTCGGGGGCGCCTACCGCCAGGCCGATACTTTCGCATTCGACATCAACAATGCCTTCGCGCGCGGCGACACGCAGAGCCTGCATCTGAGCTCGACGGTCGCCTACGGTTCCTGGAGCGCCGGCGTAGAGTTCGGCAATGGCCGGTCTGACGGATTTTTGGGAAGCCCGACGCTGGGCACGCGTGCGCTGCTCATCGACGCCGCCTACACCGTGAACACCAACGTGCAACTGTCGGGCGGATGGGAGAAACTCAATTACAGCCGGACGAGCGGAACATTCTACAACGGCGTAAACGTCATCAGCATGGACGCCGCGTTCCTGCACGCGGTCCTGAATATCTAGGCCGCGAGCGCGCCGATCGCCGCGATGCCGGCGAATCCCCGCAACAGGCCCGCGTTTTGTGCCGTGATTCCACCGAGCGCATAGACCGGCGCGCTGCACGCCTGTGCGATCAGGTTGGCGCGGGCGGCCGACAAGGGCACCGCGCCGGGATGCGAGGCGGTGGCAAATATCGGCGACAGGATTATCGCATCTACGGCTGCGACGAGCCGGGCGGAGCGCAAGTCGTGCGCCGCGGCGCAGATGAACCAGCGCGGATACCGCGCACGCCAGTGCGTCGCCTGTCTCCCGTTGGCCTGCGATAGATGGATTCCGTCCGCGCCGCACTGCGCTGCGAGGTCGCCGTCATTGGCGATGAGCAAAACGAGCGCGTGCGCCTTGGCGACGGCGACGAGGTCTCTGGCGAGCGCCGCACGCTTCAGCGCGTTCCGCGATCGCACCACGATCGCCGCACCTTTCGGCAGACGCCGCGCGGCGGCGACGGGATCGGGCAAGCGTTCGTCATCGGTCATCAAGATGAGAGCCGGAATGCGCCCGGCATGGGGCGAGCGCGCGTTGAGATGCGCGGCTGCGCTTGCTAGTTTGCGGCGCGCCAGACTGTGCGGCACATGTCACCTGAACAGATCAACGAGAATCTCTCCACCATTGTCGCGCGCATCGAGGCCGCGCGAAAGGCAGCCGTCAGCCCCGCCGCGTCCACGACGCTGGTCGCGGTAACCAAGACGCACGGCCCGGAGGCGATCTATCCCGCCCTGATCGCCGGCCAACGCGTGTTCGGCGAAAACCGGGTCCAGGAGGCGCAGGGAAAATGGCCCACGATTCGCGCCGAATATGCCGACATCGAGTTGCATCTCATCGGTCCCCTGCAAACGAACAAGGCGCGCGAGGCGGTGGCGCTGTTCGATGCCATTCAGACGCTGGACCGGCCCAAACTGGCCGATGTCCTGCGCGCCGAGATGGACCGCATGGATCGCTATCCGTTCCTCTTCATCCAGGTCAACACGGGCGAGGAAGCGCAGAAGGCCGGCGTCCGTCCATCTGATGCGCCTGCACTCATCGCGTATGCCCGAAAACTCCACCTGCCGCTCAAGGGACTTATGTGCATTCCGCCGGCCGATGAAAATCCGGCGCCGCACTTCGCGCTTCTCGCCAAGCTGGCGAGAGACAACGACCTGCCGCTCCTGAGCATGGGCATGAGCGCGGATTTTGAAATCGCGATCCGCTTCGGCGCAACGCATGTGCGCGTCGGCAGCGCGATCTTCGGTGAGCGGCCTAAGGCGTAATCGTGACGGTATCGCCGGGTTCGAGGCTGGCGCACACGGTCCGCAGATCGTCGAGCGCCAGGGCGATGCAGCCCTCGGTCGGTGCGAAATCTTCGCGCGCGACATGGAGAAAGATCGCACTTCCCAGCCCCGCGACGACGGGGCCGTCGTTGTATCCGACGACCACGATCAGGTCGTAGAGGCGGTCATCGCGCCACAACGACTCTGCACTGGCGGGATAGGGAAGCTTGACCGGCCGGTTGTATGCCCCGTCGCCGGATGCGTCGCACCAGCCGTCGCTTTCCGCGATTGTGCGGAGCGGAAGCCGTGTTACGGGCCGCGCGATGCGATCGGAGCGGTAAAGGACGGTTCTCAGCGGAAAGCTGCCGGCCGGCGTGACGCCGTCGCCCTCGCCGCGCTTGATGCCGATCCCGGCGCGCCCAACCGCGGCGCGAAACAGGTTGCCCGCGCATTCGACGACGGCATGCGGATGGTTGGCGCGCACGAGGAGACCCATGCGTCGAAGACTAGCGCGAAGGACGATTCAGTGCAGCGCGCCGGCAGCGGCCGCGTCGGATACCCCGAGCGTGCTGCGATAGGCGCTGGCGGCACGGGCGGCGAGATCCTGGTCGATGTTCTTTCGGCCGAGCGCGATCATCAGGGCTGCCTGGCCGGGAATGACGATCGTATCGAGCGAGGCCGGGCTGACGACGACAGGCGCCGCGCCCAGGGGCGTCGGCGCGGCCGTGGCGACCGGGCCGCTCGCCGGCGCCGTCGAAGCGACGGCGGTGGCGGGCTCGGACGGCGAAAAGACATCTTCGACCCAAGAGACCAGCCGGTCGCCGAAGCTCATATGCGCGCCGACGGTCGGAGACGTTGCGGGCGTCGTGGCCGACGCGACCGCGGTCGGCGCCTTGGTCGACGGCGAGAGTTCGTCCTCGACCCAGCCCAGCACCGTATCCCCGACGCTCTTGCCGGTGATCTTTTGGAAGATCGTGTCGGCGACGGAGGAGACGAACCCGGTGATTCCGCCGAACAGCGTGTCGCCGGCGATCTTGGGGAAGGTCTTTATCTGGTCGCCCGTGATCGCTCGATACAGCGTGCTGACGACCGGGATGTGTTGCAGCGGGTTGACGATGTCGATGAGGTCGCTGAAGGAGAAGCCCTCGTCCGCTGAAGGCGCGGCCGTGCTCGCGGCGGCTGCGGCTGCGGGCTGGGCTGTCACGTGTGGCGGCATCATGACGAAGGACATGGCTTTCCCAACGCAAGGGTCTTGCCAGCGTGCCAGGTGCCCAATTGCTGGATTTTGTAAGCCAGGCCGGACGGCAAATTTTGCCGCCGCTACAACAGATGCCCGGCTTTTTCGGCCTTGGTCCGCAGATAGGCCCGATTGTGCTCATTGTCCGCAAAGGCGTGGCGGACGCGGCCCGCGACCCTCACCCCGGCCGCCTTCAGCCCCGCGACCTTGTCGGGATTGTTGGTCAACAGGCGGACCGACTTGTAGCCGAGAAGGCCCAGCATCCGTGCCGCGATACCGTACAGCCTTTCGTCCGCCTCGAAGCCGAGACGCTCGTTGGCATCGATCGTATCGAACCCCTGGTCCTGCAGGCGATAGGCGCGCAGCTTGTTGATCAGCCCGATGCCGCGGCCTTCCTGCGCGAGATAGAGCAATATGCCGCCGCCGGCCTTCGATATCTCCGCGATCGCGCCGCGCAGCTGCGTCCCGCAATCGCATTTCAGCGAACCCAGAAAATCGCCCGTGAAGCATTCAGAATGCAATCGCGTGAGAACCGGCCTGGCGGTCTGCGGCGCGTTGATCACGATCGCATAATGCTCCGGACCGCCATCCTCCGGGCGAAACGAAACGAGTTCGGTCTTTTCTGCGCCTTCGAGTGGGACGCGGGCGCGGGCGACAATCTTCAGTGTACGAACGATTTCGTCGTCATAGCCGAAGACGTCTTCGACGGTGAGTTCGACGGCGTCTTTGGGTCTGTCGCTGCAAGCCTGGACGGCCACTGCGGGCAGGAGACCGGCCAGCTTGGCGAGTTTGACGCCCGCCTTCGGCGTCGCAGGCAAGGACGTCCGGACCGCTTCGAACGGTCCCTTCATCGGAAAATCGAGGTCGTCGGTCGGATCGGCGATGGTTCGCAGCCGGGCCGCGTCGAAGTCGGGCGCAATGGTGAGAGCGACGACGTCGGGCGTGTACAGCCTGATCTTGAGCGTGCGCGCGCGCGCGTGAGTCAGCACCAGCAAGGGCGGCCGGCGGGAAGCGGTCCGCAGCGCACGAAGTGAAGAGTCCGTAATGGTTTCGGCCGCGTAGACGAGAGTGCGCTGGCGCTTGTCGCGAATCAGCACCGGACGCCCGCGCCGCAACGCATCGACCGCGCGGATGACACTATCGACGGTGGAAGTCCGTTCTCGGCTTGTGGCTTTGGGGCGGGAAGGCTTGGCCATTGTCCATTCCACATACACCGTTGCCCAAAAACCGGGTAGAGTTCGCGCCGCCCCCGATTTGATCCGGACAGCTATGCCAAGTGCCAAGCGCGTGCTTCTTGTCGACGACGATAAAATGCTGCGCACGTCACTGGCGGAGCAACTTGCCAGCGAAGGTGCGTACACGATCATCGAAGCGGCGACCTGCGCCGAGGCGCGGGCGCTTGCAGGCGACGGCCTCTACGAGTTCATCATCCTGGACGTAGGGCTTCCGGACGGCGACGGACGCGACCTTTGCCGGACATTACGCGGCAGCGGCGTAACAGCGCCCATCATTCTCCTGACCGCCGCGGATTCGGACACCGATACGATCGAGGGCCTGAAATCGGGCGCAAATGACTACGTCACAAAGCCGTTCCGCTTTGCGGTGCTGATGGCGCGCGTTCATGCGCACCTGCGCAGCCACGGCCAGAACGAAGAAGCCGTCTACCGCATCGGACCCTACACGTTCCGCCCCAGTGCCAAGGTCCTGCTCGACAGCAACGCAAAAAAGATTCGGCTGACCGAGAAGGAAACGAACATTCTCAAGTTCCTCTACCGGTCCGGAGAGACCGTGCCGCGCGAAACGCTGCTGCACGAGGTGTGGGGCTACAACCCCGCCGTCACGACGCATACGCTCGAGACCCACATCTATCGGCTGCGCCAGAAGATCGAAGCGAGTCCTGGGCAGGCGCGAATTCTGGTCACGGAAAGCGGCGGTTACCGGCTGATGCCCTAGCCGCGCCACTAGTTTGTTCCCCTTCCGTTTCAGCATTGCTGACCCGCGAAATTAGCGTTCTATGCTAACTATTGGGGACAGACTATGTGTTGGTTCGCCATAGATCGCCGCCCTGAAGGAGGGCACCCGAATGCGGAACCCCACACAGTCCATGCTGATCGGCGCTGCCGTCGCGGCCTTGCTGGTGCTGCCCGCTTCCGGCGCCGATAGCGGTTGGGTGACCTGGCCGACGAAGAGCTTCGCCACCAAGGGCCTCGACGTTGAGGACGTCGTCGGTGACGTCCGTGTCACCGTCCAGGACGGGCCGATGAAGCTCGACGTCTCCGGGAGCAAGGAACTGGTCGCCGGGCTGACGGTCAGGAACGAAGGCGGGTCGCTTACGATCGACGGCAGCAACAGCGTTTCTTACAACGTTTGGGATTGGCGCCACTGGTTCGACTTTTCGCACATCAACGACACCGATCATGGCGGGCATCTGTCGATCAAAGTCACGGTGCCGAAGGGAACGCCCGTCAAGATTTCCGATCTGATCGGCAACGCGGCGATCGGCGACACCTATGGACCCGTCGATCTCGAATCGGTCTCCTCGAACGCAACGATCGGAAAGGTCACCCAGGCCAAGATCTCGCTCGGCGGCTCCGGCAAGATCGCAGTCGCCGATGTGTCGGGCGATCTTGAGCTCGATATCGCAGGCTCGGGACGCATCACCGCCGGACACGCCGGAAACGTCCGCGCCGACATAGCGGGCAGCGGCGACGCACAGATCGGATCGGTGTCCAACGGTGTGACGGTCGACATCGCCGGCTCCGGCGACTTCACCGCGGCCAAGGTCAATGGACCCGTCCATGTCGACATCGCCGGATCCGGAAACGTCAAAATCGCAGATGGTGTGGCGGATCCGTTGAAGGTCGACATTCTCGGCGCGGGAGACCTGTATTTCGGCGGTGTCGCGGTCAATCCGAGCATCAGCGCAATGGGGTCGG
>Ga0335080_10004849_pt1 | contig 13748 bp, 12 predicted proteins | sample Lox_Sample_34_FD_206720 | JGI IMG/M metagenome (GOLD analysis project Ga0335080, IMG submission 206720) | Soil microbial communities from Loxahatchee National Wildlife Refuge, Florida, United States - Lox_Sample_3.4 | ecosystem: Environmental > Terrestrial > Soil > Wetlands | place: USA... | reverse complement strand
TCGAGCAGGTCGAGCCCGACCCGGCCGCCGAAGCGGCTGGCGCCGACTCCGAGGCCGGTATAGCCGAGGGCGTAGGCGACGCGGCCGCCGAGCGCGGTCCCGAAGAACACCGAGAAGCGGCTGCAGGTGTCGATCGCGCCTCCCCACCGGTGGCTGAAGCGGAGGCCCTCGAGTTGAGGGAAGGTCGTGAAGAAGTGCTGGGAGAGCTTGGCGAACGTGGGCTCATGGACGTCGAGCTCCGGGCCGACCGGGCCGCCGTAGCGGTAGACGGCGTCGTACCCGCCCCACAGGATCCGCCAGTCCGCGGTCAGCCGGTAGTAGTGGAACTGGTTACCGAGGTCGCTGATCCCCTGCCGACCGATCCACCCGATGGCTTCGCGCATGCGCGCGTCGAGCGGCTCGGTGACGAGCGCGTAGTCGTACACCGGCGCGATGTATCTCCCGACCGCTCGCAGGAGTGGCGGGTACGCGCTGGTCGCGAGCAGCGCCCGGCCGGCGTTCACAACGCCGCCATCGGTTGCGACCGACACGCCCGAGCCGGTCGTCTTGCGGAGTGTTCGCGCCGGGCTGTACTCAAGCACCCGCACGCCGGCGCGCACCGCCGCCGCCCGCAGCCCGTCGGCGAGCTTCCCGGGGTGGACGAGCGCCGAGCCCGTTCGCGTCCACAACCCGCCGAGATACGTGGGCGAGTTCACCTCGGCGCGGACCTGCACGGCGTCAAGCAGGTCTGCGTGGTACCCGAACCGGCGCGCTAGGGCAGCCTCGTCCTCGAGGTCTTCGAGCTCGCGCGGCTCGAGCGCGACGATCAGGTCGCCGGCTGATTGCAATTCGGCGTCGATTCCCAACCGCTCGACGTCGGCGGCGAGGGCGTGGAAGTTCTCAAGCCCGAGCCGCTCGAGCTGAGCGAGCTCGTCCGGAAAACGCGCGAGCCCGTTGCCGATCCCGTGCGTCAGCGAGGACTGGAGAAATCCGCCGTTACGGCCGCTCGCGCCGGCCCCGCAACGCGTCGCCTCGAGCACGACGACGTCGCGCGCCGGGTCGAGCTCCTTGGCGTACAGCGCGGCCCACAGTCCGGTGTATCCGCCACCGACGATGCACAGATCGGCGTCGACCCTCCCGTCGAGCGGTGCATGCAGTTCACGCTCGGGGAGGGTGTCGAGCCAGAACGGCTTGGGTACGGCATCCGCGTAGGCGGATCTTTGCGCCGGAGTCGGCGGCGTCTGCGGCCACGGCGAGGGCAAGCCGCGATCGTAGTCGTCGTCAGGGGTGCCGGTCCAACCCCCGGATGACGGCGTCAGCGTCGCGGTGCGGCGCGCGCACGCCGATCCCGACCAGGTCGAGCTCCCCGGTGGCGACTGCCCTGACGGCGGCTCGGTTGTCCTCGTCATTGCCCGTGACGAACATGTCCGAGGTGTAGATCGCGATGGGTACGCCGCGGCGCTCGGCGCGATCGCGGACCGTCCGCAACTTTGCGCCGCTCGTCTCGAACACGAGCACGGGCTGAACTAGCATCGGGAGGTAGGTCTTACCGTCGGCGTCGAGGTAGTCCTGGCCGATCGCACCCGCGCCGGCGGAGGCGGTGATCGCGCTCATCAGGAACGCGGTGACGTTCAATCGCTGCCAGGTGGCGAGGTCGTCGCGGACGACTACCGCGACCTTCGTGTCAAATTGACCGACGCCCATCGGCGACATGATCGCCTCCGGGCTCGAGAGGTGTCTTGAACGTTCTTGCGGTCTGTTACTGCGCCACAGCGTGGGCGTACCGACCGGGGCTCACACCGACGGCGCGCTTGAACACCCGCGTCAGATGGGGCTGATCGGCAAACCCGCAGGCGGCCGCGACCGCAGCCGGCGATTCGCCCGCGGCCAGCAAACCGCGGGCACGATCGACTCGCAGGTTGGTCTGGAACGCGTGCGGCGATACGCCGTTCTGTTCCCCGAAGCGCCTGACGAGCTCGAACCGGCTTAGTCCGGCGACAGCCGCGAGCTCGGCCAGGGTGACCCGCTGGTCCCACCGCTCGTACAGGTGACCCCGCGCCCGGCGGACCGCGGCATGCTCGGCTCGGTGCTTGCGTTCGCGGTCCGCGTGGCCGGGGCGCAGGTGTGGGCGCAGGGCGGCGACGGCACCGAGCACCGCCTCGTCGACGGCGAGACCGCCCGTCGGCTCCGCCGCAAGCGAGTCGTGCGCCCGCTCGAGCGCGCCGCGTAGCGCCCGATCCCGAAACACGACCCAGCGCGCGGCACGGGGTACGCTGCCATCACGTTCGGCCCAGTCGTGGACGACCCGAGGCTCGATGTAGAGCACTTTGTAAGCCCAGCCTTCCGGGACCGCCGCCATCCCGGTGTGCACCGCCTCGGGCTCCAGCACGAACAGCTCTCCCTCGCCGGCGCGTTGCTTGGTGGCGTCGAGGTCGAACCGGGCCGCGCCGCGCTCCACCATCGCCACCGTCCAGGTCGGGTGCGAGTGGGGTCGGTAGGCGTGGCGGACGAACCGGGCGTGCAACGCCTCGATCCCGTCGAGCCCCTTCGGCCGGAAGTAGGTGGAGTGCTCAGCCACCACGGTTCGAAGGTTAGGATGCGCGCGCACGCGCTGCGAGGAGCGGGTGCGCGTACATCCCGCACTGTTCTACGACTGAGCGCCGCTATCCTCGGACCGCGCTATGTCGATCAGCACGAATCAGCTCAAGAGCGGGAACCACGTCGAGGTTGACGGCACCGTCTACAAGGTGATCGAGTTCCAGCACGTCAATCCCGGCAAGGGCGCGGCCTTCGTCAGGACCAAGCTGCGGAGGGCGAGCGACGGCGCGGTGATCGACAAGACATTCCGCGCTGGCGAGAAGCTGCGATCGGTCCGGAGCGAGTCGCGGCGGATGCAGTTCCTCTACGCCGACGGCGACGCCGCCCACTTCATGAACACCGAGACCTACGAGCAGATCGAGTTGCCCGAGGCCACGCTGAAGGACGCGCTGAAGTGGATCAAGGTCAATGACGAGGTCGAGATCCTCTTCATCGACGACCAGCCGAGCGATGTCCAGGTCCCCGGCTCAGTCGACCTCGAGGTGACCCAGACCGACCCTGGGCTCCGCGGCGACACCGCATCGGGGGGTGGCACCAAGCCGGCGACGCTCGAGACGGGCGTCGTGGTTCAGGTGCCGCTGTTCATCTCGACCGGCGAGAGGATCAAGGTCGACACTCGCGAGGGCAGGTACCTGTCGCGCGCGTGAGCGGGTGCGTGGACCCGATGGAGATGGTCTACGGCAAGCATTCGGTACGTGCGGTGTTCCTCCGGCGGCCGCAGGACGTCAAGCGCGTGATCCTCGGCGGCAAAGTTGAGTACCACAGCGACACGGTCGCGGCCGCGCGGCGCGCCGGGGTCGAGCCCGAGTTGGTGGCGTGGCCGGAGTTTCGCCGTGAAACCGGCCTGACCGACGACGACAAGCACCAGGGCGTGTGTGTGTTCACATCACGGCAGCCCGTCTACGGCGAACACGATCTCGACCGCCTGGCCGAGGGCCGTCTCGTGGTCGCGCTCGATCAGATCTCCGATCCGCAGAATCTCGGCGCGGTGTTGCGCGCGGCGGCCTTCTTCGGCGCCGACGCGGTGTTGTTGTTGAAGAACCGCTCGGCGGAAATGACGCCGAAGGTGGCGCGGATCGCGGTCGGCGGGGCCGAGTTCGTGGACGTGTTCCGGGTGACCAACCTGGCGCGAAGCCTCGACATCCTGCGCGAGTACGGCTACTGGGTGTACGGGCTCGACGAGCGTGGCGAGCACACCCTTCGCGAGACCGAGTTCGACCGCCAGTCGGTGCTCGTGGTCGGCGCCGAGGGCCAGGGCCTCCGGCAGCGCACCCGAACCAAATGCGACGCCCTGGTACGCATTCCGGGCGGCCGCGAGGGGGTCGAGAGCTTGAACGCGGCGGTAGCCACCGCGATCGCGCTCGCCGAGATCGCCGGCGCCCCCGGACCGGAGGCGGTCGGCGGCGCTAGCCAGCCGGCGGATTCGGTTGCTGGGGAAGCGGCGCATCGTTAGGCGGCGGGAGCGTGCTCCCATCGCGCAGGACGATTGCGGGCACCGGCACGGGCTTGGTCGAAGGCGGAGGCGGAGTGGGGTGCGGCGCGACCGGCGGGCTCGGCGCCGGAGGAATTGTCAGCGTCGTGCCGTAAGCGGGCGGCGCCGGCGTCGGGGTCCGGGACGGATCGACGAGGTCGGCGAGGCCGGGGTCGTCGTCGAGGCGGGCCACGCCGAGCGCCGGCAGCCCGAGCAGCTGCATGGCCGTCTTGGGGATGCTCACGTGGCTGCACCAGCGGCTGTCGATGCCGGGCTTGACCTGGCCACCGAACATCAGGAGCGGGACGCGCGGCCCGAGGGCGAGCTGCACGTTGTCGGGCGTGTATTCGAGCGCCGGAGACTTGACATGGTCGTCGTACCCGCCCCAGTCGTCCCAGGTCAGCATGAACACGGTCTCGTCCCAGCCCCCGCCCTGCACGACCGCGTCGACCGATTGCCAGATCAGATCCATGCCCTCGGTCACGTTGGCGGGCGGGTGCTCGTCGTACGGGCTGTTGTGCCAGAGCATCACGAGGGCGGGCAGCTTCCCGGCTTTGGCATCGGTCAGGAACTGCGACGACGAGACGACGTTCGGCGACCCTTTGAGCTGCGTGTAGAAGGCCACCGGGTAGTCGTTCGAGGCGGCGTACGCGCGCCAGTCGACGCTGTGTGCCTCCGCGAGACCGGGCAGCGACGGCATATCCCAGGTCGGTGACGACTTCTCCGAGGGGTTCTTGAGGGTCGGTGACTGGCCCCCCAGGATCAGCAGGTGGTTGGGGGTCGAGTTCGTGCCGAACCCGGCGCAGTGGTTTTCGAGAAACGCGCCCGTGACCGCGAGATACAGGTAGTACGGCAGCGCGGAGGCGGTGTCGAACTGGACGTGCTCGCCGGTCGTCGCGCCCGTCAACCACTCGAAGTAGGCGTGCCGGTCGTGGGGGTTGTCCGACGCCGGCGGGTTGGCGGCGATCGGCCAGTCGGTGGCGACGGCCGCGCCGTAGGGGGCGAGGCCCCGGAAGTAGTTGTCGGTCGTGTGGTTCTCCTGGACCATGATCACGACGCGCTTAGCGGCAGCCATTTCGCGACCGGACCTTACACCCGTGAGAGCATTTTTTTGTGTCTGCTCTTGTAATTAATCGAGCGCTGGGTTACCCTGGCAAAGCAGCAAGGAGAAGACTCAATGCTCATGCTCATCTCGACATATTCATTCGTCGCCACGGCGGGACAGGCGTCGACCCACGGGTGCGGCGCGGATGTCCGCACGGCTAACGAGAATGTCACCCTCGTGGAGAGGCATGCGGGCTAGAGCAACCGCGCGATACCGAGCCAATCCCGAGGGCGACCAGATGGTCGCCTTTTTTGTTGCCTTTTCACAGTGAAGTCACCTGTGAGTGGCACACGGCGAACGCGTGCGCGTGACGTGTACGTGACATAGCGGGCTGGCCGAACGGCCGCGCCTGTAACTGACAAACCAAACCCAAAGGAGACCTCCCATGAGAGGAGAACCTCAGGTGGGCAGCGCACGCCTGCCCGCCGTGCTGCCCGGACGGCGAAGTTCCTTGTGGTCGCGCTCGGCCGGCCGGAGGCCACGCGTCACCCGGGAAGAGCGCATCGAGATCATCGCGCGCCTGCAGGCCGAAGAGCGGGCGGCTCGCCGGTCGGGCCAGTACGTGGCCGAGGCCGCGTATCTCGGACGCCGGTGGTAACCGTGTGGGGGCTGGGGTCCCCGGGATGGCCTGGTCCTGCGGTGGGGTCTATGGACGGATTCCCCGCGGGGCTAGGTTGTCCCGAGATGCAACTCGCAGCGTTTGGGAAGAAACGTCAGCATGGTGGATGTTTCTTCCCAAGCGCTGCAGCAACCGAGCCCCACGACATGCGTCCATTTTGGGCCGGATTGCGCGCCCGCGCGCGTAAGGCGGCCGCTAGGGAGGTATGGGTCGTTCGACAGGGCTCGCGTGGGGCCCGAGGGCCTGCCGCGCGATCGCATCTCTGCTGCCGCTGCTCGCGGTGGGCGCGCTGGCCTCGCCGGCGCACGCCGGCGTGCGCTCGCAGGCGGCCAGCCAACAAGCAATCGCGAGCGCTCTCTCGCAGTCGACCGGTCTTGCCCCCTCGCAGGTGGCCTCACAGGACGTCTGTGGGTCGGCGCGTCCCGGGTTCGCGAGCTGCGACGCCGAGGCGCTCGTGTACCGCTCGAACCACGCCCGCGTCCGCCCCAACGTCCATGGCGGCCCGTCGTTCACCCAGGTGTTCCCGGCCGGCGGACGCGGCATCGCCTCGGCCCAGCCCGCTGGCGCCGCCGGCGTGCAGCCGGAGCCCGGTACGCCGGCGTGGATCCAGCAGGCCTACGACCTGACGTACCTGTCCCAGACCCGGGGCGCCGGGGATACGGTGGCGATCGTCGACGCCGGCGATGACCCGACCGCGGAGTCCGACCTGGCCGTGTTCCGGAGCACGTACGGGCTGCCGGCGTGTACGACCGCGAACGGTTGCTTCGAGAAGGTCAACCAGAGCGGGCAGAGCTCGCCCTTGCCTACGCCCAACGGCGTCTGGGAGCCCGAGGAGTCCCTCGACATGGACGCTGTGTCGGCGCTCTGTCCGAACTGCAAGATCCTGCTCGTCGAAGCGAGCGACGCGAGCGACTACAACCTCGACCAGGCTGTGATCGAGGCAGCCAACTTGCACGCTAACCAGATCTCGAACAGCTGGAGCGACAACGAGCCGACGCCGATCCCGGGCACCTACTCGTTCGCCGGCTCGGCGGTCATCGCCGCGACCGGGGACGTCGGATACGTGGGCGGCGGCAACGACGCCTATCCGGCGGCCTTCCCGCATGTCACAGCAGCCGGCGGCACCAGCCTCGCGCCGGCGTCGGGCGGGCAGAGCGCCCGCGGGTTTGGCGAGTCCGCGTGGTCGGTCAACGCCTGGGGGTGGGGAGCGTCCTCGGGCTGCGCTGTCGGCCAGCCGAAGCCCGCCTATCAGCAAGACACCGGCTGCGCCGGCCGCGCCTACTCGGACCTGTCCGCCGACGCGGACCCCGAGACCGGTCTGATGGTGTACGGGTCGGGCATGGGCGGTTGGTGGCAGTACGGCGGCACCAGCCTCGCCACTCCGCTGATCGCAGCCTACGAGGCGATCACCGGGGTCAACGGGACTACCCCGCAGTGGGCCTACACCGACAGCGCGCTGCTGAACGACCCGGTGGGAGGCTCGAGTGGGGACTGCACGCCGGACATCCTCTATATCTGCGAGGCGGGCGCCGGTTACGACGGTCCGACCGGTGTCGGTTCGATCTCTGGGGCCGTGGTCGCCGGCGCGCCCGGGATCGGCGGCCCTTCGTTCGGCTCCGGCACCAACAACACCTACACCGAGAACGTCGGCGCCACCACGGCCACCCTCGGCGGTGGGGTGTACCCGAACGGGCTCGACACCACCTACTTCTGGCAGTACGGCACGACGACCTCGTATGGAGCCCAGACCCAGCCGGTCGACATGGGCGCGGGACAGGCGCCCGGGTTCGCGACGGCCGCGCTCGCCGGCCTCGCGCCGGCGACCATGTACCACTATCGGCTGGTGGCGCAGAACACCGACGGGACCACCTACGGCTACGACTCACAGCTCGTCACCGCGTCGCCGCCGGTTCTCACGGCGAACCCATCGATCGGCGGGGCCGCAAGGGTGGGCCAGACGCTGTCGGCGAACCCGGGTGGGTGGGCGCTCGCGGGCGGGTCGTACGCATATCAATGGCAGCGCTCAGCCAACGGCTGGACCTGGACGAGCATCGCCGGAGCGACCGGCTCGGGCTACACCGTCGGCGCGGCGGACGGCAGTGACTACCTGCGCGTCGCGGTGACGGCGAGCAACGCCTACGGCGGCACGACCGCGACGAGCCCCGCGCTCGGCCCGGTGCCGGCCACCTTCATGTCAACAGCGGTCCTCGCGGGCCCGCGCTGGACGGCGCGGCCGCGGATCTCCATCGACGCCGGGCGCGTGGGCAACACCCTGACGATCACGCCCGCCAAGTGGGCGGCGCGCCTCCGCGGAAAAGTCACCCGCGTGATGCGGTGCACCAACACCTGTGTCGCCGTGGGCTTGCCGAACCCCACGCACTACACGATCACGTCCGCGGACATGGGCTCGATCCTGTGGGTCCGAGAGATCGCGTCGAATGCCAGCGGGAGCACGGTCGTTTGGTCGTCCCGGGCCGTCGGGCCGGTGACGTCGCCGTCGTCGGCCGCGGCTGTCCTCGCCGGCGGCCGAAGCGCGCTTCGCAACTCACGCGGCGCCGCGCTGGCGTTTGCGGCGATGAGCTCGATCGCACCGGCCGGCGACGCCGCGCCCGCCCGGGCAGGCTCCCGGACGCTGTCGCTGCGGCGCGCGCTCGGCGTCAGGGGACCGGTCACTGCGTGGGTGTGCCAAGCCGTCCACGCGACACCCGGCACTCCGCCGAAATGCACGACGCGCGTCTCGCTGAAGTCCCGCGTGACCGTTTCGCTCCCCGCGTGGATGCGCGGCGCCGTGCGAGTGGTCGTGGTGCGCCAGGGCCGTTGAGCCGAGAGCCCCCGGTCACGCGGTAGCGTTGGGGGTATGACGACCGGCGCTCAGGTCCTCACCCCGACGCGCACGATCGGAGGCCCGCGTCCGGCGCCGCTGGAGATGCGGCTGATCCAGCGCATCGCCGGCGACGTCAAGCGTGAGCGGCGGGTTCGGCGGCGCGCGACGCTCCCGCCCGGGAGCACCGCCCCGAGCTGGGCGAACACCCGCAGGGTCATCTCGGACCCCCTTGGCTTGCTGCTCGAGCACGAGCGCCGGTTCGGGCCGGTGTTCACTATCCGCCTGCTCCACGAGCCGATCGTGTGGGCGGTCGGTGCCGAGGTCAACCACCAGATCCTGGTGAGCGAGTTCGACGCCTTCTCGTGGCGTGAGGGGCGCTTCGCCGATCTGTGGCCGCTCCTCGGCGACGGGATGCTCAACATCGACGGCGCTTACCACCGCGACTTCCGGATGCTGATGCTGCCGGCGTTCCACCGCGACTACATCGCGGGCGTCGCCGAAACGATGATCGAGGAGGCGGTGGCGGCCGCGGAGTCGCTCGCCGACGGACAGATGCTCGAGGCATACCACTGGACCCGCGAGCTCGCGCTGCGGATCGCGCTGCGAGGGCTGCTCGGGCTCGACGTCACGGGAGGCCGCGAGCAGGAGCTGGCCAGGGCCTTCGAGGAATCGCTCGCGATCCATGGCGAACCCGTGCTGCTCCAGCTGCTGTTTCTCCCGCGGACCCCGCTGGCACGCGCGATCGCCGCCCGCAAACGGCTCGACGCGCTCATCCGGGCTGAGATCGACGATCGCCGGCGCCGCGGCGACCCGGGCCGGGGCGTGCTCGGGCTGCTGCTGTCCGCCACCGACGACACGGGAGCGCCCCTGCCGGCGGGCGCGGTTCGCGACCAGGCCGTGACGCTCCTGTTCGCCGGTCACGACACCACGACGACGACGTTCACGTTCCTGCTCCACGAGCTCGGGCGAACCTTGGCGGCGCGCGACACGCTCGAGGACGAGCTCGACCGGGTCCTCTCCGGCTGCCGGAATCCCACTCCCGCGGACCTCGACGGGCAAACGCTTCCCGTGCTCGAACGGACGCTCAAGGAGACGCTGCGGTGCTACCCGGCAGCGTGGGTCGGGCCGCGGCGGACCACCCGCGACGTCACGCTCGGCGGGGTGCCGGTCCCGGCCGAGATCGGCGTGCAGTACTCATCGTGGGCCACCCACCACCTGCCCCAGCTGTATCCGGACCCGTTCCGGTTCGATCCCGATCGTTTCCTCCCCGAACGCGAGGCGGCGCTGCCCCGCGGCGCGTACATACCGTTCGGCGGCGGATCGCGCATGTGCCTGGGCAAGCGCTTCGGCGAATACGAGCTCCGCGCACTGGCCACCGTGCTGTTGACCCGGGTGAGGCTCGAGCCGGTGTCCGATTCCGAGCCCCGGATCGTGACCACGCCCACGCTCGGGCCGAAGGGCGGGCTGCGGTTCGTCGTTCGGGGCAGGTGACCAGGCGGATCTGAGTTCGCGCGCGCCGCAAAGAACTACACACGGCCTACCCCGGGCGTCATAGTCGTCCTGACGTTCCGTCCAAAAAGGAGGTAGAGGGGATGAGCGCACTAAGCGTTCGGATTTGGCGATCGCGCTGGTTGCCGGTCGCTGGGGCTGTGGTCTGCGCCAGCCTGATTCCGATGGGGCTGGCCTCGGCCGCGTCCCCGTCTCATCAGACCCGCCGCAGCGGGAACAGCTGGGACCCGCGCAATCACCCTGGCTGGGTGTCGACGTGGGCCGCCAGCCCGCAGGTCGCCACGCCGGGAACGCTCTCGGCCACGGGATTCACCGACCAGACAGTCCGCAACGTCGTGTTCAGCAGCGTTGGCGGCAATCTCGTGCGGGTTCGCTTCACGAACACATTCGGAACCACCCCGCTCCAGATCGGATCCGCGTCGATCGCGGTGGCCGGCACAGGCGCCGGGACATCGGGCTCGGCCGTGCCGTTGACGTTCGGAGGGCAATCGTCGATCCTGATTCCGGACGGAGCCGAGGCTCTGAGTGACCCGGTCCGGCTCCGGGTGCCCGCGTTGCAGGACCTCGACGTCAGCGTGTTCCTGCCGCAGGCGACCGGGGCGGCTACCCAGCACTCCGACGCCCAGCAGGTCAACTACGTGGGCTCCGGCGACCAGACGCTCGACACCAGCGGGACCCCATTCACCATGCAAACGCAGTCGTGGTACTTCGTCGATTCGGTCGATGTCGTGGGGCAACGAAACGACCTCGGCACGCTGGTGGCGTTTGGCGATTCGATCACCGACGGGTACCAGTCGACGGTGAACGCCAACGCGAGGTGGCCGAACGATCTGGCTCGGCGGCTCGATGCCCGACGCGAGACGCTCGCCGTGGCCGATGAGGGGATCAGCGGCAACCGCGTGCTGAACGATTCGCTGTGCTGCGGGGTGAACGCGTTGTCTCGATTCGACCGCGATGTGGTCGACCGGGCGGGCGCGAAGGAGGTCATCCTGCTCGAGGGGATCAACGACATCGGCTTCAGCCAGCTCACGGGCGTCGCTGGGACCAGCCCGAACACGGACGTGTCGGCAGCGCAGATCATCGCCGGCTACCAGCAGATCATCGCCCAGGCGCACGCGGCTGGGTTGAAGATCTTCGGTGGGACGCTCACCCCGTTTAAGGGTGCCAGCTACTACTCGGACGACGGCGAGAAAAAACGCGAGGCGGTCAACAACTGGATCCTGACGAGCGGCGCGTTCGACGGGGTCATCGACTTCGCCAAGGTCGTCGCCGATCCGAGCGATCCGACGATGATGAACCCGTCGTACGACAGCGGTGACCATCTGCATCCGAACGACGCCGGCTACCAGGCGATGGCGAATGCCATTCCGCTGCGGCTGCTCCTCGGCTCAGGACGCTGACGAGTAGGCGGTCGGCGCCCGCGACTGGCTGACGGGACTCGATCCCCACTACGAACGGCCCTCCGCCGTTCAGGCGGGGATCATTCCCGGCCGGCCCGCGGGCTCGGCCTCGCTGAGATCGATGAACAGGAGGGCGACGATGGCAACAAAGGAGAAAATTGCAGTTCTCGGCGCCGGCGGGACCATGGGCTTCGCGATGGCGCGCAATCTCGCCCGCGCGGGATTCGAGGTCGGGGCCTGGAATCGGTCTCGGGAGAAGGCGGAGCCCCTGTCCGAGGACGGCGTTAGCGTCGCGGACACGCCGGCCGAGGCAAGCGAGGGGGCGGACGTGATCCTAACGATGCTCGCTGACGCCGATGCCGTCGTCGGGTCGATCCGAGACGCGCTCGAGCGCCGAAACCGGCGATCTGGTGATCATGCCGTCGGGTCCCGCGGAGATGCACGAGCGCCTCGAGACGATCTTCGATGCGATCGGCAAGCGCTCGATGTGGGTCGGCGAGGCTGGGACTGCGACTCGGCTGAAGCTCGCGACGAACAGCTGGATCCTCGCCGTGGTCGAGGGCGTCGCCGAGACGCTGGCGCTCGCCGAGGGGCTCGGGCTCGATCCTCGGTTGGTGCTGGAAGCGGTGAAGGGCGGTCCGCTTGACCTGCCCTACCTTCAGATGAAGGGCAACGCGATCATCGAGCGGAAGTTCGAGCCTTCGTTCAAGCTCGCGCTGGCGGCCAAGGACGCCGCGCTGGTCGAGGATTCGGCCAAGCGCCGTGACCTCGAGCTGCCGCTGGTCTCCGTCATTCGGGAGCGCTTCGAGCAGGGCAAGGCCGAACGCGGCGACTTGAACCGCGAACGACTGGAGCAGGCATGAATACGCGCAAGCTTGGATCGCTCGAGGTGTCGGAGCTCGGGCTCGGATGCATGGGCATGTCGGCCTTCTACGGATCCTCCGACGAGGGCGAGGCGATCGCGACCATCCAGCGGGCCCTCGAGCTCGGGATCAACTTCCTCGACACCGCTCAGCTGTACGGGCCGCTCACGAACGAGGAGCTGGTCGGCCGGGCGATTAAGGGAAACCGCGATTCGTATGTGATCGCGACCAAGTTCGCCCGACGGATGGATGGCGCCACGCCGGGCGACATGTCGACGGTCGGTGGCGTCGACGGGTCCGCCGAGCACGTCCGCAGCTCGATCGAGGGCTCGCTCAAACGGCTCGGCACCGACCACGTCGACCTCTACTACCAGCACCGGGTGGATCCGAACGTCGAAATCGAGGAGACCGTCGGCGCGATGGCCGAACTGGTCCAAGAGGGCAAGGTGCGCCACCTCGGGCTCAGCGAGGCCGCGCCCGAGACGATCCGCCGCGCGCAGGCGGTCCACCCGATCACGGCCGTGCAGACCGAGTACTCGCTGTGGTCGCGCGACCCGGAATCCGAGATCCTGCCGACCTGCCGCGAGCTCGGCATCGGCTTCGTGCCGTACTCGCCGCTCGGCCGTGGCTTCCTGTCCGGCAACTTCACGTCCACCGACGACCTCGCGCCTGACGACTTCCGGCGCACCGTGCCGCGCTGGAGTGGCGACAACCTCGACGCGAACCTGAAGCTCGTGGCCAAGCTCAGGGAGATCGCCGACGAGAAGGAGATCACGACGGCGCAGCTGGCGATTGCCTGGGTCCTGGCCCAGGGCGAGGACGTGGTGCCGATCCCCGGGACCAGACGCCGGACGTATCTCGAGCAGAACGCCGCCGCCGCCGACGTCGAGCTCTCGGCCGAGGACCTCGCCCGGATCGAGGCCGAGCTCCCCGAGGTGGCGGGCGAGCGGTACAACGAAGCCGGAATGGCATCGGTCAACCTTTGAGGGCCGCTGGTCCATGAGCATGAGCGAGCGGGTCCGCGCGGCCGCTGAGCCGCACGTCGGCGACGATCGCGTGCCCGGCCTCGTCGCGCTGGTCGCGCAGGGCGACGACGTTTGGGTCGAGGCGCTCGGGACGCTCGCGATCGGCGGCGCGCCGGTCAAGCGCGATTCGCTGTTCCGGATCGCGTCGACGAGCAAGCCGATCACCGCGGCGGCCACGCTGGCGGTGATCGAGGAGGGGCTGATCGGGCTCGACGAGCCGGTCGACCGCCTGCTCCCAGAGCTCGCTGACCGGCGTGTCCTGAAGCGCCCAGACGGCCCGCTCTCCGCCTCCGAGACGGTGCCAGCGGCGCGGGCGATCACGACACGCGACCTGCTGACGTTCACGTTCGGCTTC
>Ga0335080_10004848_pt1 | contig 13749 bp, 12 predicted proteins | sample Lox_Sample_34_FD_206720 | JGI IMG/M metagenome (GOLD analysis project Ga0335080, IMG submission 206720) | Soil microbial communities from Loxahatchee National Wildlife Refuge, Florida, United States - Lox_Sample_3.4 | ecosystem: Environmental > Terrestrial > Soil > Wetlands | place: USA... | reverse complement strand
ATCCAGGTCGCGGATCACCTCCGGCATCCCCGGCGGCAGAGTCTCGGTCTGCGCAAATGCATAGCCGGCAAGCGCGAACATCGAACAAACGGCGGTTACACGTGAAAACATAATCCTCCAAAAAAGCCTGCATCCCCGGTATTCCTTATACGGATCGCAGCCGTTTTCGTTCCGCCGCACAGCCGTTGTCAGTCACCCACACGTTCCGCCGGCAAGGCAAAATAGAGGTGTGCCGACCCTCAGCACCACCATCCCCGAAATCCTCGAGCGCCTGCACATCGAGCCGCTGAACTCCGGCGCGTGCTACGGCGATTGGGTCGCCGATCCCTCCGGCGACGAGATCGAATCCATCAACCCCGCGACCGACGAGCCGATCGCCAAAATCAAACTGGCCGGCGCCGCCGAATACGAACTCGTCATCCAGCGCGCCCACGAAGCCTTCCTCGCCTGGCGCATGACCCCTGCCCCCAAACGCGGCGAAATTGTCCGCGAAATCGGCGACGAACTTCGTCTCCACAAGTCCGACCTCGGCGCCCTCGTCACGCTCGAAATGGGAAAAATCCTCCCCGAGGGTCTCGGCGAAGTCCAGGAAATGATCGATGTCGCCGACTTCGCGGTCGGCCTCTCGCGCCAGCTCTACGGCCTCGCCATGCACAGTGAACGCCCCGGCCATCGCATGTACGAGCAGTGGCATCCGCTCGGCATAGTCGGCATAATCAGCGCCTTCAACTTCCCCGTCGCCGTCTGGTCGTGGAACGCCCTGATAGCCGCCGTGTGCGGCGATTGCATCGTCTGGCGACCTTCCTCCGACACTCCGCTCACTGCCATCGCCGTGCAGAAAATCTGTAACCGCGTCCTCGACCGCCACGGCCTCAAGGGCGTCTTCAATCTCCTGATCGGCCCCAGCCGACCCATCGCCGAGTCGCTCGTCGCCGATCACCGTGTCCCGCTGATCAGCTTCACCGGCTCGACCGAAGTCGGCCGCAACGTCGCCCAGGTCGTGGCCCGCCGCCTCGGCCGCTCCCTCCTCGAACTCGGCGGCAACAACGGAATCGTCGTCATGGACGACGCTAATCCCGAGTTGGTCGTCCGCGCCGTGCTCTTCGGCGCCGTTGGAACCGCCGGCCAGCGCTGCACCACTACGCGCCGCCTCTTCCTCCAGCGCGGCATCGCTCCCCGAATCACCGAAGCCCTGCTCGCCGCCTACAAACAGGTCAAAATCGGCGACCCCATGGACGAGAGCGTCCTGATGGGACCGCTCGTGAACCGCCGCGCCGTCGAAGATATGATGCGCGGGCTCGAACGCGTCCGCCAACAAGGCGGCGAGGTCCTCTTCGGCGGCGATCGCATGATGGGTTGCTTCGTCCGTCCCGCACTCGTTCGCGCGCACCCCGGCATGGAGATCCTGATGGAGGAGATCTTCGCCCCCATCCTCTACCTGGTCGAATTCGACGAGCTCGACCAGGCCATTGACTGGCATAACAACGTTCCCCAAGGCCTTTCCTCGGCAATGTTCACTAATAACTTGATCTCAGCCGAGACCTTCTTGAGCCACCGCGGCAGTGACTGCGGTATTGCCAACGTTAATATCGGCACAAGCGGCGCCGAAATCGGCGGCGCCTTCGGAGGCGAAAAGGAAACGGGTGGTGGACGGGAATCCGGCAGCGATGCTTGGAAATCCTACATGCGGCGCCAGACCTGTACTATTAACTGGTCCGCTCAATTACCACTGGCGCAGGGTATCCAGTTTCTGGTCTGATAGGAAGAGATGGACAGCGACGCTGATTTCCTGCCCGAACTCAAGTGCGCCGTGGTCCGGTACCTCGCCGCAGTGGACCGCTGGGAAGCTGCCTATCAGAAATACTATCGGCTGCCCGGTTTCACCTCCAAAGTGAGCGACGACCTCGCCGAAGAACAGCGCGAATACGAGGAAAGCCGGCGCGCGCTGGAAGCCGTAGTCCCGCGCGCCCGTGCCATGTGCTTCAAATACAACTTGCGCGACCCCTGGGCCGGCATCCTGCGCATCATCCTCGGACAGCACACCCCCCAGCAGCGCAATGATTCCGCCGTAGGCCGCGCCGAGCGCGCCGCCGTCTCGCAGTGCCTGGTCGACCTCACCGCCGCCTGCCGCCTGCCTGTACCGGACGCCCCTCCCTCCGATCCGCTCCCCCGTACCCACGCCCCAGCCCTTCTCCGCCGCATCATCGACTTCTTTTACTGATTTGTTGTGGTGCAAGAGTTTTGTGGGGCAGACCTCCAGGTCTGCGCGGGCGCGGGACGTCCACGTCCCGCTCTTCCGCGCGCGAAAATAAATTTAGTCCCCTCATGCGCCTCTCCGTCTACCTTGACAACCACGCCACCACCCCTGTCGACCCCCGCGTCCTCGCATCCATGCTTCCCTACTTCGGCCCCAAATTCGGCAACGCCGCCAGCCGCACCCACCCCTTCGGATGGGAAGCCGAAAAAGCCGTCGAAGCCGCCCGCCGCCAAATAGCCAACCTCGCCGCTGCGCAGCCCCGCGAAATCATCTTCACCAGCGGCGCAACCGAATCCAACAACCTCGCCCTCAAAGGCGCCCTTGAAGCCAACCGTGCCCGCGGCCGCCACATTGTCACCATGGCGACCGAGCACCACTCCGTCCTCGACCCGCTCCGCCGCCTCGAACGCCTCGACTGCGAGGTTACCTACCTGCCTCCCCGCCCCGACGGCCTCCTCGACCTCGACCGTTTCCGCGCGACCCTCCGCCCCGACACCGTGCTCGCCAGCATCATGTATGCCAACAACGAAATCGGCGTGATCCAGCCCATCGCCGAAATCGGTGCGATCTGCCGCGAGCGCCGCGTCATCTTCCATTGCGACGCCGCCCAGGCCTTCGGCAAAATCCCGGTCGATGTCGAGCGCGACCACATCGACCTGATGTCCCTATCGGCCCACAAATTGTACGGACCCAAAGGCGTCGGTGCGCTCTACCTCCGCCGCCGCAAACCGCGCGTTGAAATCGCGCCCCAAATCGACGGTGGAGGCCACGAGTCGGGACTCCGCTCGGGCACACTCAACGTGCCCGCCATCGTGGGATTCGGCACAGCCGCCACTCTCTGCGACCAAGAAATGGAAGCCGACTCCGCTCGCATCCAGCACATGCGCGACATGCTGAAGCTCCGCCTGACAACCGACCTCGACGACGTTCGTGTGAACGGCTCGATGAAGCACCGCCTCGCCGGCAATCTCAACCTGAGCTTCGCCGGCGTCAATAGCGAAGCCTTAGTAACAAGCCTGCCCGACGTCGCGCTATCGAGCGGTTCTGCGTGCTCCTCCGCCTCGGTCGAGCCCAGTCACGTGCTAAAAGCGCTCGCTCCCGGCCTGGAGCACACGTCCGTCCGCTTCGGCATCGGCCGTTTCAACACTGACGAAGAAATCGAATACGCCGCGTCCCGCTTGATCGAGCAGGTCCGCAAACTGCGATTCCTGCAGCCGGCCTGAGCCTAAGCCGCTTGCTTCGGAAGCACGCGGGCAATCAACGCGTCGCTCAACCGCTCCGGCTGCGCGCGGCCGTTCGACGCATCGTCTGCATCCACCAGCGGTCCGAAATCCAGCGACGTCACCCGTCCGATCTCGCGCACCGCTACGCGCCACTGCTGCGCCTTGCTCAGCTGGTCCAGGGCCTCCAGGCTGGCCTGGATTTCCTGCACCAGCTTGTCCTGCCACTGCATGAAGCCCATGGACTTCAACTTACCCGGATTGTCCGGATCCTCAAACGCGATCACCTTGTAGAATGCGAGCGGCACGGCTACATCCAGGATCACCGGGTCGCGCGGATCCAGCACCGGCCCCGTGATCACCGTGAACTTTACACGAGCATGGATCGCTGCGCCCGCTACCGCCTCTTCCAGGTGCTCCCACGTGATCGAGTTCAGGTTATGGTGCTGGGGAGCACAGTTGGTCATGTGGAAGGTGTCGTCATTGGCGATGCGCTTGGTTCGCGAGTCGCCCCACACCGGATCCAGCCGCCGCGTCTGGTGCCCGTAATCAAATGCGGTTTTGTCGTATATCGCCGCGCCCACCTGCTCCGACTCGCTGATGCGCGAGTCGAAATACCAGACGTCCGCCGCCTCCAGGTCTCCCGTAGCCGCCTTCAACGGATGATCCGGATCGCGATCCGTGCGGCCCAACTGCTCGAACGTCGCCCCGTCTAAATTTGCCGCCGAAAAATACGCGAGCTTGCGGGACTTCGACATTACCACCGAGTAATGCTCGTACTTGAGCTCGGCCTCCTTTGGATTGTCGAGCAGCCGCACCGTGTCGTTCTTTAACAGAGTAGCCGGCAGCGCCGGCAGAGGTACCTCGAGCCCCCGACCCAGAAACGCCGGATCATAGCCGGTTCGCCCCTTATAATGGCTCGCCGGCCGCGTCTTGATCTTCGTGCCCGCTTCCAGCCCGACGCCTCCGTCGCCGTTCGTCGTGATCACGACCGGCGCCGGCCGCCCGTCTCCCAACGTCTTCAGATCCGTCAGGATCGCCAATGCCGGCGCGGGATCGCCCACCAGGTTCGTCGGATTTTGGAGTGCATCGATAATCGCGCTGGTCCGAATGCCCTCATTCACCACCACCGGTTGCCCTTTGTTGATCTGGTCGGTCGTAGTGGACGCGTGATGCAGCCCCACCAGTTGCCAGTGCCGGTTGAATGCCGGCGATCCGGAAGAGCCCGGCTGCGTATCGGTCGTATATTGCAAATACTGGTTGATGCGGTCCACCAGCGTGCTGTCGAACAGGCACAGCGCCTTTTCCTGACCCTCCGGATGCTGGATTATCACGACCGGCTCGCCTTCCAGAGCCTTGTCCATGCGCCCATCCACCGGCAGCCAGCCGAATGTGGTGATCGCAACCCCGCTCGCCGCCGTCCCCACCGCCGCCAGCGTGAAATCGCACCCCTCCACCGGCGACGTCACGAAGATCCGACCCACATCCAGGGTGAACCGAGTAGTCTTAATGGGATTCTCGTCCGCGTCGAGTTGGAAATCGAACTCCGCCATCGTGTTCTTCGCCGTATCAAGATCGGGAATCACGTGGTGATTCGTAATCAGCAGTCCGGGCCCCACCAGGAACCCCGTACCGACCGGGTCCCCGCCGATCAGGATTCGGCAAACCGCCTTGGCCGCCCGCATTCCGCGCTCCAGAAAATTGACCTGGTCGATATAGTTCTGCCCGGTGATTGCCTCCAGTGTGCGCCCCTCCGCGACCGTCATATGCCCCGCGCGTATGATCCCGCCCGTCCCCGCCGCCGCCATGACGCCGTGTTGCTGCACGTCCGCCAGTTTCGCCGTCCGCGCCGCCGTCCGATTGCGATACCGTTCCGCCACCTGCTGCTCCAGCGCCGACCGCGCCGCCTTCACCCGTTGAGCATCATTCATTGGAAACTCCTTTGTGGGCTCAGTTGATCCACTACCACCTGCTCCTCACCGCTCCCTTCCTCAAGCGCCTCCAAGATTATTATTAAGCCACGATGCCCACAAATAGGCGGCGAATAAAATGAAAACCAACAAAGGTTTTTTGGTTTTTGTGTTATCCGTGTGAATCCGTGTCCATCCGTGGCCTAAATTAGTTTTTTAGAAACTCCAATAAGCCGCAGATAAACACAGATTCACACAGATGAGACAGATCCGTAATCTTTTTGTCTTATCTATGCCCATCTGCGGCTAATAATTGGTTTTCAAAGTTCACATATGCAACAGCCGCACGAGTCCCCCCGCGATAGTCGCCCCCAGCAAAGGCCCGACAATGGGCACAGGCGCGTACCCCCAATCCGACCCCGCCTTCTTCCCTAACGGCAGTACCGCGTGCACTATCCGTGGCCCTAAATCCCGCGCCGGGTTGATCGCATAACCGGTCGGCCCGCCCAACGACAATCCGATCCCCCAGACCAGTGCGCCGACTAAGTAGGGCCCCAGCCCTGGCGCAGGATCCGCCCCCATCCTCTTGGAGTAGATGGCGCTCGCTCCCAGCACCAATACCACCGTCCCGATGATCTCGCTCAACAGGTTCGCTCCCAACGCGCGGATGGCCGGGATGGTCGCGAAGCAGCCCAACTTCGCGCCTGTGTCTTCGGTAATGCTCCAGTGCGGCAGATAATGCAGCCAGACCAGGAACGCTCCGGCCATCGCTCCCAACAATTGCGCCGGCATGTACAGCGCTACTTTACTGTAGTCACCCGATGCTACGGCCATGCCGAGCGTCACGGCGGGATTCAGATGCGCTTCGTGGCTCCCGCACGCCACCGCGGTGAAGACGCCGAAAGTCACGGCGAACGCCCATCCGCTGGTGATCGCCATCCAACCGGCTCCTTCCCCTTTGGACCGCTTCAGCAGAACATTCGCCACCACACCTTCGCCCAACAGGATCATCACCAACGTCCCCATAAACTCCCCTACAAAGCCGGGAGTCATCGGCCTTCCTCCACCCAATCGAACGATCGCGTAACGGCTTTCTTCCACAACCGGTACAACGATTCCCGCTCGGCGGATTCCATTCGCGGTCTCCACGTATAGTCCGCCGCCCAGCGCTCGATCAGTTCCTCAGGGCTCACGAAGAACCCGACCGCCAGGCCCGCGGCGTAACACGCCCCAAGTGCGGTGGTCTCTTTGACCGCCGGGCGGACCACAGTACGATCCAGGATATCCGCCTGGAATTGCATTAATAAGTCGTTCTCCACCATTCCCCCGTCCGTCCGCAGGATGCCGACTTGGATCCCCGCGTCAGCCTCCATAGCCTCCACCACCTCACGAGTCTGAAACGCCGTCGCCTCCAGGACGGCGCGCGCCAGGTGGCCTTTATTCGTATACCGCGTCAGCCCCGCAATCACGCCGCGCGCACTCGATTTCCAATATGGCGCGTACAAACCGGAAAATGCCGGAACAAAGTAAACGCCGCCATTGTCCTTTACCGTGCGCGCGAGCGTTTCGATATCCGCGCTCTTTTCGATCAGCCCGAAGTTGTCGCGAATCCACTGCACGAGCGCTCCGGTGATGGCCACGCTGCCTTCCAGGGCATAAACCGCCGCCTCGTTCCCGAATCGGTACGCGACCGTGGTCAACAACCCGCACGTGGATGCAACCGGCGTGCAGCCGCTGTTCATCAGCAGAAAACATCCAGTGCCGTACGTGTTTTTGGCTTCCCCGGGACGCAGGCACGCCTGGCCAACCAAAGCCGCCTGTTGATCGCCCAGCACTCCCGCGATTGGAACACCCTCGAGCGGGCCGTCCTTCACCGCACCGTACACTTCACTGCTCGAGGCGATCCGCGGCAGCATCCCAGCGGGCACTCCGAACGGCTCCAGCAGTTCGGGGTCCCAGTCGAGCGTGCCGAGGTTCATCAGCTGAGTTCGGCTGGCGTTCGTGCAGTCCGTGAGGTGCAGGCCGGTAAGCTTCCACAGGATCCACGAGTCGATATTGCCGAAAACCACGTCGCCCGCGGCGGCCCTTTTCCGAACACCCGGGACATTATCGAGAATCCAGCGGATCTTCAACCCGCTGAAGTAAGTAGAAATCGGCAGGCCGGTTTTGGCGCGGAAACGATCCAGGCCGCCGCCGCGCGACATCTCCGGGATGTACCGGTCGACGCGCGTGTCCTGCCACACAATCGCGTTATAGACCGGCTGCCCCGTGCGCCGGTCCCAAACCACCGTTGTCTCGCGTTGATTCGTCAACCCGACCGCAGCCAGGTCCGATCCGCGCAGTCCCCGTTGGTCGAGGGCCTCGCGGATCACTTCCTCGGTCCGCCGCCAGATCTCCTCGGCATCGTGCTCCACCCACCCGGGTTGCGGATAAATCTGTTCGTGCTCCTTTTGAGCGCTGGCGACCACGCGCCCCGATCGATCGAAAACGATGAATCGCGTGCTGGTAGTGCCCTGATCGATGGCTCCGATGTAGTTGGACATGGCGGTCAGGGCAGCGCGGCGAATGGCGATTTCACGTGGAGCAGAATATCACGATGCACCCCAGTGGGGCAGGTTGGTAACCTGCGCGGCGGTTGCCAACCGCCGCCATAGCCCGCCTACCAATGAACTACCAATGAACCATCAACCCGCACGCCGCCAGCCCTCCCCCGCACGCACTGTAGTACGATACGAGCAGGAGAGTGTTCTGAGCGAGGAACCGACCTGGCTGATTGCCGTGCGCGCGGCTGAATCGAAGAAAGCCGCTGACATTAAGGTGCTGGATCTCACCGGAATCACTTCTTTCGCCGACTACTTCGTAATCTGCACCGGCGCGAATCAGCGCCAGTGCCAGGCCATTAGCGACGAGGTCCAGCTCCAACTCAAGCGCGAGGCCGGTGAAATGCCCCTCAGCCTGGAAGGTTACAACCAGGCCGAATGGATCCTCGCCGACTACGGCGATCTCCTGGTGCATATCTTCTCGCCCAAGGCGCGCGAATATTATTCGCTGGAGCGGCTCTGGCGCAGCGCCAAACCGCTCGAGATCCCGGCGGCGTGAAGGTCTATCTATACTTCATCGGCAAACCTAAAGACCGAAACGCCAACGCACTCGCCGAGGATTTCATGACGCGAGCCGGTCGCTATACCACCGCCGAAATGCGCGAGATCCGCCCGGACCGCACCGACCTCTGGGACAAACACCCGACCGCGCGAAAAATCCTGCTGGACCCCGCCGGTCGTGCGATGGATTCGGCCGCATTCACCGCCGTCTTCGAGCGCGCCGAACGCGAAGGTCGTGACCTGGTATTTCTGATTGGCGGACACGACGGGCTGCCGGACGGTTGGGCGGCCCGCGCGGACCTGCTGGTTTCCCTCTCGCCAATGACCATGCCACACGAGCTTGCGCGCGTGATTCTCGCCGAGCAGATCTACCGCGCCTTTGCGACCTTGCGAGGGCATCCCTACCCGCGTTAAGGTAGACGTGCATGTCATGGTTCAAACGGGATAAACCCGAGGGGGAGCCTCCCGCCAAAACGGCGAATGGCGAGAAGCGGGTTCGCACCGAAGGACTCTGGCAAAAGTGTGACGGCTGTCGCCAGATTATCTGGAAGAAGGACCTGGAAGCCAACTGGTATACGTGTCCCAAGTGCAGCCATCATTTCCGCGTCGACGCGCGTACGCGGATCCGGCAACTGCTGGATGGCGATTTCGAGACCCATGACGACTTCCTCGCTTCGTCCGACCCGCTCGGCTTTGTCGACAGCAAGCCATACATCAAGCGCCTCCAGACCATGCGCGAGAACACCGGGTTGTGCGACGCCTTGATTTCCGCCACCGGAAAACTCGAGGGCCGCAAGGTCCAGATTTGCTCCATGGAGTATTCGTTCATCGGCGGCAGCATGGGCTGCGTCGTGGGCGAGAAGATCGCGCGCGCGATCGAGCGGGCCATCGAACAGCACACGCCCCTGATCATTATTTCCGCATCGGGCGGCGCGCGCATGCAGGAAGGCGCGGTAAGCCTCATGCAGATGGCGAAAATCTCGGCGGCGCTGATGCGGCTCGACGAGGTGCGGTTGCCCTACATCAGCGTAATGACCGACCCCACCACCGGCGGCGTCACCGCGAGCTATGCCATGTTGGGCGACTTGAACATCGCCGAACCGGAGGCGTTGATCGGGTTCGCCGGCCCCCGCGTCATCGAGCAGACTATCCGGCAGAAATTGCCCGAGGGCTTTCAGCGCAGCGAATTCTTGCTGAAGCACGGCATGCTGGACGCGGTCGTCCCGCGGCCCGAGCTGAAAAGCTTCATCGCCAAGTCGCTGCATTTTTTCGCAGGTTAAGTGAACTACCCCGATTCGGTCCATTTCCTCTACGCACTGGGGAACGAGATCAAGACCGCGAAGCTCGGGCTCGGTCGCATTCGCACCGTGCTTGAGGAACTCGGCCGGCCGCAGGATCGCTGCCGGTTCGTGCACGTCGCCGGCACGAACGGGAAGGGATCCACGTGCGCCATGATCGAATCGGCGTTGCGCGCCAACGGCCGGCGCACCGGGCTGTTCACGTCGCCGCACCTGGCTGAGCCCACCGAACGCATCCGCATTGATGGCGAGCCCATCTCTTTCGAACGCTTCACCGAGGCGTTCGAGCGGGTCGCAAACGTAGTCGAAGATCTGCTGGACGCCGGCCGCATCGACATGCACACCACGTATTTCGAAACGGTCACCGCCATGGCGTTGCTGGTCTTCGCCGAGGAAGCGGTGGACATGGTTGTCCTCGAAGTGGGACTCGGCGGGAGACTGGACGCAACCAACGTGGTGCAGCCTGAACTGTGCGTCGTTACGCCCGTGGATTACGACCATGAAGCCTTCCTCGGCAAAAGCTTGGAATCCATTGCGGGTGAGAAGGCCGGCATCTTGAAACCCCGCGTCCCCGCCGTGTTCGCACGGCAGCGGCCGGAACCCGCCCAGGTGCTCTCGGCGCGCGCATCCGAACTCGGTATCGCGGTAGATCGCGCGGATTCCTGGCACGTTCACGACCTGAATCTCAACGCGCGCGGCAGCCGCTTCCGCATGGAAGGCGAAGTGACATTCAGAATTGAGTGTCCGCTGGCCGGCGAGCACCAGGTCGATAACGCCGTAACAGCCGCCGTCGCTCTGCTGCGTCTCGGCCTCGCCCCGGCGGCGATTGAGTCGGGCATTTCTCACACTCGCTGGCCCGGCCGGCTCGAGCGCATTTCCGAAAACCCTGAGATTATCGTCGACGGCGCCCATAATCCGGCGGGAGCCCGTGCGCTGGCGGCATATATCGACCGGTTCTACGCCGGCCGGCGTGTCCGCCTGATCTACGGAGCGATGCGCGACAAGGCCGTTGAGGAGATCGCCGGCATCCTGTTTCCGCGGGCCTATGAGGTGATCGTCACCGCGCCGCGACAGGCTCGCGCGCTCGCGCCCGACGTGATGGCGAAAATGGTGAGTCATCCCAACCTGAGCGTCGCCTCCGATATCCATGAAGCACTCGCGATAGCGGTGAAGGACGCGGGCGAGCGCGACGTCGTGTTCGTCACGGGGTCTCTTTTCCTGGTGGCGGAGGCGCGCCGATGACGCGCGATCGTGTTACGGGTTATCTCTGCTCGCTTCCGGAGCGACTGTTACGGTCCGTCTCCGCCGTCGCCGGCGGCGCCGTTCACGAACTCGGCGACGTCGTACTGCCGCTGCGTGTTCGCCGGTCGAAGATCTACGACGCGCTGGTGGAATCCACCGCCCGGTTCCTGGTCGAAACCATCGGGCAGGTGGACGACGCCTACCCGAAAGCCGAACAGCTCCCCGAAGACTTCACGCGCCGCTTTGTGGCCGGCAATGTCATTAGCGTCGCCGGAATCGTCGCGTTCCGCGCGTCGCCCGTATGGGTGCTCGCCGCTCTGTCCGACTTGGCCGGCGCGGGCCGCGACCTGATCCCCGAGATCGCCGAAGCGCTCCAGCAGGACGGCTTGCTCGAACCCGGCAAGCGCTTCGAGTCCCTCGACCAGTTACTGGATGGACTCGAGCACAGCAGCGGGCGCCTGGCGGCGGCCGTGATTGCTCCCCCGCTGAATGCCGCCGACCTCCGGGAAGAATGGAGCAAGCTGCGCCAAAAAGCCGCTCAGATTCCGCACGCGCTGATCCCTTCGGGCGCTTCCCTCCGCGCCCAGTGGGCCGACTTGCGGCGCGAGGCCGCGGCGCAGAATCGTTCCGTGCTGGAGCTTTCGTCGGTGATGGCCGTCTCAGCCGTAAGAAAGCTGCCCGACAATGCGCGCTGGCTTTCCAGCGCGGCCCTAACGGCGAGCCGAAGGACGGGAGAAATCCTCGCTCAAGGACTGCTCGAACATTACCGCACCGCCCTGGCGGAAATCCGCTCCACCGGGTACGTCCGATACTGGTTCCGCGAGATGCGTCCGTACCTCGCAGGCGCCGTCCGCCAGTTCGCACCGCAGAAAACATCCACGACCGAACGGCTACTTCGTCGCAAGTCGCCTGAAACGTCCGCCCCCTCTTCACGCACTAGAGAATAGGATATCCAGGTCTGCTAACCGGCTCCAGACCTCGAAGTCTTCGAATACAAGCCCTTCGACGGAGGTGAGGTATGAATCGAGCAGTATTGGTCGGAATCAATGCGTACCCCGGCGCGGAACTGCGCGGGTGCGTGAACGACGTAACGGATATGGCTGAGTTCCTGGTCAGCCATTGCGCATTTGAAGAGGATGAGATCCGGCTGCTGACGGATGGCCGCGCCACCACGGACGCGATCAAGGAACGGCTGACATGGTTGCTGAACGGCCTCAAGGCCGGCGACCGCGTGGTGTTCCACTACAGCGGCCACGGCGCGCAATTCCCCGTCCGCGATGCCGGCGGCAGCGTCGTACGCGTGGACGAGTGCATCTGCCCGGTCGATTTCGATTGGACCGAACAGCACGCCATCCGCGATAAGGAGTTCGCAGTCCTTTTTAAGAGTGTACCTGCGGGCGTCCACTTTGAGTGGATATCGGACTCCTGCTTTTCGGGCGACATGATGAAGCCGATGCTGCCCCCCGGCCGCAGGATCAAATCCATGCCGGTTCCCGCCGACTTCGCCTGGAGATTGCGAACAGCGGAGACCAAGGGGATCATGCCGGAGGGTTGGGAACACATCATCGAGGGCATGAACGTGGTCCTGATTTCCGGCTGCTCGCAGAAAGAGGAATCGGCCGATGCGGACATCGAAGGCCGCCCGAATGGCGCCCTCACTTACTACTTGCTCCACACGCTTTCCACGCCGCATGGCCTGACCCAAACGCTGGTTCAGGCGCTCGCACGCACGCGTTCGGCATTGCACTCGAACGGCTTTACGCAACACCCTCAGCTGGAAGGATCCAAAAATCTGATGAACGAGCCGTTCCTGGCCGCCCTGAAGATGGCGGCCGCCGCGTAAGGCGACAAATAAGGTCCAGGGGCGCGTCAGAGCTACTATAAGCACATGAAACGCACGCTTGTCGTGGCAATTCTGTTGCCCCTGGCCGCCTCGACCGAGGAGACCGTCGCCACACGCCTGGCGAAGTGGAAGACCGTCGAAATGCCGTTCCGGTCGGCCGGACTATCCGACAAGGAACGCCAGATGGTGGACAAGCTGGTGGAGGCGACCCGTCTCCTCGACGACATCTACTGGCGTCAGAGCGACTCCGCGGGGCTCGCCATGTACAAAACCACGGGCGACCCGGCGCTCAAGCGTCTGCTCCTCATCATGGGCTGCCGCTGGGACCTGTTGGATGAGAACCGCCCGTTCGTTAAGGCCGAGCCGATGCCGCCGGGCCACGAATTGTATCCGCGCGGATGGACGCGCGCGCAAATCGAACAATATGTCGCGCAGCACCCTCAGGATAAGGCGGCCATCTACAACCCTTTCACAGTCGTAAAGAAGCAGGGCGACCGCCTGGTAGCGGTCCCCTACCGGACGGAATACAAACGGTGGCTGGACCCGATGGCGAAGGCGTTGCGTGACGCCGCCGCGCTCAGTCCGGACCCCGCCTTCGCGAAGTTCCTGAATCTCCGCGCCGACGCGCTCCTCAGTGACGACTATTACCAGAGCGATCTCGCCTGGCTGGATCTCAAGGATCCGAAGTTCGACATCATCTTCGCGCCATACGAGACATATCTCGACGACTTGCTGGGCGTAAAAACTTCTTACGGCGCAGCCGTGCTCGTGCGAAATGAAGAGGAGAGCCGCAAGCTTGCCGTCTATCAACAATACGTGCCGGAGATTCAGGACGCGCTGCCCCTCGATCCCGCCGACCGCCCGTCCAAGCGCGGACG
>Ga0335080_10004846_pt1 | contig 13750 bp, 7 predicted proteins | sample Lox_Sample_34_FD_206720 | JGI IMG/M metagenome (GOLD analysis project Ga0335080, IMG submission 206720) | Soil microbial communities from Loxahatchee National Wildlife Refuge, Florida, United States - Lox_Sample_3.4 | ecosystem: Environmental > Terrestrial > Soil > Wetlands | place: USA: Florida... | reverse complement strand
GCTGGTGCGTAGAGCCGGACCTCATCATCGCGAGGCTTTGGTCGAAGCCGTACGCCGCAAGGCGCGCGTGGAAAGCACGACGGAAGGTGTCCCGGTGGCGGGCATGCTGGATCACACCATCCTTCACACGATGATGTTGCGCGCTGGGATGAAGCCGGCGGAAATCCGCCGCATCATGCCGGAGGTGATGAAATCCGCACAGTCGATCTATGTGCGGCGCGTCCCGATTTTGCATCGAAGGGTCTGTCCCGGAGTTCGAACGGTATTGAACCGCCTGGAACGCCGCGGCGTCGTCATTGGCCTGGTGACCGGCAATCTCACGCGTATCGGCTGGCGCAAGCTGGAGCGCGCGGGATTACGGCGCTACTTCCGTTATGGCGCGTTCGCTGAACTCGCCAAGGATCGGGCGGGGCTGGTGCGATTCGCGATCCGGCACGCGCGTAAAGAAGGCTGGATCAACGGCAACACCCGAATTTCATTGATCGGCGATCATCCCAACGATGTGCGCGCAGCCAAGGCGAACGGGATTCGCTCGGTCGCGGTCGCCACGGGGGTGATTTCGATCGAGGAATTGAAAACCCATTCGCCCGATGTGCTGCTTCCTGATCTTCGCGCGCTGGCCGTGGAGTCGCTGTTTTGATGGAAGCGCAGTCGCTGGCGGTAAAACGCGCGGAGGTGGAGTTCCACAATTTCGCGTCGCTGGGCCAGCCGGAACGCGCCATCGCGCACTATGCCGCGCAGAACGAACGGCGGGGCGCGCTGATTCGCAATCATCTCGAATTCATCGGCGAGATGACGCCGTTCCTCGAAATCGGCTCTAATGTCGGGCACACCAGCTACATGCTGGCCAATGAATTCGGAGCGTCTGGGTTTGCCCTGGACATTTCCGCCGATTCCCTGCGCTACGGAAAGGCGCTCCAGGATCGCTGGCATTATTCGCGCGCGCCCATTCGCATCACCGGCGACGCGGTGAATCTGCCGTTCGCCGATGGATCGCTGCGCTTCGTGCTGGCGTTCCAGATGCTCAGCCAGTTCATGAACATCGAGAGCGTGTTTCTCGAAGTGAAGCGCGTGCTCGCTCCCGGCGGGATCTTTCTGTTCTCGGAAGAGCCGTTGAAACGGCTGCTCACTTTGAAGCTGTACCGCTGTCCGTACGTCGACACGATGAAGCCTTGGGAGCGCGCGCTCTTTCGCTGGGGGCTGCTCGGGTATCTGGTCCGCGATGTCATCGGGGCGCATCAGGAAGAGAGTTTCGGGATCCGGCAAAACCACTCCATGGGATTGAAAGAGTGGCACGATCTGATCCACAAACATTTCGAGAGTGCCGAATACGAGATTCTGGCGCCGGGCCGCGGGTGGGGTGAGGATGTCGTCAAGCAAATGGCGCGGCGGCTCGATTCGGACCGCTCGGATTGGCGTGCCGCTCGTTTGCTGGGAGGAACGCTGGCCGCGGTGTGTCGCAAAGCCGGGGACATCCGGCCTGTCACCTTCGACGAGTCGCGATTTGAATCGAATCTCCGCTGCCCGGATTGCGGCTCTCCGCTCGCTCGCGATGCCGGAGATATCCTGCGATGCGGGCAGTGTTCCTTCCATGCGGACAACGAAGGCGGCGTGTACAACCTTCTGCCTTCCAGCGAACGCGCCGAGCTGTATCCGGGCGATCGAGCCGACGTTTTGGATTTTTCGCTGCCGAGCCATGCCGATGGTCTCGTCGGCAATTGGTACGAACTCGAAGGTGTGTTCGGCAACAAATATCGCTGGATCGGCGAACAGGCGGCGGCTCGACTGAAACGCGTCACGGCTGGTCCTCAGCGATTGCGGATTCGCGGCCACGCCAGCGAGGGACACCCTGCGCACTTAAGCGCGAGCGTTAACGGACACAAGCTGGGTGATTGGAAGCTCGACCGTCCCGGTCTGTTCATCATCGAGGCCGATTTGCCCGAAGCGGAGGAATACGATGTCGAGATTAACGCCGGGCCCACGTGGAGCGTCCCGACCGACGATCGTGTCTTCACGGTGAACCTGAGCATGATTCGCCTGATCCCGCGCGAGTAGCGCGGCAACGGCTCAAGGCAACGCCAGCTTCTTAACGAGCGCCTGGAAACGCGGCTCCGAGTGCAGCGCTTCAAGCGAAGGCTCGGTCCTCAACAGCGGCATCATAATGCTGCGCGCAGCGTACGCTTCTTCCAACCGGTCGAGCGCGGTTTGATTTTCGCCCAGGAAGGCATACCGCATCGCCAGAGCGAAGGGATCGCGATCCGTCGACTTCTCGTCTTCCTGCGCGCGTTGTCGATAGGCTCGCGCCAGCGTGGCCTTCGGATCGCCGGCCGGTAAATGCAACATCGACGCAACCTCGGAATATTTCCTTTGATACATGAGGCTCCGCCGAATGCACGAATGCGCTTCGGCGAGATTCGGCTCGAGTTCCAGCGCCCGGCGCGCTTGAAGAACGGCATCTCCATAGCGATGCGCCTGCAGCAATAGCCAGCCTGCATCGATATTCACGCGCGCCGACAAGGGATCCTGCGCGATCGCGCGACGGAGCGAAGAAAGTCCTTCCGACGTGCGGCCCATGGCGATCAGATAAAACGCGTAATCGTGATGCGCCACCGCAAGGCTCGAATTGATGGCGATGGCCTGGCGGAAATGCTGCTCGGCCGCGCTCCAATTCCACTCGCGCCAAAACAAAACGTTCGCCAGCGCGTTGTGTGCTTCAGCGTTGTGCGGATTCAGTTGAATGGCCTTCTCGGCCTTCGCTCGGGCTTGTGACCATACCTCCTCGCCGGGCGTTCCGCTTCGTCCGAGCGATACATAGACCGCGGCCGCGGCCGCATAGGCATCGTCGAATCGTGGATCGAGTCGAGCGGCATCCGCGAAGTACCCGGCTGCCCGTTCCAATTCGGCGCGGTCTTCTTTAGCCGCCAGGTAACGGCCATTCAGATACGCCTCATATGCTTCCTGATTGCGAACACGCGGCGCGGTCATCGCCAGCGGCGCATCGCCAAGCAGCTTCGCAAGCACCGCATTCGAGATCTCGGTCGCCGATTCATCTTCCAGCCGAAACATTTCGCCGTCGGCTCGCTCGGTGATATCGCTCCAAACCTGCGACTGATCGAACACCTTGACGAGCCGTTCGGAAATGCGGAGTCGCCCGTCACTGCGCTGGACATTTCCTTCGATCACAAAATCGACGCGAAGATCGCGTCCGACATCGGCGATGGAATGCGCCGCGCGGCGGTAGCGCATTACCGAACTCCGGCCGATTACGCCGAGTTTCTCCGGCTCAAGGCTCCCCAGCTGACTGATGAGCGCATCCGTGAGTCCATCGGTGAAAACATCCGCCTTCGGATCGCCGGTGAGATTTTGAAACGGTAGCACCGCGATCATCTCGCGGGCCGGAGCAGTTGGCCGATTGCGAGCGACGATCACGATCGCGATCGCAAGCGCCGCGAGTCCAATCCCGGCGATCCAGAGCGCCGGCCGCTTGGTTGGAGGTGCCTCGATCGCAGGGACGGGCTCGTCGACCGGCGCGGCTGTTACACGCTGCACCGGGGCGATGAATCGATATCCACGTTTGGGAACCGTTTGGATGAATCGCGGCGCCTCCGAGTCATCGTTTAGCGCCGCCCGAACCTGTGCAACACAAACGTTGAGGTTCCGGTCGAAATCCACATGAGTGCCGTCACCCCATACTCCGCGTTGGATCTCCTCGCGGGTGACCAGTTGACCCGCGTTCTCGGCCAACACCTGCAGCACCTGAAATTGCTGAGGCGAGAGCTTGATCAAAACGCCCGCGCGGCGAAGCTCGGAATTCTGTAAATCGAGCTCAAAGATGCCGAAGCGTAGAATCGCGGCGGTGGAATCGGCAGCCGGCACGGTTTCAGTATACGACCGGCCTTTATCTTGGGCTGCGAATTCTCCATTTTCACCCAGCGCGCGTCATTAACACATACTCGCAAGGTGCTGGATGCGCGGGATTTGTTCAGAAACAAAAATTTAAGGGCACACTGTCTTGCCGTGTTTCCGCGGATCGGCCAAAGTCGAGCCATGACGAATCGACGCAGCATTCTTTTGGCGGCCGCCGGAGCAGGCGCTGCATCTGGTCTTGAGGGAGGCGGTGCTCAGCCATCTCGTACGACATCTGAATCCGAGAGATTTCGGAATGCGGTCATTACGGGCGACCTTAAGACCGTCATCGCGATGCTCGACCACGACCCGAGCCTGACGTACGCTCGCGATCCGCATGGCGTTTCTGTCTATCTACTGGCGTGTCTGAACAAGCGCACCGATGTTGCCGAGGAGTTGCTGAAACGCGGGCTGGCGCTCGACATTTTCGAAGCTGTCGCCTCCGGCAACGACAAGAGAGCCTCCGAGTTGGCCAAGGACGACCCCGGTGTCGCGCATCATCGGCTGCCGGATGGCCGGACACCGCTGCATATCGCGGTTGAAGCTGGGCGGCCGGCGATGGTGATCTTTTGCGCGATGCGCGGCGCCGATTTGAGCGCGGGACCCGAGAGTCCGTCGCTCGCCGCTGTCGATTATCCGGACGCTTCCATCGCCCGGGAAATGTCGGTGTTCCTGCTCATGAACGCATCCGATCCCAAGGCGAGGCGGACTCGCGACGGGAAAAGCGCGGTGCAAATCGCGGCCTCACGTGGATACGGCGACCTGGTGGAAATGTTGCTGCATCGCGGCGCGGATCCGGGCGATATCCCGAATCCGCCGAAAGTCGAGCGCGTTTACTTTGGGCGCCGCTATATGCGGGATCGACACGGCAACGCGGTCACACGCGAAGACACTTACGGCATCCCCCAGCAGTGGATCAATCAGTTCGTGTCCGTGGCGCACTTCGATTTCGACAAGGTGAAGCAGCTTCAGAAGCTGTGTCCCACGCTGATCCAGACACGCGCCACCTGGGACGAACTGGCCATCGAAGCCGCTGCGCATATGGGGCTGACGCCGATGGCGGACTTCCTGGCGGATCTCGGCGCGCCGGTTTCCACCTGCACGGCGACTTTGCTTGGCGACAGCGCGGTGGTGAAGAAGCTGGTCAATGAAGATCCCGCATGCATACGCGAGCGGGGGGCGCACGATATCGCACTACTTGCGTACACAGCGTTCGGGAAAGAGCATGTGGAGATCGCGGCGATGTTGCTGGACGCCGGCGCGGACCCACACGCGCGATCGCTGGGACAGACCACATTGCATTTCGCAGCGGGCAAGGGCTATCTCGACCTTGCGCGATTGTTGTTGGATCGAGGGGCGGATGTAAATGCCACGGCGATGGTGCGCGGCGCATCCGTGACGCCGCTCGCTATCGCGATTCAAGCCAAGCATGACAGTGTCGCGAATTTCTTGAAAGAACGCGGCGGACGCGCCTAGCAGGGTCCTGAAAAAGGCAGAAAACGCTTGCTTCCGCGCGCGGCTCAGAACAACGTACCGAGCCGCGACCGCAAGGGAGCGTATTGCCACGGCATTTTCCAACAACTTACCGAGCCGCGACCGCGAGGGAGCGTATTGCCTCGCTGAGCCGCGACCGCAAGGGAGCGTATTGCCACGGCATTTTCCAACAACGTACCGAGCCGCGACCGCTAGGGAGCGTGTTGCCACGGCATTTTCCAACAACGCACTGAGCCGCGACCGCGAGGGAGCGTGTTTGCCACGGCATTTTTCAACAACTGACTGAGCCGCGACCGCAAGGGAGCGTGTTTGCCACGCATTTTTCACCCTGCTACCGCCTATTCGCGTCTGCCAGGAACCTGAAGACTGCGCCCGCCGGACCTACGGCCCAGCCCGTCACTCCGGCGAAATTCAGCGCATTGATCGCCTCACGGCCAATGGGTCGCCAGCTCTTGCCGTTGTCGCTCGACACATCGGAGCCCGAAGGCCCGGCGGCAATCCATAACTTCAGTGCCGCGATGTAAGACACGGCGGATCGATAACCAGCCGGATGCGGGCCGGACGGCTCAACCCAGGTCCTCCCACCATCGGTCGTGATCGCGACGTTATGCGCCGCATCGCCAGGCTTCTCGTAATCGCCGCCCACCGCGACCCCGTGCATCGTGTCCGCGAATGCGATCGAAAAGATCCCGGCGGCTGTTCCATCGTTGCGAATCGGAGTCGTTGCCGATGCCCAGCTTTTGCCGGCGTCGACCGAATGAAAAACGCGCGCGCCCCCAACACCGCCGGTCGCAAACCACGCCTCGCGCGATCCTCGCACCACCAGGCAGCTGTTGCTAGCGGCGAATGCGCCTTCATTGGGGAGTGCCGCCGGACCCTGCCCGCGAATCCAGTGCTCGCCGCCATCCGCGGTCGTGAAGATCACAAACTTGCCGCCGACCGGATCGCCGGCAAGGATCCCGTGCTGAGCATCCCAGAACGCGATGCAATCGAAGAAACCCTTCGCATCGGGATTGGTGAGTGAGAGGTTCCAGTGCGCGCCGGCGTCGCGGCTCCGATACACGCGAGATTTTGCGCCCTCGCCCGCGCTCATCAAAATCGCGGTACGTGCGTCGAAAGCATGCACGCCGCGGAAATCGAGCTGCTCGGCTCCTGGAACAACCGCCGCGGTCCAGTGCGAGCCATCGGTGGTTGTGAGATAAGTCCCGCCGGTTCCGCTGGCCCAAACTATGCGCGAGTTCACCGCACTGGCGCCCCGGAGTGAGGCCTGAGTGCCGCTCGGCTGCCGAGTCCAGTGCTGGGCGAACGCCGAGTGCGCAGCCAGCGGCACGACAACGCACGCAACCAGCGCGCGATTGAGATTCGCGAATTTAGCGTGGTTTCTATGAATCATCTTGCCCGAACTGCCTAGGATAAAACGCTGCCCATCAGCCTGTCCGCTCCAGGAGGCCGGCAACTCGCGCCGCGCCCCGCGAAAATGGAGAATCCTTGAACTTTTGGCGACCTTGCAACGTAATCCTGCTAAGTCAGATAAGAGAGGCGAATTATGGGGAATCTCATTCGAGACTTACGGCACGGCCTGCGGACGCTGGTTAATCGGCCGGCATTTACGGCGACAGCGGTGATCGTGCTCGCGCTGGGAATCGGCGCGAATACCGCGATATTCAGCCTCGTCAATGCATTCTTGCTGAAGCCGCTGTTGATTCAGAAGCCGGAGGAACTGGTCGGCTGTTACAGCCGGAATGTCCACAAGCCCGACGATTATCGCGCCTTCTCCTATCCCTATTACGTCGACCTGCGCGATAACAACTCGGTGTTCTCGAGCCTCATGGCGCACAACATGGCGATGGTCGGCGTGTCGGAAGGCGACACAACCCGCCGCGTGTTCGCTGACCTGATCTCCGCCAATTATTTCTCGATGTTCGGCGTGCCTTTGTTCCGCGGCCGCACCTTTACCGCTGAAGAGGAGAAGCCCGGCAGTCCCGCCGAAGTCGCCATTGTCAGCTACCCGTTCTGGAAGAGGGCTGGAAGCGATCCGGATTTCGTCGGCAAAACGATTCGCGTGAATTCCCGAGTCCTCACGGTTATCGGCATCGCGCCCGAAGGATTCACCGGCACCACGGCGCTGCTGAGCCCGGATCTATACATGCCGCTCAGCCTGCACGACACGATGAACAACAATTTCGAAGGAGTCGGCCGATCGCTCGCCGCGCGTGACGATTACGCACTGATCCTGGTGGGCCGTCTGCGGCCTGGGCTGACCATGAAAGCCGCCGACTCGCAGCTCGCGGGAATCGCCTCCGGCTTGGAGAACGCCTATCCTGCCGAGAACAAGGATCAAACGCTGATCGTTCGCCCCTTATCGCGGATGAGCATCTCTACCAATCCCACCGCTAACGACGAGCTTTGGAAGCCCGCGATCCTGCTGCTTTCGATGGCCAGCGTAGTCATGCTGATCGCCTCGCTGAATGTCGCGAATATGATGTTGGCGCGCGGATCGGCGCGGCGCAAGGAGATCGCGATTCGTCTGGCTCTCGGCGGCGCGCGGAATCAAATCGTCCGGCAGTTGGTGACGGAGGCGTTTCTGCTGGCGCTCGCCGGCGGCGCGGCAGGACTTGCGGTTGCTTATTGGAGCACGGACGCTCTGGTTCGATCGCTCGCGCACCTGGCTCCGCTCGACCTGATTTACTCGGCCGGCCCGGATTATCGTGTGCTCGCGGCAACCATGGGTTTCTGCGCGCTCAGCACGTTGTTATTCGGACTCGGACCCGCCTGGAATCTCTCGCGTCCCAACGTCGTTTCGGGACTCAAAGACGGCGAACACGAGGATGTCGCGAGTGGAACGCGCCTTCGTCTATTCTCACGGCGCAACGTGCTGGTGATGAGCCAGGTGGCGCTATCGCTGGTCCTGTTGACCTCGGCCGGATTGTTTATTCGCAGCGCGCAGCAAGCGGCCGGCGTCGATCCCGGATTTCGATTGAACGACGGTGTCGTGATCGAAGTCGATCCGAGCCTCGCAGGCTATAACGACGCGCGCGGACGCCAGGTCTTCACCGCTTTGGCCGATCGCCTGGCCAGCCTCCCGGGCGTGCAGTCGACTAGCATTGCCGGCACGGTGCCGTTCGGGATGGTTTCGCTCGGACGCGGGATACAGCGCGCGAGCGATCCGCCGCCGACCACTATTGACCCTTCGGCCAAGAGCAGCGTGGTTTCGACGCGATTCAATATCGTGAGCAAGGATTATTTCAAGACGCTGGAGATCCCGATTCTTCGCGGCCGGACCTTCACACCGGCCGAGAGCACGCCGGGCGGAGCCAGCGCAGCCGCCATCATCGACAAAAGAGCGGCGGAGAGACTTTGGCCTAAAGAAGACGCGATCGGCAAGCACATCCGCATGGTCATGGCCGAGGGCACCAAAACCCAGGACGCCCAAATCGTCGGAGTGGTCGGCAATATACGCGACAACATCTTCGGCGATGCCGGCGAATTGCACCTCTACGTGCCGTTCGGCCAGGAGTATCAGGCTGATTCGCACATTCATCTGCGCCTTACGCCGCAGGGCAGAGAGGGCGAAGCGCGATCGCTCGAAGCCATTCGCAAGGAGATCCGCAATTTCGACAACCGCCTGCCTGTGCTATCGTTCAAGACCCTCCACGAGCATGTCGAAAGCAGCGCGGAATTGTGGATCGCGCGCACCGGAGCACGGATGTTCACCATGTTCGGCGGGGTCGCGGTGCTGCTTGCGATGGTGGGACTCTATGGCGTCCGCGCCTACACGGTATCGCGGCGAACCCGTGAAATCGGCATCCGGATGGCGCTTGGCGCCAACGCCGGCGACACTCTGCGAATGATTCTGCGTGAAGGCTTGATCGTAACGGCGCTTGGCGCGGGAACGGGATTGCTGCTCTCTCTGGGGGTCGGCCGCCTGCTCGCATCGTTACTCTACCAAGTCAGTGGCACCGATCCGCTGGTCTTCATCGCCGCGCCGGCGCTGCTGGCGGTCATTTCGCTGCTGGCTTGCTACCTTCCGGCACGACGGGCCGCGCACGTGGATCCGATGGTTGCACTTCGATACGAATAGCGCTCGGCTTATCAATCGGGCGGGGAGCGGCATCACTCGTTCCGCGCCTGCGATCAGGCCCCGAGCTTCGTCGTACAATAAAAGCTCGCTCAACAGAACGTGGAGAAGCTGCATTCTACTCCTGCCTGGCAGCGGATCGAACGAGCTTTTTTCGAAACTGGCGATCCGCGGCCCGTACTGGCAGGCCTTTCAACCCTGGTCGATGAGGTAGCGCTGGCTGCCTGTGGCGTCGCTCTAACGCCGGCGGCCAATCACCTCGCTTTGATCGCCGTCGGCGGCTACGGACGCAGCGAATTGTTCCCGTTTTCCGACATCGATATTTTGATCCTGATCGAGCAAGAAGGCCAAGCCGTCGAATTCCGCGAACCGATCGCCGAATTCGTTCGTTTGCTATGGGATTCGGGCCTGCGCCTCAGCCATTCCGTTCGGACCGTCGCCGACTGTACCGAGTTGCATGAGCAGAACGTCGAACTAAATGTAAGCCTGCTGGATCGGCGCCTGCTCGGCGGCTCTCCCGATATTGGCGCCAAGCTTGAAGCCAAAATGCCTCTGTTTCTTCAGAAGCACGCCCGAACTCTGGCGGAACGTCTTTCCCGGCTCGCACGGCTCCGTCACCACAAATACCAGGACACGTTCTATCATCTCGAACCCGACATCAAAGAAACTCCCGGCGGCCTGCGCGATTTGCACTTATCGGCGTGGCTCGCCAAACTTCGCGGTGCCGATCCGCCCACCGGCTCCCTCGAGGAAGGTCCAGGACGCTTTCTAAGCGCGCTGCGGAGCTTTCTGCACTACCGCGCCGGCCGCGATCAAAACTTATTGAACTTCGAAGCACAGGAGGATTACTCGCAGCACGCGACCCCGCCGTTCGCCTCGCCTGCCGATTTTATGCGTGAGTATTTTCAAAACGCGCGCATCATTGACCGCGAAGCGCGGCGCTCTCTGGATTCCACCGAACGCGCTACCCCATCGCTTATCAATCAATTTCGCGACTGGCGCGCGCGATTATCCAACGCTGACTTTACCGTTTCCAATGAGCGCGTCTTCTTGCGGACACCAGCGCAGCTTGAAAAGGATCCGGCCATCACCCTTCGGTTGTTTGAATTTGTCGCGCGCCATGGGATCCCCATCGCTGCCGAAACGGAAAGGCGGCTCGAGCAAACTCACGCCGTCTTGGCCGAATATTGCAAGCAGCAGCCCGAGCTTTGGCCCGCGATCCGGTCGATCCTCGCGCTGCCACATGCCGCGACCGCCCTTCGCGCCATGCACAATACCGGCCTGCTTCAGGTTCTGTTTCCAGAATGGAATAACATCAGTTGCCTGGTGGTGCCCGATTATTATCACCGCTACACCGTCGATGAGCACACGCTGGTAACCATCGAACAGCTCTCCGATCTGCGACACTGCAGCGATCCCACGCGGAAGCGCTTCGCCGAAATCAGTTCGGAGATCGAAGATACGGCTCTACTTTGCTTTGCTCTGTTGTTCCACGATGTCGGCAAGGGATCCGACAGCGGCGATCACTCTACCCGATCGGTGGAACTCGCCCGTCAAGCCATGCAAAGGGTAGGGATGCCGGGCGAAGAACAGGAGCGCGTCGAGTTTCTGATCGAGCACCATTTGGATCTCTCGACAGTGATGAATTCGCGCGATCTTTTTGATCCCGCCACGGCTCTCATGCTGGCCGAGCGAATCGGAACCATCGAGAAGCTGAAGGGGCTCACGGTTTTGACTTACGCTGACATCTCCGCCGTCAATCCGGCTGCCATGACGCCCTGGCGCCTGGAGCAGCTGTGGCAGACTTATCGCATCGCGCATCAGGAGCTGGTTCGAGAGCTTGAAACCGGAAGAATCCAGGAATTGCCGAAGGAGCTGCCCCAACTCGCTACCTTCATCAAAGGATTCCCCACGCGTTATCTGCGCACGCATTCACAGGCCGATATCGAACACCACGTGCAGCTCAAGGAACTAAGCCGTCCCACCGGTGTCGCGGTGGAAATCGAACGAATGGGCGGCGTTTATCGCGCCACGCTGGTCGCGCGCGATCGCCCTGCAGTCTTCGCATCGCTTGCTGGCGCGCTGTCCAGCTTTGGGATGGATATCCTCAAAGCCGAGGCTTTCGCCAACGCCCAGGGGCTCATTCTCGATACATTTGTCTTTTCCGATCCCAAGCGCACGCTCGACCTGAACGCCCAGGAAATGGAGCGGCTGGGGCACACTCTCGAGCGCGCCGCGCAAGGCAAACTCAATGTCGAACAGTTGCTGAAATCGCGTCCGGCCCCGCCGCGTCACAAGCGGCGAATCGAACCTTCGGTACATTTTGATTCCGAAGCGTGCGCCACCGCGACTCTGGTCGAAATCATCGCTGAGGATCGTCCGGGTTTGCTTTACGACCTGGCGGCGACCTTCTCGGCCGCCGATTGCAACATCGATGTGGTTCTGATCGACACCGAAGGACGCAAGGCCATCGACGTGTTTTATGTCGCATCCGACGGACGCAAGCTGACGCCGGAGCTCGAAGCGGCGCTCGAGCAAAAACTGCTGGCCGTCGCCTGAGCGCGCTATTCCACCGTCAGACGGGCTGCCGCGACTTGACGAACTTCGGCCGCAGGCTGATAATGTCGAGTCTATGACATCACCACTGGATCGACGGATGTTTCTGCAAAGCGCCATCGCAGGTGCATCGGCTCTCGCCTCGGTTCGCCGGGTCGCGGCAGCCGACTCTTCCGACGCCAAGGCTGTTCGCGCCGAGATCGAAAAGCATCACGACGAAGCGGTCCATCGGCTTCAGGAGTGGATCCGCCAGCCCACCATCGCGGCGGAAAATCGCGGCATCAATGAAGGCTGCGATCTGACCATGCGTTACTTTCGCGAGGCCGGCTTCGAAAATATCAAGAAGATTCCCACCGACGGTCATCCCGGCATTTTCGCGACACTCGACGCGGGCGCGCCGCGCACCTACGCGCTGTATTACATGTACGACGTCAAACAAGCCGATCCGTCTGAATGGTCGTCGCCTCCCTGGGAAGCGCGACTGGTCGACAAGCCCGGTCTCGGAAAGGTGATTATCGGCCGCGGCGCAACAAACCAGAAAGGTCCCGAAGCCACGCTCCTCGCCGCACTCAATGCCTTTAAGTACGCGGGCAAGAAACTTCCGGTGAATCTCGTTTTCGTCGCCGAGGGCGAGGAGGAAATCGGATCGCCGCATTTCAAGCAGGTGGTTCATCAGCCGGAAGTCCTCGCCGCGCTAAAGAAATGCCTCGGTGTTTACATGCCGATGGGCATGCAGTCTCTGGATGGCACCGTGTCCATCAATCTCGGCGCCAAGGGTGTGATCGAGATGGAGCTGGTGTCGAGCGGCGAGCGTTGGGGTCGAGGTCCCAAGCAGGATCTGCATTCGAGCAACGAAGCTCGCGTCGACAGTCCCGCCTGGCATTTGGTCAAGGCGCTCAATTCGCTTGTCGGACCGGATGGCCACACGCCCGCGGTGGAAGGATTCGCCGATAAGGCCCGGCCGCTAACTGCCGCCGAAAAGGCACTGATCCGCGATGCCGCCAGCCGCATGAATGAATCGGTGGTCAAGCAACAGATGGGCGTGACGCATTGGGTCCACGACGTCGATTTCCTGGAGTCGCTCGAACTGTTGGCAGGCAGGCCCACCATCAATATCGAAGGGCTGGTCGGCGGCTACACCGGGCCCGGCGGCAAGACCATCCTGCCGCATCGCGCGGTCGCCAAGCTCGATCTGCGGCTGGTTCCGGACATGACCGCGGCCGATACGCTCGCCAAAGTGAAGACGCACCTCGCCAAGCACGGATTCGCCGACATCGAAGTCAACATGACCGGCGGCTACGATCCCACTAGCACGCCGGCCGATTCGGGCGTCGTCCGTGCCGCAACTGCCGTGTATAAGAGCGCGGGCTTGAATCCGATTCTGTGGCCGCGCCTGGCCGGTTCCTGGCCAGGGTACGTATTCACCGGTGCGCCTCTGCATCTGCCGGCCGGACACTTCGGAATGGGCCACGGCAACGGCGCGCACGCTCCGAACGAGTATTACGTCATCGAGTCCACGAATTCGAAAGTGGAAGGCATGGACGGCGGCGCACGATCGCACATCGACTACCTCTACGAACTCGCGGTCGTCTAACGCGACGGCCGCGCTATTTCGAAGTCACGGCTTTGAGATAGCGGTAATAGAATTCGACGCCGTCGTAAAACGAGCTGACTCGCACGCGCTCGTCTTTTCCGTGTGCGCGTATGTCATCGTGA
>Ga0335080_10004843_pt1 | contig 13754 bp, 14 predicted proteins | sample Lox_Sample_34_FD_206720 | JGI IMG/M metagenome (GOLD analysis project Ga0335080, IMG submission 206720) | Soil microbial communities from Loxahatchee National Wildlife Refuge, Florida, United States - Lox_Sample_3.4 | ecosystem: Environmental > Terrestrial > Soil > Wetlands | place: USA... | reverse complement strand
ACGCCTCGGCCAGCGGTTTTGCCTCCAGCTTTCGCGGACGGCACTGCGCGCTGCGCCCCTTCGAGACGAGCCCGGCGCGCTCCAGCACCTTCAGATGCCTTGAAATCGCCGGCTGGCTCACGGCAAACGGCTTTGCCAGCTCATTCACCGTAGCTTCGCCCGACGCCAGCCGCGCCAGAATCGCGCGCCGGGTCGGATCGGCCAGCGCCGCGAACGTTGCATCCAGTCTCCGGGAAGCATTCATCACGTCTCGTTTATATAACCATTCGATTATGCACGCCGCCGCCCGTTTCGTCAAGCGCAATTGCCTGCAAGTGCGCTACACTAAATAACGGAAGTAGATCCGCTGTATCCCGCTCGACGTTAGACCGGCCCGCCGATTCCCCTTCCCAGGATTGAATGAAAAATTTCGCTGAACTCTCTCTGTCTCCCCAGCTCGGGAGCAATCTCGCCCGCAACGGTTTCGTCAACATGACGCCCGTGCAGGAACAGGCCATCCCGCCGGCGCTCGACGGTCGCGACCTCATCGCCACCGCCCAAACCGGCACCGGCAAGACACTCGCCTTCACGCTCCCGCTGCTGGAGACGCTGCTCAAACATAAGAATGCCAGGGGCATTCAGGCCATCGTCCTTAGCCCCACGCGCGAACTCGCCATCCAGATCCACAAGGTCTTCGGCACGCTCGCGCAGGGCCTTGGCATCAGCGCCGCTGTGGTCGTCGGCGGCATGAACGAAGACCGCCAGCTTACCAACATCAGGAAGGGTGCGGCGGTGCTCATCGCCACCCCCGGCCGCCTCGCCGATTTCATGGAGCGCCGCCTCGTCCGCCTCGCCGGCGTGCGCGTGCTCGTCCTCGACGAAGCCGACCGCATGCTCGACATGGGCTTTCTGCCCACCATTAAGCGCATTCTTTCGGAACTGCCCGCCGCCCGTCAGACGCTGTTCTTCTCCGCGACCATCGAACATTCCGTCGCCCACCTGATGCATCGGCACCTCAAGGACCCTGTGCGCGTGGCCGTCGGCGAAATCACCCGGCCCGTTGAAAGCATCGATCTGCGCCTTTACGAAACCGAACAGACCGATAAACTCGGTCTGCTCGGCTCTCTGCTCGATCGCGAAAAGGGCACGTTCCTGGTCTTCACCCGCACCCGGCACGGAGCCGACCGCCTCGCGAAGCAGCTCGGCCGCCGCGGTGTCAACGCGGCGCGCATTCACGGCAACCGCAGCCAGGCGCAGCGCAACGCGGCCCTCAAGGGATTCCAGCAGGGCGAGTTCCGCGTGCTGGTGGCCACCGATGTCGCTGCTCGTGGCATCCACGTCGAAGGCATCGCTCATGTCGTGAATTACGATCTGCCCATGGTCCCCGAAGACTTCATCCATCGCGTCGGCCGCACCGGACGCGCGGGTGCCGGTGGCACCGCCTCCACCTTCGCCACCATCGCCGAGCGCGGAGAAATCCGTCGCATCGAGAAGACCCTGAAGATAAGGATCAAGCGGGTCGCGTAGTCTGGAAGCGTGGCGGCGTACAAAACCGACCTCGCTTTCATTCACGACGCCGGCTTCGGCGAGTTCGCCCTCCGCACCGCTCCCGGACTGCTCAGCCTCCTGCGACGCCATGGCGTGGACCACGGCCTCGTCGTCGATCTCGGCTGTGGCAGCGGGATCTGGGCGCGCCAGCTCGGCTTCGCCGGCTACGACGTCGTCGGCATCGATGCTTCGTCGGCCATGATCCGTCTCGCCCGCGCCAAAGCGCCCCGCGCCCGGTTCCTTGCCGCCGACGTCGCCACGGCCGCCCTCCCGCGCTGCGACGCCATTACGGCGCTTGGCGAGGTCATCTGTTACGCCTTCGCGGCCGACGAATCCGGCGCCGCCCTGAGCGGCTTCTTGCGCCGCGTCCACCGCGCCCTCAGGCCGGGTGGTGTCTTCATCTTCGACGTCGCGCCGCCCAGCCTGCTGAACGGCCACTGGACCGGCAACGGCTGGGCCGTCCTGGTGGAAAAATCCATCGACCCCGACCGCCACCTCCTCACCCGCCACATCACCACATTCCGTCGAACGGGCGGCCACTACCGCCGTGCCGAGGAAACTCACGTCCTGCGCCTCTACGAAGCCGAACCACTCCGCGCTGCTCTGGCGGAAGCGGGATTCAGCACTAAATTATTGAAACGATTCGGCGATTACCATCTTCATGCGGGCCACTACGCGCTCCTCGCCACGAAGTCATAAAACAAACGATTGACTCAAACGCTCGTTCGTTCGTATAGTTAAAACGAACGTATGACTGAGGAAGCGAAATCAACCAAAACCCGCATCCTGGACGCCGCCGAGCGGCTCTTCGCCCAGCGGGGCCCCGGCGGGACGTCCCTGCGCGACATCACCTCCGCCGCCGGAGTCAACCTGGCCGCCGTCAACTACCACTTCCAATCCAAGGAAGCGCTGATGCGCGCCGTTGTCGACCGCCGTATCGTCCCGGTGCAGGAGGAGCGCCTCGCCCGCCTCGCCGAAGCCACCGCCGTCGAGGGCCGCCCGGACCTTGCGAAGGTCATTGAAGCCCTCGTCCTGCCGCCGCTGGAAATGCTGGTCACCGCGCCCGAGTTCGTACCGCTCTTTGGGCGCATTTACACCGAACCCGAATTTGTCGAAGAGATCCTCAAGAAGCACATCTTCCCCATGAAGACGGTGCTGCTGGAAGCGCTGATGCGCGCCTGTCCGCATCTTTCGCCCGACACCATCATGTGGCGCGTGTATTTCGCCATCGGCTCCATGACGCACATTCTGGCGGGCACGCATATCATCCGCATCATCTCCAACGGCAAGTGCGATCCCCACGACATACAACAATTCCGGCGGCAACTCGTCTCGTTCCTCGTAGCCGGATTCCAGGCTCCCGATCCCAAGGACTCGTAACATGCGAAGACTCATCCCCGCATTTCTGTTTATCGGCGCGCTCTGCGGCCAGACGCTGCAACTCAGCCTGAAGAAGGCCATTGAGATCGCCACCGCGCCCGACGGCGCAACGCGCGTCAGGCTCGCCGAAGAGGAGTTGCGCGCGTCGAAAGCCCGCGCCGATCAGGCCCGCGCCGCGCTGCTGCCCAACGTGGATGGCTCCCTCACATATCAGAGCGAAACCCAGAATCTGAAAGCCTTCGGATTCAGCGTCAAGGTGCCGCCGGCGATCCCGATTACCATTCCATCCTTCGTCGGCCCGTTTGACGTACTCGACCTCCGCGCCAGCGCCTCCCAGAGCATCTTCGATCTCAGCTCCATCCTGCGCTACCGCGGCGCGCGCGTCATGGTGGAGGCGACGAAACAGGACCGCACCTCCACCACGCGCCAGGTGACCGACCAGGTCGCCCGCGCCTACATCGCCGGCCTCCGCGCCGAGGCCGCCCTCGATACCGCCCGCGCCAACGTCGATCTCTCCGACGCGCTCCTCCGCCTTGCCGAATCCCAGAAAGAAGCGGGCACCGGAACCGGCATTGAAGTCACCCGCGCTCAGGTCCAGCTTGCCAACTACAAGCAACTGCTGCTGGTGGCCGAGAACGACCGTGACCGCGCCCATCTGCAATTGCTCAAGACCATGGGCCTGCGCCTCGAAACCCCCGTGGAGCTCACCGACAAGCTCAGCTACACGCCGGTGGACGCCATGGAAGAAGCCAAAGCCGTGCAACTGGCGCGCGACAATCGTACCGAGCTGAAAGCCCAGCTCGACCGCGAGCACAGCGCGCAACTCAGCTACAACGCCACGAAGTTCGAGCGCCTGCCTTCGCTCTCCGCCTTCGCCGGCTACGGCGACCTCGGCAGCGGGTTCGACGCCGCCGTGCCCACGCGCGCGGTAGGTGTCAGCCTGCGCATTCCCGTGTTCGACGGAGGCCGCCGCGATGCCCGCCGCGCCGAGAGCGCCTCGGCCTGGCGCGAACAGCAGGTCCGCACCGCCGACCTGCGCGATCAGATCGATCTTGATGTCCGGCTTGCGCTCGACTCGCTCCGCTCGGCCGACGCGCAGGTGAAGACCTCCGAAGAGGGCCTGCATCTCTCCGAAGAAGAGCTCGCGCAGGCCGAGCGCCGCTACCAGGCCGGCGTCAGCAACAGCGTGGAAGTCACCGATGCGCAGACGCGCCTCACTCGCGCCCGCGAAAACCACATCACCGCGCTCTACAACTACAACCTCGCCCGCATCGACCTGGGAACGGCGATGGGCACCATCGAGAACATCATTCACTGAGGCCGCACATGAAGAACACACTTGCCGTCATTCCCGTCGCCGCCGTCGCGCTGTTCACCGCCTGCTCTCGCGGCCCCGAAAACGTCGTCCACGTCAGCGGCAACATCGAGCTGACCCAGGTGGACATGTCCTTCAAGACTCCCGGCCGCCTCGTGGAGCGCGCCTTCACCGAAGGCGACACCGTGAAGAAGGGCGCTCTCGTCGCCCGGCTCGACAGCGATCAGCTCGCGCAGCAGCGGGATCGCGATGCCGCCTCCGTCGTTGCCGCCGATTCCATGTATCGCCAGCTTCAGACTTCCATCGAGATGCAGCGCGAAACGCTGGCCAGCGACATCGCCGCAAAGAAGGCCAACCTCGCCCAGGTGCAGGCCCATCTGGATGAGCTGCTGAACGGCTCGCGTCCGCAGGAGATTCAGCAGGCGCGCGCCGCCTCCGCCGACGCGAAGTCGCAGTTCCAGCTCGCCAGCGACGACTGGACCCGCGCTCAGACGCTATACAAGAACGAAGATATCTCGCGCGCGCAGTACGAACAATACCAGGCGCGTTACAACAGCACCCAGGCCATCCTGCATGAGGCCGAGCACCGCCTCTCGCTCGTGGAAGAAGGCCCGCGCAAAGAGGACATCGCCGCAGCCCGCGCGCAGGTGGCCGCCGCGCAGCAGGCGGTCAAGCTCGCCGAGGCGAACCGCCTCGAGCTCCAGCGCAAGGAAGAAGAGCTGGGGCAGCGTGGGGCCGCCATCGAGCAGGCAAAGGCGCAGGCCGGCATCACCGGCGTCATGCTGAGCGACACCGTCATCCGCTCGCCCATCGATGGCGTCGTGCTGGTGAAATCGGCCGAGCCCGGCGAGGTGCTCGCGGCGGGCACCACCGTGCTCACCATCGGCGACATCGAACACCCCTGGCTGCGCGGCTATATCGGCGAGCGCGACCTCGGCCGCGTCAAGCTCGGCCAGCGCGCCACCATCACCACCGATTCGTTCAAAAACAAAACCTACAACGGCCGCGTCTCCTTCATCGCCTCCGACGCCGAGTTCACGCCCAAGCAGATCCAGACCAACGAGGAGCGCGTGAAGCTGATGTACCGCATCAAGATCGACGTCGAGAATCCCCAGCACGAGCTCAAGAACAACATGCCCGTCGAGGCGGATATTCAGGTCGGGGAGTGACAATGGCCGCCGACGCCATCATTCGCGCCACCGGCCTCACGCGCCGCTTCGACAAGCTCACCGCGGTGGATCGCCTCGATCTGGAAATCGCCAAGGGCGAGATCTTCGGCCTTGTGGGCCCCGATGGCGCGGGCAAAACCACCACACTTCGACTGCTCTGCGGCCTCATGGACGCCGACGAGGGCCAGGCCATCGTCGCGGGCTTCGACGTCTCGAAGCACCTCAATGAGGTGAAGGACCAGATCGGCTACATGGCGCAGCGCTTCGGTCTCTACGGCGACCTGACGGTGGAAGAGAACATGGTCTTCTACTCCGACCTGTTCGGCCTGGGCCGCGCCGAACGCGACAAGCTCATGACGGAGCTGCTGGTCATGACCCGCATGGAGCCGTTTCGCAAGCGCGCCGCCGCCAATCTCTCCGGCGGCATGAAACAAAAACTCGCGCTGATGTGCACACTGCTGCATCACCCGCGCATTCTGTTTCTGGACGAGCCCACCAATGGCGTGGACCCCGTTTCTCGCCGCGACTTCTGGGCGATTCTTTATCAGCTCGTGCGCGACGGCCTCACGCTGTTCGTCACCACCGCCTATCTCGACGAAGCCGAGCGCTGCAATCGCGTGGGCCTCATGAACCATGGCCGCATGATCCGCTGCGACACGCCGCGCAATCTGCGCGAGCATCTCGAAGACGCCTGCTATCGCGTAGGCACCGCTGATCAGGCTGCCGCGCGCGATCTGATCGCGTCCGTACCGGGCGTGCTCGCCGCCGAGCCTTCCGGCGCGCGTCTCCACGTCTTCATCACCCCCGAAGGCTCGCCCGAAGCCGTCCACCAGCAGCTCACCGACCACGGTCTCGCGCCATCGGACTTCGAGCGCATCACTCCGTCGCTTGAAGATGTCTTCATCGACCTGGTCCGCCGTTCCGGAGGCGAAGATGAGTAGCGCCGTTACTACACGCAATCTCGTCAAGCGCTTCGGCTCTTTCACCGCCGTCGATCGCGTCACCCTCGACGTCGGCAAGGGCGAGATCTTCGGCTTCCTCGGCCCCAATGGCGCGGGCAAATCCACAACAATTCGCATCCTTTGCGGCCTGCTGGAGCCGACTTCCGGGGAAGCAACCGTGGACGGCCGCGACGTCGCCACGCAATCGGAACAGATCAAACAAAACATCGGCTACATGTCGCAGCGCTTCTCGCTCTACGACGACCTCACCGTGGAGGAGAACATCGATTTCTTCGCCGGCATCTACGGCGTCGCCGATGAGAAACGCGCCGCCCGCAAGGAATATGTGCTGAAGATGGCGGGCCTCGAACACCGCCGCTCCAGTCTCACGCGCCTGCTCTCCGGCGGCTGGAAGCAGCGCCTCGCCCTCGGCTGCGCCATCCTGCATGAACCGCCCATTCTGTTTCTCGACGAGCCCACCTCCGGTGTCGATCCCATCGCTCGCCGCCAGTTCTGGGACCTCATCTATCAGCTCTCCGCCGCCGGCCACACCGTCTTTGTCAGCACGCATTACATGGATGAGGCCGAATACTGTCACCGCATCGCTCTGATGTATCGCGGCAAGGTCATAGCGCTCGGCACGCCCGCGCACCTGAAGGAATCGCTCGAATCGCGCCACATTGTGTATCTCGAAACCTCCGACATTCGCGGCAGCATGACCGCCATTGAGAAGCTGCCCGGTGTTGCCGACGTCGCTGTCTTTGGCGGCGGCCTGCACGTCACCGTGGATAGCGAGGAAACGGCGGCGCCAACCATCCGCGATGCCCTCGGAAAAACCGGCATCTCCATCCTGCAGATGGATCGCATTGTTCCCTCCATGGAGGACGTCTTCGTCGCCATGATCGAAGAGGAAGAAAGGAGCGCGGCATGAACCTCGTACGCTGGCGTGCCGTTGCCCGCAAGGAGTTTCTGCATATCCTGCGCGACCCGCGCAGTCTCGGAATCGCGCTTGCCCTGCCGCTGGTCGCATTGCTTCTCTTCGGCTGGGCGCTCACGCTCGACGTCGATCGCATCCCCGCCTACGTCTACGATCGCGATGGCACGCCCGAAAGCCGCGCCATGATCGACCAGTTCCGCGGCTCCCGCTACTTCGACATCCAGCGCTACGTGCAGGGCTACCGGCCCGTGGACACCAATATCGATCGCAGCCACATTCTGATGGCCATCGTGGTGCCCTACGAGTTCTCGCGCAATCTGCTGGCGGGACGCGAAGCGAATATCCAGGTGATCCTCGACGGCAGCGATTCCAACACCGCATCCATCGCGCTCGGTTACGCGCAGGGCGTGGTCGCTGCCTACGCCGCCGAGCTACGGTCCGAAGCCCAGATCAGGCACGGCGCTGGCAAACTGAAGCCTGCCGTCGATCCGCGCGTCCGCGTGCTCTACAACAGCGATCTCAAGTCGAAGAACTTTATCGTGCCCGGCCTCATCGCCGTCACCATGATGATTATCGCCGCGCTGCTCACCTCCCTCACCATCGCGCGCGAGTGGGAATCGGGCACCATGGAGCAGCTCCTCTCCACGCCGGTGCGTCCCATGGAACTGATCCTCGGCAAGCTGGCCGCCTTCTTCACTCTTGGCATCACCGACATGCTGATTTGCGTCGTGGTCGGTGTCTTCATCTTCAAGGTGCCGCTGCGCGGCAGCGTCTGGTTCCTGTTCTTCTCCAGTTGCCTGTTCCTGTTCGGCGCGTTGTGCCTGGGCATCCTCGTTTCCACGCTGGCCCGCTCGCAGCTCCTCGCCTATCAGATGGGGATGCTCACGTCGTTCCTGCCGGCGTTCCTGCTCTCCGGCTTCATTTACTCCATCGAGAACATGCCGAAGATCATCCAGGTAGTCACTTACATCGTGCCCGCGCGCTACTTTGTCACCATTCTCAAGGGCGTGTTCCTGAAAGGCGCGGGCATCCAGATTCTGGCCGCGGAGACTGTGTTCCTGTTCGCGTATGCGCTCGTGGTCGCGCTGATCGCGGCAAGGAAGATGAGGCAGAAAGTCGCATGACCAACCCAGCGTTCCGTCGCATTCGCGAAATCATCGTCAAGGAAATTCGCCAGACCTTCCGCGAGCCGCGCATGCGCGTGCTTCTCTTCGTCCCGCCCATACTGCAGCTCATCATCTTCGGGTACGCGGCGAGTCTCGACGTCGATACCAGCCGCATTGCCTGGTGCGACATGGATCATTCGCCGGAAAGCCGCGACGTGCTCGCCGATTTCGTCGGCTCCAACCGCTTCGAGATTCCCTACGCGCCGGCGACTGCCGCCCAGGCCCAGCTCCTGCTCGACTCCAGCAAAGTCCAGGGCGCCGTGCTCATCCTGCCTGGCTTCGGGCGCGACATACAACATGGCCGCGCGACCGCCATTCAGGTATTAGTCGACGGCAGTAACTCGAATACGGCGTCCATCATTGCGAACTATGCCAGCAACATCGTCGCCGGCTATGCTGCCCATGCTCTGAACGAGCAGAACCTCAACAAGTTAGTCGGCCGTACCGCGAACGGGCCGGTCTACGCGCCCATTCCCAAACTCAACATGCAGAGCCGCATCTGGTTCAATCCCGATCTGCGCAGCCGCAATTACTTCGTGCCCGGCGTGCTGGCCAACATTGTCGCGCTCATTACTCTGATGCTCACCGCCATGGCTATCGTGCGCGAAAAGGAGATCGGCACCATGGAACAGCTCATGGTCACTCCAATTCGTCCGGTGGAGTTGATGCTCGGCAAAACCCTGCCATTCGCGATCATCGGCATGGTGCAGGCCACGCTGGTCACCACCGCGGCGCTCCTGGTCTTCCGGGTCCCCTTCCATGGAAGCTTCCTGCTGCTGGGCGTCTGCGTTGCCCTTTATCTGATGACCACGCTTGGCGCGGGTCTGTTCATTTCCACCATCTCGCGCACGCAGCAGCAGGCGATGCTCACCACCTTTCTGTTCTTCCTGCCCTTCTTCCTGTTGAGCGGCTTCGCGTTCCCCACGCGGAACATGCCGGTGATCGCGCAGTATCTGACTTATCTCGACCCGGTCCGCTATTTCATCGAGATTGTGCGCGGAGTGTTCCTGAAAGGCGTCGGCGTTGAAATACTCTGGCCGCAAATGGTGGCGCTGGCGGTCTTCGGCGTGTCTATCCTGCTGCTAAGTGCGTCGCGCTTCCGCAAGAAGCTCGATTAGTCGTGGCTGATCAGCTCTACGATGCCCGCGTACACCTCGTCCGAGGCGGCGGCAACCTGATCGACGATTGCGTGGAATTCCTTTGCATCCACCACGCGCACGCTGGCATCGCAGCGTACGAATAAGTCGCCGTCGTCGTCGTAGCCGATCTTCACGCGATCCAGCGTCGAGTTATAGTGCAGCAGCATGTGCATGAACTCGGTGCTGACGGGCAGCCTGTCCTTCTCCGCCAGCGTGACGAAGGTCACCAGCACATCGTCCTGCACCGCCACCACCAGACGAAACTGCTTGAGGATCTTTCCCTGGAAGTCAGCCGCCCAAACCGAATCGGTCTTGCGCGTGAATCCGTACCCGGACGATTTGGCGAGCTGGTCTATCTTTGCTGTGCCGCTGTGCGCCGCGGGCGCTTCCTGGGCGCAAATCAGGCCTGCGAATGCAAACGCGGAAACCGCCGCGCCCAAACGAACCCAACTGGACATTGATTTCCCCCGAACCGCTGCGAGCGATGATATCACGCGATGAGTTCGCGCGCCGCTGCAAGCGTTTCCTCAACTTCGGGCCACCCGCCATCCGCGCGCGCAACTATCCGCACGCGCTCCCCTCGCGGCGCCCACACCACCGGGTCGCTGGGTCCGAACACCGCCACAACCGGCGTACCGGCGGCCGCCGCCAGGTGAGTGATGCCCGAATCGTTGCCGATGTACAGGCGCGCGCCCGCCAGCCATTGCGCCAGCTCGTATAAGTTGTCGAATCGCGCCGCATTCGCGAGCCTTTCCTCTAAACCGGCGCACCATCGCACCGGCATCCCGATCCGCCGCGCCAGCTCCTCGAATCGCTCCAGTGGCCAGTTCTTGCGGGCGCTTCCTGAGAACGGATGAATCGCGACGAAGCTTTCATCCCTTCGTGCGCAGGCAATCCGCGGCACAGCGCGCCCACTCCCTCCGGCCTGCTGCAGAAAGAAATCTGCCGCGTGCATGCGGACGTCCCGGGGCAGCGCTTGCAGGAATCGGAACGGCAATCCGAGTTGTGCCACGGCCTCTCGAAATTCCGGGCGCCCCGCCCCATACCACGACACAATCGAATCGAATCCGGTTAACAGCTCAATCGTCGTCCGCGTCGACTCTACGTCAGGAAGCCCGACGAGATCCAGACCCGTCGACGCAATGCTGCGCGCGCGGTCCGCGAATCGGATCAGCGGAACCATTGCCGAAGGCGCCCACACTTCGTTGCAATCCGCCAGCAGATGCTCCATCGCCGGCAGCGATAATATGCAATCGCCGATGCCTCCCGGCCGTATGAGTAATCTCCGCAACACGCCAGTTTAGTCCCCCCGCCGGCACGCCCTGCAAAATTTGCAGTCACCTCTCCGCGTGTTACCTGAACCCGGTCACTTATATTCTGCTTACTTCTCGCGTTGCGAGTCACTTACATGCTCTTACGGAGCTGGCCACGAAAATGCCTGTAGGTTACGCATGACGAGAGACGAATACGGGACCGCTTATCAAAAGGGATATGGATTGACCGTTCGCTTTCTGGTCTCGCGCGGACTGCCATACGACGCCGCGCAGGAAACCGCGCAGGCGGCATGGACACGCGGCTGGGAGCGGCTCGGCCAGCTCCGCGACCCCAAGATGGTGCTTACATGGATGAACAGTATCGCACTCAACATCCATCGCAGCTTCCTGCGTCGCGAACCGCTTGCGCACACCTTGCCGGAAGTGCCGACGCCTCCGAAAATCAATCTGGCAGCCATCGATGCCCAGCGCATCCTGCAATGCTGCAAGAAAAAGGACCGCATCGTTCTCGAACGCCACTACATCGAAGGCTTCAAGGTGCAGGAGATCGCTACCGAGCACGGCTGGACCGAGACCGCGGTGCGCATTCGTCTGCTGCGCGCGCGGCGGGCAGTGGGAAAGCGCCTCGGACGTGTTTATCCGCAACCAGCCCGGGAGGCCGAGACGAAGGTTGCCGCCGTTGCGTGAGGATCTCATGAGATTTCTCAAGTGTCTGGCATTCTGGGCCGCCCTGGCGCCGTTGATGTTTGCGGCCCGGAACCGCCCCACCACCGCTGAGAAACGCATCGGTACTTCCGCCGAAGTGTTCGGCGAGATCATGCGCGCTCCCGATCGCGGTATCCCGCGCGGCCTTCTCGAACGCGCTCAGTGCGTCGGCATCGTGCCCGACCTCAAGCGCGCCGGCTTTGTCGTCGGCGCTCAGTATGGCAAGGGAGTGCTGGTCTGCCGCGCCTCCGGCGGACGCTGGAGCGCGCCGTCCACCATTCGCATCGAGGGCGGCTCCATCGGGTTCCAGATCGGCGCGGGCGAAACCGACCTGGTGTTTGTGGTCATGAACCGGCATGGCGAAGAGAAGCTGCTGGGTGACCGCTTCACTGTCGGAGGCGACGCATCGGCCATGGGAGGACCGGTCGGGCGCACCGCCAAGGCGCAGACCGACGCCCTCATGCGCGCCGAGATCCTCTCCTGGTCCCGCAGCCATGGCATCTTCGCCGGAGTCTCGCTGGAGGGCGCCACCCTGCGTCCCGACAACGATGACAACTGGGAACTGTACGGCCACGACGTGACCCATCGCAGGATTCTGACGGGCGAAATCCGTCCGCCGGCAGCGGCCCGTCCTCTCTATGCGGCTCTGGCTCGCTACATGCCTGTCCGCTCCCCCCGTTCCTGAAACCTGGCCTGAATCGGGGCCTCCAGAGGGGGCCCCGTAAAGAATTTGCACCCAGGATATTCACCTCGGCATCCACTGTGTGGTAAGATTTTTTACACTCTGACGAAATCCTCTGGAGGGGAGACCGTCTCACTCGATGCCGCAGGTTTTTCACCGAAGTGCTAATAGCATTTCGCGTGTCAGCATCTTTGTGATCGCCTTCGGTCTGGCGACCATCATCGCTGCTGCGTACGCGATCGATCGCGGTTCTTTCAACACCGACGTCGCCGTGGCCAAGGATCAGCCGATCCCGTTCAGCCACAAACACCATGTCACCGACGACGGCATCGACTGCCGTTATTGCCATACCTCGGTGGAGACGTCAGCCTATGCGGGCATTCCGGCCACGGAAATCTGCATGAGCTGCCACTCGCAGGTCTGGTCCAACGCCACCATGCTCGAGCCGCTGCGCCAGAGCTTTCGCACCGGCCAGTCCATCGCCTGGACGCGCATTCACGACCTTCCGGAATTCGTTTACTTCAACCACAGCATTCATCTTAAGAAGGGCATCGGCTGCGCAAGCTGCCACGGCCGCGTCGATCAGATGCCGCTCACCATGAAGGTCAACACGCTGAACATGAACTGGTGTCTGGAGTGCCACCGCAATCCGGAAAAGTACATCCGCCCGCGCGAAGAGGTCTTCAACATGGCATACGAGGCGCCCTCCGACCAGCTCACGCGGCTGGGCCCCGAACTGGTGAAAAAGTATCACGTGCAAAAGCTCGAGGACTGTTATACGTGCCATCGATGAAAAACGACCTGATCAACATCGGAAAGGCTAAGGCCGGGGTCGATCTCGCCGCGCTGCGCGAGCGCCTCGAAAATGCCAAAGGTCCGCGGTACTGGAAGAGCCTTGAAGAGCTCGCCGAGACCGAAGAGTTTAAGACGTTCATCGACGACGAGTTCCCCACGCGCTCGCCCGAGTGGCTGAAAGCGCCCGACCGCCGCAGCGTGATGAAGCTGATGGGCGCGTCGTTCGCGCTCGCCGGCTTGAGCGCATGCACCAAACAGCCGAAGGAACTGATTGTCCCCTACGTGCACGAGCCCGAGGAGTTCGTGCCCGGCAAGCCGCTGTTTTTTGCCAGTGCGGTTCCGATGCATGGCTCCGGCATGGGCGTGCTGGTGGAAAGCCACATGGGCCGGCCGACCAAGATCGAAGGCAACCCCGATCACCCCGCCAGCCTCGGCAGCACCAACACGTTCGCCCAGGCGGCGGTGCTGGGGATGTGGGATCCTGACCGCTCGCAGTCGGTGACGCACTACGGCGAGATCAGCACCTGGCCTTCGGCGCTCGCCGCCCTCCTCACCGCGCGCGCTTCGGCCGCCGCGAAGAACGGCGCGGGCCTGCGCATCCTCACCGAGCGCGTGGTTTCGCCTACCGTGGAAGATCAGTTGAAGCAGCTTTCGGCGAAGCTGCCCGGCGCGAAGTGGCACCAGTATGAGCCGGTCTCCGCCTCCAACGCACTGGCAGGCGCGC
>Ga0335080_10004842_pt1 | contig 13754 bp, 11 predicted proteins | sample Lox_Sample_34_FD_206720 | JGI IMG/M metagenome (GOLD analysis project Ga0335080, IMG submission 206720) | Soil microbial communities from Loxahatchee National Wildlife Refuge, Florida, United States - Lox_Sample_3.4 | ecosystem: Environmental > Terrestrial > Soil > Wetlands | place: USA... | reverse complement strand
TGATGAACAAGGAAATACAGGGCTTCATCCTGAACCGCCTGCAGGCCGCGCTGCTCATGGAGGCCTGGCGTTTGGTGGGCGAAGGCTACGTCTCAGCCGAAGATCTCGACAAGACCATCAAGGATGGCCTGGGCCTGCGCTGGTCATTCATGGGCCCGTTCGAGACCATCGACCTCAACGCGCCGGGCGGTGTGCGGGATTACGCGGCACGCTATGGGCGGATGCTCTACGAGCAGGTTGCCGCCGTGCAGCACAAACCATGGGACGAGCCGCTCATCTCGAAGATCGAGGCCGAGCGGCGTAAGGTCATGCCGCAGGCAAAGCATGCACAGCGCGAAGCCTGGCGCGATCGACGCCTGATGGCGCTGATTGCGCACAAGCGCGGGATAGGGGCGGAAGACTAGCGGAGAGCCAGACGAGCTAGGCCTGCGTCGGCAAACCCGGCATGACGAACGGATGGGCCTGCTCGTAAGCGCGGGCAGCGCGCAGCACCTTGGCGTCGGCGAACCTGGCGCCGACCAACTGCATGGCTACCGGAAGCCGGTTGCCAGCGAAGCCGCACGGCACGCTTGCAGCGGGTTGCTGAGTCAGGTTGAACGGGTAAGTGAACGGGGACCACTCCCACCAGCGCTTCATGCCATTGCCGGGAGGGACCTCCTGGTTCACGGCGAAGGCAGTGGTCGCGAGCTGCGGTGTCATAAGCAGATCGTATCTCTGATGCAGCAGGTTCATGCGCCGGGCGAGAGTTTCGCGCTCCTTCTCGAGGGCACGGTACTCCAACGCGCTCATGCGTAGTCCGGGTTCCGCAAGTTCGAGCAGTCCCGGCTCCATCAGTTTGCGTTGGTCGGCTGACAGCGGTTGCACCGCAATCGCCAGCGCGACACTCCAGAGGGGCTGCATGATCTTGATCGGGTCCTCCAGAGCGAGATCGACTTCTTCCACCTGCGCGCCGAGGTCGCGCAGCGATTGTGCCGCTCGATCGACAAGCGTCGCGATCTCGCGCTCCACTCTGGCGTAGCCCAGCGTGCGGCTGTATGCGATGCGCATGCCATGGATGCCGTCATCGAGGCCCTGCCGGTAGTCCACATTGAGCGGGGGCGCCGCATAGAAATCGCGCAGATCGGGACGCGAGATCACTGTCAGCATCAGCGCAGCGTCGTGCACGGTCCGAGAAATCGGGCCCTGGTGCCACAACGTCCAGGGTGGCGGATGAGGGTGCACGGGCACCAGCCCGAAGGTCGGCTTGAACCCGAACAGGCCACAGAAGCCGGCCGGAATCCGAATCGAGCCGCCGCCGTCGGTGGCGATGTGCATGACCCCCAAGCCGAGCGCCGCTGCTACCGCTGCGCCGCCACTGCTGCCTCCGGGCGTCTTCGTCGTATCCCACGGATTGACAGTTACACCGGTGAGCGGGCTGTCCGTGACGCCTTTCCAGCCGAACTCGGGCGTAGTCGTCTTGCCCAGGAACACGGCCCCCTGCTCCCGCATGCGCGCCACTGCGGCGCTGTCTTCATCCCAGGGTTGGTTCGGATTGACCGTGCGGGAGCCGCGCAGAGTCGGCCAGCCTCGCAGCAGCAGCAGGTCTTTGACCGTTGTCGGCAGGCCGTCCACCAGGCCGGCCGGCTCGCCCCGCAGCCAGCGCGCTTCCGACTCGCGCGCGGCCTGCACCGCTTCCCGCTCTCCGACCATGACGAATGCGTTATAGGTCGGCTGCAGGCGCGCTATGCGGTCGAGCGCCGCGCGCGTGACCTCGACGGGTGAGAGCCGCTTGCTGCGGTAGCGCTCGAGCAGCTCGGCGGCCGAGAGGGAGAGCACGTCCATCGATCTGTCTGCCGGGCTCGGGGCAGCCGCGATGGGCGCGCTCCTCGCCGCATGTGCCCCTCCTCCCCCGCCTTTCCCGTGGGGCCGGTCAGGCGGGCGGAGGGGTGTTTCTTTGGCTTCTACGCCTTCTTGCTCTTGATGCCTTCCAGCACTGCTTCGGGCGTGATCGGCATGTGCCGCACGCGCACGCCCACAGCATTGAAGATGGCGTTAGCCACGGCCGGCGCCACCACAGTCGAGGCCGGCTCGCCTACGCCGACGGGATGCCGACCGGACTCTATCAGCTCGATGTCGAACTGTGGCACATCGACCTGCCGGATTGGCTTGTACTCGTGGAAGTTAGTCTGCTCGATCGACCCGTTCTTGTAGGTGAGCCGCTCCGACATGACCTGGCTCGTGCCCCACAGCGCCGCACCCATCACCTGCGCCTTGATGTTGTTGGGGTTGATGGCGAGCCCCATGTCCAGGGCGATCGTGAGCCGGTTGACGCGATACTTGCCCGTGGCCGGATCGACCGTCACCTCCGCCACTCCGGCAACCCAGGTCGGACTCTGGCGCTCTTCGGCCGAGGACACGGCCAACCCCATCGCGGTGTTCGGCGGGAGGCGCTTCGAACCCCAGCCCGCCTTGCCGGCGGCGACGCGTAAGCAGTTGGCCAAGCGCAACGCGCCGCCCACCGTGCCGGATTCGTACGGCGGCCACGTACCCGCCTGCGGCCACGGCAGCGAGATCCACAGCTGGTCCATGTAATAGTCGGACGGCGTCCCCGGCGGATAGCCGGTGTTGGGGATGCCACGACTGCTGCCCTTGCCATTCAACATGGCGAGCCGGAACTCGAGCGGATCGCGCCCGGCGGCATGCGCGCACTCGTCGATGAACGACTCGACGACGAACATGTTGTACGAATTGGACACCGTGCGCAGCGCGCTCGCCTGCACCGCCCAAGTGGTGCGATCGCTGTCCCACGCACGCACGCGGTGGTTGGGCACGTAGTACCAATGGTCGCTGCCGCCAATCGACCACTGGTCGATGTCCTGCTTTTTGCTATCGACCGAGTCGAGCTGCAGCCAATCGGTGCCGTTGTTGAACTTCTTGCCTACCGAGAAGCGTGGACCCATCCATCCGCACACGATGTCCTGATTCATAGCGGTGAGCTGACCGTTCTTGATTCCGGCCTTGAGGCGGTGGAAGGTCGGCGTTCGCGCGAAGACGGTCGCGAAATACGCCTCGCGGGTGGTGATGAGCTTCACCGGCCGGCCCAGCTCCTTGACGCAGTACGCCGCGGCGAGGATCTCGTCATAGTCCTGCTTGCCGCCGAAGCCCCCGCCAACCAGGTACTGGTGCACGAAGATCTTCAGGTCATCGGGTTTCTTGTTGAGCACCTTGGACAGGTACGCCGTGAGCGTCATCCGCGCGAAACCGGTGCTTTGCGTGCCCACGTGCACATGCCACGAGTCGTCCGCCGCATGCTGCACTACGCAGTTGATCGGCTCCATGAAGGCATGGCACACCATGTCGCTGGTGTACTCGACCTCGAGCCGCTTGTCCGCCTGTGGCAGAGCTTTGTCGACATCGCCCTCCAGCACCCACGCGGCACTCTGCTCGGCGTTGTCCGCCATCCCAGAGAACTCCTCCATGATGTCGGACAGGCTAAGCTTGCCGTACGGTCCCGGGTCGGCTTGAATCTTCAGCACGCGGCTGGCCTTGATCGCCGCTGGGTAAGTCTCGGCCAGCGCGACGACCCAACCCGTGCACTTGCCCATCGAGTCGTCGATCTTGACTGCTTTCAAGTAGCCGGGGATCTTCTTGGCTTCGGTTTCGTCGATCGAGAGAACCTTGGAGGCGTACCGAGTGCGCGGAATCGCCAAAGAGCCGTACGCCATGCCTGGTATGAACACATCCATCCCGTACTTCGCCTGGCCGTTCGTCTTCGCCGGGATGTCTAGCGCAGGAACCGACTTGCCGATGATCTTGTATTGATTGCGCTCCTTGAGCTTGACGCTCTTGAAATCCTGTGGATAGGTGAACTTGCGGTCGATCTTGACCTTCTGCAGGATCTCGCCGTAGCTGATCGAGCGTCCGGAGGCCTTGTCGATGACACGGCCACTGTCAGCGTAACAGTTGGCGAGCTGCGCGCCGAGCAGCTTGGCGCCGGCTTCGGTGAGCGCGATGCGGCCCAGCGCGCCGGCGCGCGAGATGCGGTCGAACTCGGTGGTCACGCTACCGCTGTTCACCGTGTAGGCCAGGCCGTACACCCCGAAGTTGTCTACGCTTTCGAGCGGAGTGTCGAGACGCACCTTGTCCCAGGGCACCTCCAGCTCGTCGGCGATGATCTGCGCGAACGCGGTGCCGATGTGCTGACCCATCTCGGCTTTGACGATGTGCATCGTCGTGACGCCGTCTGGTGTCATGGTGAACCAGATGGACGGGGTAAATCCGGCAGCTGCGGCCGTAGCGGCCTGAGCGTCGCCGCCACGCAGGCCGGGCGGTACGCCAATGCTCAGGAACGCGCCGCCGGCCACCGCGGCCGAGCGCACCAGGAATTCGCGGCGGGTCACGCCACGTTCGGTCGTGTCAGCCATTGCTTGTCTCCTTGATGATCTGCGATGCGCGCTTGACGGCACCTACGATACGCGGATACGTGGCGCAGCGGCACAGGTTGCCATTCATGCCTGCGACGATCTCCTGCTCGGTAGGGTCTGGGCTTTGCGAGAGCAGCGCAGCGGCCTGCATGATCTGCCCCGACTGGCAGTACCCGCACTGCGGCACCTGCAGCTCGATCCAGGCCCGCTGCACGGGATGCGCATTGGCCGGGTCAAGGCCTTCGATGGTCGTGATAGCGCTGCTGCCCACTTCGCCAAGCGTGATCGAGCAGGACCGCACTGCCTGGCCGTTGATATGGACAGTGCAGGCGCCGCACATGGCGATGCCACATCCGAATTTTGTGCCGGTGAGGCGGAGCTCTTCCCGGATGACCCAGAGCAGCGGGGTGTCGGGTGGAGAATCGGAAAAGTAGCTCTGACCGTTGATCGTCAGTGCAGGCATAGGACGGACTCCTTCGAGAGATGCGGTTTGCGACGCGATTTCTCATGTTCGAGATGGGCGCGCAGCACGCCGCATCTTCCGCGTCTGTGAATGGATTGTGGGCAGGGGGAAGAGTCGGCACATCCGCCGGAAGGAGGAATCGGCTGACCGCTTTGGTGGGAGCCGCGCCTCACCCTTTCGAGGGAGCCGCGCCGGCGAAACTTCAGAACTTGACCAGGCCGCGCCGCGCGGCCAGCGCGATCGCCTCCGCACGGCTGGTCACGTCCAGCTTGATGAACAGGCTCTTCATGTGACTCTTCACGGTGCTCTCGGTGATGAACAGCGCCTGACCGATCGCGCGGTTGCTCCTGCCCTCGGCCAGCAGCTGGAGGATCTGCTCCTCGCGCTCGGTGAGCGGCTCCTCCTGAACCCGCTGGGCGAGCTTGGCGGCGACCTTCGGCTGCAGGTAGGCTTGACCGGCGTGCACAGCGCGGATGCAGCCGAACAACTCTTCCGGCTGGACGTCCTTCAGCACGTAAGCCTTCGCGCCCGCGCGCAGTCCGGCGTAGATGTCCTCGTCGTGATCGAAGGTGGTAACCACGATGATGCCGGCGGCTGGGTCCTCGGCACGGATTCGCTTGATGGCCTGCACGCCATCCAGCTTGGGCATGCGCAGGTCCATGAGCGTGACGTCCGGGCGCAGCCGGCGCCACAGCATCACCGCCTCCTCGCCGTCGCCGGCTTCGCCGACGACGGCCGCGTCCTCTTCCATGTTGATGATCGCGGCGAGGCCGCGCCGCACCAGCGGATGGTCGTCCGCGATCAGGACCCGGATCGGTGCACTGCGCGTCGCGCTTGCTTCGGTCTCGAGCGGCACGCCGGAGCTAGGTTTGCGGCCGGGCATGGCGGCGAAGCGCGATAGGCGGGCGATGAGCGAAGCGCGCGTCACGCACGCGCAGACAGGCTCAGAGGCAGCACAGTCTGCACTCGAGTTCCGCGGCCGGCGACGCTCGACACCAATAGCCGTGCTCCGATACGGGCTGCGCGCTCGCGCATCCCGATGAGGCCGAAGCCTTCGTGGTGAGCGTCCGGGTCGAAGCCGACACCGTCGTCGGCTACGCACAGCGATACGGTGTCGGGACCGAACGCAAGAATCAGGTCCACCCGTTTTGCGCCCGCGTGCTTGAGCACATTGGTGATGCACTCTTGTGCGATGCGGAACAGCTCCCCTTCGGCGTCGCGCGACAGCGGCACCCGTTGCCCCTCCATGGTGAGCTGCGCATGCGTCCCGCTCGTATTCATGCGGTGCACCTGTCCCTGCAGCGCCTGCGTGAGGTCGGCGTGCTGTAGCTGGTCAGGGCGCAGGGCCCGCACCGACAGGCGAGCTTCTTCCAGGCACGCCTGCGCCAGCCCGCGCGCATGCTCGATGTGCTCCAGCGCGAGGTCCAGGTTTTGTTTGCGCAGCGTGCGGCTGGCTGCTTCGAGGTTCACAACCACACCCGTGAATCCCTGCGCCAGTGTGTCGTGGATATCGCGCGCGATGCGATTGCGCTCCGCCAGGATGGCCGCCGCCCGCGCCTGCTCGCCAAGCCTGGCCATCTGCACGGCGAGCGTGGCCTGGTTCGCGAGCGCTTCGGCGAGGTGGATCTTGCTCTCCATCTCACGCGGATCGGGATTGCCGCTGCGCACGCAGATCCATCCCACCGTCTCCCGGCCCAGCATCATCGGCACGGTAAGCAGCAGCTGCACGCCGAGGGACTTGATGTAGGCGCGGTTCTCCTCCGGCATGCCGGCAACCCGCTCGGTAAGCACGTACGTTTCCGGGTGATCGGTCGGAAAGGTGGATACGCCGCGTCCGCCGATGGGTAGAGGTTGCAGCACGGCCGGGTGGTGGGAATCGCTCGCCGGGATGACGCGGGAATCGAGGTACTCGAGGTGCAGGCGCGTGGTGCCGGTGAGCGGGTCGGGGAACCAAAGCGTGCCGCCCACGCCCTCGAGCTGCTGGACCGTGACCTTGAGCACGTGTCCGAGGAACGTGTCCAGGTTCGGCTCGGCGGCGAGCAGGCCCATCGACTGGATGAGCATCTCCGATTGCCCGCGCGCCAGCCCTTCGGCGAGCCGATGCTGTTCCACCACCTGCTCGAGCACCGCGTTGGCCTCCGCCAATTCCCGCAGGCGAAGGTCGAGCACAGCCAGCGAGGCACGCAGCGCACCGCCGCCATCCCCGTGGCCTGCAGCCCTCCGGTCCAGCGCGGTGTAGTCCATGCTCGCTTGATCCGCTTGACGCATTATCCTTCCGGTGGGCTCGGGCGTCTACGAGGCATCACGCGCGCTAAGACCGCAGTCGATTATTGGGCTTCGGGTTAGAATCGGCCCGGATCCGAAATCGAGAAGAGGCAGAGGAAATGGCCGCACAGAGAAAAGTCATCATCACCTGCGCCGTGACCGGCGCCATTCACACCCCTACCATGTCGCCGCACCTGCCGGTGACGCCCGACGAGGTCGCGGAAGCGGCGATCGGCGCCGCCAAAGCCGGGGCGGCAATTGTGCATCTCCATGCGCGCATGCCCGAGGACGGCCGGCCCACACAGGATCCGGCAGTGTTCAAACGCTTCCTGCCCAAGATCAAAACGGCGTGCGACGTCGTAGTCAACCTGACCACCGGCGGCGCCCCGACCATGAGCGTGGAAGAGCGGCTGCAGCCCGCCCTGCAGCTCAAGCCCGAGGTGGCCTCACTGAACATGGGATCGATGAACTTCGGCCTGTACGAGATGATCCCGAGGTACAAGGAATGGAAGCACGGCTGGGAGCTGCCGTATCTCGAGGGCAGCCACGAACGGATCTTCAAGAACACCTTCAAGGACATCGCCTACATCCTGCAATCGTGCAGCGGCAACGACACGCGCTTCGAGATCGAGTGCTACGACATCGGGCACTTGTATACAGCTGCGCACTTCCTGGATCGGGGCCTGGTGAAACCGCCGCTCTTCATCCAGTCGGTATTCGGCATCCGGGGCGGCATCGGTCCGCATCCGGAGGACGTGCTGCATATGAAGCGCACGGCAGACCGCCTATTCGGCGAGAACTACCAGTGGTCGGTGCTCGGCGGCGGCCGCAACCAGATGTTCATCGCAACCCAGTCGGCGGTGATGGGCGGCAACGTCCGCGTCGGGTTGGAGGACAGCCTGTGGATCGGCAAGGGCCAGTTGGCCAAGACCAATGCCGATCAGGTCGCCAAGATCCGGCGCATTCTCGAAGAGCTCGGGCTGGAGATCGCCACTCCAGACGAAGCGCGCCAGATTCTCAAGCTCAAGGGCAAGAATAACGTCAACTTCTGAGCTCAAGCGGGCGCGCTGAACCATACCCTATCGCCTTGCGGGAGAGGGACAGGGTGAGGGGTGCAACCCGTGAAAGCCTAACAATACAAGCGGAAGCCGCGCTTCACCCTCACCCCACCCTCTCCCGTCGAGGGAGAGGGAGATAACCAATTCGATGACGATGACACCCCTGCTCACGCTGTCGCGCGCAATCGACTGGTTGAACGAGCGCGTCGGGCGTGCCGTGTTGTGGCTGGTCCTGGTGATGGTGCTGGTGAGCGCGGGAAACGCGATCTCGCGCTATGCGCTGAATCTCAGCTCGAACGCCTGGCTCGAGCTGCAGTGGTATCTGTTCGCGGCGGTATTCCTGCTGTGTTCCGGCTACACGCTGCTCCACAACGAGCACATCCGCATCGACGTGGTTTCGTCACGCCTCACGCGCCGGACGCGGGCGTGGATCGATGTCTTCGGCACGCTCTTCTTCCTGCTGCCGATGTCCGTCACCATCCTGTGGCTGTCCTGGCCGATCTTTCTCAACGCGTGGCTGAGCGGTGAAATCTCCAGCAATGCCGGCGGGCTGGTGCGCTGGCCGGCCCGGCTGATCGTCCCGGCCGGCTTTCTGCTACTCACCGCGCAAGGGCTATCCGAGCTCATCAAACGGATCGCGTTTTTGCGCGGTCTCATGCCGGATCCGGCGGAAAGGCACACCGGACCACCCCTCGAGCCGTTGCGTGACGAGCAGGGCGCAAACCGGTGAGCGCCTTCATCGTCGCAAACATCGCGCCGCTCATGTTTGCGGCGCTGGTGGTGTTCCTCTTGCTGGGCTATCCGGTAGCGTTCGCCCTCGGCGCGATCGGCCTGTCGTTCGGCCTCCTGGGCGTGCAGCTTGGGCTGCTCCATCCTGCGCTGCTTCAGGCCCTGCCCGAGCGCATTTTCGGCATCATGGGCAACGAAACCCTGCTGGCCGTCCCCTTCTTCACCTTCATGGGCTTGATCCTCGAGCGCAGCGGCATGGCGGAGGATCTGCTCGACACCATCGGTCAGCTGTTCGGACCGGTGCGTGGCGGCCTCGCCTATGCCGTCATATTCGTCGGTGCGCTGCTGGCCGCGACCACCGGCGTGGTAGCGGCGTCGGTGATCTCGATGGGACTCATCTCGCTACCGATCATGCTGCGCTATGGCTACGATCGGCGATTGGCGAGCGGCGTGATCGCCGCCTCAGGGACGCTCGCGCAGATCATCCCGCCCTCGCTGGTACTGATCGTGTTGGCCGACCAGCTCGGCCGTTCGGTCGGGGACATGTACGCGGGCGCGATCGTGCCTGGTCTGGTGCTGACCAGCATGTACACGATCTACGTCCTGGCACGCACGATGATCTCCCCAGCCTCAGCGCCGGCGCTGCCCTCCGAGGCGCGCACGCTGCGCGGCTACCGGCTGCTACGGCGCGTGCTGTTCGTGCTGATCCCGCCGCTCGCGCTGATCTTCCTCGTGCTCGGCACCATCTTTCTCGGTGTAGCCACGCCGACCGAGGGTGGCGCGATGGGAGCCACCGGCGCGCTTGCGCTTGCGCTGGTCAACCGCCGTCTGACCTGGCCGCTGCTCAAGCAGGCCATGAATTCAACGGCCAAGCTGTCCTCCTTCGTGATCTTCATCCTGGTGGGCTCGACAGTGTTCAGCCTCACCTTTCGCGGCGTGAATGGCGACCTGTGGGTCGAGCACCTGCTCACGGGCCTGCCGGGCGGCCAGATCGGTTTTCTGGTGGTGGTGAACGCGCTCACCTTCGTGCTCGCCTTCTTCCTCGATTTTTTCGAGCTCGCGTTCATCATCGTGCCGCTGCTCGGGCCGGTCGCTGACAAGCTCGGTATCGACCTCATCTGGTTCGGCGTGCTGCTCGGCGTCAACATGCAAACTTCATTCATGCATCCACCGTTCGGCTTCGCGCTGTTCTACCTGCGCAGCGTGGCGCCGGCCAAGGAGTATCTGGACAAGATCACCGGCCGGCGCACCGCTCCGGTCACAACCGGCCAGATCTATTGGGGCGCTGTTCCCTTTGTCGTCATTCAGCTGATCATGGTCGCAGTCGTGATCGCGTTCCCGGGTCTCGTCACGGGCAGTCTCAAGCGATCCACGGTCGACCCATCGAAGATCGAGATCAACATTCCGACGCCGGAGTACGAACGCGATCAGTTGGAGGGCGGTGCCGCTCCCGGGGCACCCCGGCGCGGCGAAGGTCGCGACAAGCGCGGTTCGGAGACCGAACAGGGAAACGATCTCGAGCAGCTGTTCAAGCAGTCGAAGTAGCGCGGCTATCCCGTCACGCTGCGCAAACCACTCCTTCGCTTCGCGCCGCCCTCATTGAGAGGAGCGACGAGATTCTTTCTGTTTCTGCCTGGGGAGACGCCGCTATTTCCCTGCGCCGAGCTTCGAATAGAACGCATAGTTGTCGTAGGTCGATTCCGCGACACGGAACCAGAGGAACTGCTCGTCGCGGAACTTCTTCCACGCCGGGTAGACCCGCTTCCAGTGCTCGCTCTTCGCCTTGAGCTCTTCGTACAGCTCGTAGGAAGCCTTCTCCGAGGCTTCCATCACCGATTTAGGGAAAGGCCTCAGCTTCGTTCCGCCGGCCACCAGCCGGCGCAGCGCCTCGGGATTCTGCGCGTCGTATTTGGCCGGCATCCAGGCGTTGGCTTCCCCGCAGGCCGCCCTCAGCGCGGCCTGATAGGCCTTGGGCAGCTCGTTCCACTTTTTCTCGTTGATGAGCACCATCAGCATCGGACCGCCTTCCCACCAGCCGGGGTAGTAGTAGTACTGCGCGACCTTGTTGAAGCCCAGCTTTTCGTCATCGTACGGCCCCACCCATTCCGCGCCGTCCACGGTGCCCTTCTCGAGCGCGGGATAAATGTCCGGCCCGCCGATCATCTGCGGGACCACGCCAAGCTTGGCCATCACTAACCCGGCCATGCCGCCGATGCGAAACTTCAACCCCTTGAGATCCTCGAGCGACTTGATCTCCTTGCGGAACCAGCCGCCCATCTGACACCCCGTATTGCCGCCGGGCATCGCGATGCAGCCGTACTCCTTGAACAGTGGCGCCATCGCTTCGGCACCGCCACCGAAATGCCACCATGCGTTGCTCTGCCGCGCGTTCGGCCCGAATGGCACGGTGCAAGCGAGAGCGAACGCGGGGTCCTTGCCAAAGTAGTAGTACGTACCCGTGTGGCCCATCTCCACAGTACCCGCCTGCACCGCATCGAGCACCTGCAGCGGCGGGACGATCTCCCCGGCGGCGAAGGGACGAATCTGGAACTTCCCGTCCGTGATTTCGGCGACGCGCCGCGACACCAGCTCCGCTCCACCGAACAACGTATCGAGGCTCTTCGGCCAGCTCGCTGCCATGCGCCACTGGAGCGTCGGTTGGGATTGGGCGATGGCGGGTGCGGCTACCGCGCCGGCGGCGACGCCGGCTGTGGCTTTCTTGAGAAACGATCTGCGCTGCATGGGCTCCTCGTTCGGCTGGGTGATGATTCGAATTTTGCTCTATTCTGTCCTTTTTTCTGACGGGCGGTGAGGAGGCGTCACCCGATGAAGACCCTCGTGGACCAGATGGGCTTCTACGCCGCGTACCATCAGGATCCGCGCAACAAGGCGACGCATTTCGTCGGCGTGCCGGCGATCATGCTGTCGCTGTTCATTCCGCTGAGCTGGCTGCGCGTCGAGGTGGGCGGCGTCACCGTCACTGCCGCCATCCTGCTCGCCGCAGCGGTACTGGCCTATTACCTCACGCTCGACGTACCGCTGGCTCTCGTTGCCGCTGCTGTGACCGCGGTGCTGGTCTACATCGGCAACCTGATCGCGCTCGAGCCGATGTCAGTCGGAATCACGTGGTTCCTAGTGCTGTTCGTCGGCGGATGGATCCTGCAGCTCGTCGGCCATTCGTTCGAGGGGCGCAAGCCGGCGCTCACCGCCAATCTGTTCCAGATCTTCGTCGCACCGATCTTCCTGTGCGCCGAAGTTTTCTTCGCGCTGGGCTACAAACCGCGGCTGCGCTCCGCGACGCAGCAGCGGGCGTTGGAGCTGCGCGCCAGTGCGGGACTCCCGCAGGAGGGACATACGTGAACCGCGCAAGTTACGGCTGCGTTGCCGCCGTCATCGCCGCGGGGCTGCTATGCATCGCTGCGCTGGACGCGCTCGCCGGCTCGTGCGCACTGCAAAGCCCCGCACACCGCGTCAGCGTGCTCGAGCTGTACACCTCGGAAGGCTGCAACAGCTGCCCTCCCGCCGACCGGTGGTTCAGCACCCTCGCCCAGCAGGGCGTCACATCGCAGAACGCGGTGCTGCTGGCCTTTCACGTCGACTACTGGAATCAGCTCGGCTGGCCCGACCGCTTCTCTCAGGACCGGTACAGCCAACGTCAGCGCGAAGTGGCTTCCCGCGCCAGCAAGGGCGTGGTCTACACGCCGCAGATCCTGCTGGACGGACGCGATCTGCGGCTCAACTACAGCGTCGAACAATTGCGCTCGAAACTGGACGTCATCAACCGGGAACCGGGGCAAGCGAGGATCGACGCGCAGGTATCCGCCTCCGCCGATGCGCTGCGAATCACGGCCGAGGTCGAAGTCACGCCAGCGGCGCGAGGTCCCGGCATCCGCTCCTGGGTGGCGGCCTATGAGAACGGCCTGCAGACACAGGTCAAGGCGGGCGAAAACGCAGGCAAGCTCCTGCAGCACGACTATGTGGTACGCGAGCTCGCGGGGCCCTTCCCGCTCGGCGCGGACGGGCGCGCCCACTTAATTCAGGTGATCAAGCTGCACAGCGACTGGGATGCGCGCTACATGGGCATCGCCGTTTTCGTCGAACGCGCGAACAGCGGTGAAGTCCTCGAGGCGGCGGCGGTGTATCCGGTTTGCACCTCGTGAGTCGCCCGTTCAGGTTGTCATTCCGGGGGCCGTGAGGTGGCCACCCGGAATCCAGCGAAAGAGATTTACATTCCGTCCCCCGCGCCTGGATTCCGGATTGCCCGCCGGGCGTCCGGAATGACGCTGCCGCTACCCGCCTGACGCGTACTTGACGCTGCAGCCGTAGGCCCGCGTGGCCGTCACCGTCACGCGCTTTCCCGCCTTCAATTCCTCGAGCGCGGCGGCCACGTAGTTCCTGGAACTTGCGATGTCGGCCGGATCGGCTGACGGCGTGTCGTCGATTGCGCCCATATAAACGAGCTGTCCCTCGGCGCTGATCACGTACATGTGCGGCGTCGCCTGGGCGCCGTAGAGGTGCCCCAGCGCGCCGGTCGGGTCCAGCAGGACAGCGGTCGGGGCAGCGCCCCGCCGCTCGGTGTCGCGATTCGCCTCCGCCGCGGTGACGTACCCTTGCGAGCCGGGTGCGGAGGACACTACCGTGAACCAGACCACCCCTTGCGCGGTGTACCTTTTCTGCAGCGACTGCATGTTGCCGCTGCCGTAATGCTTCCCGACGAACGGGCAGCCGTTGTTGGTCCACTCCAGCACGACGATCTTCCCCTTCTGCTCGGACAGCTTGCGCGTCTTGCCGTTGCTGTCCGTCGCAGTGAAATCGGGCGCGGGCGCGTTGATCCGT
>Ga0335080_10004841_pt1 | contig 13755 bp, 10 predicted proteins | sample Lox_Sample_34_FD_206720 | JGI IMG/M metagenome (GOLD analysis project Ga0335080, IMG submission 206720) | Soil microbial communities from Loxahatchee National Wildlife Refuge, Florida, United States - Lox_Sample_3.4 | ecosystem: Environmental > Terrestrial > Soil > Wetlands | place: USA... | reverse complement strand
AACCAATCATGATGATTCTATTCCCCAAACTCGCAGCGGCAGGCGCTTAAATTATTAGAATCGTTTCCAAAACACCATGAGCACAAACAAGAAAAGTCTTTTCGTGATGCCGGATGGCAAGAAACTGACATTCACGTTCTTCCTGGTCGCGTCACTTTTCCTCCTCTGGGGATTCTGCAACGGAATGATTGATACGATGGACAAACACTTTCAAGACCAATTGCATCTGACGAAGGCGCAGTCGGCATGGGTGCAGTTTGCCCATTACATGGGTTATGCCCTGATGGCGCTACCGGCCGGTTTGCTCACGCGGCGGTTGGGTTACAAAGGCGGGATCATTTCCGGGCTGTTCCTGGTCTCGTTCGGCGGCTTCTGGTTCATGCCGGCCACACATATCTCCCAGTTCTGGGCCTTCCTCATGGGCGTCTGCATGATCGCGATGGGTCTTACCATACTCGAAACTGTGGCCAACCCGTACACCACCGTGCTCGGCCCGAAGGAATACGCGCCCACACGCATCAATCTCGCACAATCGTTCAACGGCGTCGGCTGGATGCTCGGCCCTTACATCGGCGGGAAGTTTTTCTATTCCGAAGGCGGCGTTGAGGTAGCGCACGGCCAGCTTTATATACCTTATTTGGGCGTAGCCATCATTGTGCTTGTCCTGGCGGTGTTGTTTTTTCTCGCGCAAGTTCCCGACATCAAGGTGGAGGATGAGTATCACACCGACGAGTCGAACATGCCAGCAGCGCAGCATAAGCCGAGTCATCCGGCAATGATTTTCCTTTTCATGTTCCTTAACGTGGCGGCGCTGGGGTTTTCAATCTACCTCGTCTGCAATACGATTTTGCCGTCCATCGGCGTAAGTGCCCGGCCGATTTTCTACCTCACTTGGGCAATTGTCGTCGGCGTGTTGCTGTCGGCCCCGAAACTCTATTCGGCAGCAAAGCGCGTCACCGAACACAGTATCTGGGCGCACCCGCATTTCGCCGGCGCGACACTGGCGCAATTCCTCTACGTCGCAGCGCAAGCCGGCATCTTCAGCTTCTTCATCAACTACGTCATCTCCGAAATGCCGCCGGTTTCGCAGTCCATTGCTCAGATGTGGCCGATTAGCGGCCATGCCACCCACGACGGCGGCGTTTGGAGAGTCGCCGAACAGGGTGCCAGTGCTCTGCAGGGTTTCGTGGCCTTCGGTTGCTTCACCTTGGGCCGGTTTATCGGATCGGCGTTGCTCAAACGATTCCCGGCGCACAAACTGCTCGGCACCTATTGCGTCATCAACGTGTTCCTCTGCGGTGTTGTAATGTTGAAACTGGGCTGGATTTCCGTTGCCGCGGTCTTTGGCACATTCTTCTTCATGTCGATCGGCTTCCCGACAATCTTTGCGCTCGGCATTCACGGGTTGGGCTCGCAGGCCAAGAAGCGCGCTTCGGCGTTCATCGTAATGTCCATCACCGGCGGTGCGTTGATGCCGAAGATCATGGGCCACCTTGGGGATGTTTACAACATGTCCATTGCATTCCTCATGCCGTTATGCTGTTTCCTGCTGATGGCGGCTTACAGCTTCTCCTGGGGCAAGCTCAGCCAATCGGAAAGCGCGATCGAGATGAAAGCGGGCGGCGGACATTAAGCCCGGATTCCGGATCAACCCGAAATCAGAATCAGGTTCGCGTATTGAACCGTGTCGCCGGTGCGGATCAGCCCGATGGCGCCCGGCACGCGCTTCTTGAATTCAACGTGCAGTTCAAATTCCGTCGGGACTCCCTGCAAACCTTTGGCGAATTGCTCGCGCACTGCCGCAGTGTTGTGTTTTTGAAATTCTCGGGCCATGTAAGCTTGGGTGAAGTTGCAGTTCCCGCGCACGGTGGCGAGCACCTGCAACACCGTCGGCACGTCGTCCACCAGTGACAGGTCCACCGTCTCGATCTGCGGCCAGAACGGAAAACCGCGATCGGCAATGACCAGCGCGTTGGTGTGGCGCACGCGCGCCAGCAGTGAAAGAATTTGGGGATTCAGAATTCCGGAGTTGATCATGCGCGCATTGTGGAAAATTTCAGCGGCGTGTCAATGAAACCCCGAGTTGCAGCAGCTTTTGCACGCCGGCGGCGGACTTCGTTTCCGCGTAAATCCGCAAAACCGGTTCCGTCCCGGAGCCGCGCAGCATGAGCCACGACGTGTCCTGCGCGACGTATTTCACACCGTCAAAAGTTTTCAGGCCGGCCAGCGGCGAACCCAGCAATTTTGCCGGCGGATTGGCCTTCAGAAATTCCATCAGCGACGCGCGTTTCTCCAGCGGATAATGGATGTCGACCCGGCTGTAACGATGCGGACCGAATTGTTTTTCGAGTTTTGCCAGCAAACGGTTCACGGAAACCCATTCGGTCGCCAGCATTTCCAGCAGCATCAACCCGGCGGCAATGCCGTCTCGCTCGGGGATGTGGCCGGGAAACCCGATGCCGCCGCTTTCTTCCGCCCCAAGCAACACGTCGCCCTTGAGCATCTCGGCGCAAATATATTTGAACCCCACGCCGGTTTCGACCAGCGCCAGGCCGTACGCCGCGCATATTTTGTCCACCATCGCGGTCGTCGTCAGCGCCTTGACCACGCGCCCCCTGCCCTTGCGGTTCACAATCAGGTGATTCAGCAGCAGGCAGATGAGCTGGTGCGTCGTCAAATAATTGCCCCGGCCATCCATGCCGCCCACCCGGTCGGCGTCGCCGTCGGTCACCAGACAGATGTCGTGCGGATGTTTTCTGAGAAAAGCCTGGCTGCGCGCATAATTCTGCACGATGGGCTCGGGATTGATCCCGCCGAACAGCGGGTCATGATTGCCGTTCAGGGTGGTGACCCGGCACGTGGTGCCTGCCAGCAATTGCTCGAAACAACCCGCACCCACGCCAAACAGAGCCTCGTGCGCAAATCGGAGCTTCGACTTCGCGATCAACCGGAAATCCACGAGCTTTTTGAGCGCGGCGTAATGCGCCGGACGGACATCGGCGATTTCGATTTGACCGGCTTTGACGGCATCGGCCAGCGGTTTTGATTTAACCGGGTTTTTGTCCAGAAAACTTTCGACCGCCAGGCACGTTTCAGAATCGCTGGAACCACCGTAGTGCGATTTGAGTTTGAACCCGTTGAAGATGGCCGGATTATGGCTGGCGGTGAGCATCACGCCGCCCACGGCCCGTTGCGCCTTGACGGCGAACGAAACCGACGGGGTCGGCGACGGTTCCGGAGTCAGCACAACTGCGAAATCGTTTGCGGCGAGAACTTCGGCGGAAATTTGCGCAAAACGGTCTGAGAAAAAACGGCGGTCAAACCCGACGACGACTTTTGGCGAACGCCCATAAATTTCGGATTTCGGATTTTGGATTTCAGATTTCCAGTAATCCGCCGCCGCTTGCGCGACGCGCGCGACGTTGGCAAACGTGAAATCCTCCGCGATGACCGCGCGCCAGCCGTCGGTGCCAAATTTGATTTGGGCCATGGTTGAATTTAAACCTTCAAATCCGCCAGGGCCGGGTCGTGCGCGTTGGCAATCTGGCGCATTTTTTTGACGGCAGCACCCATCTGGCGCTGGCGGAACAGGGCCGTGCCGGCGACAAACGTGTCCGCCCCGGCGCCGGCACATTCGGCCACCGTCTGGTTATTGATCCCGCCGTCCACCTCGATGCGGTAACGGAGTTTCCGCTCACGCCGCCAGGCCTCGGCTTGCTGGATTTTGGGCAGGGTCTCATGAATGAATTCCTGTCCGCCGAACCCGGGATTGACGGTCATCACCAGCAGCAGGTCAATCTGGTCGAGATACGGTTGGACCTCGGCGATGGTGGTGGGCGGATTGATAGCCAGGCCGACTTTTTTGCCCAGCGACCGGATTTTCCAGATGAGCGGGGTAACCTCCTCGTGGAGTTCGACGTGAACGGTGATTCCATCCGCTCCGGCCTGGGCGAAAGGTTCGATCAAAATTTGCGGCCGCGAACACATGAGATGAACATCGAAAAACAGTTTGGTGCGGGGGCGAACGGCGCGCACGACTGCCGGCCCAAAGGAAATGTTGGGGACAAAATGCCCGTCCATGATATCCAGGTGCAGCCAATCAGCACCGGATTGGTCGGCACGTTCGACTTCCCGGCCAAAACGGGTGTAGTCAGACGCGAGCAGCGAAGGCGCGATAATCATGGGCTGAGTTTAAACGAAGAATGCCGGGGAAGAAAAGTTGGAATGTGCGGCGGACCCGGCCGCGTCACCCGGCGCTTTTATTATCGAGACAACGGCGCACAGCCAGGGCCAGCGTCTGTGGCTGATAAGGTTTCTGCAGGTAGTTCAATTCCGGCTCCAGCTTGAAATCCTTGCCCACAATGTCGGTGCTGTAGCCACTGGTAAAAATAACCTTCAGCCCGGGCCGTTCGGCCAGAAGTTTTTCGGCCAGTTCCCGGCCGTTCATGTCGTCGGGCATCACAAGGTCGGTAAATAACATGGCAATTTCGTCCCGGTGCTGCTTCCAAACCTCCAGCGCTTCGGCGCCATTCCCGGCTGACAGAATTTTATAGCCATATTTTTGGAGGATGCGCGTAACCAGATCCCGTACTGACCGCTCGTCTTCAACAAGTAAAATGGTTTCCGTCCCGCCGCGGATGGTAATTTGGGTGGTTGGCTTTTCCGCTTCAGCCTGCGCCGAACCAACGTAGGGAACGTAAATGCGGAAAGTCGTGCCTTTGCCAACCGTGCTTTCAACCTCAATCCAGCCCTGATGCTGTTTGACAATGCCATAAACTGTCGCCAACCCCAGACCGGTGCCCTTGCCGACTTCCTTGGTGGTGAAAAACGGCTCAAAGATGCGCTGGATATTTTCCGGCGGAATGCCGCAGCCGGTGTCCGTTTTACTCACGCAAACAAAGCGTCCCACCCGCGCCTCGGGGTGATGTTGAACATGGGTCTCATTCAGATCCACGATACCGATGCGCACAGAGAGCTTTCCGCCTTTGGGCATGGCATCACGCGCATTGACAGCCAGGTTGAGCAAGACCTGCTCCATCATGCCCACATCCGCCTCCACCATCGCCGGTGACGGGCAGTAATTTAATTGCAAAGACACGTCCTCGCCCAAAAGCCGCCCCAGCAGATCGGTCATGTTACCGACGATTTTGTTCATGTCCAATTTCCGGGGCTGAATCAGCTGGCGGCGGCTGAACGTGAGCAATTGCCGCGTCAACGCGGCGGCGCGTTCGGAGGCCTGGTTGATTTGTTGTGCCGATCGCATCTCTGATTCGCCAAGCTCGGACGACAGCAACAGCGAGGCGTGGCCATGAATGACGGTGAGGATGTTGTTGAAATCGTGCGCCACCCCGCCGGCAAGCTGGCCGATGGCTTCCATTTTTTGCGACTGACGCAATTGTTCTTCCAACCGCCGCTGCGTCGTGACGTCGCGAAACAGGCTGAACAGCAGCAGCGGCCGGCCGTGCAACTCAATAAATGAATCGGTGATTTCCAGGGCCATTACCCGACCGTTGTGAAGGGTGTATTGGCGTTGGATTTTGCGATTTGCGGCGCGGGTGCGGAAGTGCTCGCGCTGCCTTTCAAGCATGGCCGGCGGATTTTCGGATTCGGCATAAACGACGGTGAACAGCTTGCCCTCCAGTTGGTCTGTTTCCATGCCAACCAGTTTGCAGTAGGCCTTGTTGATGGCGACAATGACGCCGTTCTCATCCGTCAGCCGCATTCCGTCCACGGAATTTTCCCACACGGATCGGAAAAGCATTTCGGAACTTTGCACCGCTGCCTCGGCGGCGCGCCGTTCAGTGATATCGCGCACGTGCAACAACAGCGCCGGTTTGCCATTATATTCCACGCGGCCGGCCCGCACTTCAACGGGAGTGCTGTTGCCGTCGGCGGTCAGAATTTCGCCCTCAATCCAGGATAATTTACCACTCGTCAGCTTTTGAAAATCGAGCCGGGCTTTCTCCCGCCGCAACGTTGGAATCAGATCGTTCAGGGCATTTTTGCCGATTAATTGTTCACGGGTCTGGCCGTGCAACACGCACGCGGCAAAATTCACGTCCAACACCGTGCCATCCAAATCCTCCACAAAAATGGCATCGGGTGAATTCTCGAACAGATCGCGAAACCGCTGCCGGCTCTCGCGCAAATCCTGCTCGGCCCGGACACGTTCCAGCGCGCCGCCACACTGATCGGCCAGCGCCTGGAGCACCTCCAAATCACGGCTGGTGTAGGCGCCCGGGGTGTTGTTTTGAACGAAAAGGACGCCGATGACCCGGTCGCCCTTGCGAATGGGCGCCAGCATGGACACGGCAGAATAGTGTTTGGCCTCCAGGGCTGACACCAATTCGGCGCCCTTTTTGATGACCCGTTGCACGAGCGCATTGGCCGTCTTGGGCTGCGGCGATGAGGGAACCTCCACCCGTTTCCCTTCGACCGTAGTGATGTTGAGCAGCGAAAAAACCTCGTCGCTTTCGGCAAAATACAAGTCCAGCGCGAAATCGTCCCATTTGAAAAGTGCGTCCGCGGCTTCACAAATGATCGTCGCTGCTTCGGCATCGGTCGTGGCCGTGCTGAGCTGATGGCCGAGCTGGGAGAAAACCGCGTTACGGTGTCGGCTGCGCAGGCGTTCGGTCACGTCAATGGCCATGGTCAAGGCGGCAAAACGCTCGCCAAAAACTATCGGACTCCAAACAACCTCCACATCAATCAAGCTGCCGTCTTTGCGCCGCTGACGCCAAATAACACTGCGATCCAGCTGGTCCAACGAGAAGGGCTGGAGCGGACCGTCCTTGTCCGTGCCCCGGATGTCCTTGAGGGTCCGCTTCAGAAATTCCCCGCGGGAATAACCGTAAAATTGAATGGCCGCATCGTTGACTTCCAGAAACGCCAGGGTTTCAAAGTCGAAGACCCACATCGGATTCGGATTGCCATGAAAAAGCAGCCGGTATTGTTCTTCACTGTGGCGCAATTCCTCTTCGGCACGCCAGCGGTCTGTTACGTCGCGGCAATCGGCCACCAGGCCGGCGATATCCGGGTCTTGCAGACGATTCTGGCCGACCAGTTCCAGATGCCGCCATTCACCGTTTTTATTTTGATGGCGAAATTGTATTTTTACCGTGCGTTCCGGGTAATCGAGAGCGAATTGAACCGCTTCCCGCACCGGTCGCAAGTCGTCGGGATGCACGTGCGCCAAATAATTTTGCCCGTGCAGCTCCTCCGGTTTGTATCCCATCGCCCGCTCAATCGAAGGACTGGCGTAGAGAACGTCTCCATCGCGGTTCAAAATGCAGAGGACATCGAGTGAATTTTCCGTGAGGGTGCGGAAATGTTTTTCACGGCGAACCAATTCCGCTTCCGCCGCCCGGAGCCGGGCCCGCTCTTCGGCCTCCTGAACAGCACGGCGGACGGCGGACGGCAGCCGATCCGGTCGCTGTTTGAGCAAATAATCGGTCGCCCCGGCCCGCAAGCTTTCAATCGCCGCCTGTTCACCGATGGTCCCGGAAACGAGGATGAACGGAATATGCGGATTTTTTTTCCGCACGATGGCCAGCGCATCCAGGCCGGAAAAGGACGGCAGATGATAGTCGGATATAACCACGTCAAACGCTCCGGCATCCATCGCGGCCACAAACGCCGCGCGGTCGCCGACGCATTGCAACTCGACGTCCAAACCGTCCTGCGCCAAAAGCGAACGGACCAGTTCGGCGAAATCCGGGTCGTCTTCCAGATGTAAAATGTGCAACTTCCGGTTCATCTGTTGCGAAACTACAACCACCACCCGATGTTCGGAACAGCAAACAAGCAAACCCACCTAAAGTAAAGCGCGATGCATCAGCTTTCACCGTTGACATTCCCCGGCATTCGACTAGATTCACCGCCCTTTTAAGCGAATTTTTATTTATGCCGAACACGAAATCTGCCGAACGCCGGGCGCGCAGCAACGAGCGCAAACACCAGCACAATCGTAGCGTCAAATCGCGCCTGCGCCGCCTGGAAAAAGATTATCGCGCCCTGCTCACCGCCGGCAAAAAGGATGAAGCGGTCAAATTTCTGCCCGGGGTGCATTCCGCATTCGACAAAGCTGTCAAATCCGGCGTGCTCCCCCGCACCACCGTCAACCGGAAGAAATCACGCCTTGCCGTGGCGCTGCACTGAACAGCCGCGGTCGGCGCAGGCCCATTTTCGCCAGCCGGTAGCTCAAGCCGATGGCAAGGCAGCCGAAGCCATATTTCACACTGCGCCGGAAATTGATTGAGGACGCCTCCTTGAAATATTTCGTCGGACAACTCACCTCGCCGATGGTGAAGCCATGCCACAAAATCTGCGCCAGCATCTGATTGTCGAAAACGAAATCATCGGAGTTGCTGGCCCAGTCAAGCCGCTCCAAAATTTCCCGCGAGAACGAGCGATAGCCGGTGTGATATTCGGAGAGTTTTGCGCCCAACAAAATGTTTTCAGCGAGGGTCAGAAAACGGTTGGCGATGTATTTCCACACCGGCATTCCACCTTTGAGTGAATATCCGCCTAGAATGCGGCTGCCCAGCACGCACGGATGCAGGCCGTTGGCAATGATGGAGGCCATCGCCGGAATCAGCTTCGGCGTATATTGATAATCGGGATGAAGCATGATGACGATGTCGGCGCCCGCATCGAGCGCAAGCCGGTAGCAGGTTTTTTGGTTCCCGCCGTACCCTTTGTTGCGCTCATGCACGTGCACCTGTACCCCCGGAAGCGACTTCGCTACCGCCACAGTGTCGTCGCGGCTCCGGTCGTCCACCAGAATGATTGCATCCACGATGCCCTGCTCGCGCACTTCGTTGTAGGTTTGACGCAACGTTTGCGCCGCGTTATAGGCCGGCATCACCACGACAATTTTTTTTTCGAAATACATGAACTCCAGGAATGTTGCCTCATCCTGCCTGAACAGTTCACGGTCTTGAAGAAAAAAATCGCCTGTAAAAATTCCCGCGCCGGTTTGAAAGCCGCCGGCGAAACCGTTCCCGCTTCTGCAAATTACAACAGTGAATGACGTTAAAACGCCGGCGAAGGAGCGGTTATTCGCTTTGATGTCGGCACGGGGAATTTGTTTGATAAAGTTCAATCTCCGTCTGTAATACACTGGCCAAGTCTGTCCTGGATTGCGCCACCGCCAATGCCGCCGCTCGTTTTGCTGTCGCCACCGCTTCGGTAAATCGTCCCGTTTCCGCATAAGCTGCGGCCAGGGTGCGAAGAATCTGCGGGGCTGTGCCATGGGAAAGCTGGTTGGCTTGTTCGGCCAAGGCAACGGCCTTGTCTCCATTGCGAACCGACGGTTCCGGCCAGGTTGCCATCATCCAGGCCTGGTTTTCCAGTGCGGGTAAAAAATGGGGTTGAAGGTCAATGGCTTTTTGATAACAGGCCACGGCTTCAGCCGCCTTCCCTTTCCGACGATAAGCATTGCCGAGATTGTTATACGCCTGCACGAAGCGCGGCTCCAGTTTAACAGCACTTTGTAGTTGAACGATTGCTTCGTCCACCCGGCCGATCTGGAGAAAACAGTAACCAAGGTTGTTGCAAGCTGCCGAGGAATCGGGTTTCATCGCCAGAGCCTTTTGATACTGAATAATTGCTGCATCCAATTTTCCTTTTTGGAAAAGGGCATCGCCAAAACGCTCACGGACCTCTGCGGATTCAGGCTGAAGCGCCAGAGCTTCCTGGTATTGAATAATTGCTTCATCCATCAGCCCGTTTTTAAAGAAGGCGTTGCCCAGGTCGCTGTGATAATCCGCGGATTCAGGCCGAAGGTTGACGGCCTTTCGATAATGCGCAATCGCTTCCTCCACCCGGCCCAACTTAAGCAAACAATAGCCAAGATTATCATGGGCTCCCGCGAAGTCCGGTTTGCCTTCCAAAGCCTTCTGGTAGTGAATAATTGCTTCATCCGTCTGTCCTTTTTGAAAAAGGGCATTGCCCAGCCCGCCGTGGGCATCCGGCGATTCAGGCCATAGTGCCAGCGCCTTTTGATATTGAATCATCGCCGCGTCCACTCGTCCTGAGGCGAGAAGAGAATTGCCGACCAGGTAGTTGGCCTCCGCACGGGCTTCAACACTCACTAATACATTAAAGATAACGGCATAGACCAGCAGCGCACACCAACTCCAGCGGGCGATGCGCCGCCAGACCGGCCAACCCGCCAGCGCCTGCTCCAAACCAAGAATCCCGATAACGGTCAGCAAAAGCAACGCGGGTAAAAAGTCCATCTCGTAACGGCTGCCAGCTGCAAAAAAGAGACAAAGGGTCAACGCACAAATCACAAAAAGCAAAAATACAACCGTCACAAACCAGCGCAAGGCGGACACTGCCTCCACCGGTCGGCCTTTCCATGCCAACGGCGCGGCCAAGGCCAGCCACATCAGCGGATAGTTGCTCAGTATCCCCCCGTAAGCATCCCCCACCCCAATATGCCCCGACGGCAAAGGCAACAGCGGGCCACCACGCAAAAAAGGAAAATGGCCGCCCCACCGCAATGGTTCCAAAAAATAATACCGTATGTTGAACCAGAGGTAATGCAGACTGAATTGTTGGGCGGTCGTCGGGCGATATGCCCCATTCAACTGATAGTGCCAGCCAAATTCGAATGGACAGCCGAAACGCAGAGTGTTGTAAAACATCAGCCCCAGGCCAATCAGCATCACCGGACCGATTGCCGCCGCCAGCAACAATCCAACGCGCCCACGTAAGTCCGGATCCTTTGCTGCCCGCCGCGCCGGGACCACCGGCAGCAAAAGGATTATTACTCCAAACAACAAAGACGGCCGTGAGCCGATCGCCAACCCATAAGCCAGACTTGCCAGCACCAGCCATAAAACCTTTTGTTTCGGCTCATGTAGCGCGCACCAGATCGCCGTTAATGCCAGCATGGTGAACGCAAACCCGCCACCGATCGCAACTTCATAAACATTGCACCACAGTGATAAAATCTTTTGCGTGCCAATTATCATGCCCAATATGAGTGTCCCGCCCGCCGCCACCCAGACGCTTGCTTTTGGCAAGTAACGCCGCCAGATCGCATGCAATAGACCCGCCGCCAGCAGGAAACCCAGTGAAAAAAGGACCACCACCGCATACTTGTCAGGAAAACAACGGCCGGTAATGGCCATGTACGGCCAGTAAAGCAACAACGCGGGCACCACTCCAAAATACAGGTAAAACTTGCCTCGGTAATAACTCAGGTCGTTCACGTTTTCAAGGCAAGCTGCATTGATGGCGGGATCGTAGGGATCGGCCAGTCGGACAAGCCCGGGAGGCGCTTCGATTTTCAAATTGAGCTGCCCGGCGCAAAAGGCCTGCGCCAACAGATTATAGTACGAACCTTCCGCACTTGACCCTTTCAACTCCATGGATTGTGGTTCAGCGGTCCAGACAAAAAATCCGACTACCAGGGCACAAACCACGCCAAAAACGGCGCGTCCCAACCATTGGTTCTCGCCTTTGGGTGCATTCCCTCCCGCGGAATCCAATATTTGGCTCATGATTGGAGTATGAAAAGGGCATAACCTTTTCGCAAGTGCCAACGATTTTTCCAGTCTTGTGGATGCGTTAACCTGTGCACTTTATCCGGCCGGCAGGCAAATTGGCAGTAACCCAAAGAAATTCTCTGACGCTGCCGTAAGACGCCCGAAGGATGATGGTTTCGCGAAAATGAGCGGTGGCGCCCGGACGTGGCGATGGGAACAACCAAATCAGAAGCCAAATATTGCCAATCCCGTGGCAAGAACCTGCTTGCCTCGGCGGCGACGGTGACTTACGTTGTTCCGCGGTGAAAAAACCGGCGACAGATTTTAAAGTGGTGGAAGGCCATTGTGCCGGGCCCACCATTTGCCCGTTGAGTCACGTCGCCGCCGGCACGACCGTTTGCATCAAAGAACTGGCCGCCTCGCCTGAACTGCGCGACCGCCTGCGCGAAATCGGCCTCGGCGAGGAACAGCGCATCAAGCTTTTAAGCCGCCAGGCCAATGTCATCTGCCAGGTCTGCAACGCCCGCCTCGCCCTGAGTGAAAAACTGGCCAAAGCCATCCTGGTCGAACCTCTGTCTTCACCGAAAGCCGCCTAGCCATTTATGCCCAACGCTCCCCAGCCGCTGAGTTCGGTTGCCGTGGGCACGACGGCAACGGTAACTGAAATCAAACTCCCGACCGAATGCCGTCCGCGCCTCATGGAAATGGGCCTGCTCGTCGGCACGCCGGTCGAACTCGTCCGGTTCGCGCCGCTCGGCGACCCGGTCGAAATTAAGGTCCGTGGCTACAATCTCACATTGCGCAAGCACGAGGCGGAACAGATTTTGGTACGAGTGGCGGGTGGCGCGTGACGCGGATTAACCGCGGCCCCGTCCAATCAACATGGATTCTCCCGAGACCAGCACCAACCTCGACTCGAGCAACATAAAAAAGTCGGAGGCAGACTCACCGATTGCCCCGCCTCATCACCCGCCTGCCGGGCCGAAGCTTCCGAGCGAAGGCCGGTCCCCCGCCGCTCGTCACCCTTACGTCATCCTGACGGGCAATCCGAACAGCGGCAAAACGACCCTGTTCAATGCGCTCACCGGGTTGCGCGCCAAGGTCGGCAATTACGCCGGCGTCACCGTTGAACGCAAGGAAGGCCGGTTGCTGGGCGCTCCGGCCGGGATGGAAGTCCGGGTGCTTGATTTGCCCGGGACGTACAGCCTCAGCCCGAATTCGCTGGACGAGCAGATTTCGCGCGACGTACTGCTCAACCGCCTGCCCGAATTGCCACCGCCGGATTTGATTGTGGTGGTCGTGGACGCCTCGAACCTTCAGCGGAATCTTTATTACGCCTCGCAAGTCGTCGAACTGGGCCATCCCACCGTCATCGCCCTGAACATGGTCGATGTGGCGGCCGCCAACGGGCATCGCATTGACGAAGCCAGGCTGGCCGGGGCGCTTGGCGTGCCCGCGATGCCCATCGTCGCCAGCACCGGCATCGGCGTGCCGGAGTTGCGAAAAAAAATTATCGCTACCGTTCAGTCCCCGCCGGAAATGAAGCCGGAGTTGTTCTGCCAGTTGCCCGGATTGTTCCGGATTGAAGCCACGGGGCTGGCCAACTTGCTGGCCGAAACGTTTCAGGAACGGCGGTTGCAGGCCACCGCCGAGGCGCTGCTGCTCCTCAGCAATGAAAAGGCCCTGGCCTCGAGCCGGGAACATTATTCGCAAAAAATTCAGGATGCCGTGGCCGCCGCCCGCAAACGGCTCGAAGCGCACGGCATTGACTGGCGCGGCGCCCCCATTGTCTGGCGCTACGAGCGCATCGCGGAAATTCATCAAGCCGTCACCGCCGAACTCGTTCCGCCGGGAGAAACGTTCAGCGATGAACTGGATTGCGTTCTCACGCACAAGGTCTGGGGCACGCTGATCTTCATCGCCATCATGACGCTGATGTTCCAGAGCATTTTTACGTTTGCGAAAATCCCGATGGAAGCGTTGCAGGCCATTGTTAATTGGGCCGGGAGCACCGTCGGGAAACTGATTCCGCCCGGCGACCTGAATGATTTGCTGGTCAACGGCGCCATTGCCGGGGTCGGCGCGGTGATTGTGTTCCTGCCGCAAATTCTGCTGCTGTTCCTGTTCATCGGTTTTCTCGAAGACACGGGTTACATGGCGCGCGCGGCGTTTTTGATGGACCGGCTGATGAGCAAGGTGGGGCTGCACGGCAAAAGTTTCATCCCGATGCTGAGTTCGTATGCGTGCGCGATTCCCG
>Ga0335080_10004838_pt1 | contig 13757 bp, 10 predicted proteins | sample Lox_Sample_34_FD_206720 | JGI IMG/M metagenome (GOLD analysis project Ga0335080, IMG submission 206720) | Soil microbial communities from Loxahatchee National Wildlife Refuge, Florida, United States - Lox_Sample_3.4 | ecosystem: Environmental > Terrestrial > Soil > Wetlands | place: USA... | reverse complement strand
TCGAGCCCATGAAGGTCTGATAGTAGCCGAGGTTGTAGAGCGTGCCCTCGTAGCCTGTCTGCTCCTTGCGATGGAAGTAGGAGGTGTTGGAGATGAAGTCCGCGAAGCCGACATCGCCCTGCACCTTGAATGCGGCCAGGTAGAACTTGTCCGGCACGCGCCGCTGAGTCGGATCGGCATTGACGAAATTGCCGCTCGAGGTGTCGGAGTAGATCGGCCAATAGTTGTCGATGTCGTTGCGCTTGGCATCCTGGTAGTACAGGCTCGGCGTGAACGACCATTTGTCGTTCGGTGCCCACAAGGCCGCGAGCCGCAGCAGCAGCGTGTTGCGGGAGTTGGCGTTGTCCTCCACCGTCTGGCCGGTGACCGGATTGATGTCATCGATGTAACCGCCGTCGTGGCGGTAGGACACCGCCACGCGCGCCCCGAGTACCCCCGGCACCAGCGGGCCGCCCACGGCTGCACCGGCCTCGTAGCTCGGTGCGCCACCTTCGGTGTCGGCAATCTCCTCGCGGCTGTAGATGGAGGTGCGGGTCAGGCTCGGCTGGGTGGTGATGTAGCGCACCGTGCCGCCCTCGGAGCCGGCGCCGAACAGGGTCCCCTGCGGACCGCGCAGCACCTCCACACGGTCGATGTCGAAGGATTTCGGCAACGCCTCATCGGGATTGAAGGCCAGGGCACGCATCTGGATCGGCGTGTCGTCGAGGTAGATACCGGTCGTACCCGCGCCGCCCGTGCCGGAAATGCCGCGGATCGAGATGTTATTGGTGCCGGAGTTGTCGAAATTCACGCCGGGCGTGAAGCGGGCAATCTCCTGGAAATCCTTGACGCCGCGAAAATCCAGGTTTTCCTGCGTCAGCGCGGTCACGCTGATCGGCACCTTGCTCAGCGATTCCGCGCGCCGCGTGGCGGTCACGGTGACCTCCTGCAGCGGACCCGCGATAGCCTCCGTGGCCGCGCTCTGTTCCTGCGCCGCGGCAAGCTTACCGCCGAGCAGCAGCACCGCCGCGACCATGGACCATGAACCACTCACCTGTATCCGACGCAACCGGCTTATACGCCTCATGACACTCGCTCCCCCGCAACCTCGTATTGTCCGCGGCACGTCCGTATGAGGGCACGCGCCCGCCAGCCCTGCCTCGTGAGCCCTAGGCGTCGCTGATCCAGCTGCGCAGTGCGCGCACGGCGCGCCAGATTGTGGGGTTGGGGTGCTTCATGTTGGCGCGGAACGGGTGCCGGCCAGGCGGCGGGCCCGGCGCCACGAGCTGAGGATCTCGTACGCGCCCAGCGCCACGCCGAGCGACAGCAGGCTCGCCTTCAGGTCGGGACGCATATCGGGCGTGAAGGCCATCGCAACCAGAACGGCGACCATGCCGGCGAGCGCCGTGTAGTTGAGCCAGGGGAACAGCCACATGGTCAGGGGCGGCGTGGCAGCGCCGCTTGCCTCGCGCTGGCGCCGCACACGCAGGTGCGCGAGTGCGGTCATCATGTAGACGAACACCATGAGCGCACCGGAGGCATTTACGAGGAAGGCAAAGACGGTCTGGGAGTGGGCGGTGGCAGCCAGTATCCCCAGTACGCCGGCGAGGCTGCCCATCCACACCGAGCGCGTGGGCACGCGCCGCGGATTCAGCTGCACCAGCCACTGCGGTGCATCGCCATGCTCGGCGAGCACGAACAGCACCCGCGAGCACACGTAAAAAGCCGAGTTGAGGCACGAGAGCACCGCGGTCAGGATGATGATGCTCATCGCGAGGCTGGCCCACTTGAAGTGCATGGTGCTCAGCGCCAGCGTGAACGGTGATTCCCCGGCCTTCACCTGCACCCAGGGGACGACGGTCACCGCGAGCAGTATCGAGCCGGCATAGAAGGTGAGGATCCGCAGCAGCACATTGGTCCCGAGGCGTGCCACGGCCCGCGCGGGCTCGCGGGACTCGGCCGCGGCGATGGTAGTAATCTCCGCCCCGGTCATGGAGAAGTACACCGTGACCGCCCCCGACAGTACCTTCACCGCCCCGTAGGGTGCGAAGCCCCCGTAGTCGGTGAGGTTCGCGAAGGTATTGCCGCCGGGCGAACTGAGGCCGAACGCGTAGGCGGCGGCAAGCGCGATGAACACCAGGATCGCCGCGACCTTGATGGACGCGAACCAGAATTCGAATTCCCCGTAGGAGCGTGCCGACATGAGGTTGACCGCGGTCATGACCGCCATGAGGATCAGCCCGAGCAGCAGCGGCGAGACCTCGTGCGGCTGCAGCCACGCATGCAGGATGTTGGCACCGGCGATCGCCTCCACCGGCACCACGATCATCCAGAAGTACCAGTACAGCCAGCCGGCCACGAAGCCACCCCGCGAACCCAGCCCGGCGCGCGCGAACTCCGTGAACGAGCGCACCTTGGGGAGTGTCATCGCCATCTCGCCCAGCATGCGCATCACCAGCAGCACCAGAGCGCCGGTGATCAGGTAGCTGATGACGATGGCCGGGCCGGTGGCCATGATCGCCGCGCTGCTGCTGACGAACAGCCCCGCCCCGATCATGCCGCCGATCGAGATCATGGTGATGTGCCGCGGCTGCAGTGAGCGGCTCAGCTCCGGCCTGGCGGTGTCCGCGGCCGCATTCATGCGGTACGCAGCAGTGACTGGCCGAGCGAGGCCGCACGCGCGGTCTGCAGCAGCAGCGGCGCGAGCTTGTCGCGCATCTCCGCGAGCGTCCAGCGGCTGGTGGGCGCGGCGATGTTGATCGCAGCCAGCGGCTGGCCGTCGATACCGAGGATGGCGGCACCGATGGTCTGGTCGCCGCGATAGCACTCCTGGTCTGCCCAGGCGTAGCCCGCCTCGCGCGCCTCCTGGATGCGGCGCAGGATGCGCGCCGGATCGGTCAGCGTGAAGGGAGTCAGCGCCTTCAGCTCCGAGCGCCGCACGAGGCGCTGCGCTTGCGCCGGCGGCAGCGCGGCCAGATAGGCGCGCCCGGAGGCGGTGCAGTACATCGGCAGGCGCCGGCCCACCGGCATATGGATGTAAAAGCGCTTCAGGCTATGGAAGCGGGCGATGAAGATCATGTCCGTGTCCTCGGGCTCGGACATGCTCACCGACTCACCGCACGCCTGGTTCAGATCGATCAGGTGCGTGGTGGCCTGCTCGAGCAGCGCGTGACCGGACAGGTAAGCGTGGGCAAAGGCCAGCGAGCGAGGTGTCAGCACCCAGCGTTTGACCCCCGGGTCACGGCGCAGGAAGCCAAGCCGCACCAGCGTGTGCACGCAGCGCTGCGCGGAGCTGGTGGTCATGCCGACGGCCGCGGCCAGGTCCGCGAGGCTGAGCGCGCGCCGTTCACCGCCGAAGGCTGCGAGGATCGCCAGTGCCTTCTCGACCGAGCGGTTGAACAGCGGGTCGCGTGCGCGCGCCGGAGTCAGCTTGCGCGGCGTTCGTTTCATTGTGAAAAGCAGTATATGGCTATCGATTATCGATAGTCTACGGACGCAGCCGGGCCAGGCCTCCCAGATAGGGCTGCAACACGCCCGGGATGTCAACCGAGCCGTCCTCCTGCTGAAAGTTTTCCAGCAGCGCGACCAGCGTGCGCCCGACTGCCAGCCCGGAGCCGTTCAGCGTGTGCAGCGGCTCGGGCTTGCCCCCCGGTGCCCGCCAGCGTGCCTGCATGCGCCGCGCCTGGAAGGCGGTGAAGTTGCTGCAGGAGGAGATCTCGCGATAGCGCTCCTGCGAGGGCAGCCAGGCCTCCAGATCATAGGTCTTGCTGCTGGCGAAGCCGGTGTCGCCCGCGCACAGCAGCACCTTGCGATAGGGGATCTGCAGTGTGCGCAGCACCGCTTCGGCGTGTCCGGTGAGTTCCTCGAGCGCTGCCGCCGAGGCCTCCGGCCGCACCAGCTGCACCAGCTCGACTTTGTCGAACTGGTGGTTGCGGATCATGCCACGCGTGTCTTTGCCGGCCGCCCCCGCTTCCGAACGGAAGCACGGCGTGTGCGCGACAAACTTCAGCGGCAGTGCCTCGGCCGGAACGATCTGGTCGCGAGCCAGGTTGGTGACCGGCACCTCGGCGGTCGGGATGAGAAAGAAGTCCTGCTCCCCGGCGAGCGCGAACAGGTCCTGCGCGAACTTCGGCAGCTGCCCGGTGCCGATCAGCGCTGCCCGCTGCACCAGGTAAGGCACGTACACCTCGACGTAGCCGTGCTCGCGCGTGTGCAGGTCGAGCATGTACTGCGCTAGCGCGCGGTGCACGCGTGCCAGCCCGCCGCGCAGCACGCTGAAGCGCGCCCCGGAAATCCGTGCCGCCGCCTCGAAGTCGAGCCCACCGAGACGCTCGCCCACTTCGACGTGGTCACGCGCCCGGAAGGTAAAGCGCGGCAACTCCCCCCAGCGTGCCACCTCGCGGTTGCCGCTCTCATCGCTGCCATCCGGCACCGAGTCATCGAGCAGGTTCGGCAGTCCGAGCTGCCACTGCTCGAGCTCCTGCTGCACCCCCGCCAGGTCGCTTTCCGCTAGGGCCAGGGCCCCGGTGAGCGCCTCACCCCTGACGATGAGGGCGGCGGCATCCTCGCCCCGGCCCTTGGCCATCCCGACCGCCTTGGCGTTGGCGTTGCGTTCGGCACGCAACCGATCCACCTCGACTGCCTGGGGCTTGCGCTGCTCCTCCAGCCGGCGCAGCGCACCGACATCGAGCACAAAGCCGCGGCGCGCCAGATTGCTCGCCACCGCTTCCGGATCAGCGCGCAACAGCTTCGGGTCGATCACGACGCTCCTTTCGAATCGTTCTTCGCGCGCAGCCGTGCCAGCGCCTCGGCGATCTTGATCTCGAGGCCACGCGCGACCGGGCGGTAGTATCGCCGATCGGGCATGCCCTCCGGCAAATAGCGCTCCCCGGCGGCGAAAGCGTCGGGCTCGTCGTGTGCATAGCGGTAGTTGCGTCCGTAGCCGAGCTCCTTCATGAGCCGGGTGGGCGCGTTGCGCAGCTGCAGCGGCACTTCCAGCGTTCCGAACTTGGCGACGTCCTCCATGGCCTCACCCATCGCCACGTACACCGCGTTGCTCTTCGGAGCGCACGCCAGGTAGACCACCGCGGTGGCCAGCGCCAGTTCGCCCTCGGGGGTACCGAGCCGCTCGTAGGTCTCCCAGGCCTCGAGGGTCAGGCTGCAGGCACGCGGGTCGGCCAGCGCGATGTCCTCGAAGGCCATGCGCACGATCCGCCGCGCCAGGTAGATCGGGTGGCAGCCGCCATCGAGCATGCGGCACAGCCAGTACAAAGCGCCATCCGGATCAGAGCCGCGCACCGCCTTGTGCAGCGCCGAGATCTGGTCGTAGAACTGCTCGCCACCCTTGTCGAAGCGCCGGTGGCCCCCGCCAGCGACCTCCTGCGCAATGGCGAGCGTGAGGCGACGCGCACCGGGTCCCGCCTCGACCAGGCCGGCGGCGAGCTCGAGCATGTTGAGTGCGCGGCGCGCATCACCGTCGGCGGCCAGTGCGAGCAGCTCGAGCGCCGCATCCTCGACCTCGAGCTGCAGGCTGCCCAGACCGCGCTCGCCGTCGCTGAGCGCCCGGCGCAGCAGCCCGGTCAGATCCGACACCGTGAGCGAGCGCAGCACGTACACGCGAGCCCGCGACAGCAGCGCGCTCACCACCTCGAACGAAGGGTTCTCGGTGGTCGCCCCGACGAAAGTCAGGGTGCCATCCTCCAGGTAAGGCAGGAACGTGTCCTGCTGAGCCTTGTTGAAGCGGTGCACCTCGTCCAGGAACAGCAGCGTCGGGCGTCCGTCGCGGGCGCGCGCGCCGCGCGCCGCCTCCACCGCCGCGCGGATGTCCTTGACCCCGGCCATGACCGCCGAGAGCTGGATGAACTGCGCGTTCGAGGCCTGCGCGATCAGCCGCGCCAGCGTGGTCTTGCCGGTGCCCGGCGGCCCCCACAGGATGAGCGAGTGCAGCCGCCCGGCCGTGATGCTGGCGGTGAGGGGCTTGCCCGGCCCGAGCAGATGCTGCTGGCCGACGAACTCATCGAGCGTGCGCGGCCGCATGCGATCGGCGAGCGGCCGCAGCGGATCCGCCGCCGCGAACAGGTCGCCCGCGCTCACGGCAGCGCCGGCGGCACGCTAGGAATGCGGGGTGCCGATGACATCGACGTCCTTCGGCGGCGTGAAGCTCACATCGCCCGGCGCCACGGGGGCGTTGCGCACCACTTGCTGGAACATGATGGTCGCCGTCTGCCCGAGCTTGTCCTCGACGATCATGCGCTTGAGCTCGCTGCCATCGAAGCCAAACAGCGCACGGCGGAAGTCGGCCTCGGCGCTGGTCGGTTCGACCAGCACCCACTCGAGGCCGGCACGGTGACCGGCGGCGCTGATCGTGAAGTTCTGGCGCAGGTCCGTGGCGCCCGACAGCAGCATTGCCGGCGTCGCGCTCAAGGCGGCATCGACCGGCTTTACGGTCACCTGCTGCAGGTCGCGGTCAAAGAACCACAGGTTGGTGCCATCGCACACCATCAGCTGGCCGGCACCGCTGTTACCGCCCGCCGCGGCCTGCGGGTGGATCTCCCAGCTGAACTTGCCCGGGCGCTGCACGATAAGCGTGCCGGTGGCGCGATCGATCTCGCGACCGTGCGTATCGGCCAGCGTCTGCAGGAAGCTGGCGCGCAGTGTCTTGAGGTTGTCCAGGTAGGCATCGAGCGGCGTGGCCGCCGCGCACAGCAGTGGCGCCCACAGCAGCAATGCGGCACCGAGCAGGCGGCGCGCGCGTGCGCGCAGCGGCGTGGCTGGGTGCATCGCGACGTCAGTCCTCGGGCGGCGCCGCTGCCAGCACGTCGCGCGCACCGTTGGCCTGCAGCGGCCCCACGAGGCCAGCGATCTCCATCGCCTCCAGCAGCCGCGCCGCGCGGTTGTAGCCGATCTTGAGGCGGCGCTGCACGTAGGAAATCGAGGGCTTGCGCTCGGTGGTGACGATGCGCACCGCCTCGTCGTAGAGCGGGTCCTGCTCGGCACTCTCCGCGCCGCCGGCGGCTCCGCTGCCCTCGCCCTCCTCGCCTGCCAGTCCCGGGATCGGCGTCTTCGGACCGGAAAGCACCTCATCGATGTAGCTCGGCGGCGTGGAGGTCTTGAGCGCCTCCACGACGCGATGCACTTCCTGGTCGGAAACGAACGCGCCGTGCACGCGCGTCGGCAGCGAGGTCCCGGGCGGCAGGTACAGCATGTCGCCATGCCCGAGCAGCGTTTCGGCTCCCATCTGGTCGAGGATGGTGCGGGAGTCGACGCGCGCGGAGACCTGGAAGGCGATGCGGCACGGGATGTTGGCCTTGATGAGGCCGGTGATCACGTCCACCGAGGGTCGCTGGGTCGCCAACACCAGGTGGATGCCCGAGGCGCGCGCCTTCTGCGCCAGGCGCGTGATGAGCTCCTCGACCTTCTTGCCGACGATCATCATCAGGTCGGCGAGCTCATCCACCACCACCACCACGTAGGGCAGCGGGATCAGGTCTTCGATCTGGCGCTGGTCGATGCTCGGATCGTTCGCGGCCCGCAGCATCATGACCGGGTCCTTGATCGGCTTGCCGGCATCAATCGACTCTTTGACGCGACGGTTGAAGCCCGTGATGTTGCGCACGCCGAGCGCAGCCATCAGCTGGTAGCGCCGCTCCATCTCCGCCACACACCAGCGCAGCGCGTTGGCGGCCTGCTTCATGTCGGTCACCACGGGCGCCAGCAGGTGCGGGATACCCTCGTACACCGACAACTCGAGCATCTTCGGGTCGATCATGATGAGGCGCACGTGCTCGGCGGTCGACTTGTACAGCAGCGAGAGCACCATGGCGTTGATGCCGACCGACTTGCCCGAGCCGGTGGTGCCGGCGATCAGCAGGTGCGGCATGCGCGTCAGGTCCGCCACCATCGGCTGGCCGCCGATGTCCTTGCCGAGCGCGAGCGCCAGCGGCGAGTGCAGCTCGTCATACGCCTTCGAACGGATGATCTCCCCGAGCGTGACGACCTCGCGCTTTTCGTTGGCGATCTCGAGCCCCATGACACTCTTGCCGGGGATCACCTCCACCACGCGCACCGAGAGCACCGAGAGCGCGCGTGCCAGGTCCTTGGCAAGCGCGGTGATCTGGCTCGCCTTCACTCCGGGGGCGGGGCGCAGCTCGAAGCGCGTCACCACCGGACCGGGCTGCACCGCCACCACCTCGGCGTCTATGGCGAAATCCTTGAGCTTCATCTCCACTAGGCGCGAGAGCGCCTCCAGCGCCTCGGACGAGTACAGCGGCTCGCGCGCCGGCGGGTCGTCCAGCAGCTTCAGCGGCGGCAGCTCGTTCGCCTTGGGCGGCTCGAACAGCGGCACCTGCCGCTCACGCTCGACGCGCGCGCTCTTCTCCGGCACGGAGATCGGCGGCTCGATGCGCGGCGGCGCCCGCGTTGCCGCCTTCTTCTGCGAGCTCTCCACGGCCTCCTTGCGTGCCTGGCGGCGCTCGCGTCCCTCGGCCGCGTCCCGGGAGGAAGACAAGCGTGCGCGCAGCCAGGCGATGCCACCCCAGGTGAGCGCGCCGAGGCGGTCCATGACCGTGAACCAGGAAACGCCAAAGGCGAGCGACAGGCCGGCCATCCACGCGGCGATCAGCAGCAGCGTCGCGCCCAGGAACTTCAGCCCCGCCGCGAGGCCGTTACCGACCAGCGAGCCCACGACCCCGCCGGCCGACTGCCGCAGTGCGCCCGGCTGCCAGTGCAAGGTGGTGAGTGCGCAGCTGGCGATCAGCAGCAGCACGAATCCGGCAATGCGCACCGCCGTGTTGGCGCGCGAGGCGCTCTCGGCGCGGATGCGGCGCTGTAGCCCGAAGCAGGCGAGCCCGAGCATCACCGGGAACAGGAAGGCCGGGCGTCCAAAGAGAAAGAAGAGTACGTCCGCCAGCCAGGCGCCGATCACGCCGATGCGGTTGTGCACCGGGGCGGCGTTGCCGGTAAAGGAGAACCCCGGGTCCTCCGGGCTGTAGCTGGCGAGCGCCATGAGCAGCACGACCGCCACGATCGCGATGCCGATGATGGCGCTCTCGCGCAGACCGCGGCTCACGGCCGCCGTGAAGCGCGCCCCGTTGCGCGCCGACGCCGAGGATTCAGCCAACCCGTGGATCTCCGTCGTAAGATAGACGCCGCCATTATAGGGCTTGGGTACCATGCGTGAGTCTTTGAATCCATTGGGATGCCCATGACGACCAGGCACAGCCGCCTCATCATTCTCGGCTCCGGGCCCGCCGGCTACAGCGCGGCCGTTTATGCGGCGCGCGCCAACCGCACCCCGCTGCTGATCACAGGGCTCGAGCAGGGCGGCCAGCTCATGACCACCACCGACGTGGACAACTGGCCGGGTGATGTCGAGGGACTGCAGGGACCGGCCCTGATGGAGCGCATGAAGCAGCACGCGGCGCGCTTCAACACGCAGATCATCAACGATCACGTGCACAGCGCCGACCTGTCGGCGCGGCCGTTCCGACTCACCGGCGATGCCGGCAGCTACAGCTGCGATGCGCTCATCATCGCCACCGGCGCCACCGCCAAGTACCTGGGGCTGCCCTCGGAAGAAGCGCACCGCGGCCGCGGCGTCTCAGCGTGCGCCACCTGCGACGGCTTCTTCTTCCGCGGCCAGCGGGTCGCCATCGTCGGCGGCGGCAACACCGCGGTGGAGGAGGCGCTGTACCTCTCGCACATCGCCGCGCACGTGACGCTCATCCACCGCCGCGACAAGCTGCGCGCGGAGAAGATCATGCAGGAGCGGCTGTTCCGCGAAGTCGAGGCCGGCAAGCTGTCGGTCATCTGGAACCACACCGTCGCGGAAGTACTGGGCGATGAGCACGGGGTCAGTGGCGTGCGCATCAAGAGTGTGCCGGCGGATGTCGAGCGTGAGCTCGCGGTCACCGGGCTCTTCATCGCCATCGGGCACGTCCCCAATACCGCCCTGTTCGCCGGGCAGCTGGCGATGCACGAGGGCGGCTACCTGGCGATCAAGAGCGGCCTCGAGGGCGGCGCGACCGCCACCAGCGTGCCCGGGGTGTTCGCCGCCGGCGACGTCGCCGACCACGTGTACCGCCAGGCCATCACCTCTGCCGGCGCCGGCTGCATGGCGGCGCTCGATGCGGACCGCTACCTCGAGGCGCTCGATACGCACACTGGCGCTTAAGGCCCGAGTGCGCGCACATGCCCAGGGACACGGCAGCGATCCACCAGAGCATCCAGGGCCTCGAGCCGGCGGCCTGGAATGCGCTTGCGGGCGCGGGCCATCCGTTCGTGCGGCACGAATTTCTCAGCGCGCTCGAGGCCGAGCAATGCGTCGGCCACGACAGCGGCTGGCGGCCGCGGTATGTGACCTTGAGCGATGCCCGCGGGCTCAGCGCCGCCACCGCTGCCTACATCAAGACGCACTCCTACGGGGAGTTCGTCTTCGACTTCGCCTGGGCGCGCGCCTATGAGCGCATCGGGCGCCGTTACTACCCGAAGCTCACGGTGGCGGTGCCGTTCACGCCCGCCACCGGACCACGCCTGCTGACGCGGGCGGATCGCGACAGCGCACCGCTCAGCGAACAGCTGTTGCAGGAGCTCGAGGCGCTGGCGCAGCGCCAGGGACTGTCGAGCGTGCACGCACTGTTCATCGAGGAGCCGCTGCGCGCGGCCTGCGAGCATCGCGGCTGGCTGCTGCGGCGCGACTGTCAGTTCCACTGGCACAACCGCGGCTACGCCAGTTTCGAGGACTACCTCGCCAGCTTCACCGCGGAGAAACGCAAGAAGGCGCGGCGCGAGCGGCGGCGCGTGGCCGAGGCGGGCGTGCGCTTTGAGACGCGCCGCGGCGGGCAGCTCGATGAGCAGCTGCTCGACCGCATCTACGAGCTGCACCGCGACACCTTCCTGCGCCATGGGCACGAGCCCTACCTGACGCGCAGCTTCTTCGGGGTCATCGCGCGCACTCTGCCCGAGGCGCTGATGGTTAAGCTGGCCATGCACGGCCGCACGGTAGTGGCGGCGGCGATCTTCTTCGTCGGCAGCGAGACACTCTACGGGCGCTACTGGGGCGCGGCCGCCGACTACCACAGCCTGCACTTCGAGACCTGCTACCACCAGGGGATCGAGTTCTGCATCGAACAGCGCCTGCGACGCTTCGAGCCTGGTACCCAGGGGGAGCACAAGGTGAGCCGCGGCTTTGAGCCGACCCTCACCTGGTCAGCGCACTACATCGCCGATCCGCAGTTCCGTGCCGCCATCGCCAACTACCTGGCCCAGGAGGGCGCAGCGGTCGAAGCCTATGCGCATGAGGTGCAGGCACACGTCCCCTATCGTGGACGGCGCACCCTCGGGCAGCCGGCATGAGAAGCATCACTTGGCTCTCCCCGCACGATGCGCCGGAATGGTTCCCGCCGGCCGAGCAGGCGCTGGAGGAGCCGGCGGGGCTGCTCGCCGCCGGCGGAGATCTCTCGCCCGAACGGCTGCTCGCGGCCTACCGCCGCGGCATCTTCCCCTGGTACTCGCCCGGTCAGCCGGTGCTGTGGTGGTCCCCTGACCCGCGCGCGGTGCTGTTCCCGGAGGAGTTCCGCCTCACGCGCAGTCTGGCGAAGACCCTGCGCAACGCCGGCTTCAGCCCCTCGGTCGATCGCGACTTTGCCGCTGTCATCGACGGCTGCGCCGCCCCGCGCGCCGCCAGCCCGGGCACCTGGATCACCCGCGAGATGCGCGCCGCGTATCTGCGCCTGCATGAGCTCGGGCATGCGCACAGTGTGGAGGTGTGGCACGGCGGGCAACTCGCCGGCGGCCTCTACGGGGTGCGCCTCGGCGGGGTGTTCTTCGGCGAGTCGATGTTCAGCGCCATGCGCGATGCCTCCAAGGCCGCGCTTGCGCATTTGGTGGCCGTTTGCCGCAGCCACGCGCTGGCGGTCATCGACTGCCAGCTGCCCTCGCGGCATCTGGAGAGCCTCGGCTCGCGCAGCATCCCGCGCAGCCAGTTCCAGGCGCTGCTGGCCGAGCACGCACACGGCGGCGGTGCGGCGCTCACGCCACCCTGAAGCCGCGCCCGCACCTTGAGCCGCGCAGCGGGCACGCAAATTGCCAGAGGCGCGCGCTTTGTGCTCCAATTCGCGCCCCCGGCAGCATTAGGGTTCTATGTCGAAGGAAGACGCGATCCAGATGGAAGGCGAGGTCACCGAGACCCTGCCGAACACCACCTTCCGCGTGAAGCTGAAGAACGGCCATGTCGTGACCGCGCACATCTCCGGGAAGATGCGCAAGAACTACATCCGCATTCTCACCGGCGACGCCGTCACCGTGGAAATGACGCCCTACGACTTGACCAAGGGCCGCATCATCTATCGCGGCCGCTGAGGCTGCGTCCGCTCCCGAACCACCCGCCCTGACGTGCGCGCCGGCTAGGCCGGCACGGTCGGCAGCTGCTGCGCCGGCTCGCACTCGAGCGTGAGCTGCGTGCCGTCGGCAGACACCGAGACCTTCACATGGCCGCCGTTTGCCAGGCGCCCGAACAGCAGCTCCTCGGCCAGCGGTCGCTTGATGTACTCCTGGATGGTGCGCGCCATCGGCCGTGCCCCCATCTTCGGGTCGTAGCCGTGCTCGGCGATCCAGCGGCGCGCCGCATCATCGAGCGTGATCGCGACGCCCTTGGTCTCGAGCTGCGACTCCACCTCCATGATGAGCTTGTCCACCACGCGCTCGATGGTGTGCGGCTCGAGGGCCGCGAACTGGATCACGGCATCGAGGCGGTTGCGGAACTCGGGAGTGAAGATGCGGCGAATGGCCTCCATGCCATCGCTGCTGTGATCGGAGTGCGTGAAACCGATCGAGGCACGCGCCATCTCCTGCGCGCCGGCGTTGGTGGTCATGACCAGGATGACATGGCGGAAGTCCGCCTTGCGGCCGTTGTTGTCGGTCAGGGTGCCGTGGTCCATGACCTGCAGCAGCAGGTTGAACACGTCCGGGTGCGCCTTTTCGATCTCATCGAGCAGCAGCACGCAGTGCGGATGCTTGCTGATCGCCTCCGTGAGCAGCCCACCCTGATCGAAGCCGATGTAGCCGGGTGGCGCGCCGATCAGGCGCGAGACCGTGTGGCGCTCCATGTACTCGGACATGTCGAAGCGCAGGAACTCCACGCCCATGGCGATCGCCAGCTGGCGCGTCACCTCGGTCTTGCCGACCCCGGTGGGACCTGCGAACAGGAAGCTGCCGACCGGCTTGCGCGCCTCGCCCAGGCCCGAACGCGCCATCTTGATGGAGGCCGCCAGCGCCTCGATGGCCTTGTCCTGGCCGAAGATCACGAGCTTGAGGTTGCGCTCCAGGTTCTTCAGCACCTCGCGGTCGGAGGTGGAGACGCTCTTGGCGGGGATGCGCGCCATGCGGGCCACGACGTCCTCGATGTGGCGCACCTCGACGGTCGGTTCGCGCTCGGCCACCGGCTTCAGGCGCTGCCGGGCGCCGGCCTCGTCGACCACGTCGATGGCCTTGTCCGGCAGGTGCCGCTCGTTGATGTGGCGCGCGGCCAGCTCCGCGGCGGCCTTGAGCGCATCGTCGGCGTAGGTGATGCCGTGGTGCTCCTCGAAGCGCGGCTTGAGGCCGAACAGGATCTCCACGGTCTCGGCCACCGAGGGCTCGACCACGTCGATCTTCTGGAAGCGCCGCGCGAGCGCGTGGTCCTTCTCGAAGATGCCGCGGTATTCCTGGTAGGTGGTCGAGCCGATGCAGCGGATCTCGCCGTTGGTGAGCACCGGCTTGATGAGGTTGGACGCATCCATGAC
>Ga0335080_10004836_pt1 | contig 13758 bp, 10 predicted proteins | sample Lox_Sample_34_FD_206720 | JGI IMG/M metagenome (GOLD analysis project Ga0335080, IMG submission 206720) | Soil microbial communities from Loxahatchee National Wildlife Refuge, Florida, United States - Lox_Sample_3.4 | ecosystem: Environmental > Terrestrial > Soil > Wetlands | place: USA... | reverse complement strand
GGTGTCGGTTATGGTGGCGGCCTTCGACCCACCGGGCGGGATCTTGACGGTGTCCGGACTGCCGGTGACGTCCACCGATACGGCGCTCGTAGCCCCGTCCGCGGTCTCGGTGACGGTGCACGTGGCCGGGGTTGGGATACCCGAGTAGATGTGCGACTGGACGCCCGCGGGCGCACCGGCCGGGATGACGAAGTCGGGGGTAAGGGCAGTGCCGTTGCAGACCGTGTGAATCGTGATCGGTCCCTGCTGGCCGGCAGCCACACCGGCAATGGTCTTGTTCACCTCGAGCTCGCCGGCGACGAGCCCGTAGGTGTCGCTGATGTCGACTACGACGATCTTGCCGGCCGGGACGGTCACCGTCTGCCCGCTCCCCTCGACCTCGACCGACACCGAGCTGGTGTGCCCGTCCGCGGTCTCCGTGACGGTGCACTTGGACCCGGCACGGATGCCATCGTATTCCTGGGTCTGTTCCCCTGCGGGGGTGCCGGGGGGGATCACGAAGTCCGGCTTCAGGGCCTTGCCGTTGCACACCGTGTGGATCTTGACCTCTCCTTGCATGCCGGCACCGGGACCGGCGATCGTCTTGCGCACGATTAGCGAGCCGGGGACGAAGCGATAGATATCTACGATCTTGACCGTCTCGCTCTTGCCCTCGGGGATGGTCGCCGTCAGCCCATCGCTCAACACCCTCACGACGACCGTAGAGGTCGCGCCGTTCTCCGTCTCGGTGACGGTACACATCGTTCCGGCGACGATGTGACGGTAGGTGCGCGACCTGGTTCCCGCGGGCGCCCCGGGGCGGATGACGAAGGGGCGCCGCGTCACGCCATCATCGCATGTCACGCGGATGACCACGAGGCCCTGCTTCCCCGCCGCGGGACCTGCGATCGTCTTCTTCACGACCAGCGAGCCGAACGGCAAGAACTCGGCGGTGGCCGTGACAGTCGTGGTCAACGTGGCTTGCTCGGCCAGGATCAGCCTCTGGGCGTCGGTGATAGGCGGGTTGTGTCCAGAGGGGTTGTTGCCGTCCCAGAGGTAGACGTTGCCGCTGGGAACATCGGCCGTCGAGGTGGCATGGAGAACGACGGTGGATAGACCCGTGGAGCGGAGCCAGATTTTCGTGCCGGACGGGACCAGTTCTTCAGGAGCGATCGGCATGGTGAGCGCCCGATCTTTGAACATGTCCGCGCCCGGCGCGTAGACCTTGGCGCCTTCCGGGGCGTCTGTTGTGACCGTGAAGGGTCCGAGCACCGTATGGGGGCCGCTCCGGTCCGGCGGGTCGATGCTGAGGCTGGGCGGTGTCGGACTCGGCAGCGCCCCCGCTTTCTGCACGGCGGTCACGATGGCGGCCACGGAGTTGTGCAGCGAATCGGAGGTGCTCAGCACGTATCTGTCGCTGAAGTACCAGATGGCTGCCTGGACGGCCGCGGCCTTTTGGGCGTCACTGGGTAGAGCGGGCTGACTGGGGTTGTTGGGGTAGTAGTCGTTGAGCAGCCGGGCCACGTAGCCCACGTTGGGGACTCCGGAGGCGTCCCAGGTCCCCAGCGTGTACCCGACGCCGCCAAACGTGAATGTGTTGATGTCGATGCAGTAGAGGTTGAGAGTCGGGCCGCCACCGGTCGGCGTGCCGTGGATGATGCCGGCGAAACTCTCGTTCTTGGCCGTGAAGCCGGGAGGCGGCGTCACCGTCGGATAGGGCGCCGTCGCTGGGTCGAACACGGTGCCGGCGAGGGCGATGTACCCGGTGACCGACTGCCCGGGACCGGTGCCCGTCATCGTCATCTCGGTGTTGCCTCGCAGCGTCGATGGCGGCGAGGCTTTCCCTTGAACGAAGACCGCGAGGGCAGGCGCGGCCTGCAGCAGCATCGCCGCCACGGCGAACGCCAGCAGAACCGGGACGCGCCACGCTCCCCGGGACAACGGACCGACGATTGGACCCCTCCTCCCCATCGTGGTCGGAAACCTACACCCGGCGCGCCGGGCGCGTCCAGTGTGAATTCGCGATTTCACGCGACGGTGGTATGGGCGCGCATCGATCCACCGTGCCTGCACCCCTAAAGTGACCGGACTCTCGAGTCGAGCGCTGGCGCCGGCACCGCGAAGGGTGACGATCGCCCGCGGGCCGAGCAGCGTCGAACCCGAGACGCGCACCGCTGTCTGCTCGCCCGCGCCACCGACAACCGTTGCCGGCAACGCGTTTCGGCTGCCGTGCCGACCGAACGACGCTGCCGGGTGGATCAACGCCGGCAACATCGTCCTCGCCGAGACCCCGTGGCGCATCGAGATCTCGACGGCCCCGCGCACGCTCACCCTGTTCTACGCCCGAGCGGCCGTTCGCACGATCAGCGTCGTCGTCGGCAAGCCCAGCACCCCCAGTCCGACCGGCCTGTTCGCGATCACGGAGGGCGGAATCCGACCGACTTCCTCGGCGGCTGGGTCCTCGCACTCACCGCACGCAGCGACGTGGCCAATGACGACATCGACTGGCTGGTGAAGACAGTCGGCGCGGGCCGGCTCCCCGGCACGCCGGTCCAGATCCACTGACCCGATCGCTGTCTCGCTCGGACGGGCACGGACAACGTGACTGACGCGGATAGAGGCACGTCGAATTACACGGTGATGAGGCTGACACGCTTTACCCAACTGTCGTCTGCTCATGCGTACCCGTGGGCCAGACTGAGCACCTTGCACGCCGGCGGGTGAAGCCGGCTAACGCCCGTCGTCGTCGAGCAGCAGCGCCAACGTCGGACAGGCATCGACCGCGCGGCGGGCGAGCCCGATCAGGTCAGGGGGAACCTCGGACTCGTCGATGATCGGGTAGCCCCAGTCGTCGAGGCGTATCAGCTCGGGCAGGAGCTCGGCGCACAGCCCGTGCGCCTCGCAGGTGATCGGGTTGACCCGGAGCCGTGGGCTCATCGAAGCCTACCCCCGGCAACCGATGGTCCCCCGAGCGGGAGCCCCGCCGGCCTGGCGTGGCATCGACCACGACGATGGGCGTCGATGTCGCCGTCGAACACGGCGAGCGCGCTCTCGACGAACCGCACCGCGCCGTCGGGGTGGTGGCAGGCCCCACGGCCGCGGACCTCCGAGGTCCAGCGGAGCACGCGGTCGCGCTCGGAAACGTGGGCGACGCCGCCGGCGAGCGCGCCGACGGCGTCAGCGATCGCCCGCAGGCCGTACACGCACGGCCCGCACTGACCGGCGGACTGTTCGGCGAGGTAGGCGATCACGCGGGCGCTCTCGTGCAGGCCGCAGGCGCTCTCGCCGAGCGCGATCAGCACACCCGACCCGAGTGAGCACCCGACCGACCGAAGATCCTCGCGCGCGAGCCGTAGCGAGGTCGCCCGGGAAGCCTCCATCCACGTACCGAAATAACCGCCGACCAACAGCGCCTGGAGCGGCTCGGACGGACCCCCCGCCGCCGCCAGCAGGTCGCTCATCGCCGTCCCGAACGCGAGCTCGTACACGCCGGGCGCCCTGACCGCGCCGGTGATCGTGACGAGCGCCGACCCAGGATCCGCGACCGTGCCCAGCTCCCGGTACCAGCGCGACCCGAAGCGCGCCACGAGCGCCAACTGCGCGAGCGTCTCCGGGTTCTGGATCAGCGTCGGGCGCCCGCGGTAGCCGCGCTCGTACGGGCGCGGCGGCACGAACGTGGGGAGCTCGGCCCCTCCGTTCAGGTAGTGGACGACGGCGCTCTCCTCGCCGGCGACGTATCCCTCGGGTCCCGTGACGACCGCGAACGAGACCGGCTCCCGGTCCCGCGCCACGATCGCCGCCTCGAGCGCAGCGGCGGCGTCGACCGCGTTCTCGCCGACCTTCACGATCACCTGCCGCGACCCGATCGCGCCGGCGGCCAGCACCGCGCCGTCGAGCACCAGGTGCGGGAGCCTCGCCAGGAGCAGCCGGTCCTTGGCGCTCGCGGGCTCGGTCTCCGAGCCGTTGACGATCACCGGTCCGACGCGCCGGCGCTCCGCCACCGCGCGGAGCTTGCGCGCGGTCGGGAAGTCCGCACCGCCACGACCCCGCAGCCCGCTGCGCTCGACCTCCTCGATCAGCTGGTGGGCCGTCACCCGCGGGGGCGGGCCATGTACGCGCGTGTGCGCTGCGAGCGACATCGCGCCGCCACCGGGCTCGAGCCCGGCCAGCAGTCGCGGCAGTCCGTGATGGCCGGCGTCGGCGAAGGTCATCGGCCGCGGCTTACCCTGGCGCGCCCGACAGCGTCCCCGTGACCGCGTTGGTCTGGTTGTTGATCTGGAGCACGGCGTGCAGCTCGACGACCGAGCCCTGGCTGTCGGCGACCCGGGCGGTGAACTCGGTGCCGCGGAGCTCGTTGATCCTACCCTGGAGCACCGAAGGCACCCCGGCCAGCGCGAGGTCGACCTGACTTCCGGTCATCGACAAACCGCCGCCGTTGTCGATCGGCTCGCCGGCGATCCGGACTCGAAACTGGCCGCGGACCTGGCCACGCACCCTCGTCGACAGGTCGACCACCGCACCACCCGGCGCGGAGCTCTCGCGCACGTTTCCGGAGAGGCTCGCGGTGAACGGGCCGCTGATCGCACTCGCCCCGCCTCCAGAGCCCCCGGAGGCCCCGGAGCCCCCGGAGCGCCCGGAGCCACTCGTACTGCCGCCCCCAACCCCACTGGAACTCGCCGACGAGGCGCCACCCGAAGAACCGCCGAGCAGCGACGCCGGCGTCCCGGCCCGCTTCGCCCAGCCGTGTTGGAGTGGACCGGCAAGTGTGAAGATCATCAGCCCGATCGGCGTGATCACGGCGAGCGCGGTCGCCGGCGCGCGCAGACCGGCGTGGGCGGCGTCCACGTGCGCGATCCGCGCCCACACCGCGATCAGCACCGCCATGATGCAGACCACCGTCAGCGCGAGCATCCACCACTGCTTGACGTCGCTGCCGGTGCCGAGCCCGTGGAGCACCGCGACCGGCCAGCTCGCGTACGCGAGCCAATGGACCGCGCGCCACGCGCGGTAGCCCAGCCGGCGGCGCACGAGACTGGTGACGGCGATCGCGACGAGCAGATCGAACGACAGCGTGCCGAGCCCCAGCCACAACGGCCGGTACGGCGAGTTGAACGGGATCACCCCGTCCAGCAGCGTGATCGGCGCGAACCCGTCGAGCACGCTCGTGACGATGTGGATCACGAGCACGACCAGCACCAGCAGCGAGACGTCGCGGTGGACCGCGTCGATCGCGAACCGCGGCCACCGCGCGGCGACGAACCGGACCGAGCCGAGGATCCCGATCACCACGCTCGCGGTCAGCAGAACCAGCGCCACCGCGCCGGTGCCGCGCGCGAGATACCAGTACGCGCTCGGTGAGAGCGTCGCTCCGAGGGCCACGCTCACGAGCTCGGGCCTTCCGGCACCAAACTCCGCACCGCCGCGAGCGGGAGGTCGTCGCCGTCGGACGGCCACCCGGCGACATGGCGGACCGAGCCGTCCGCGCGCACGAGACGGCTCGGGAGCCCGAGCGACTCGAGCCACGGGACCGCGCTGTCGCCGCGGATGATCGTGGCCGTGCTTGCGATGTTCGCGTCAAGGCAGGAACCGGCGGACACGCTGACCGTGCGCCAGACGCTCTCGGCGGGGAGACCGGTGCGCGGATCGATCAGGTGATGTGCGGTCCCCGAGCCCGTCCGCCAGCGGCGGACGGCGACGCTCGAGGTCGCCAGCCCGCCGGACCGGAGCGAGATCCACTGGCCCGGCGCGTCGACGCCCGAGCGATGATCGTCGGTCACCCGGATCCGCCATCCCTCCGCTGGCGCCGGTCCGGCGATCGCGAGATCGCCGCCGAACGACACGATCGCACCGCAGCCGGCGGCGGCGCTCGCCTCCGCCGCCGCCCGGTCCGCGGCCAGCGCCTTCGCCGTGGCGCCAAGATCGAGGCTGACTCCGCCGGCGACGCGGATCGTGCCTATCTCGCGGTCGACGGTCACGGTTCGCCAGCCCGGAACCGATGCCAGCGGCAGCGCCCGGGGCAAGCGGGGCGCGCCGCCGTCCCAAGCGGAAAGCTCGTCGAAATCGCGGTTGTAGCCGAGCGAGATCAGCGCCCGCCCGACGGTCGGATCGACGTCGCCATCGGTAACCCGGGCGGCGCGCAGCGCGGCGGTCACGGCCTCGAGCAGCACCGGCCCGACTCGCACGGGCGCGCCGGCCGCCGCGTTCACCCGGGACAACTCGGAGTCGTCGCGGAACCGCGAGCACCCGCGGTCGAACTCGCCGACGATCCGGTCGACTGCCGTCCTCGCCCGCGCGAGCGAGCCGGCCTCAGTGACCGCGACCAGCGCGGTGCTTCCGAACGCCTCGAGCGTCGCGCATTGCTCGGACTGGCTCATGCCGTTCGCTCACGAGCCCCCCGACACTACCCCGCCGCCTCCCGACGACTGGGGCGCCGGCGCCGCGGGCTGCGGCGCCGAAGCCGGCGGCGTCGACTGCGCCGGCGGGGAGCTCTGCGACGGGCTCGGCACCGGCTGCGGCGCCTGGGAGGGACCCTGCAACCCCAGCGAGTCTGGATTGGCGGCGGGCGGCAGCTTTGGTACCGCGGATGACGAACTGCGCGACCCGGTCGCGGACCCGCCCGAGGTGCTCGCGACCTCAGTCCCAGCGGGCGATTTCGAGGCTAGCGACCGGCCGGGGGCCACCGCCGAGACCAGGGCGGCAAAGCCGGCGGTGAGCGCGGCGGCACCGGCAATGATCCACCGCCGCGTGCGGCTCACGCGGGCCAGCGCCGCGTCCCGCGCCAGCACGGCGCGCGAGCGATCGTAGTTCGTGGTCATCCGCTGTTCTTTGCCAATCATCCCGCTTTCCGGAATAGAAAATCAGCGCAGGGTAAGACCAATATGAGAATTCGCGGGAGCCGTCAATCGGCCTCGACCGCGGCCGGAGCGTCGACCGCCTGCAACTCGAGCGTGAACGCCGATCCCTCGACGACGATCCGCCCGCCGTGGCGATCGACGATCGCCGAGACGATCGACAGGCCGAGCCCCGACCCCGGGCGGCCGGACGCGCCCGCGCCGCGCCAGAAGCGCTCGAACAGCCGGTCGCGGTCGGCAGGATCCGGGCCCGGCCCCTCGTCGCGTACGGTGACACGCGCGCGACCGTCGACCCGCGACACCGAGATCGTGACCCGGCCGCCCGCCGGCCCGTGAACCAGGGCGTTCTCGACGAGGTTCTCGACGGCGCGCGCCAGCGCGCGCTCGTCGCCCCGGACGAACGCGTGAGTAACGCCGGCGGTGCCGACGCGACCGCCATCCTCGCCGGCGTGAGCGCCCACGACCCCGCGCACGACCTCACCCAGGTCGACCTCATCGCCCCCGGAAACGCCGGCGTCCACCCGTTCGAGCGCCAGCAGATCGTCGACCAGCCGCGCCAGCCGCCGCGCGTCGCGCTGGAGCTCGTCGAGGACCTCAGGATCGGCGCCGTGCCGCGCCGCGAACTCTACGTTGCCGAGCAGTGTGGTCACGGGAGTCCGGAGCTCATGCGACGCGTCGGCCAGAAACCGTCGCTCCCCCGCGCGGGCGGCCTCGAGCGAGGCCAGCATGCGGTTGAGCACTCCGGTCAGCTGCCCGATCTCGTCGGCCACCGCGCGCTCGGGGAGCCGGCGCGACGGGTCCGCGGTCCGCTCGATCTCACCGGCGCCCGCCGCCAGCCTCCGCAGCGGGCGCAGGCCGCGGCGGGTCAGCACGGCGGCCAGCAGCGCCGCCAGCAGCGCCGCGCCGGCGCCGGTCAGGATCACGAGCACGCCGACATGCGCGGTCGTGTGGCTGATGTCGGAGGTGTCGGACGCGACCAGCACCGCGCCACCGCCGGCGGGACCGCTCAGCGCGATCGGCGCCGCGAACACCCGGAACGGGCGTCCGTCGAGCTCGGTGTTCTCGAACCCCGTCGCACCGGAGACCCGCGCGGCGCGAGCCAGGCTGTCCTCGGGCAGGAGTCCCGCGCCCAGCGTCAGCGACCGGGCCACGATCCGGCCGTGCGCATCGACGACCTCGACCGCGATCGACCGCCCGGACACCGGGCTCTCGAGCGCCCCGGGCGCGTTCAGCACCGCCGGGGCCGAGATGGCGAGCTCCGCGACCTCCGCCGCGCGCTGGCGCAGGGCGCTGTCGAGCGAGGCGCTCAGCTCATGGCGGACGAGCAGGACGGTCGCGACGCCGAACAGCACGACCGCGACGAGGATCGAACCGGCCGCCGCGAGGACGAGCCGGAGCCTCAGCGTCTGTGGCCGGCCGAGGCTCATCCGAGTTCTCGCGCGATTTTTGGGCTGATTCACAAGTTTTTCGGGTAGCCGCCCATATTTAACGGGGCAGGTTTGATCAAGGACGTAGATCTGTTGCGGGGAAAGGACTTACATTGCAGGGGGATTCGGTGGACCTCGGCCCCGTAAGGGTGCTGCTGCTGTCGGCCGATTTCCGGACAGCGCGGCTCATCGACGACGTGCTGCACGCGACCTGGAGTCGCACGCAGCTGCTGACGCACGCCGGGATGGACGCCGCCGCCGCGCAGGCGCTCGTCGACCATCCGTCGTGCTGCGTGCTGCTCGACGTCCCCGCCGGCGTCCGGGAGGAGGCGCTGGAGCTGCTCGCGTACGTGCGGCTGTCCGCCCCGGAGGCGTCGATCGTGCTGCTGTGCGACGGCGATGAGGAGGCGCTGGCGCTCGAGGCGCTGAAGGCCGGCGCTCAGGATTGCCTGGCCAAGTCCGAGCTGGCACCCGCGCTGCTGCGCCGCTCGCTCACCCACGCGATCGAGCGCAAGCGTTCGGAGGCGAGGGTCGCCCACCAGGCGCTCCATGATCAGCTCACCGGCCTGCCCAACCGTGCCCTGTTCCTCGACCGGCTCGGGGTCGCGCTCGAGCGGGCCCGTCGCTCCGGGACGCAGGTCGCGGTGATGTTTCTCGACTTCGACAACTTCAAGCGGATCAACGACACCCGCGGTCACGCCGTCGGCGACCGTGTACTGGCGGCACTGGCCCAGCGGCTGAGCACGTTGCTGCGCCCGATGGACACCGTGGCCCGGTTCGGCGGCGACGAGTTCACGTTCCTGTTCGAGGACCTCACATCCGAGCGCGAGGTGGTGCTGATCGCCGACCGCATCTGCCACGCCGCGAGCCCGCCGGTCGAGATCGACGGCGTCGAGCTGATCGTCACGGTCAGCATCGGCATCGCGATCGTGGGCGACCCGGCGGTGTCGCCGGAGACGGTGATCCGCGAGGCCGACGCCGCGATGTACCGCGCCAAGGAGCGCGGCCGTTCGCGCTACGAGTTGTTCGACGAGGAATCGCGACAGCGCGCCGTCGCCAGGATCGAGCTCGAGAACGCGATTCGCCATGCGGTGGAGCGCGGCCAGCTTCGCCTCCAATACCAGCCGCGGGTCGCCCTGAACGCGTTCACGGACATGGTGTGGGTCGAGGCGCAGGTCCACTGGCAGCATCCCCGCCGCGGGCTGCTCGGTCCCGGGGAGTTCATGCCGCTGGCCGAGGAAACCGGCGTGGCGCCGGTGATCGGGCGGTTCGCGCTCGAGCAGGCGCTCGCCCAGTTCGCGCCCTGGCGCGCGTCCCGACCCGACATGCGCCTGTCGCTGAGCCTGTCCTCGCGGCAGCTGCGCGACGCGAACCTGGCGTCGGTGCTGAGCGACGCGATCGCCGCCGCCGGCATAGACCCCCGCGCGATCTGCCTGGAGGTCCCCGAGGGCGCCGTCGGCGAGGATCCCGAAACGGTCACGGCGACGCTGCGCAGGCTCGCGGCGACCGGCGTGAGGCTGGCGCTCCGCGACTTCGGATCGGGTGCCGCCTCCTTCTCCCGCCTGCGAGAGCTGCCGGTCGATGCGATCAAGATCCACGAGGACTTCGTCAAGGCGCTCGGAGAGTCCGACGAGGACGCCTCGATCGTGGGCGCGCTCATCGAGCTCGGGCACGCGCTCGGACTCACGGTGATCGCCGGCGGCACGCAGACCGCGGCCCAGCTCGAGCTGCTCCGCGCGCTCGGTTGCGACGCCGCGCAGGGCGACCTGATCGGCCCCCCGGTGACCGCCGAGCAGGCCCAGGCGCTGCTGGTTGCCGAGGTCGCGTAGCGCTCTCACCGACGCCCGTGCCTGTGTCTCAGGCCCGGAGCGTGAATCCGCTCCCCCGGACCGTCCTGATCAGCGGCGGCGTCCCGAGCTTGCGGCGCAGCCTCGTCACGTAGCGATCGACGACGTTCGCCTCGGCGCCGTCGTCCCAGATCTCCTCGAGCGCGCGCTCGCGCGTGACCACGCGGCCGCTCTCGCGGAGCAGCAGCTCGAGCAAGTCGACCTCGCGCGCGGTGAGCTCGATCGGGCGACCCGCCCGGGTCGCGCGGTGGGTGGTGACGTCGAGGGTCAGGTCGGCGTATGACCGCAGCGGGGTCGCGAGGGCGTCGCCGCCCCGGCGGGTCAGCGCCCGCAGCCGTGCGATCAGCTCCTGGACCGCGAACGGCTTGACCAGATAATCGTCGGCGCCGGCCTCGAGCCCGGCGACGCGGTCCGGCACGGCGTCGCGCGCGGTCAGCATCAGGATCGGGGTCGGCAGGCCCTTGCTCCGCAGCCGCCGGCACACCGCCAGGCCGTCGAGCGCGGGCATGGCGACGTCGAGCACGATCACGTCGGGCGCGACGCGCTCGGCCTCGGCCAGCGCCGCCCCGCCGTCGGCGGCGACCGTCACCTGATATCCCTCGGCGGCCAGCGTGCGGGCGAGCATCCGCCGGAGCGGCGGATCGTCGTCGACCACCAGCACCCGGTCGCGCAGGCCCTCGCCGGTCGCCTCGATCAGGTCACCCACCGGCGACGTCGCGGCGCAGGAACACGAGGAACGCGGTGGCGAGCGCCGGCACCGCGTACATCGCGCACACCCAGGCGGCGCGGACGATCGGCGCCCAGTCGATCGGCTGGCGCAGCAGTCCCTGCCAGGCGTTGAACTGGGTGCTGAGCAGGTAGGGCTGGAGCGCGCCCAGCCCGGGCAGGATCCCGATCAGCTGGAACAGCAGCGAGATCATCAGCGTCCCCACGACCGCGGCGGCGCTGTTGCGCGTGATCGTCGACAGCAGCAGACCGATGCACACGATCGTCCCAATCGGGATCAGATACACGAGCAGGCTCAGATACACGAGCTCGAGGCCCTTGGGAGCCGAGACGATCGACCCCGACAGCGTCTGCACCGAGTTGAAACCGGACTGGATGCTGCCCGCGATCACTCCGACGGTCCCCGAGATGAAGATCGCGGTCACCGCGTAGGTGGCGGTCGCGAGGCCCTTGCCGGCGAAGATCTGCCAGCGCTCGAGCGAGCGCGTCAGCACGGTCTTGAGCGTGCCGTTGTGATCCTCGGAGGCGAAGATGTCGCCGGCCACGAGCGCGGTGATCAGCGGGAACATCCAAACCGCGCCGAACAGGAGGAGGACCAGCGGCACGACCAGCCCGCTCTTGGTCAGGTAGGACGCGAACGCGAAGTCCCCGCCGTTGTCCCGATGGTGGCGGAAGTGGATCGCGAGCACGAACAGGATCGGGACGATCGCCGCCGCCCCGAGCCCGAGGTAGGTCCGCTTCTGGTAGCGGAGCTTCAACAGCTCCCACCGGTACACGGTCGCGATCCCCGGCCGCGACCGCGATCGTCCCGCGACGCCGGCGCCCGGCCCGAAGCGCGGCGTGTCCGCGGTGCCAACGCCCGAGCTCACCTACGAGGCCTCCGCCGCAGCGGCCGCGGTCTCGCCCGCCGGCACGCCGCCGTTGACGACGCCGTCGCCCTCGGTCAGCGAGAAGAACAGATCCTCGAGCGTGACCGTCTCGGGCGCGAGCGAATGGATCAGTGCGCCTGCCTCGACCAGCGCCTGCGACAGAACGGCGACCGCCGGCTCGTCGGCGGCGAAGCTGATCCGCCCGTGGACGACGTGGACGTCCGCGATCCCGGGCTGGGCCCGGCACACCGCCAGGGCGCGCGCGTCGTCGGTGCTCGACAGCCGATAGGTCGCGCCGGCGCCGCGCTTGAGGTCGGCGATCGCTCCCTCGTACACGATCCTGCCGGTGCGGACGATCGCCACCCGGTTGCACAGCTCCTCGACCTCGGCGAGCAGGTGGCTCGAGAGCAGCACGGTCATCCCCTGGTCGGCCAAGCGGCGGATCAGCAGCCGCATGTCGCGCATCCCGGCGGGGTCGAGTCCGGTGGCCGGCTCGTCGAGCAGCAGCAGCTTCGGATCGCGCAACAGCGCCGCCGCGATCCCGATCCGCTGGCGCATTCCGTGCGAGTAGCCGCCGACCTTGTCGCGGGCGCGGTCGGTCAGCTCGACCGTCTCGAGCGCCTGGGTGATCCGGTCGCCGGCGTCGCCGCCGTCGAACCCGGCCAGCAGCTCGAGGTTGCGCCGGCCGGTCAGATACGGATAGAACGTCGGCGCCTCGACGAATCCGGCGACGCCGTCGAGCGCCTGCACGGTCTGGAGCGGATCGCGCCCGAACAGCCGGACGGTCCCGGCCGTCGGGCGGATCAGCCCCAGCATCATCCGCAGGCACGTCGTCTTGCCCGCCCCATTGGGGCCGAGGTACCCGTAGACGTCGCCGGCATGGACGGTGAGGTCCACGCCGGCGACCGCTTCGAGCTCGCCGTAGCGCTTGACGAGACCCCGGACCTCAACGGGCGGCGGAGCGCCGGGGGCAGGGCGCTCCGCCTGGGGAGAGGTACCGGAGGGGATGTCCGTCACGTCGCTTACTTAGGGCACCAGCGCGGTGGCCGCCGCCTCCGCCGCGCTTGCTGGCATCGATGCGAGCAGGGTGTACTCGACGCCGCCGCTCGGAACCCGCAACACCGTTCCGAGCGCGGTCGGCAGCTCCTGCGCGGTGTGGCCTTTGATCGACACCGTCGGCAGGTTGAGGCTTTGGTGACCGCCGCTCTGCGAACCCGACGGCGACTGGCCCGAAGCGCTCTGCTCGATCACCGCGATCCCGCCGAGGCCCTGGCCGTAGGTGACGAGCGCGGCCGGGCTTCCGCCCCAGTCGAGCAGCTGCACCGATTGCTGGGGCAGGCCGTCGAGCGAGGGCGGCGCCGCGAGCGTGAACGGGAGGTGGGCCTGCACCGCGGCCGCCCCGGTGATCTCGGTGGCGGTCCTGGCGCCACGCTTGCCGTGCTCGGCCTTGGCGTGGGCCTTGGACGCCTTGGCGGCGGCGTGCCCGGCGGGGGTCGAGATCCGGACCACCTTGGCGCCGGCCGGCGGGCTGACCTTGAACACGCCCGCGGACACCGGCCCGTACGAGATGTGCGTGGCCTTGAGCTCGAGCACCGGGGTGCTGCTGCTGGTCGAATAGACCGCGATTCCGAGCGGGACGCCGTGCGCCGCGTCCCACGCGAGCTGGACGCTGCCGAGCAGCCCGCCCGAGTGCTTGGGCGTCATCACGATCTTGTACGCCGGCTGTCCGGCGACGTTGCGCCCGAACGGCCCGGCGATGTCGACGTTCTGCATCAGCTGGTTCAGCTGCGACTGGATCTGCGCGACCGTCGGGACGGGCTCGCTCGAGCTCGAGGTCTTGTCGCTCTGCGAGCCCCCAGTCGGCAGCGTGCCCTTGTAAACGGTGTTCCCGATCGGGTCGTAGATCGAGAACGCACCGTTCCTGACCACGACCTGGGCGTCGCCGTTCTGGCCCTGGAGCTCGAGGCGGAGCTGATGCGTGGTCGTCGACAGCCACAGACGCCCGGTGGCGCCGGTGAGGATCGGATCCGATCCCTGGATCGCGGTGGAGTCGATCAGG
>Ga0335080_10004835_pt1 | contig 13760 bp, 12 predicted proteins | sample Lox_Sample_34_FD_206720 | JGI IMG/M metagenome (GOLD analysis project Ga0335080, IMG submission 206720) | Soil microbial communities from Loxahatchee National Wildlife Refuge, Florida, United States - Lox_Sample_3.4 | ecosystem: Environmental > Terrestrial > Soil > Wetlands | place: USA... | reverse complement strand
ACACACAAAACTTCCCGGCGGCGCGACCGGCAGAGCAGTCGATCGCACGCGGCGATCGGCGCGTCGGGCCGGACGAGGTCCGGACAGCGCTGCGTAAGCAGGCTGCCCCAAGCTTGACGCGGAGCGACTCACCACACAGGTTGCGCCGTCGGGGCCCCGTGGCGGAACTGGTAGACGCACCGGACTTAAAATCCGTAGTTCCGAAAGGGACGTGACCGTTCGACTCGGTCCGGGGCCACCAGCCGCGATGTGTTGCCGTCGCGCGCCGGATGCGCCTGATTTTACATCACAAATAAAACCAGCCGGGACGTTTCTGGCTAGTGTCGCCGCATGCAAGAACGTTCCTTCCACCCATGAGCGACGAAGGGCCGGACCGTCGGCGAAAAATTTTTTCGACGCCGCCGTCTACCGGACCCGTCTTCTGATCGGACGGGGCGACGCCCGCCCGCGACTCTACTGCGCCGTCTCGCTGCGCAGGCGCGCCTGCGTTGCCTCCAGGTCGCCCAAGCCGCTTGCGCGATCCTTGCTCTCGCGCGGCCTGATCACGTCCAGCGGATCGCGCAGATCGTCGACATAGCCCAATGAATAGGCGCCGCGGCGATAACCGATCAACTTGAGCAGGTCGACTGGCAAGGTACGCGCCACGTCGGGCGGCACCGAGAGATACTGATTCTCCTCCTGCCGGAGCCAGGAAAGATTGTAGGTGATGTTGATGCCGACGCGCGTCCCGGACGAGCGGTTTGCGCCGCCGGCGTGGTAGACGCTGCCATTGTAGACGAGCACCGAGCCCTTCGTCATTTCCGCCGGGATCGTGTCCTTCTCCTCGAACCGCAGCTTGTCCTCGAAATGGTTGCTTCCGGGGATGACGCGCGTCGCGCCGTTCTCTTCGGTGAAGTCCGTCATAGCCCAGATCGTGTTGCACTGGACCTCGTAGTCCTTGGGGAAGGTGAAGAAGTCGAACGCCCATTGGTCGCGATGGATCTGCTGCGCCGGCTCGCCGGGACCGATGGCGATCACCTGGGTCAGGTGAAGCTGAAAACTTGTGGCGTGCTCGAGCAGCTTGGCCGCCGCGCCGAGGATGAGCGGATGCATCACCAGCGCACGGCATTTGGGCGAGCGTGCAACGAGGCCGCCCGTGCGTTTGGTGCGTCTTCCGGAAAACGCATCGGGACCGAAAGGCGTCGCCTCCATGAAGGGCCGGAGCTCGGCGGCGATCCCGTCCATCTCCTCGCGCGTCAGCACGGAATCGACGATCACCGCGCCGTCGCGTTTGACGATGGCGGCGACTTCCTCGGGCGTTGCGGAAGCGGGCAGATGTTGCAGCGGCATGGGCGCGGTTTCCGGAAGCATCCGGCAGCAGCCTGACGCAGGCCGCAGTCCGGGCGCAAGGGCGTTTGGCGGGAACGCGGCCCGGCCCTACGATGCGCCTGCTCAATTTGAGGTGCGCGCCATGGCCGAAGCCCTGATCCTGATCGACAATCCCGCGCCGTTCGTGCGCCGGCTGACCCTGAACCGCCCGGAAAAGCGCAATGCGCTGTCCAACGCGCTGCGCGGCGAGCTGTTCGCGGCGCTGGAGGCTGGCGATCGCGATCCGGACGTGCGCGTGACGATCCTGCGCGGCGCCGGGCCCTGCTTCAGCGCCGGATACGACCTGTCGCGCGACGGCGGACGCCAGCCGATTCCGTTCCACACCGCGGCGGGTGCCGGACAATGGGCGCGTCATGTCGTGGAGGGTTGCTTCCGGATCTGGGACCTGGCGAAGCCGGTGATCGCCCAGGTCCATGGCTGGTGCCTTGCCGGCGGCTCCGAACTCGCGACCGCCTGCGATCTCGTCTACGTCGCCGAGGATGCGCAGATCGGCTATCCCCCCGTGCGCATGATGAGTCCGCCGGACAACCAGTTTCACGCCTGGCTCTGCGGTTTGCGTCCCGCCATGGAGATGATGCTGACGGGCGATGCGATGAGCGGTGTCGAGGCGGTGCGGGTCGGTTTCGCCAATCGCGCCTTTGCGGCCGACAAGCTGGAAGCGGAAACGCTGGCGGTGGCGGAACGCATCGCCAAGATCCCGACCGACGTCCAGCAGATGAACAAACGCTCGGTCCACCGCGCCATGGAGATCATGGGCCTGCGCGCCGCGATCCGCGCCGGAACCGAGATCCAGGCGCTGGCCCTGACCACCGAAAGCTCGCGCGAAACTTTCGCCAAGTTCCGCGAAGGCGTCACCAAGGGACTCGATGCACGGGACGCATCCTTCAAGGATTACCGGACCAGGGAGTGATCCTTTGAAAACAGCGATCCTTTGAAAACAAAGAAGGGCCGCCCTTCTCGAGGACGGCCCTTCCATTGTCTTACTGCGGTCCGTTCAGGGCCGCTCAGGCGTCGCGATTAAGCGGCGTTGTCCTCAAAAAGGCTGAGGATCCAGGTCGCGGCTTTCGACGTCCGCAGGTAATGACAATGAGACACTGGATCACCTCCTTTCAAAAATGGGTTGCAGGCGAGCTATAGCCGAATTCGCCCGGACGCGTAAGTGGCACGAAGGCAACATTCCGCGGATTAACGGGCGGACGCGCGCCGCTAGCGGAATTTCGCCGCCACATTGGCCCCGGCGGCAAGCATGGCGTCGTCGGACGTGACCGTCGCCAGGTCGAAGCCGCGTGCGAACATCGCCTTGGCGTCGTCGGCGTTGCGGCAATAGATGCCGGTGCGCACGCCGGCTTTTTTGGCCGCCGCGACGATCGTGTCGATCGCCTGCAGCAGGACGGTATCGGCGAGTCCCGCCCGGATGTCGCGCCCCAGCGAGAGCGCAAGATCGGTCGGTCCGACATAGATCATGTCAAGGCTCTTCACCGCGGCGATTTCGGCGACGTTCCTGAGTCCGAGCGCGGATTCGACCTGCACGATCGCCAGCAAGGTCTCGTTCGCCTTCGCGATGTAGTCGGAACCGCCATAGAGCACGGCGCGCTTGGGGCCGACGCTGCGATAGCCGAGCGGCGCATAGCGCGCCGCGCCGACGAATTTTTCGCACTGCTCCCGGGTGTCGACGTTGGGGCAGATGACGCCGTAGGCGCCGGCATCGTAGGCGCGCATGACGTCGCCGGGTTCGTTCCACGGCACGCGGACGAGCGGAACGGTCTGCGTCGTCGAGATCGCGGTCAGCATCGCAACCATCGAAGCGAAATCGATATGGCCGTGCTGCATGTCGACGGTCACGCTGTCCCATCCGTGATGGGCGACGATCTCGGCCGAAAGGATGCACGGCAGCCCCAGCCAACAATTCGTCGCAGGCTTTCCCTTCGCCCAGATTTCGTGCAGTCGATTCGCCCGCATGCTTCGCCCTCTAACCGTGACCTTTGTGACGGTATCGCGACTCTATACCATCGCCGCCGCGTTTGCGACGCGCGCCGCCCCGGCTAAACTCGATTCGTGGAAAAGCTGTCGACTCAATGCATCATCGCAGGCGGAGGCCCGGCCGGTCTCGTTTGCGGCTATCTGCTGGCGCGTGCCGGCGTCGACGTGATCGTGCTGGAGAAGCACAAGGACTTCCTGCGCGACTTTCGCGGCGACACGATTCATCCCTCGACGCTGCAGCTATTCGACGAGCTGGGCCTGCTTCACGGCCTGCTGTCGCGACAGCACGACGAGGTGGAGACGGTCACGGCCGAAATAGGCCCGGACCGGTTCACCGTCGGCGATTTCACCCATCTGCCGACGCGCTGCAAATACATGATGCTGATGCCGCAATGGGATTTTCTCGATTTCCTCGCGCGCGAGGCCCAGAAACTCTCCAACTTCCATCTCTTCATGGAGGCGGAAGTGACGCAGCTCCTCGCCCGCGGCAGGCGCATCATGGGAGTGCGCGTCCGCGCACCCGAGGGCGAAGGGGACATCACAGCCAACCTGGTCATCGGCGCGGACGGCCGCCATTCGACCGTGCGCGCGAAAGCGGCCCTGCCGGTCAAGAATATCGGCGCGCCCTTCGACGTCCTGTGGATGCGCCTCCCTTTTCAGGCCGGCGATCCGCGCGAGCCCGTCGCGCGGGCGGTCGCCGGAAATTTCTTCATCATGCTCAACCGTCGCGACTACTGGCAGTGCGCGATGATCATTCCCAAGGGCGGATTCGCGGCGCTGAAGGCGGAAGGACTGTCCGGCTTTCACGCGCGCCTGCGGAGCTGTGCGGGTTTCGCGCGCGACCGCGTCGATGCGATCGAGAGCTTCGACCAGGTCAGCCTTCTGACCGTCACCATCGACAGGTTGAAGCGCTGGTCGCGGCCCGGACTTCTGTGCATCGGCGATGCGGCCCATGCCATGTCGCCGGTCGGCGGCGTCGGCATCAATCTCGCCATACAGGACGCAGTGGCGGCGGCGAACATACTGGGCCCGATCCTGCGCAGGCGTCGCGCCACCGCCGCGGAACTCGGCCGCGTGCAGCAGCGCCGCGAGTTTCCCACCAGAGCCACGCAGTGGTTTCAGGTACAGGTCCAGAAGCGCGTTCTGGCGCGGACTCTCCGCTCCCAGACGACGCCGAAGGCGCCTCTCATTTTACATCTGCTCGATCGCTGGGCCTGGCTGCGCCGATGGCCGGCGCGCTTCATCGGCATGGGCGTGCGGCCGGAGCACGCGGAGCGGAAGAACTTCGTGAAGCGCCGCCGTTAGGCGGTTAAGCTTGCCCGCCGCGGATCCCCGCCGGCGTTCCGTTGGACAAATTCGGGAGTGGATGAGATGGGCGAACGCGTCGCAAACAAGGTTGCACTGGTCACGGGCGCCGCCTCCGGGCTCGGCGCGGAATCGGCGCGGCGCCTGGCGCGCGAAGGCGCGGCCGTCCTTTTGACCGACCGGCCGGTCGACGCCGGCGAAACCGTCGCCGCCACCATCGAAGCGGCGGGCGGACGCGCGGCGTTCCGCAAGCACGACGTCACGTCGGAAGCCGACTGGCAGGGCGCGGTGGCCGCCGCTGTCGAGCGCTTCGGCCGCCTCGACATTCTCGTCAACAATGCCGGCGTGGCGAGCGGCGCGATGGATCTGATGACTCACTCGCTCGAAGAGTGGCGCCGCATCTTGTCGATCAATCTCGACGGCGTCTTTCTCGGCCATCGCTATGCCGGTCCGGCCATCGCCAGGAGCGGCGGCGGCTCGGTGATCAACCTGTCCTCGATCATGGGCAAGGTGGCCATGCCGGGCGCGGCGGCCTATTGCGCGTCGAAAGGCGGCGTCCTGATGCTGACCAAGGCGGCCGCCCTCGAATGGGCGCCGCTCGGAATCCGCGTCAACTCGATCCATCCCGGTTTCATCGACACGCCGATGGTATCGAACGCGCTGCACCAGGTGGAGAACGGCAACGAGATGCGCGAGATGATCATCACGCGTCACGCGCTCGGACGGCTCGGCGTGCCGCGAGAAATCGCCGATGCGGTGGTGTTTCTGGCGTCCGACGAGTCGAGCTTCATGACGGGGTCCGAGCTCGTCGTCGACGGCGGTTACACGGCGCAATGAGGGCGTACGTTCAGTCGAGGCGGTAGCGCGCCCAATCGATGCCGTAGACGTCGGTTCCGTAATCGTCCGGCCCGGTCATGCGTTTCCAGCCGGTCGCTTCGTAAAATGCGATGGCACGCCGGTTGGGTACGTCGAGCTTGAGCGTCAGCGGGCGGCCGGTTTCCCGGCGCACATAGTCGACGAGCGCGCGTCCGACACCCAACCGTTGCGCGTTGGGATCGACATAGAGGCAGTGGATGAAATTTTCCGGCTCGAACAGGGACAGGATGCCGAGCAGTGCGCCGCTGGCGAGCGCCAGCCAGACGTCCTCTTCGCCGGCGAATTGCACGAAGTCTTCCGCCTTGAAGTAGCCCTTCGGCCTCCAGGTGAAAGCCTCGCTGCCGGACCTTTCATAGAGCGCCGCGGCATCCGCGATGTCGGCCGCGCTCCGCGCCTTGCGGATCGTGAGTGTCAGCGTGCTGCAAACCGGCCGCGCCATGCTCGCCTACATCTGCGTCGTCCAGCCCTCGACGCCCATCGCCGCCTGGCGCACGGCTTCGGTCAGCGTGGGATGCGCGTGGCTGGTGCGCGCAATGTCTTCGGACGACGCGCCGAATTCGATGGCGAGCGCCGCTTCGGCGATCATGTTGCCGGCTTCGGCGCCGAGGATGTGTACGCCGAGCACGCGGTCGGACTTCGCATCGGCAATGACTTTCGCGAAGCCGTCGGTCGCGGCGATCGTCTTGGCGCGGGCGTTGGCGGTGAACGGGAATTTTCCCACCTTGTAGGCGATGCCGGCGCTTTTCAGTTCTTCTTCGGTCTTGCCGACGCTGGCCACTTCAGGCGCGGTATAGACGACGGCCGGGATGGCGTCGTAGTTGACGTGGCCGGCTTTGCCCGCAATGCGCTCGGCACAGGCGACCGCCTCGTCTTCCGCCTTGTGCGCAAGCATCGGACCTTCACGGCAGTCGCCGATCGCCCAGATGCCGGGAACGTTCGTCGCATAGTGCGCGTCCGTGACGACGCGGCCCCGCGTGTCGAGCGCGACGCCGATCTTGTCGAGGCCGAGATTGTCGACGAACGGGCGGCGGCCGATCGAAACGAGCATGATGTCCGTCTCGATCGTCTTCTTCTCGCCACCCGCAGACGGCTCGACGGTGACGGACAGCGCTCCGCCCTTCTTTTCGACTCCGACGACTTTGGTCGAGAGCTGGAACTTCATGCCCTGCTTGGTCAGGATGCGCTGAAACTGCTTGCCGACTTCGCCGTCCAGACCGGGCGTTATGCGGTCGAGAAATTCGACGACCGTCACCTCGCTGCCGAGGCGCCGCCACACCGAGCCGAGCTCGAGTCCGATATATCCGCCGCCGACGACAAGCAGACGACTGGGCACGGACGTCAATGTGAGCGCGCCGGTCGAAGACACGATCCGCTCTTCGTCGATCGTCACGCCCGGCACCAGCGCGACATCGGATCCGGTGGCGATGACGATGTGTCGGGTCTCCAGCGTGCGGAGAGTGCCGTCATTGCCCTTCACCTCGACCTTTCCGGGCGCGGCGATGCGCGCCTCGCCGACCACGGCCTCCGACTTGTTCTTCTTGAGCAGGAACTCGACGCCGCGGGTGAGTTCGCCGACGACCTTGTCCTTGTGCGCCATCATCGCCGGCAGATCGAGACCGACCTGCACCTTGATGCCGAGCATGGCGAAATCCTTTCCCGCCTCTTCATAGCGTTCGCTGCTGTGCAGGAGCGCCTTGGAGGGGATGCAGCCGACGTTCAGGCAGGTGCCGCCGAACGCCCCGCGTTTGTCGACGCATGCCGTCTTGAGGCCCAGTTGCCCGAGCCGGATGGCGGCATTGTACCCGCCCGGACCACCGCCGATTACGACTGCGTCAAATGCGTCCGCCATGAATCAGTTCCCGGAATTCGCGAAACCGCCTTATGCGCCGCCGCGCGGTGCGACACAATCGGCCCCTTTGGCGCGAGAACCGATATCCGCCTTTCGGCGTTTCCTTAAGCGATTATTTGGGGCATTCTGGGACATTCCCAGCTGTCCCCCAATGCAGGACGATCCGGAGGATTTCCCATGGCCGCGACTGCCCAAGCCGCCGCGAATTCGAATATCGAAGCCAGGCTCGCCACACTCAGAAGCGACCTCGAAACGTTGCAAAAGGATATCAAGGGGCTGGCCGGCGAAGTCGGCGGCGTTGCGTCGAACCGCGCGAACGACGCGCTCAAAGCGGCCGAAAAGCTCGCGCAGCGTGCTTACGAGCTGGCCGAAGAAACGGCCGACCAGGCCACGAGCTACGGCACCAAGGCGGCAGAGGATCTCGAGGCCTGGACCAACGAGAACGCCGAGACTCTGCGCCAGACCGTGCGCGAGCAGCCATTGACGTCCCTGGCCGTCGCGGTGGGCGTCGGCGCCTTCTTGATGCTGCTTCTGCGTCGCTGATCATGGCTCGGTTGGGGGTTAAGGCCGCCGCGGCGGCGGTGCTGGCCTTGATCGGCATCTTGCTGCTGTTCTTCGGCGTCGGGCTTCTCGCCTACGCGCTGGCGACGGCGCTGGCGCCGTCCCTGGGCGTGGCTGGCGGCGCTGCGGTCACCGGCGCGATCTTCGTCGTGCCGCCCTTCGTGTGGGCGGTCATCATGTTGTCTCTGCGTCCGCCGCCGCCGAAGCCCGCGATAGCGCCGACCGGTTTGTGGATGACCCTGTTCGCCGCCATCGCCAAGGAAACGCCCTGGGTCGCCATCGTCGGCGCCGCGCTGGTCGCTGCCGCGGAAATCTTCATCTCGCATCGGACGCGCAAGAAGTAGTTCAAGGCATGCGGCCGGCCGGCGCGCCGCGCCAACCGGCGACGCGGTAGGCGACGTAGTGGGCGATCGCAATGCCGCGGCGCAGGCGATCGAAATGCGCCACGGGCGTGACGCTGCCAAAGTCCCGCGCGACCAGATCGTGCCGGTCGAGGCGCGTTTCCACGATATAGAGGAGCGGCCGCGACAGCAGCGCCGCATCGGGGCGGGGTGCGTCCGGATAGCGGTATTCTTCGTTGAGCTGCACGATCCGGGACTGCGCCGGAAGATAGAATGAAAACCAGCTCGTCGACTCGTAGTCCGTGGTGAGGATTGCGGCGGCACCGACATTCGCCTCGAGTCGTTGGACATTCTGCGCCACCTGATCGAACCCGACGCCGAGGAGCCGTGCCAGCGGATCGCTGCGGCCGAACGGCACGACGCCGAAAAGCGCTTGCGCATAGACCGCCGCGAGCAGAACGGACGCCACCGGGACCGCCAGACGACGCGACACGCGCCAGACGGGTACGGTCCAGCCGCTCCAGTCCGTGCGCGCGAACGCCTCGGCCGCCGCTAGCGCGAGCGCCGGATAGAGAAAGCACGGCCAATTGCCCTGTATGCGATCGCGCAGCGAGTGGACCAGAAAATAGACGGCGGCGGGCCAGACCAGCGCTGCGAGCAGGAACGTGCCGCTATCTCGGTCGCGGCTCGAAAACGCCAGGTCGAGCGCGGCGAGCGCGAAGATGAAAGGCGTCGCGAGGAGAATCTGCGCGCCCAGGAACTCGGCGAGAAACCGCAGCGTGAAATGGCCGACGCCGATGCGGCTGAACTGGAAGACGAACGTCGTCCAGCCATGCGCGCCGTTCCAGAACAGATTGGGCGTGAAGACGAGCAGCGCGACACAGCCGCCGAGATAGGGCCAGGGCGTTGCAAACCAGCGCCGTCCCCTGGGCGAAAAAAGCATCCAGGCGAGCAGGCCGGCGCCGAGAAAAAAGGCCGTGTACTTCGATAGCAGCGCGAGGCCCGCCGCACCGCCGACACCGAGCCACCAGACGCCTTTGCCGCTGTCCAGGACTTTCGCCAGAGCGAAAACGAAAGCCGCCGCCGCCACGACGGCGGGCGCGTCCGGCGTCGCCGCCAGCGTTTCCACCGAGACCATCAATGTCAGGTTGAAGAACAGACAGGCGCGCGCGGCCGCGACGCCATCGTGCAGCAGCGTTTCGCCGGTCTTCCAGACGAACCAGCTCGCCAACAAGGACAGGACGAGACCGCCGGCGCGCACGCCAAGCGGCGTATCGCCCAGGGCCAGCGTGCCGGAGCGGATGACAAAAGCGATCGCGGGCGGATGATCGAAATAGCCTGCGGCCAGGTGCTTGGACCAAAGCCAGTAATAAGCCTCGTCCGCGGAGAGCGGCAAAAGCGCGGCCGCCGCGAAACGCAAAATCGTGAGCGCCGCTATGACCAGCAGGTAACGTTGGGACAACGGCAGAGCGGCGGACGGGGACACGAATGCTCCTTGCGGAGTCTTGGTGGCCTTGGCCGCCTTCCGCGTCAAGAGACGGTCCGGCGCTATCGCCGGCCGGGGCGGTAATCCGCTTCGATGTGTCCCTTCAATTCCGCTTCTGTGAACCAGACGGGCTTCAGCTTCATGGCGACGAAAAGCGGCGTCTGATCGGCATAGTGCGGCGAAGAGGCGTCGAGCGTGGCGGAGCCGAACTGGTGGATGCTCTGCGAAGAAAGTTTGCCGTTCTTGTCCCAGGTGACGAACATGATGAACGTGTCTCCGTCCACGGCGGTCAAGGTACCGTCGTCCCGCTGCTTGCCGTAGACCGCGCGATAGACGTCGGGACCTCCATCCACGGGCAGGTCGAGCTTGCCTCTCCGGAACCGGTTCACGTCACCCCATTCGGGATCGAGCCGGCCGAAATGCTCCTTGAGTATGGTCATGGCCTGCCGCAAGGCGAGGACCGGCGGTTCCTTCCACGGTCCGCCCGGCTCTTCCGGAGCCGCCCGGACGCCCATCAGCACGGCGAGCGCCGCGCCGCGATCGTGAATATCGGTCTTGCGGTCCCAGTTCCTGAGAATGCGCTGCGCCGCAATCAGGTCTTCGTTGCCGTGCGGATCTGTCGCCAGAATCTCGGCGATCATGCGCGCAATGTTGGAGTGGACGCTGTAGGCAAGATCGAATTTGTAGGCGCGAAACTTCTCCGCCGTGATCGCGGTGTCGGCGCCGAAGGTTTCCAGCGCGCGCCAGGCGCGGTTGGTCATGTCGGTCTGAATGCCGAGCGTCGGCGAGAAATCGGAAGGTTTCAGGTCGTCCGCCGGCGCCGTCGCCTGGAACGGAGTATTGTTGGAGTTGAAGACGAAATCCGATCTCGGATTCCAGATCTGCGGAATTTTGTCGAACGGCACATAGGCGTGCCAGATCAGGTCCGAACGGTCGCCGGGGATGAACCCTTTCCAATCGATGCCCTCGCGGCGGACCGGAAACTGGCCGTTATAGACATAGCCGATATTTCCTTTTTCATCGGCATAGATGTAGTTGATGCTCGGCAATGCCTGGAGGCGCATTGCCGTCTTCCACTCGTCCAGCGTGCGCGCCTTGTTGAGGCGGAAATATTGCAGCAATTGGCGCACTTCGTTCATGCCGGCATAGCGCACCGCGAAGACGCCATGGTCGGTCTTGAACACCGGACCCTGCGCGGCATAAAGCACGTCGCGATGGAAGGTCCAGATCAGCGGACCGAACAGCTTGACGCGGATGGCGGCGTCGCTCCGTTCGAAATCGCGCCATTTTCCGTCGAGCAGATATTGGTTGTCGTTCGCCGGATTGATCCTGAGTGTGTAGATGTCCGCGAGGTCGGGCGCATTCACGGTGTTTGCCCAGCCCAGATGCTCATTGTGTCCGTGGAGCATGACCGGGGAACCGGGAAACAGGCCGCCAGCGACGTGCCAGCCTTCGCCGGACTGCAGCACCACCTCGTACCAGGAGACCGGTCCCTCATAGGGCTGATGCGAATTGACGAGCAGGCGCGTGGCGCCGTCCGCGCTGCGAAGCGGCCCGACCGCCAGCCCGTTCGAGCCGATCTCGGGCAGCGGCTTTCCGCCGGTATCGGTGTTCAGCTTTCGCAGCATCGAGTCGAGGCCGTAGAAAAAAGGCGTCTTGAACACGAAGCCGGCGACGATGTCTTTTCCGGTGAGCGGCAAAAGTCCCGCGGTCACTTTATCGGGATGGAGCGCCGCATAGTAATTCACCCCGTCGGCATAGCTCTCGGCGACCTTGCGGACGTCGGCGGGAAGGTCCTTTTCGTAGCGCGCATTCACCGTCTCCCAGACGCGAAACAAACGGACGAGATAGTCCGTCGTCGCGCCCTTCACGCCCTCGCTGGCGGCGAGTTGGCCGCGCGTGGCGAGTGCCACTTCCTGGATCGTGGCGAAATCGTCTTCCGAATGGGCAAAGCCGAGCCCGAACGCGACATCAGCGTCGGTCCTGCCGAGAATGTGCGGCACGCCCCAGCTGTCGCGGCGGATGCGAACGTCATAGTTCGCGGCTTTCGCGATCAGCAGCGCCGGATCTGGCGGGGGCGGCTGTGCGAGCCAATCGGACGCAATGATTCCCGCCAGCGCGAGCAGCACAAGGGCGACGATCGCCGCAGCGTATTTCCAGATGCGCATTGTCCCCTCGTCGTCCGGTCACGCTAAGGCCGGCAAGAGGCCGCGTCGAGACACAAAAGCGTCTATGGGAAGTCGCGATTCCCTCTAGCCGAAGCGCGAGGCCACGGTATAGCCGGCACTCGCGGCCGCGGCCGTGAGGAACGTCCCCCAGGCCATGTCGACGACCGCAAGGCGCGCGGGCCATGTCCGCAGCGTCGCCATGTTGGTCAGATCGTAGGTCATGTAGGCGAAGAAACCGAACGCCGCGCCCATCGTCAGCGCCGTCGTCCATCCACCGCCGCGCAGGGCGGGCCCGATCGCAAAAATGACGACGCCGAGGACATAGAGCACATAGAACAGAACGGCGGCCGCGAGGTTGGTGTGGTCCGACAGCAGACTTCCGATCGCCGGCTGATAAACGGCTTTCAGCGCCAGGCGCAGCCAGACGATGTCGAGCAGCGCCATTGCGGCGGCGGCGCCGAGATAGGCGATCAGGTAGCGCGCGGGGCTCTCCATGTCGCTTCTACGCCCGGGCGCCGCCGGCGGATCATCGCAAAAAGGTCCGCGCCCTCCCTGATCCGCCCCGCAGGCGCGGACGTAGCAAGGAGGTCACATCGGAACCGCACATGGCCAGAATCGCGATCATCGGCACCGGCATCTCCGGCCTCGGCGCCGCCTATCTCCTCAACCGCCACCATGACATCACGGTCTACGAGAAGGCCGGACGAATCGGCGGCCATACACGTACGCTGACGCTCGACTACGAGGGCACCAGGGTGCCCGTCGACACCGGCTTCATCGTCTTCAACGAGAAGAACTATCCGCAACTCACCGCAATGTTCCGGCACCTGAACGTGCCGGTGCAGAAGAGCGACATGACCTTCGCGGCGTCGATCCGCGACGGCTGGCTCGAATGGGGCGCGCGCGACGCCAACGCCATGTTCGCCCAGAGACGGAACCTCTTGCGCCCGCGCTTCGGCGGACTGCTCCGCGACGTGCTGCACTTCAACGCCCATGCCGAGGCCGTGGCCGAGCGCCACCCCGAACTCACGCTCGACGGATTGATCGCGCGTCTGGGTCTCGGCGAGTGGTTCCGTCGCTACTATCTGCTGCCGATGAGCAGCGCGATCTGGAGCTGCCCGCCCTGCGAGATGATGCGCTTTCCGGCACGCACGCTGATCCGCTTCATGGCGAACCATCATCTGCTCAGCGCTAGCGGGCAGCCGCAGTGGTACACCGTATCGGGTGGCGCCCAGGAATATGTCGAACGACTGACACGTTCCTTCAAAGACAAGATCCGGGTCGGTTGCGGCGCGGCGCGCGTAACCCGGGGCGAAAATTCCGTGACGGTCCTCGACACGTCGGGCCAACTTCAGACCTTCGACCATGTGGTCTTCGCGAGCCATGGCGACGAGACCCTGCGCCTGCTGGGCGACCCGACTCCGGCGGAACGCGAAGTGCTTTCTCGATTCCGCTACCAGAAGAACATCGCCGTGCTGCACCGCGACACGAGCGTCATGCCGAAGCGTCGTCATTGCTGGTCGAGCTGGACCTACACCTCCGACGGCGACCTCGACGCGCCAGCGCTATCGGTGACCTACTGGATGAATTCGCTGCAGGGCATTCCGAAGGAATTGCCGTTATTCGTGACGCTGAACCCGAAAAAGCCGATCCGTCCCGAGCTGATCTTCGACGTCCACACGTTCGAGCATCCCGTCTTCGACCACGACGCAGTGGCGGCGCAACCCCGCGTGCAGGCACTGCAGGGCATTCGCAATAGCTGGTACTGCGGCGCCCATCTGAGGCATGGGTTTCACGAGGACGGCCTTGCCAGCGCCGTTCACGTC
>Ga0335080_10004834_pt1 | contig 13761 bp, 12 predicted proteins | sample Lox_Sample_34_FD_206720 | JGI IMG/M metagenome (GOLD analysis project Ga0335080, IMG submission 206720) | Soil microbial communities from Loxahatchee National Wildlife Refuge, Florida, United States - Lox_Sample_3.4 | ecosystem: Environmental > Terrestrial > Soil > Wetlands | place: USA... | reverse complement strand
GCGCAGTGGGCCTTGATCGAGGGTGGTCACAAATCCGCCATTGCTTTCGACCAGCGCCACTCCTGCGGCAACATCCCATTCATGTTTGGGCACCAGGGTGAAGGTGGCGTCCGCCAAGCCGGCGGACACGAGTGCCAGTTTGTAGGCTACGGAGCCGACGGCCCGGATCTCGAAGTCCGCGCCTTCGAATCGCTGCCACTCGCCGCGTCGCACTTCGCTGCGGCTGGCCAACACCACCGCGCCCTGCAAACGATCGCGCTGGCTAAGTTGGGCGGGTTTTCCGTTGTAGGTCACGCCGGATCCGAGAGATCCCAAGAAGGTCTCCTTGGTCGCAGGATTGTAGATTCCGCCGGCGACCGCCCGACCATCTTCCACCATGGCCACGGAAGTGCAGAACTCGGGAATTCCGGCGACAAATTCGCGCGTTCCATCGAGCGGATCGACCACCCATACCCGGCGTTTCTCGAGTCGTATCCGGTCGTCGACCGTTTCTTCGGAAAGCCAGCCTTCCTGATCCCGTAGCAGTTCCCGGCGCAGCCGCGCGTCAATCTGGCGATCGGCTTCGGTTACCGGATCATGACCAGCCTTGTACTCGGCCTCGATCTTTCCCGGTGTGAAGCCCTGGAACACTTCTCCGGCAGCCTGGAGAGAGTTTTGGATGCGCCGCAGAGTTTCCTGAGATAAAGAAGTGATCATGAACCGGACAAGGCCCAGGCGCTCACGCCCAAAGCATGCGCGCACCGGTCGCCAGCAGCACCGCGCAGAGAAGGCGCCGCAGCCAGGGCACGGGCATGCGCGTACTCAATTGAGAGCCGAGCAATCCCCCAGGAATGGAGCCAATCACCAGCAAACCGACCAGGGAGGTATCGACGTTTCCCAACTTGAAATGAAGGAAACTGGTCACTCCCGTCAGCAGGACGGCATGCACGATGTCGGTGCCGACCATCACCTTCGGGGAAAAGCTGTAGAACAGCAGCAGGAGCATCATGATGATGCTGCCCGAACCAACCGAGGTCATGCCCACCAGGAAGCCGGCGAGCAGCCCGATCGCCGACACCCCGATGATCGACTTCATGGTCGGTGGCCGATTGATGACCCGCTCTTCAATCTGAGATTGAAACATCAACAGCGTGGGCACCAGGATCAGCAAGACACCCACGGTCGTGGTGATGAAGGTATTCACGCCGCTGCCGTAGGCCTGCCGCAGAGCTCGCAGTAATCCGACCCCCAACAGGGAGCCCGGAAGGCTACCCGCTGCCAAGCCCAGGACCAGATTCTTGCGTACCGTTCCTTTGGTGAGGTGTACGTAGCTCGAACCAATCTTGGTGAGGAAATTGAACAGCGCATCCGAACCGACGGCCATGATGGGAGGTACGTGCAACGCGAAGATCAGAATCGGCAGCAGGAGAACGCCACCCCCCACACCGGTCATACCAATCAGTGTTCCGACGAAGAAGCCGATGATGATCTTGGCTACAATCAGCATACCTGCTCGTAGGCTCGAGTTCGAGCGCGGCGGATTTGACTAACCGTGACTGCCGTTAACGCCGATGAATCCCTCGCGCTCGAGATACAACAAAATCTCTTGCACGGCTTCCTCTGGCGTGACGTCGGTCGTATTGATCACAACCTGGGCGTCTTTGGGTTCTTCGTACGGATCGGAGATTCCGGTAAACTCCGGAATGATTCCTGCGCGAGCCTTGGCGTAAAGGCCCTTGCGATCGCGCTGTTCGCAAATTTCAAGCGGGGTGGCGATGTGCACCAGGATGAAGCCGCCGACCGGCTCAATCATGGCTCGCACCTGCTTGCGAACCAAGTCATAGGGAGCAATGGGAGCGCAGATCGCGATGCCCCCGTTTTTGGTGATCTCGGCGGCGACGTAACCGATGCGCCGGATATTGATGTCGCGATGCTCCTTGGAGAATCCCAGCTCGGAAGAGAGATGCTTGCGCACGAGATCGCCATCGAGCAGAGTAACCGGCCGGCCTCCCGCCTCCAGGAATTTGGTCACCAGAACGTTGGCGATGGTCGATTTGCCCGAGCCGGAAAGGCCGGTAAAGAAAATCGTCAGGCCCTGTCGGTGCCGCGGCGGAAAGCTGCGCCGCAATTCCTCGACTACCTCGGGGTAGGTAAACCATCCGGGAATTTCGCGGCCTTCATTGAGGCGTTGGCGCAGTTCCGTGCCCGAGATATTCAGCACGCGCGAACCGTTCGGCACCTCGTTGTCGGGAACGTAATAACCCTGATCTTCGAGGTACACCATCATGTTGAAGGGAACCATCGTCACCCCGACGGCGGCCTCGTGCTTCTTGAACAGCTCCTGTGCCTCGTAGGCCCCATAAAAGGGCTTGCCATTGCTGTCCTTGCCCGGACCGGCGTGATCCCGGCCGACGATCATGTGGGTGGCGCCGTGGTTCTTGCGAATGAGCGCGTGCCAGATGGCTTCGCGAGGCCCACCCATACGCATTGCCAGGGGAAGCAGCGAGAGCTTGACCGTCCCGGACGGAAATTTGGGAAGCAGTAGGTGGTAGCAGCGCACGCGGGTGAAATAGTCCACGTCGCCGGGCTTGGTCATGCCCACCGAAGGGTGAATCAACAAACTGGCTCCCACTTGTTTGGCCGCGCGGAAGGTGAGCTCAACGTGCGCGCGGTGCATGGGATTGCGAGTTTGAAAAGCGACCACGCGACGCCATCCCAGCCGGGTAAACTCCGCGCGCAATTCGGCGGGAGTCAGGCGCAAGGAACGAAAATCGTAATGCGAAGGCATGTGCATGCCTTCCAGGCGTCCACCGACGTACCAGGGCTGGGCTTGGTTCAACAAGTAATCCACGCCGGGATGGGCAGGGCTGGTGGTCGCGAAGACGGATTCCGCCTCGGCCTTGCGATCCGGCTTCCATACGTCCTCCACATGAAGCAGCGCCAGCATCACGCCTTCCGGATCCCGCAAGGCGACTTTGCTCGTGCCCGGCCGTAAGCTCTGGGCGAAGTTCTCCGCGACATCGAGGGTTATCGGCATCGGCCACAGCACGCCGGAAGCCAGCTGCATACGCTGACATACGCCCTCATAATCGTTGCGGTTCAAAAAGCCGGTGAGCGGAGAGAACCCGCCGCTCAGCAGCAACTCCAAATCGCAGATCTGGCGTGCGCTCAGATTCCAGGACGGCCATTCCCGCGAATTCGCTTTCAGTTCCAGGACTCGTTCTGGTGACGCCGTGAGGTCCATAAGTGTTCCTCCGTGTGGCGCAACCAGATGGCTTATTGGCGCTGTCAAACGATCCACCTTTCGAATTGTTGATTGTGTTTCGCGATCGTACGTTGCCTGGCGTACCGCCAGAGGCAGATTCTGAAGCCGGCGTCTCTGAGGGTCACAAGCCAATCCCGCCGGTGCCCGCGCCCGCTTGCGCGCGAGAGGCGATGGATTCCCTAAGAATTACCTGGCCGATCGGATCAATCCAATAGTCTGCAAATCTCATTCCTTTACTAAGGTATCCGATCTCGGTAACTTTCTGCCAGCACTTTGCTTATCGGAGACCGAGTTTGATCCGGCTTCGCGGTGTGCAAACTTTTGCTACAAAATTCTAACTGAGCCTGCGGGTTCGGCCAGAGCGTCCGTGGCAAGATCCCGGCCTTTTCCAGCTAGCAGGGCCTCATCGCGGTGCTTCGGGGGGCGCAGTTCGCGTCTCCGCTGTCCTCGACCTCTCCCTCCAGGAATACTTCAGCAGGCACCACACGGCCCGCAGACCGTCGCGCCAGCCGATCTTTTTTCCCTCTTCATAGGTGCGGCCCCAGTAGCTGATCCCGACCTCATAAATTCTGAGGCGACGCTTGGCAACTTTGATGGTAATTTCCGGCTCGAAGCCAAATCGGTTTTCTTCGATTGGAATGGATTGGATCACGACCCGGCGGAACGCTTTGTAGCAGGTCTCCATATCGGTGAGATTGATATTGGTAAGACAATTGGAGAGCAGCGTCAGCATGCGGTTACCGACCGAGTGCCAGAAGTAGAGCACGCGATGAGGATCACCACCCAAAAAACGGGAACCGTACACCACATCGGCCTTACCTTGGATCAGGGGATCGAGCAGTGTCTTGTAGTCGCTCGGGTCATATTCGAGATCGGCGTCTTGTACGATTACGAAGTCGCCGCGAGCTTCAGCGATGCCGCGTCGTAGCGCGGCCCCCTTCCCCGAATTGCGGGCCTGTAACAAGACCCGTATCTGGGGGTGCCGTTTCTCGAGTTCGAGAAGGGTTTCTCGCGAGCCGTCCTCGGACCCGTCGTCGATGCACAGCAACTCGACTTCGAAAGGAACCGCCAGCACACGTTCGATGGCTTGCCGCAACGTGGCATGCTCGTTGTAAACGGGCATCACAACCGTCAATTTCATGGCGGAAAAAGTTGCTCCAGGGTAGACAATCCCAACCGGATGCGAGGCTCTCCCTCGCCTGCCTTTGCCCCCGATTTTGGCCTCAAAACCGCGGCAAATTTTCAACAGTACGAAGGTGTAATTAGTACCATGTTCCCTTACACGGTTCAGAAGTTTTTGACCTTAAGGAGTGCCCCTTAGGGGTTACGATCTCCCTCGACAGGCCTCCTTTCTAAGGTGGCCTGTGGATCTTTCTGGCCGCCTCCTCCGGCCTGCCGTCGATGGACCAAGTGATTTCCCGCCTAGGTAAGGATCCCGAGATCCTCACCCTCGGCCTCGGCTACCGCTTTCGTTTTTCATAACTTAGCTAAACATCGCTCCCGTCCCCGGCGGGAGAAGAACAAGTGAAAAGAAGTTTCCTGGGAGGCGGATGAATCTTCCTCGCGGTCCGGGTTCCTGGCATATGTGGAAAAAACCAGGTCTGAGGATAACCTCCTGGCAGCGTACATGCACCCGGTAAGGCTGAAAATCAAGCTAAGAAAGTTTCGTTTCTTCTTCGTTCGCTGGACGCGACGCATAGGGCAGGTCTCTGCCGGCGGCGTCGAGTTTGGAAAACCGGGGGGAGAACCAGCGTCAAAGCTGGTTGCGTGGAGTTCGGGGTGCAGGTGGTCGCCCGTGGTTTAGATGGGCGGCCAATTAACCGTCGTCCTGCCTAAGCCGTTCATCCTTTGCCGGGGTACCTTGGCTCTCTCCACCAGAAGACAACCGCCTAAAGGCGATTCTGTCAAACCAGGAGCTAGGTCATGAAAATTAAACCCATACACCTGGGTCCGCGAGAGCAGCAAATCGCCGATCTGCTGCTTGAAGGCTGTGACAATGCAGAAATTGCCAAACAGCTAAACATGGCACGACGCACCGTCAAAGCGCATTTCAATCGGCTCTTCCTGCGCTTTGGCATCAGAAGCGGAATCAAGCGAGTCAAACTCGCGACACTCTTATATCGGAGGCAACTATGCTTGGAAGGGAGCGCCACGCAGGACGGACGCCCAATGAAAGAGAGCAGCGAGTCATCGAACTCGTTGCCCAAGGACTCAAGAATAGCGAAGTTGCACAAGCCATCGGAACCACCGAACACGTCGTCAAAAACTATCTTCGAACTATCTATGACAAGCTCGGGCTCTGGAATCGGGTCGAATTAGCGTTGTGGTACGAGTCCCGGCGTCCCTTGAAAATATAGAAACTCGATAGCGTCGATGAAGTCGCTTGCGCCGAGCAATGGCATCGGTGTCGAGCCTGAGTTGCCCGCTGGCCTGTGTCTCGAACAGCAGTTGCTCTGCAGGCATCGGAGTAGGGAGTAGGTTGGTGACTCTGCTAGGGGGATTGAGGCTTATTCGCAGGGCTTGCGCGTAGCGGGTTCGAACTGATCGAGTTGCGCATCGCGCTGGGGAGCAATCTTTCCTCCCTCGGTTTTGCCGAACTGCTCTGAGCCAGAACAATAGTAGAGAGCGGTGTGCACATCTTCCCAGACTGACACGTCGGGGTTGCCCCCGTAGGTTGGAGTTACCGTCGGAGGCTGCGCTAACCCGAGACCCACCAGGGCACGCTCGAACAATGTGAGCGAAGGCTCCGCAGCTTTCGTCCGCAGTCTTTGCGGCACCTGGTGGGGACTCCACCACAAGACCGCCAGCAGAAGTACAAGCACGGAAATGGTGACGGAGACGTCACCCTGATGCCTGCCCAGCCACCGCTTGCTCACGTGAGTTTTCTTGACCGACTCGAGCCAGGTGCGGGCTTTCGTCGCCGATGTCCAGGGCGACGATTCCCAAGCGGAATTCTCTTGGTCGAGAAGGATCTTGAGTTCTTTGTCGGGCTCCGTGCCGCTTTCTGCCGCGGACGGCTGGGGTTCAATGGCCAACGCTGCACTGCCGTCGACCGGTGCGGAGAGCTGGGCAGCGGCCAATTCGGACATCACCGGGATTGCCTCCGGGACGGCCGGCATGGTTTCACCGGTGAGCAGAAATTTGGGCGTAGGTTGGGGATCGCTGCTGGTTTGCGGAGCAGCCTGCGGGACATCCCGTGTCGGGGCGACCGCACGCGGGGTTCCGCATCGTCCGCAGAAACTCTCCCCCTCGCTAAAGAGAAATCCGCATTGCCCGCAAGCGGAACTCAATTGCGCAACCGCATCCGACGCGGACACGTTCGATTCAGCGGTGCTGACCGGCTGAGATCCGGTCAGCTCGGGCACGGCGGTCGAGGGCACTTGCGGTTCAGCTATTTGCTCCACGGCCGCGAGCGAATTCTGGCCAGCATTGGCCGAGCCAGGTTCAACCGTGAGCTGCTCCAACAAATTAGAAATGTCCGGCAGGCCTTCGGTGGAAAGTTCCGCAGCCGATTTCTCCCGTGCTTCAACTAGAGGTGCCGGGCTCAGCTCAAGGTTCATGGGCGCCACTTCGGCGGTGATTGGCGCAGCATCCGTGGTGAGACGCTCGAGCTGCGGCTTCAACCGCTCGAGAGCCTGGAGCAGGACGGCATGCTCTTTGGCGAGAGTCTGCTTCCAGCGCAATTCGGCCGCGCGCACGACCGCTTCTCCCATCAAATTCGCCATAACTTGGCAGCTTTGCATCTGGTGCGGCGCAACCAGCTCTGTGTCCGGAAAACTCATTTGCAAAAAGCCGGACATGGTTGTCTTGTCGTAAAACGGAAACAGAATGGGATTCGGAGTATCCCCTTGCAGATGCTCGCGGCGAATATCGTTGGCCGAAGATTGTCGAGCTTTGTCTTTCTGCAACAACTCGGCAACGTCTACCGGGATAGGAACGACGGAACCAGCCAGCGGTGCCAAGGTTCCCGCGGCCGCACAGTACTCCAGTCGGTCAGTCTGGAGGAACGCCACGGCAATGGCCGTCGCAGTAGTGATCTTCTCCAGCCGCTCGACGATCAGCTTAGCGGCTGCGGAAACGTCCGAGAGCGACCGAAGCGATTCTTGAACTTCGGCGATCTCCACTAGAGACTCCGCCGGATCCAGCTTCTTTTGCGACTGCCGGCTCTGCTGCTGCAGAATGAAGGCGGCTTCTAGCATTTGTTCGAACGTTGTTTGATCGAGCGCGGGCATGGTAAACACGTTGGCTACTTGTGGCTCCACCTTGGCGTTTTTCCTTTGTCGTTTCAAATCGAATACGGACACTAGTGGCGGTGCAATTTGCAATCCAAACAAGGAGGGCCGGCGAATCGACTCAAGATTCTACCAGTCGCGTCTGGGCGGAACCATAGTCATCTTCGCCTCGTTAACCCATTCCAGGAATATGACTTACTGCCCCCTCCTTGGGGCTGAACATCCAGGTTACCGGCGCGCTCGCTTGGTTACTTCGATACCTCTCACCTTTCGATGTGCAAAAGTTTTCACATATCCGAAGAAGGTTGGTCAACTTTGGTCACCGCACCTATCCTTCAAACCTCTCGTGTTTTGTCCTGAAAACACAGAGTTTATCGATGACGGCAGCCAGCGGGAATGCCCTTGATCAAGCAACTTTCCGTTCAAGCTGAAGAATTTGCGTTACGACAAGCGCCTGCGGAACGTGTCCATCCGGGAGGCTGGTGCCAGCGTAATTTGGCAACCACTGAGGTGCGGTTGCCGATTGTTGCCTTCACGCACTCGGTTGGCGCACGTTAAGCGTGAAGTGGGCAGGCGAAGGGCGCGGGCAGCCGAGTGATTGCCAGGTTTTCCACAAGGCAACCTCTCGAGGCGGGGACGGGCGCGCCAGGTTCAATTCGGCAGTGAAGGGCTGTGGTCGAGGAAAGTCTTCTTGCCGCAGTTCGCGCTTTACAAAAGTACTGCACCAGCTCAGTTGCACACGGCTGTGGAAAGCAGGCAAGTTACAGAAAAATCAGCGATTGAGACTGCGAGAACGCAGTTGACCGCGGTCGTCTTGATGGGGTAAACAGCATAGTCCCTTTAAGAAGTGGTTTGACTGAGGCTGATGCCGTCTCGTTCATGGGTCTGAGCTATTTCGTGAACCCGTAAAGCCTCGACGGGCACGCTCAAGATCCTGAATCCTTGCTGAACCGGACGGCCCGATTCCCCATGACACCTTCTCGCGCTGGTCAAGGTAGAGCTACGGTCTTAGTTATCGAAGACAGTCCAGAGGTGCAACGCTATCTGCGGCTCCTTCTCGAACTCGACTATTACCACGTGGAGATCGCCAACAACGGAGAGGAGGCGCTAGCGCGCATCGAGCAGGGTTGCACTCCCGAACTGGTACTTCTCGACATGCAAATGCCTGGCATGGACGGCCTGCAAACCTTGCAAAGCTTGCGGCATCTTCAACCCGGATTGAAAGTGATCATCTGTTCCGCGGAAGACCACCCCGACACCATTCGACAAGCCATTTTGCTGGGGGCCCAGGCTTATCTGGTAAAACCAGTTCCACGTTTGTATCTGTCGGCAGCCGTAGAGGGTTGCCTAGCTCGAAGTCGAAGCGAAAACGCTACTTGCTTCATTCGCCCTTCGCGCATCGCCGAGCGGCTCAACTGACTAGGGTCGCACGGCAAGACGCACTTGGCTGTCCATGAATTGCTGCAGCTGATTCCTGTCCGGATCGGACATGGCGAGAAATTTTACGCTGATGCCATAGCCGTGCGCGATTGAAACCACTTCGGCCTTCGCCCACAATTTAATATCTTTCACCCAGATAGCAATTCTAGCCTCGGTTCCCTTGGGCAGGGGGGTTGACATCTCGATGAAGCATCCCCCGAGGCTGATATCACCGGTTCTCGCGCGAATCGGAGACGCTTGATTGCTGGGGTAGATTTCGACCGAGGTCGCACACTTGAGTCGGGGGTGCGCTCGTCGCTCGAACACTTCGTCGTCGAAGCCATCGAGACTTGCCGGCACGGGGAAATCCCACAGCGGTTTCTCCGGCGTGAGGTTCAACAACCCAAGATGGCCAACCTTGGGGCTTCCGGCTTCGCCTACCCACTTCACTTTAAAATGACCCTTGGTTTGGCCGTAGGTTAGCCCGACGATCTCATCCGGCTTAGGCTGGGCTTGTACGCCGCTCAATTCCACCCCTTGCTGGCTTACGTTTACCGTAAAAGCCTTCTCGGAGAAGATTTGGCCGTCGCGATCGGTGCCGAAGATCCGCACCGGCACGCGCGTCTCGTTTCTGGTCTGCCGACGGTTTCCCATGAGTCGAACCAAACTTGAGAACGTCAGGTTAGGTCGTGTTCTATTCGATAATATCGCTTGCCCAATAAGTCTGAATGGGAAACCTGCGATCCAGGTGATCCTCCTAGTTACTTCCGTGTCGGCTTCGAACCCCTTCGCCGCCACAGAATTCGGCAAAACGGTGCAAAACCTTGCACGGTTAGCTGGCTTCACCATCCCCAAGGTCTTTCCAGCAGCCAGTTGGGCGCGAATTTGACGGCAGACGAATTGCTTGAACTGCATGAGAAGTCGCCGACTGGAATTCCTCCAAGCAGCGGGACAACCCAGGCAAAATGGCACACCAAGAAATCTTTTGGATGACTTGCGACTCCGTCGAGCAACAGCGGGCGGAGTACGGGCCTTTCCAGACCCGTGCCGAAGCAGAGGCCGAGGCGCAAAAGCTTGGTTTCGGCTATCTGTTGCGCTACGAGCACGTAATCGATGAAAACGACGACATTCAAGAGGTACGTTGCATCTTCATTGAATTGCCCCGCTCGCGGCCTAAAACGGCTTTAGGCAATTCCTTGGGGCAAGTGCGGGAGAGCAAGTATCACACTCGCTGCGCCACCTGCGGGGAGATGGCGGTTCACGACCAGCCTTGGCGGGCCGAGGTATGGGCCGACATCCATGAGTTTGAGCGCCGCCGTCATCGCGTGCGATTGTTCGAGCAAAGCCAAGGAGCCGGGTTGAGGGAGATCGGCGACTGGCGTGATCGCTGTCGCTGAGCCTGGTTTGACCCTGGTAAGTCACGTCCCCGCCTGCAAAACTCAATGATTTTCTGCTAGTCTGTTGCCGGTAGTCGACTCCGCGATGGGACACGTGTGAGAACAATCTATGATGTTGCTCCTACTTTTGCTGCTGGCGGCGATCCCTTTGTTGGGTGTGGCGTGGATTGCTGTGTCTGGCTCGCTACTTCCCCAGCCCACCATCGACGCCCTTTTCACCTCGCTGATTCTGCTTTCGATGTCCGGCATTTTCGGGGCGACCGCTGCCTTCGAGTTGCGCCGCTATCTTTCCGGCGCTAGTCGAGGATCGGCCGCCAAACCGCACTCCCCCTCGGGACTGTCGCGGAGCGGAAGGGTAAAGGAAGTAAGCTTTTACGAGGCCGATGTGGGACAGCCCAACAAATCGATTGTTACCCTGGCTGAAGATGGACGGTCGGCGGAGATGCTGGTTCTCTCCGGAGATGTTCGCAATGCGCTCCCCGTAGGACAGAAAGTCCAGATTACCTTGCGCAAACAAGACGGCACGAACGTTCTTGTCGACGTTCAATATTCCTAAGACACGCAGTTCCTACCGATTACCGACGTAATCCCCGAGTGCGAGTTCCGTCTCCCACCCTGTGCCCCGAACCGTTGAGAATTCGAAGTATCGGGTGGAGACATAGCGGCTCCGCAACAGGGGGAACGATGGCGACTGGGAAACTGCCAGGGATCGGACAAGCAGGAACTCCTACGCCGTCGATGATGGAGCGCGCCGAGCACCTGCAGCGCGAAATTCAGCAGATCTCGGGCCGCGACCTGCAATTGTGGTCGATCGGCATCCTGGTGATGCTAGTTCTGGCCGCCGGCATGCTGGCCCTGGTGTTCCCCAACCTGCTCTGGGCTGAGCGCTCCATCCACATCCAAACCGCTTACCTGCCGCAGTTATTCTTCGGCCTCATTTCTCTCATCCTGCTGTTTAACATTTATCTTCTGCAGCAGAAAATCAGCCTCAACCATACCCGCGCTCAACTGATCGGGGAGTTGGTCCTGAATGAACGTCTGGAGAGCTTATCCCTGGTCGACCCCCTCACCCAACTCCTCAACCGGCGCGCGTTAAATGAACTGATTCCGCGTGAAGTAGCCCGCGCCAATCGGCTGGGCAGACCTCTCACGTTCATGGCCATGGACCTTAAAGGCTTTCGTGAGATTAACGGCAAGTTTGGCGCGAACGAAGGTAACCATGTGCTCAGCGAGTTTAGCAAGCTGCTCAAGAATACCTTTCGCGGCTGCGACACTATCCTGCGCCAAGGGGGCGACGAATTTATTGTGGTCCTGCCAGATACGTCTGAGGAAGAGGCGGAGGCTCCCCTAGAGCGCCTGGCGTATTCGGTGAAGCTCTGGAATTCAACCCACAGCAAAGGTTACGAACTCTCGTTTGTCTGGGCGGTAGCGCCCTACATCGTGGGCAGTGACATCAACGACGTGATGCGCAATTTGGACCGCAAGATTTACCAGAAGCAACACAACCTGGTGCCCGTGTTCTAAGCCGGGCAAATTGCAGACCTCAACGGCCTCTAGTCAACTCGATGAACAGGTTAAGCGCAACCCCTAGGTTCTGGCACTGGCCGTGGCGCAGCGCGCCGCCCCCCTCAAGGCGATGGTGTCATTGGTGATTACGCTGACGGGTATGCCTTCGAGCAGCGGTTGCATTCTACCCTTGCTTCGGAAGGATTCAAGAAAGCGTGGCGCGGATAATTTGGGCAGTATCTGGGGAGCGATGCCGCCTCCAATGTAAATTCCGCCGGTTGCCATGAGTTTCAGGGCCAGATTTCCCGCCTCCGCTCCATAAACGGAGACAAACAGGTCGAGGGCTTGTTCGCAGAGCTGGCAGCGGCCTTCGATTGCCGCGCGTGAAATGACCGCCGCCGCATCGCCGCTGCGCATCTCTTCACCCACCCACTCAGGTTCGGTTCCCCGCCCGGTATCACGAAGAAAATGAAACACGTTGACCAAGCCGGGACCGGAAAGCACGCGCTCATAGCTGACGTGTCCGTAGCGGGCAGCCAGATACTGCAACAACTCGATCTCGAGCGCAGTGCGGGGCGCAAAGTCCGCGTGTCCTCCCTCGCAGGCCAAGATTCGATAATCCGACCCATCCCAATACATCCCCGCCTCCCCCAAGCCAGTGCCGGCGGCAATCACCCCCTGGTTCTCGCCGGCCTTGGCGTTTCCCGGACTGAGCGGCACAAGATCTTTGGCTTTGAGGGTTGCGATCCCCCAGGCGCTGGCCTCGAGGTCATTAATGAGCACGGTTCGATCAAGCTTGAACTCGCTGGCGAGCTGCTGAGACTCGACAATCCAGGGGAGATTGGAAGCTTCTACCCGACCGTTGCGCACGGGACCAGCGATGCCAAAACAAGCGGCGTCGGGATGGAGATGAGAATCTTTCAGAAATCGGCTCACGATCTCACCCAGGCCGCGGTAGTCGCGGCTGGGGTAGACCGAAGATGAGACCATACGAAAAGCACCGTTGGATACATCGAAGAACGCCAGTCGTGAATGGGTGCCACCGATGTCGCCGGCTAGGATCATCAATCGAAGTTCCTCCAGCGCCGCCCGTCCCGCTCCAGCAGCTCATCGGCTTCCCTGGGCCCCCAGGTACCCGCAGGATAGTTGGGAAAATTGCGCGGCGGTAGCGCTTTCCAGACATCCAGCACGGGACTGACCACGCACCATCCCGCTTCTACCATGTCAGCCCGTTGAAACAAGGTCGCATCGCCGATCATCGCGTCGTGCAGAAGGCGCTCGTATCCGGTACTCGGTTGGGTTCCGAAGTAATCGGCGTACTGGAAGTTCATGTCGACGGCCCCCAGGTGCATAATCGGGCCGGGAACCTTCGCGGCGAACTGCAACGAAATGCCTTCTTGCGGTTGGATGTGCAGCACCAGTTGATTGGGCATGAGATTTTCGACCGGGGTGTCGCGGAACAAAACAAACGGCGCGCGCCGAAATTGAATCACGATGTGTGTGTTCTGCGCGGCAAGACGCTTCCCGGTGCGCAAATAGAAGGGAACGTCTGCCCAGCGCCAGTTATCGATCGCCAGCTTCATGGCCACGAAGGTCTCGGTTTTCGAATCGGGAGGCACGTCATCTTCCTCTCGATAACCCGGAACCCGTTGCTTCTCCTCCGAACCCCCAGCGTATTGCCCGCGCACCGTGCGGCTCAGTACATCCTCCGCGCTCAAGGGTTGGATCGCGTGCAAGATCTTGGCCTGCTCATCGCGCACGGCATTCGCCTGAAAGGAGACCGGAGGCTCCATTGCGGTCAAGCTGATGAGCTGCATGATGTGATTAGGAACCATGTCCCGCAAAGCGCCGGCGTGATCGTAGTAGCTGCCCCGCTGTTCGACTCCCACGGTCTCCGATACCGAGATTTGCACGTGATCGATGTAGCGGCGATTCCAAATGGGTTCGAAAATTCCGTTGGCGA
>Ga0335080_10004833_pt1 | contig 13763 bp, 15 predicted proteins | sample Lox_Sample_34_FD_206720 | JGI IMG/M metagenome (GOLD analysis project Ga0335080, IMG submission 206720) | Soil microbial communities from Loxahatchee National Wildlife Refuge, Florida, United States - Lox_Sample_3.4 | ecosystem: Environmental > Terrestrial > Soil > Wetlands | place: USA... | reverse complement strand
AGGGGAACGTCCATTTCGCCGGCGAGCACTGCTCGACGGACTTCCAGGGCTACATGGAGGGCGGCGCCGCGGAGGGGATCCGCGCGGCGAACGAGGTGCTCGCAGCGCTCTAGAACCCGCGCGAGTCCACGCGCTCGGGGACGATCCTGACGCCGATCCGCACCTCACCGGCCTTGCGGTGCGGATAGCTGTCCACGTCCATGTACTTCTTCGCGAGCTTGTCGATCTGGGCGTCGGCGCCCTCCTCGACGAACTCCGCGCGCCCCGTGACCGAGACCCACTTGTAGGTGTCCCCCGGGTCGACCACGACGAGCGAGATGCGCGGGTCGTTGCGGAGATACCGCTCTTTCGCGCGACCGACCGCGGTGTTGAAGCCGACGGCGCCGTCGACGACGTCCACCCAGACGATCGTCGAGTGGAGCGACCCGTCGGGCCGCAGGTCGGTGACGACGCCGACGAACGGGTTCTCGTCGATGAATGCCAGCTGCTGTTCGGTCGGTGCCATGAGTGCGTGTCCACCTTTCTTCGATAAGTGCCTCTCGACCTTAACGCGCCGCCGCGGTAGCGTCTTCCCCAATGGGTCAGTTCGACTCGCACGGCATCTTCTTCGGCACGCAGAGCGGCTCGGTCTTCGGCCGCGGCCACCAGGCCGAAGGCCGGGAGGAGGCGGCGGCCCGGCTCCCGCGGATCCTCTCGGTCGAGTCCGGCTCGTGGTCGTAGTCCTGCTGCCGAGCCAGCTCGAGAACGAGGCCGGTGGCTGAGACCCTCACCCCGCCGAGGGAGCGCGAGCGCACGGGCCGTGGCAGCGGGCGAGGCGATGCCTGGAGGGTGATCGTCCTGAACGACAGCCACAACACGTTCGAGGGAGTCGCGTTCGCCCTCGCGAGCGTGATCCCGGGCGTCGACTACGACGGCGGCATGCGGTTGGCGAACAGGATCCACAACACCGGCCGGGCCGTGGTGTGGTCGGGCGAGCGCGAGGTCGCCGAGCTCTACTGGCAACAGCTGGAAGCGCGAGGCCTGACGATGGCGCCGCTCGGCTCCTAGAGTCGAGGGGGTACACTGGATTGCGCCGTGATCTGGCGAGCGTTCATCGTCGCTGCGTACATCGCGCTTGCGATCGTGATCGGGATCGCATACGGCCTGAGCGGCCTCACGGTGCTGTCGTTCTACTACCTGTGGGCCGGGTTCTGGGTCGTGTTCGCGCTCGTCTGGGGACGGGCGGCCCGCAGGGCCGGCCGTTGGAACGTCGAGAGGCCGGAAGCGCAGCCCGCTCACAGCGAGGCAGACCGCCCGCGCCCCGGCAACGGCGAGCCCGAGCCGGTCGTGCGGGACGACGCTCCGGCCGCGAAGCGCCGCCGGCCCGTCCTCGCCTCGTAGGGCTCCGCAAATCGCGCTCGACTCTCCGCCTCGCCGCGGAATACCCCGACGGGCACCGCAGTTCATTAAGTATAGTTACTACCAATCAATGAACCAGGAGAGCCCGACCGTGACATCACTGCTGCTCGTTCCGCTGGAAGACGTCGTCGTCTTCCCGAACATGACCGTGACCCTGCCCGTCGACGTTGGCGACGAGGAGCGCGTGCTGCTCGTGCCCGTCCACGAGGGCGAGTACGCCAAGGTCGGCACCGTCGCCGAGGTGACCGACACCGTCCGCCTGCCCGGCGGCGGCCGAGCCGCCCAGCTGACCGGCCTCCACCGCGGAATCGCGGGCGCGGCGCACACCGACGCCTCCGGCCGCCTGCGCGTCGAGGTCGAGGAGCGCCCCGACGAGGAGCTGCCCGGGATCAAGACCCGCGAGCTCGAGCGCGAGTACCGCGCCGTCGCCGAGGAGATCCTCGAGCTGCGCGGCGACGACGGCCGCGTCGCGGCCTTCCTCCGCGCGATCGTCGAGCCCGGCACGCTGGCCGACACCGTCGGCTACTCGCCCGACTTCAGCTTCGCCCAGAAGGCGAAGGTGCTGGAGACGGTCGACGTGGTCGAGCGCCTCCAGCTCGCCGTCGAGATGCAGCGCGAGCGCCTCGCCGAGATGCAGGTGCGCAAGCGCATCCGCGACGACGTCGAGGAGGGCGCGGCCAAGCAGCAGCGCGACTACATCCTCCGCAAGCAGATGGAGTCGATCCGCAAGGAGCTCGGCGAGGACGACGGCTCCGCCGCCGACGACTACCGTGCGAAGATCGAGGAGTCCGGGATGCCGGACGCCGTCCGCGAGCAGGCCGAGCGCGAGCTCTCCCGCCTCGAGCGGATGGGCGACCAGACCGGCGAGTCCTCGATGATCCGCACCTACCTCGACTGGCTGCTCGCGGTGCCGTGGGCGAAGCGCTCCGAGGAGCGGCTCGACCCCGCCCATGCACGTGAGGTGCTGGATACCGACCACGCCGGCCTCGAGGACGTGAAGGACCGCGTCGTCGAGTACCTGGCCGTGCGCAAGCTGCGCGAGGAGCGGGGGATCAAGGAGGACAAGCGCTCCGGCGCGATCCTCACCCTGATCGGGCCTCCCGGCACCGGCAAGACCTCGATCGGCGAGTCGATCGCCAGCGCGCTCAACCGCGAGTTCGTGCGCATGTCGCTCGGCGGCATCCGCGACGAGGCGGAGATCCGTGGGCACCGGCGCACCTACATCGGCGCGCTGCCGGGCCGGCTCGTCCGCGCCCTGCGCGACGCCGGGACGATGAACCCGGTGATCCTGCTCGACGAGGTCGACAAGGTCGGCGCCGACTGGCGCGGCGACCCGTCCGCGGCGCTGCTCGAGGTGCTCGACCCGGCGCAGAACCACTCGTTCCGCGACCATTACCTCGACGTGGAGCTCGACCTCTCCGAGGTCATCTTCATCGCGACCGCGAACGTCGCCGACACGATCCCCGGCCCGCTGCTCGACCGCATGGAGGTGATCCGCTTCGACGGATACACCGTGGACGAGAAGGTCGCAATCGCGCGCGGCTATCTGTGGCCGCGCCAGCGCGAGCGCAACGGGCTGCTCGAGGACGAGGTCGAGATCTCGGACGAGCTGCTCGAGCTGATCGTCTCCCAGTACACGCGCGAGGCGGGCGTTCGCCAGCTCGAGCGCGAGCTCGGGACGCTGCTCCGCAAGACCGCGACCGGGATCGCCTCGGGCAGGACAGAGGCGCCGGTGACCGTGGACGAGCCCGCCGTGCGCGACGCGCTCAAGCGGCAGCGGTTCTTCCAGGAGGCGGCCGAGCGGACCGCCGTGCCCGGCGTCGCGACCGGCCTCGCCGTGACCGGCACCGGCGGCGACGTGCTCTTCATCGAGGCGACACGCATGCCGAGCGGCTCGGAGGGGCTCGTCCTCACCGGCCAGCTGGGCGACGTGATGAAGGAGTCGGCGCAGATCGCGCTCTCCTACGTCCGCAGCCACGCGGCCGAGCTCGGGATCGACGAGAGCCTGTTCGAGAACGCCACGTTCCACGTCCACGTTCCGGCGGGCGCGATCCCGAAGGACGGCCCGAGCGCGGGAATCACGATGACGACCGCGCTGGCGTCGCTCCTCACGGGCCGCCCCGTGAAGCACACCGTCGGGATGACCGGCGAGGTGACGCTGCAGGGACGCGTGCTGCCGATCGGCGGCCTCAAGCAGAAGGCGCTCGCGGCCCACGCGGCCGGCCTCACCGACGTGATCGTCCCGGAGCGGAACCGGGCCGACCTCGACGACGTCCCCGCCGACGTCCGCGAGGAGATGGCCTTCCACCCTGTGATGAGCCTCGGCGAGGTGCTCGAGCTGGCGCTCGAGCCGAACCCCGCCCAGAGCCATGCGCTGTCGTAGCTGTCAGCCGATGCCCGAGGAGATCCGCCGCGCGGCGGATCTCCTCGAGCGGCGCTGGCTGCTCTCGCTGCTCTGGGCGCTCCACTCCGGGCTCGTCCGGTTCGGCGAGTTCAAGCAGGCGCTCGACGGCGTCCCGCCGCGGACGCTCGCGCTCCGGCTGGTCGAGCTCGAGGACGCGGGACTCGTCGAGCGGCGCGTGATCGACGCGCGCCCGCCGCGGGTCGAGTACCGGCTGACCCCGGCCGGCGAGCGCCTCGGCGAGGTCGTCGAGGCCCTCTCGGCCTTCGCCGCTCGCTAGTCTCGGCGGCATGCGCCGCCTGCTGCCGCTCGTCTGCGCCGTCGTCGTCGTCGACACGCTCCTCTATGCGGCGCTGATCCCGCTCCTCCCCCATTACGCTGAGACCTACGGCCTCTCGAAGGCCGGCGCGGGCCTGCTCGCCTCGATGTACGCGATCGGAGCCCTGCTCGGCGGGCTGCCCGCGGGCTCCGCGGCCTCGCGCTTCGGGCCGCGGGCGGCGGTGCTCGGAGGGCTCGCGCTGATGGGCACCGCCAGCTTCGCCTTCGGGTGGGCCGGCGCGATCGAGGCTCTCTGGGCCGCGCGGCTCCTGCAGGGGTTCGGGAGCTCGCTCACTTGGACCGGCGCGCTCTCCTGGCTCGGGACGACGACGCCGCGGGAACGTCGCGGCGCGGCAATGGGGACCGCGATGGCGGCCGCCGTCGTCGGCGCGCTGCTCGGGCCGGTGCTCGGCGCCGTCGCGAGCGTCGTCGGCACGCGCGCCGCTTTCACGGCGGTGGCGGCCTTCGCACTCGTGCTCGCGGCGTGGGCGCTCCGGCTCGCGCCCGCTCCCGCCGACCCGCAGCCGCTCGCGGCCGCGTTCCGCGCCCTTCGCGACCACGGGATCCTGGCCGGGCTGTGGCTGATCACGCTGCCGGCGCTCCTCTTCGGCGTCCTCTCCGTGCTGATGCCGCTCGCGCTGAGCGACGTCGGCTTCGGCGCGATCGCGATCGGTGCGGTCTGGCTCGTCACCGCCGCGATCGAGGCCTCGCTGAACCCCGTGCTCGGCCGCCTGAGCGACCGGCGCGGGCCGTTGGTGCCCGTGCAGGTCGCGCTCGTCGTCTGCGTCGCGGTCTCGCTCCTCCTCGCCGTCCTCTCGGGGCCGGTGGCGCTCGTCGGGCTCACGCTCGTCGCGGGCGTCGCGTACGGCGCCTTCTACACCCCGGGACTGGCGGTTCTCTCGCAGACCGCGGACCACATCGGCCTCGCCCAGGGGCTCGTGTTCGGGCTGATGAACCTCGCGTGGGCCGCCGGGAACTCGGTCGGCCCGCTCGCGGGCGGCGCGCTCGCCGACGCGGTCGGCGACGCCCTGCCCTACGTCCTCGGCGCAGGGGTCTGCGTCGCCACCCTCGTCTTCGTCCGGCGGTTACAGCATGAACGCGCCGCCGTTCTGGTCGATCGCCTGACCGGTGACGCCGCGGGCGTCGGGCGAGAGTAGCCAGCGCACCGTGCCCGCGACATCCTCGGGCCGGCTCATCCGGCCGAGCGGCACCGCCTTCATCGCCTCGGCGTAGGCCTCGTCGCGCGTGACGCCGGTCGCCGCCGCGAATCCGTCGATCCCCTCCCACGCCATCTCGGTGTCGACCCAGCCGGGACAGATCGCGTTCACCTGGATGCCGTCCGGCCCGAGCTCCGCCGCGAACGCGCGCACGAGCCCGAGCAACCCGGCCTTCGACGCGCAGTAGCCGGTGTAGCCGGGCACGCCGATGCGCGCGAGGATGGAGGAGATCACGACGAGATGGCGCGCGCCGTGGCGCCGTGCGGCGCGCGCGCACCAGTACGTGCCCGTGAGGTTGGTCGCCACGAGGTCGTCGAAGCGGTCGCCGGGGCCCGCCTCGTTCGGCCCGCCGATCCCCGCGTTCGCGACGAGCGCGTCGAGCCGCCCGATCCGTTCGAACACCGCCTCGACCTGCGACGCGTCGCGGATGTCGCACGCATGCGCCTCGCCGACGTCGAGCCGGGATGCGTCACGCGCGAGGGCGCTGACCCGGGCGCCCTCGGCGACGAGGCGGGACGCGATCGCCCGCCCGATCCCCGTTCCGGCGCCCGTGACGGCGACGTGCATCTCCTTGACGTCCACGGCTGCGCACCCTACCCTGCCTGTGGGCGCGATTCCGCGCAGGGAAGCCGAGCGAGAGGAGGGCTGCACACATGACTGTCGATACGCACCTCTCGCCTCGCGCCGCCTAGCCCCTTCCGACGCGGGCCGGGACGGCGCGTCCGTCCTGCATCACGTCCGAAGGAGATTCGCTTGTCGCTGATCGAGCTCGGCTGGGGCCCAGACCTCGCCGAACACTTCCAGGAGCACGCCGGCGCCGGCCTCGTCGCGGGCCGCGTCGCCGTGCCGCACCGCGGCAGCCACCTCGTCCTCACGGAGCTCGGCGAGCTGAATGCCGAGATCTCCGGCAAGCTCCGCCACGAGGCGGGGCCCGGCGAGCTGCCGGCCGCCGGCGACTGGGTCGCACTCGCCGCCCGTCCCGACGAGGGCGGCGGCACGATCCACGCGGTGCTCCCGCGCCGCAGCGCGATCGTCCGCAAGGCCGCCGGCAATCCCACCGAGGCGCAGGTCGTCGGCGCCAACGTCGACACCGTCTTCCTCGTCACGTCGCTGAACGGCGACCTCAACCTTCGGCGGCTCGAGCGCTACCTCGCGACCGCCTGGGAGAGCGGTGCCCAGCCCGCGATCCTGCTCACGAAGGCCGATCTCTCCGACGACCCCGCCGCGGCCGTGCTCGAGGTCCAGGCGGTCGCCTTCGGGGTGCCCGTCCACGCCGTCTCGACCGTGACCGGCGAGGGGATGGCCGAGCTCGGCGCCTACCTCGGCGAGGGCAAGACCGTGGCGCTGATCGGCTCGTCCGGCGTCGGCAAGTCCACGCTCGTCAACAGGCTGGCCGGGCGCGAGGTGCTCGCGACGCAGGAGATCCGTGAGAGCGACGGCCGCGGCCGCCACACGACGTCGCACCGGGAGCTCGTGCCGCTGCCCGGCGGCGGGCTCGTGCTCGACACCCCGGGGATGCGCGAGCTGCAGCTCTGGGAGTCCACCGACGGGATGCAGGAGGCCTTCGACGACGTCGAGGACCTCGTCGATCGGTGCCGCTTCGCCGACTGCGGCCACGGGGTCGAGCCCGGTTGCGCGGTCAGGACGGCGCTCGCGGACGGCACCCTCGCGGCGGAGCGCTTCGAGAGCTGGGTCAAGCTGCAGCGGGAGCTCGAGCACCTCGAGCGCAAGCAGGACGTGCGGGCAGCCGCCGAGGCGCGCAAGGCCCGGCGGGCGTTCGCGCGCAAGCTCCGCACGACGGCCTGGTAGCGACTGCGCTAGGTGCCACTCTCCTCGAGCGGGGGTGCCGGCCGCACGATCGCGTAGACCAGGCTGCCGACGACCGGGAAGATCAGGATCGCGACGAGCCAGAGCGCGAAATGGAGGCCCGAGACCTGGTGGCGCCGGAGCCGCTTCACGAGGTCGTACAGCGAGTAGACGATGATCCCGAGGATGAAGATCGCGATCAGGATGTAGAGGATCGTCATCGGCTAGGCGGTCCCCGCCTCGAGCTCGTGCTTGATCGCGCGCAGCTGGAACGCGAGGAAGATCTCAGCGATCCCCTTCACGATGCAGTAGACGCCGATGATCGTCACGAGCAGCACCACCGAGTTCGTCACGTCGTTCACGGCCCACGCGCCGAGGCCGATCTCGATCAGGCCCATGATCAGCCCGAGCCACCAGTACTGCCGGTGCGTGTTCATGAACGCGCGGATCACGTCCAGGACGCCCGCGATCAGGAAGAACCAGCCGACCAGCATCGAGAGCGCGAGCACGGTGTTGTACGGGTTGGCGAACGCGACGATGCCGGCGGCGATCGCGACGATCCCGCCGATCACGAAGAACCATCTCCAGCCTCCCTCGACCGCCGACGAGGCGAAGATGAAGTTGAAGCCGACGAAGATGAACGCGATCCCGGCCAGGATGCCCAGCACGTCGAGCGTGTCGGCACGGATCGAGAAGACGCAGAAGCCGAGTATCACGAGCGCGATCCCGGCTGCGAGCAGCCAGCCCCACATCCTTGCCGCCTGCTCCATTGACGGCACCCCTACGGACATGTTTCTCCCTTCGTGGTGGGCAAACCCCTGCGCGGCTGATTAAACCGCGCGAAGCAGTCGACGATCAACCGCGCACGAGGTTGCGGAGGAGGAAGCCGACGTTCGCCGGCCGCTCGGCCAGCCTCCGCATCAGGTACGGGTACCAGTCGGGCCCGTACGGCGTCGCGACGAGGACCTTGTAGCCGGCGGCCGCGACCTCGCGCTGCAGTCCGCTCCGCACGCCGTAGAGCATCTGGAACTCGAAGCGGTCGCGCTCGATCCCGTGCTCGGCCGCGAGCTCCCGCACACGGGCGATGATGCGCTCGTCGTGGGTGGCGACCGCGATGTATGCGCCGCCGAGCAGCCCGGTCTCGACGAGCTCGACGAAGCTCCTGTCGACGTCGGCCTTCTCCGGGAAGGCGCGCTCGGGCGGCTCGAGGTACGCGCCCTTGACGATCCGGAGGTTCGGGCCGAGCGGCAGCAGGCCGGCGAGGTCCGTGGCCGTCCGGTACAGGTAGGCCTGGAGCACGGTGCCGACGCCGTCGTGGCCCGCCTCCCGCAGGCGGCGGTAGATCCGCAGGGTCGGATCGACGGCGCTCGAATGCTCCATGTCGATGCGGAGGAAGCTGCCGATGCCCTCCGCGAGCGCGACGAGCCGCTCGACGTTCGCGTGGGCGAGCTCCTCGTCGAGCTCGAGCCCGAGGTGCGTGAGCTTGAGCGAGACGTTCGCGTTCAGCTCCTCGTCGACGAGCCGCCGGATCACCTCCTCGTACATCGCGGTGACCGACTCTGCCTGGGCCCTGTCCTCCACGGCCTCGCCGAGGATGGTGGTGTTCGCGTAGAGGCCCTGCTCGTTGAGGCCCCGCAACACGGCGACGCACTCGTCGAGAGTCTGGCCCGCGACGAAGCGGCCCGCGCCGAATCGCATCCCGTGGCTCTGGGCGAGCCCGGCGAGCCGCGTGCTCTCGGAGACCTGCAGCAGCGCCGCGCGGGCGAGCCCTTCTGCGCTCGGAATCCTCACAGCCGTTGATCCTACGAGGCGCCGGGAGTCGGGATCGCCGCTACTGTGGTTCGCCATGGCCCGCCGCGACGACCTCCGCAACGTCGCCATCGTCGCGCACGTCGACCACGGCAAGACGACGCTCGTCGACGCGATGCTCTGGCAGTCCGGCTCGTTCCGGGAGAACCAGGACATCGCCGAGCGCGTGCTGGACTCGATGGACCTCGAGCGCGAGAAGGGGATCACGATCCTCGCAAAGAACACCGCCGTCCGGATCGGCGACACGAAGGTGAACATCGTCGACACCCCCGGCCACGCCGATTTCGGCGGCGAGGTCGAGCGCGGGCTGACGATGGTCGACGGCGTGCTGCTGCTCGTGGACGCGAGCGAGGGCCCGCTGCCGCAGACGCGCTTCGTGCTGCGCAAGGCCCTCGAGGCGCGGCTCCCCGTCGTGCTCGTCGTGAACAAGGTCGACCGGCCCGACGCGCGGCCGCAGGAGGTCGTGGACGAGGTCTACGAGCTCTTCCTCGACCTCGACGCCGACGAGAGCCAGATCGAGTTCCCGATCGTCTACTGCAACGCGCGCGAGGGACGGGCGGGCCCCGCGCCCGATGGGCTCGCGCCCGACCTCGGGCCGCTCTTCGACGTGATCCTCGAGACCGTGCCTCCGCCCGAGTACGACCCCGCGCACCCGCTGCAGGCGCTCGTGACGAACCTCGACGCCTCGCCCTACGTCGGGCGCCTCGCGCTCTGCCGCATCCGCCACGGCACGATGCGCAAGGGGGCCCAGATCGCGTGGTGCCGCGCCGACGGGACGATCGAGCTCGCGAAGCTCACCGAGCTCTACGTCACCGACGCCCTCGACCGGGTCTCGGCAGACGAGGCGGGCCCCGGCGAGATCGTCGCGATCGCCGGCCTCCCCGACGTCACGATCGGCGAGACGATCGCCGACCCCGAGGACCCGAGGCCGCTGCCCGTGACCACGGTCGACGAGCCGTCGCTCTCGATCACGCTCGGGATCAACACCTCGCCCCTTGCGGGAACGGAAGGCGACAAGGTGACCGCCAGCCTGCTGAAGGCTCGGCTCGAGCAGGAGCTCGTCGGCAACGTCGCGCTGCGCGTGAGCCCGACCTCGCGCCCCGACGCCTGGGAGGTACAGGGCCGCGGCGAGCTCCAACTCGCGGTGCTGGTCGAGATCATGCGCCGCGAGGGCTTCGAGCTCACCGTCGGCAAGCCGGAGGTGCTCACGCGTGAGATCGACGGGATCCGAAACGAGCCGGTCGAGCGCGTCGCGATCGACGTCCCGGAGGAGTACATCGGCGTCGTCACACAGCTCCTCGCCCTGCGAAAGGGCCGGATGCAGCAGATGGTCAACCACGGCACCGGCTGGGCACGGATGGACTACCTCGTCCCCGCCCGCGGCCTGATCGGCTTCCGCACGGAGTTCCTCACCGAGACCCGCGGCGCCGGGATCATGCACCACGTGTTCGAGCGCTGGGAGCCGTGGCACGGCGAGCTGCGCACCCGCCCGACCGGGAGCCTCGTCGCCGACCGGCGCGGCCAGGCGGTCGCGTTCGCGCTGCACGCGCTGCAGGAGCGGGGCTCGCTGTTCGTCGGGCCGGGCGCCGAGGTGTACGAGGGGATGGTCGTCGGCGAGAACGCCCGCGCCGAGGATCTCGACGTGAACGCCTGCAAGGAGAAGAAGCTGACGAACATGCGCTCGTCGACCTCCGACGAGCTCGTCCGCCTGATCCCGCCCCGCCCGCTCTCGCTCGAGCAGGCACTCGAGTTCATCCGGGACGACGAGGCCGTCGAGGTGACCCCGCAGAGCATCCGCCTGCGGAAGGTCGAGCTGTCGCAGGGAAAGCGGCAGGGGATGGCCTCCAAGCGCAAGCGCGAGCGCGACCCCGCGCTCTCGTAGAGCTGCGGGAAACCCACGATTCCGAGCCGCCCGAGGGGGCGTACCCTCGAACGCATGAAGCGCGACGGCGCGCCCGTGTTCGCGGCCGTGATCGCAGCGGGGATCGCGGTCCTGATCGCCGTCGGCGCCGGCTCGTGGGCCGCCGGGCACTACTCGGCGAAGACGGTCACCGTGGGCGGGGCCGCCTCGACGACCGTCGCGGCAGCGCAGGTCGATCCCACGGTCGCGGCCGGCGCGCACACCTTCGTGCAGTTCGCGTGCGCCCAGTGCCACGGCGACCTCGGGAAAGGCGGCGTCTCGCCCGACGTGCCGGCGCTGGACACAATCGGAAAGACCCTCACCGCCGCCCAGCTGCGGCACATCATCGACCACGGCCTCGGCGTCTCGAGCAACCCGACCAAGCCATACATGCCGGTCTGGGGCCAGGTGATCTCGACCACGCAGGTGAACGACCTGATCGCCTACCTCCACGCAGGGCTGCCCGCCGTGCCGGACGCCACGCCTCCGGTCGTGCCGGCCGGCCAGGGCGCCGCCGTCGCAGGTGCTGCGCTCTACGTCCGCTACGGCTGCATCAACTGCCACGGCCCGAACGGCCTCGGCGGGGTGCCGAACCCGGAATCGCCCGACAAGACGATCCCGCCGCTCTCGGGCGCCGACTTCTTCGACGAGTTCGACACCGACGCGAAGATCATCGACGTGATCCGCAGCGGCAGCGTGATCGGCAAGGCGCCGATCGTGAGCATGCCGCACTGGGGCGGGATCATCCCCGACCGTGACCTGCAGGCGCTCGTCGCCTACATCAAGACGCTCAAGTCCTCCTGAGCTCGACGAACACGTTGTCGAGCGCCGAGCGGAGGCCGACCGAGAGCGCTCCGGCGAGGACGGCGGCGTCGCCGACGGTGGAGACCTCGACGCGCGGCGGATAGGGAAGCCACTCTCGCAGGAGGCGGCGGATCGGCTCGAGCAGGAGGTCGCCGTTGCGGCCGAGCCCGCCGCCGAGGACGACGAGCTCGACGTCCGCGACCGCGCCGATCGGCGCGACGTGCAGCGCGATCCGGCGCGCGAGCTCCTCCACGACCGCACGGGCGACCGCGTCGCCGCCGCGCGCGGCGGCGAAGATCGCACGGGGGTCGTACGGTGGCGCGAGAGTCGTCTCGGCGCCGGGCCCCTCCGCCAGGCGCGCCGCGAGCCCGGCGACGGCGACCGCGGATGGATCGACCTCGGACCCGGGCGCCGGCAGCGCGTAGTCCACCTCGCCGGCCGCCCCGTGCTGCCCGCGGTGGAGCTCGCCGTGGAGCACCAGCCCGGCGCCGAAGCCGGTGCCGACAGAGAGGAAGACGAAGTTCTCGACACCGCGGGCGACCCCGAGCCGCTGCTCCCCGAGCGCCGCGAGGTTCGTGTCGTTCTCGAGCGTGACCGAGAGGCCGAGCCGCTCCTGGAGGTCCGTGCCGAACTCCCGGCCGTCGAGGCCCGCGACGTTCGTGGCGAGGTTGAGCCGCCCCGCGGGCGTCTCGACGACACCCGGGACGCCGACGACGACTCCGTCCAGCAGCCGGGCCTCGAGCCCCGCCGCCTCGACGAGCGAGGTCCTCAGGCCGAGGATCTCGTCGATCGCACGCTCGGCGTCGGCCACCTGGATCTCGACGTCCTGGCGGGCGCGGATCTCGCCGCGCAGGTCGCAGATCGCGCCGCGGAGGAAGCGCGCGCCGAGATCGAGGCCGAGCACGAGCGCCGCCTCGGCGACGGGCTCGAAGAACACCGCGCCGTAGCTCGGGCCGCCGGGCTCCTCCTCGGCGCGCCGGACGAGGCCCGCGTCGACGAGCGACTGCAGCGCGAGGGACACCGTCGGCTTCGAGATCCCGACCCGGCGCGAGATCTCCGCTCGCGAGATCGGCGAGGCGTCGCGGATCGTCTCGAGCACGGTGCGCTCGTTCAGATCCTTCAGCAGCCGTGGCGTGGCGCGCGGCATCTCGTCAAATACCCTAACCAAACCAGGCGAAATTCCAAGACCCTTGACTCGCGCTCGGCCAGGGTTCTAGATTCTCGTTTGGAACCTTAACTAGCTTGTCGATTCCGTCACTCAACAGGGAGGGTGTCATGAGACGTGTGGGGACGGCAATCGCCGTACTCGCGGTGCTCGCGCTCCTCGTCGCCGGCGCCGCGACGAGCTCGCTGCGGGCGGCGCCGAAGGCCAAGAGCGCACCGACGAAGCTCACGATCTGGGTCGGCTGGAGCGCGCGCGAGCTCGGCGTCTTCAAGCAGGTCGTCGCCGAGTACGACAAGAACAATCCGAACGTGACCGTCGACGTCGTGGGCTCGATCAACGACAACAAGATCGTCGCGGCGATCCGGGCGGGCACCGCGCCCGACGTCGTCAGCTCGTTCAACTCCTACAACGTCGGGGTCTACTGCGGGACGGGCGGCTGGATCGACCTCGCGCCGCTGATGGCGAAGGACCACATCAGCGCGAGCATGTTCCCGGCCACGACGCAGTACTACACGCAGTACAACGGCGTGCGCTGCGCGCTGCCGCTGCTCGCCGACACGTACGGCCTCTACTACAACAAGAACCTGTTCAAGGCCGCCGGGATCAAGAGCCCGCCGAAGACGATCTCCGAGCTCGCCGCCGATGCGAAGAAGCTGACGGTCCGGAGCTCCAACGGCACGATCAAGGTCGCCGGGCTCGACCCGGTGATCGGCTTCTACGAGAACACCCCGGAGCGGTGGATCACGTCCTTCGGCGGCAAGTGGCAGGACGCGAAGGGCAACGCGATCCTCTCGCAGGATCCCGCCTGGACGAAGTGGCTGACCTGGCAGAAGGGCCTCGTCGACTGGTACGGCTACAACAACCTCGTGCGCTTCCAGGCCGGGCTCGGCGACGAGTTTTCCGCGTCGAACGCGTTCGAGGCCGGCAAGCTCGCGATGAACTTCG
>Ga0335080_10004832_pt1 | contig 13764 bp, 11 predicted proteins | sample Lox_Sample_34_FD_206720 | JGI IMG/M metagenome (GOLD analysis project Ga0335080, IMG submission 206720) | Soil microbial communities from Loxahatchee National Wildlife Refuge, Florida, United States - Lox_Sample_3.4 | ecosystem: Environmental > Terrestrial > Soil > Wetlands | place: USA... | reverse complement strand
CTGCGTTTCGCTTTCCGCCTGTTCAAGCACAGCTCCCTGTGGGTTTACCGGCTCTTGACATTCGTCGTGCTGACCGGCGCCCTGCTGTTTGCTCTGGTGGTGCTGACGCTGCGCTATTGGATTCTTCCCCATGTTGACGACTACCGGAGTCACATAGTCGAGGGGCTGTCAGGCGCGATACACCAGCGTCTGTCGATCGGTCGCATCGAGGGCGACTGGGACGGCTATCGGCCGCGTCTCATTTTGCGCGATGTGAGCTTGCTTGATGCCCAGGGTCAGGAGCGCCTCAAGCTGGCGGAGGTGGATAGCACCCTTTCCTGGGTCTCCCTGTTCGTCGGAGAGTTGCGCTTCAATTCGATCGAGCTTGAACATCTTAGCCTGGAGATCCGGCGTGACCATTCCGGGCGGTTGCTGGTCGCGGGTATCCCAGTCGATGAGTCCGGCGGCGACGGTGGACTGAGCGAATGGTTGCTTGCGCAGCACCGCGTCGTGGTGCGGAACTCCCAGCTGACCTGGATCGACGAACGGCTTGGTGGCACGCCGCTGGTACTAAGGGATGTCGATGTCCGCGTTGAGCAGCTGTTCTGGACGCACCGCTTCGGGGTGCGGGCTAAGCCGCCGATCGAGGTCGCATCGCCTATCGACATTCGCGGCGACTTCCTTGGTCGCTCGTTCCGAGAATCATCCAGCTGGTCAGGCCGGCTATACGTTGCGATTGGCTATACGGATCTGGCTGCCCTGCGGCAGTGGGTCGAGCTGCCTATGCAGACCACCCAGGGATCAGGCGGGATCCGGATGTGGGGGGAGTTGGAGCACGGGCAGCCGCAGCAGCTGACCGCTGACGTCGCTCTGTCCAATCTCCACACACGACTCTCCGATGAGGTCCCGGAGCTGCAAATATCGAAGCTTCGCGGACGCGTCGGTTGGCGCTCCGACACGCGCGCCCTGGAGGTATGGGCCCGCGGCCTTACGTTTGCAACGCCTGACGGCGTGAATCTGCCGCCCGCCGACATCAGTTACATGCGTACCCGACCAGCTGCGAACCGGCCCCCGGCAGCGGACGTGGTGTTCAATGCCGTGGAACTCGACGCCGTGGTTCGCCTTCTTGACCGACTTCCCGTCGATTCTGCCTTGCGTAATCGTCTAGGCGAACTCAACCCGCGCGGGAGGTTGCGCGATTTCCGCGTGCGCTGGCAGGAGCCGTTCAGCTGGAGCGGTCCGTATGCGGTGAGCGGGAGTTTTCAGGATGTGACCGTAAATCCCGCCGCCCAGGCCCCCGGCATGTCCCATCTCAGCGGCGAAGTGGAGGCGAACGAACGTGGCGGCACGCTGGCCGTGAACGCACAGGCCGCGGCATTGGATATGCCCAAACTGCTATTGGCGCCGGTTCCGCTGGACACCTTTCAGGCTAGTGCATCCTGGACTGTACGCGATGGCCAGCCGCAGATCGCGCTCGAGCGCCTGGTCTTGTCCAACAAAGATCTCGCCGGCCAGTTGTCCGGCCGCTACAGCGCGGCAGCCGATGCTCCGGGGACAATCGACATGACAGGGACCTTCGCCCGCGTGTCTGGACCGGAGGTCTGGCGTTATGTACCGATAACGGCGACAGACTCTTTGCGGCAGTGGCTGCATCGTGCATTCGTGTCGGGAAACGGCCGCGATGTTCACATCAAACTGCGGGGCGACCTGCGACGGTTTCCGTGGGCTCGTGGCGGTGACGGTGTGTTCGAAGTCGTTGGTGCGTTCAACGACGGTACCGTGGCATACGCGAGCGCGTGGCCAAGGCTAGAAGGGTTGCGTGGGCAGATCGCGGTCCGGGGCAAGCGTTTGGAGGTCACGACCAGCGGCGGAGGGGTGTTCGGAGCTGGCTTGAGCGCTGCCACCGCCGTCATCCCCGATCTCGGTTCCCCCGATCCTGTTTTGGAAGTGCGGGGCGAGCTCGAGGGCCCCACCAGCGATTTGATGCGATACGTGCATGAGAGTCCGATCGAGGAGCGGGTCGGCGATTTCATCGATGGCATGCGTGCCAGCGGGCGCGGTCGTCTTAGCCTGCGCGTCGACGTGCCGCTCAATAGGAGCCTGGATACCGAGCTCTCCGGCGTTTACGTTTTTGCCGACAACACTCTCGATCTGGGTGATGGCCTGCCGGTGCTCGGCCAGCTGGCCGGCAAGCTGTCATTCACCAACCACGATGTCAGCCTGACCGACGGCGCTGCACGCGTATTCGGCGCCCCGATGCGTTTCAGCGTCTCGCGCGAGGATACCGGAGCAGTCCGCATACAGGCGGTCGGACAGGTGGATGTTGCGCGACTGCGCCGCGAAATCGACCAACCAGCGCTTGGCTATCTGAGCGGTAGCACCGAGTGGCGACTGACCGCCACAGTGCGTGATCGCCGTCACGACTACATCATCGAATCGAACCTGGTTGGTGTTGAGTCGTTGCTGCCTGCGCCATTCGCCAAGCCGCCGCTGCAGCGCGTGCCCCTGCGCGTGGAGCGGCGCGAGCGCACGCGCGGTCATGATCTGCTCTCGTTCAGTTATGGCGATATCGCCGCGGGTCAGCTGCTGCTGGACAAGATTGGCAAGGGTGGGATCTGGCGCGGTGAGATCGCGTTGGGTGGCAGCGCAGCGTCGCCGCAGCGTGACGGGATATGGATCGGCGGCACGGTCGACCGCATCGACGTGGACCAGTGGCAGGAGTTGCTTGCGTCCGGCAGCGCGGGGGGCCGGACGGGCGCCACGGCGGTCTCAGGCATCAACGTATCGGCGCAGACAGCGCGCGCATTCTCGCGCGATTTTCATGATGTGCGCGTGACCGCCGTCCAGCGCGATGGGACCTGGCAATGCCGGTTGGATGCCCGAGAGCTCGCGGGGGATGTGAAATGGTTGCCCGAGGGCGACGGCATGATCGTTGGCCGCTTCACCCGTCTTCAGCTTCCGACCGCCACCGCCGAGGTCGAACCAGCGCCCGATCCGGGTTCGGCCCGTCAGGGTCGAGGCAAAGACTTGCCGTCTGTAGATGTTACGGCCGACGACTTTCGCATGGGACAACGTCAGTTCGGAAAGCTGGCGCTGCTGGCCGTGCCGAGTGGCCCCGACTGGCGTATCGAGCGACTGGAAATGACGAGCCCCGACGGGGCGTTCAGTGTCAACGGGATATGGCAGGCCTGGACGGTGAACCCGCGTACTCAGATGAGGCTCAAGCTCGAGGTAAACGATATCGGCCGATTCTTCGCGCGCATGGCTCTGCCTCAAGGTATCCAGGGCGGGAAGGCGCGTCTCGAGGGTCCACTGGCGTGGTCCGGGCCACCTTACGCCCTCGATCTCGCCACCCTGTCGGGCCAGCTTGCGCTCACGGCCCGCGACGGACGGTTCGTAAAGATCGACCCAGGCATCGGCAAGCTCCTCTCTGTGATCAGCCTGCAGACCCTACCCAAAGTGGTGACGCTCGATCTGCGCGACATCTTCAGCCAGGGATTTGCGTTCGAGGACATCGCGGCGAAAATCGACCTCGCGCGTGGCGTCGCTCATACCCAGAACTTCGAAATGAACGGGCCCGCAGCCCGGGTCAAGATGTCTGGCGATGTGAATCTGGCGTCCGAGACGCAGCAGCTCGATGTCCACATCTATCCCTCTCTCAGCGAGAGCGTTGCGCTGGGCACTGCATTGGTGAATCCGGCGGTAGGTCTCGGCGCGCTGGTGCTGCAGAAGGCGCTCAAGGATCCGATCGGCCAGATGCTGGGCTTCAACTATATCGTGGCTGGAACCTGGACCGCTCCAACCGTCACCAAGAAGAAGAGGGATCGGATCGAGCCGGAGCCTGGACGCCGATGATCGCTTGAACGCAGACGATGAAGAATAGACGCACGACGAAGAAACCTCCCACGGAAGCACGCTTCGGCTTTGGGCGGGCGCGACCGCGCTCGAACGCAACGGTCGATGCCAAGAGCCAGACTCAAGCTGTCCAGGCGCCTGCTTCCGTCTTTCGCATCGCCGGCGTCCAGATGGCCTCCGGCCCCAACGTCTCGGCCAATCTCAATGAGGCACGTCGACTGATAGAGATCGCGGTGGAGCAGGGTGCGCATTTGGTGGCGCTGCCCGAATGGTTCGCGATCATGGGTCTGAAGGACACCGACAAGCTCGCTATCCGTGAAAAGGACGGCGATGGGCCAATCCAGCATTTCCTCTCGGTTACCGCACGCAAGCACCGGGTATGGCTGATTGGTTGTTCTATCCCGTTGGAATCTCCGGACCCGGGGCGCGTGCACAACAGCATGCTGGTCTACGACGACAGCGGCGCCTGCGTTGCGCGCTACGACAAAATTCACCTGTTCAGTCTCGACCTGGGGCAGGAGCGATTCTCGGAAGAACGCACCATCCATCCCGGGCACGAGGTCAAGGTTGTCGATACGCCGTTGGGCCGCATTGGACTTTCGGTGTGTTACGACCTGCGTTTTCCGGAGCTGTACCGGGCGATGCGAGACGTTGACGTCATCGTGGTGCCCTCAGCCTTTACCGAGACCACCGGTCGCGCCCATTGGGAGGCTTTGTTGCGCGCGCGCGCGATCGAAAACCTGGCCTACGTGCTTGCACCGGCCCAGGGCGGGTATCATTTGAGTGGACGTGAGACCCACGGACACAGCATGATCGTGGATCCATGGGGAGTCGTCCTCGACCGTCTGCCGCGGGGCTCCGGTGTGGTGGTGGCCGGCGTGAACCCAACCTACCAGGAGCAGCTGCGGAAGAGTCTGCCGGCCCTCAAGCACAGAACCATACAGCGCTTGTGAAAGCCGTGAACGGCGTTACAGGCCGTAAAGGGCCGTGGTTCGTGACTCGTGGGCTCGTAAAGCGCCCGAGTCGCCCACATATCACCGCGCTGGGACCAGGAGATGACTGGGCAGGGACCAGGGAATTTTCGAAACACGAACCACGAAATACGAAACACGGACCACCAGGCGACGCGCCTTGTCACAAACCACGAAAACATGAATGCCTTGACCAACACCGAATTGCTTTTTGCCACGGCCGATCAGGCATTGCTCGCGCCCTATGGACTCGACGCCGGGGGGCTCTCCCAGGTATTCGGACGCATTTTGGCCCACCAGGTGGATTTCGCCGACCTCTATTTCCAGTACAGCCGCAGCGAGAGCTGGAGCCTGGAAGAAGGTATCGTCAAATCCGGGAGCTTCAATATCGATCAGGGGGTAGGCGTGCGCGCGGTCAGTGGAGAGAAGACCGCATTTGCGTACTCGGACGATATCAGTCTGCCAGCGCTGCGGTCTGCGGCGGAAGCGACGCGCGCGATTGCCCGCCAGGGCGGCCAGTCCCGCACGCGCGTCGCCACGCGCAACGACGGGCACAATCTCTACCTGCCGGCGGATCCGCTGGCGAGCTTGGATGATCCCAGGAAAGTCTCGCTGCTGGAATCGGTGGAACGTTATGCCCGAGCCCGAGACCCGCGCATCAAGCAGGTTATTGCGAGCCTGGCTGGAGAATACGAGGTCATGCTGGTGGCACGCTCCGACGGTGCGATGGCGGCGGATGTGCGGCCCTTGGTGCGCCTGTCTGTGCAGGTGATTGCCGAAGAGAACGGGCGCCGCGAGCAGGGCTCTGCGGGCGGCGGTGGACGCTTCGACTATGGCTACTTCACAGAAGAGATCTTAAACGGCTACATAGAGAAGGCAGTCGAGCAGGCGATCGTCAATCTGGACGCGAGACCGGCACCGGCGGGCACCATGACAGTGGTCCTGGGTCCAGGATGGCCTGGGGTGCTCCTGCACGAGGCGATCGGGCACGGTCTGGAGGGCGATTTCAACCGCAAGCGCAGCTCGGCTTTCTCGGGCCGCATCGGCGAGCGCGTAGCAGCGCCGGGCGTGACTGTGGTGGACGACGGCACGTTGCATCGGCGCCGCGGGTCCCTGAATATCGACGACGAGGGAAACCCGACACAACGCACGGTGCTCATCGAGGACGGAGTGCTCAAGACTTATATGCAGGATTCGCTCAATGCTCGGTTGATGGGGGTTCCGGTGACGGGCAATGGCCGCCGCGAGTCGTTCGCGCATGTCCCGATGCCGCGCATGACCAACACTTATATGCTTGCCGGTGACAAGGCTCCGGAGGAAATCATCGCCTCGGTCCAGCGTGGCCTCTACGCGAAGAACTTCGGCGGCGGGCAGGTCGACATCGTAAGCGGGAAGTTCGTATTCTCCGCTTCCGAGGCCTACATGATCGAGGACGGCCGGCTTACCTACCCTGTCAAGGGTGCAACCTTGATCGGCAACGGTCCGGATGCGCTGACGCGGGTGACGATGATCGGCAACGATATGTCGCTAGACCCAGGTGTGGGGACCTGCGGCAAAGAGGGTCAGAGCGTGCCGGTCGGGGTGGGCCAGCCGACGCTGCGGATCGACGGTCTGACGGTGGGTGGCACAGCCAGTTGATCGGGCACTCGCGGCGGGATGATGCTTACCTGTCGTCCGGGCTGAGGGCGCAATTGTGGACGTAGCCGCCCATCTGGAACCGGCTGCGCGAGCCTTCCTGGCGCAGATAGTCGTTCTGAATCTGATAAGCCTCGAATTCCCTGGCATACCATGCGTCGCATTGCGGCAGGGTGCTGAACTTGCCGGCAACGCCTTGGACATGGTGGACGAGTTCGTGCAGCAGTACCGAGCGGTCGCGCAGGTCATGCTCGACGTCGAGCGACGCATCGATAAACACGCCCTCGCCTGGAAGATAGAAGGCCTTTACCCCGCACGGGCCCGCGCAGATGCGTGCCTCCAGCTGGGTCCTGGGCAGTTGGTGGATCTCAGGCAATTCTGCGGGCATTGGATAGCCGGACAGCAGCTTGATGGCGGTAAACAACTGAACTAGGAGCTGCGCAAGCGCCTGATCGGTCATTCGCATCCTCTCGAATCGCGGGGTTGACGCCGCCCCTGGGCGACTGTTTCTTCAGATACGCCAATCTTCCAGTGGTGTCCATCCTCGCCTCCCATGCCGGCGCGCGTCAATCGCATCGCTCCTCCGAAGCTTTGGGATAAAATCCCCGCCTTGGGAGGCTCTGATCTGTGCTCGCGATGCACATTGCGTCAGGTGCGGATGACTGCGAGGCGCCGCGACGAAGCCAAGCTAGGTACCTTGGCAAGGGGTGTCGTAGCGCGGAAGAGGGGCCCCTTTGGGGATCTGACCGCGGAGACACGCATGGGGCCGGTGCGGACACGCTTAGGGCCGGCTCCACGGTCGCATCCCCGCAAGCGGGGCCCCTGCTCCGAGTTGCGACGGCCCCTGCTCCGCGTTCCGGCGCGAGGCTCGAATCGCCGCGGTCGCGCACGTGAGGATCGATCAGAACTTCCCTAGATCTTGTTGCGGGTGCTGTTTCTCCTTCTTGGACCTCAAACCAATCCCTCGTGATACTGATCCTCAACGACAAGGCCGACCCGCGTAGCGTCGAGTACGGCCGACTCATGGCTGCGCTGCGCGGTTTCCCCGGCATCGAAGTCAAAGTGCATCGCATCGAAGGTGAGTTGCGTGCCGTCACCGAGGTTTACCTGATCGGCGACACCAAGCAGCTGTCGGTCGACGAGATGCAGGCGCTTCCGTGCGTCGAGCACGTCGTGCGGGTTTCCGAGGAATACCGGATTCTGGGCCGACACAAAGATGACACGCGTCCCAGTCACTTCGACTATCAAGGCCTGCGCTTCGGTCAGGATACCCTGCAGGTATTTGCCGGGCTATGTGCAGTGGATACTCCAGAGCACGTCGAGCTGATGTGTCGGGCGCTGAAGGAGCACGGACAAACCTGCACGCGCATGGGCGCTTACAAGCCGCGCACCAGCCCGTACTCTTTCCAAGGACATGGCAGTTCCTGCCTGAGCTACGTGTTCGACATTGCCGGCAAGTACGACATCAAGATCATCGCGATGGAGGTGACGCACGAGTCGCACGTGGACGAGATCAGGGAAGCGCTGCGTTCAACAGGCAGCCCGACCGGGGTGATGCTGCAGATAGGTACCCGCAATACTCAGAATTTCGAATTGCTGAAAGCAGTTGGCCGCCAGCAGGAGTTTCCGGTGTTGCTCAAGCGGGGATTCGGCATAACGTTGGATGAATCGCTGAACGCGGCCGAGTACCTGGCGAGCGAGGGCAACAGCAAAGTCGTGTTCGGGTTGCGTGGCATGAAGACGAACATGGGCGATCCCCACCGCAACTTTGTCGATTTTGCCCAGGTGCCCACGGTGAAGCGACTTACGCGCATGCCAGTCTGTGTGGACCCGTCGCATTCGGTCGGATCGCGCGCCCGCGCGCCGGACGGCATTCTGGATCTCATGCATGTAACCGCGCAAGCGGTCGCGGCTGGCGCCAACATGGTATTGGTCGATTTTCATCCTGATCCTGCGAAAGCCTTGGTGGACGGGCCTCAGGCGTTGCAACTGTCCGAGCTCGCGCACTTCCTCGAGGATATCGACATAGCTCGCGGGGCGTATTTGCAAAGAGTAGAAGCGGCGAGGCGACACCTGGGCATCTGAGCTCTTCGGACAGCGCTCAGGACGCGCGGGTGTTTTTTGCCAAATACCCGTCGCTTAACGCATAATCGTCGCGCTTTTGCCGACACCGCGCGGGTCCCCTACGCCCTATGGCAGATATTGCAGCGAAAAACGCACTGCTCAACAATCTGGAGCATCTGGGCGAGGGGACCGCGCTGGCCCAGCAGATTTTCGACATGATCGGCCACTCGAAATTCTTCGCCGATTTCAGCCGCGACGATGTTCAGATGCTGGCCGGGTTCATGCAGGTGTATCGGGCCGAGCCGGGGCTGATGATCATCCGTGAGGGTGACATCGATGATTACATGCTGCTGATCATTCAGGGCAAGGTCGATATCGTGAAGACCGACAAGCGCGGGGTGATCCAGGCCATGACGAGCGTCGGTCCAGGTATGACCTTGGGCGAGATGTCCATGATCGACGGCGAGCCCCGCTTCGCGACGTGTATCGCGGTCGAGCCTACAACCTTCTCGGTCCTGTCGCGCGACGCCATGGTGCGCATCATTCTGGAAGAGCCGGCGTTGGGCGCCAAGCTGCTGATCAAACTGGTTACCCTGCTCTCCCAGAGGTTGCGCCAGACCAGTTCCACGCTGCTTCATTACATGGAACGGTAGGCCGCGCGGGTGGCGCTCAAAGCCTCCCCTACAATTTCGTGCACTGTCCCTTGTACAGCACCGGACCGGTGGGCAACCCGGTGGGAGATCCGCCGCTTGGCTCTACGCTCATGGCCAGACCCCAGGCACGATCGATCAGCGGTCCAAGGCTGCGAGGGATCTTGAGTTCCTGAGTCGGTTCCGTGCCGATCAGACCGAGCGACACTGGTTTCTGATTGTCCCCGGGCAGCATCCACAACTCCCAGGCCGTCCCGGCTGCCATCTCCGGGTGACCGAACACTCGTATCCGCAACTTAGGCTCGCCTTTGTGTTGCATCGGCCAGGAAACGGTCATGCTGGGACTCGCGTCCTCTCCTGACATGACTACCACCATCATCTCCCGTGCATGTCTGCTGGGCGTCAGCAACGTCAGTGAAACCGCAAGCGCAATCGCGACAGTCGCGCTGAACAGGGCGATCGTGCGCCACAGGGCAAGACTTCCCCACACGCTGCGTCGGCCCAAGCGCAATTGAATCCTGTCTCGAATGGAACGCCAGACGCGTGCCGGCGGCTCTACCGCTTCGACGAGTTCGTCCAGCGGCGCCAGCCGGTCCTGCCATTGCGCAACCAGCACGCGCAAGCCTGGGTCCTCCTTCAGCGACCTCTCAAAGCGCCGGCGCGAGCGGCCCTGCAGCACACCGAGCGCATACTCGGCTGCCAACGCCTCACGCAGTTGTTGACTGTGATATTTCATCGCTTGCGTCAGCCGCCGCGATCCATGCAGCCCTTGAGCCGCTCGAGACCGCGTCGTATCCAGGTCTTGACCGTGCCCAGAGGCTGCTTGAGGTGATCTGCGAGCTCGCCATGCGACAGGCCGTGCGAATAGGCCAGCACGATGGTCTGCCGCTGGTTGCCGCTGAGTTGCTTCAGGCACTCGGCCAGAGCTTTAGCAGCGCGATCGTTTCCAAGTGCGACTTCCGGACCCGGCCCCTCGTCGGGTATCGCCTCGACCAGAAGATCGTAGTCTTCGTCTCCCCGCTCGAGGTTGGGCCGCCGCAGCCAATCCAACGCCCGGTTGCGCACGATGGCCGTCATCCAGGTCATGGGCGCACTGCGCGCTGCGCTGTATTCGACGATGTGGTTCCAGATGTTGACGAAGCTCTCCTGCAGGACCTCTTCGGCCCAGTCGTTCCTTTTCAATATACGGATCGCAACGCCGTACAGTTTCGCCGCAGTCAGGTGGTACAACTGCGCAAAAGCGCGTTGGTCGCGCAGCGCGCAGCGTGCCATCAACTCGGCAATTGCGTCGGAGTCAGCCACGAGGAGCCAGTTGCATGCGCGCGTACGGCACTAGCGTTCAACCGCCGCTGTCGACAGGGTTGCGGCCCTTTTTCCAGAGCACGTCGGCGTGGCCGCCGCGTCGATTGATGACCCGGCTCAGCACGAACAGGAGATCGGACAGGCGGTTCAGGTACTGCTGAGCATACGGGGAAAGGGTTCCGCTGGATGCAAGGGCGACCACGCGCCGCTCGGCGCGGCGGCACACGGACCGGGCAAAGTGGGAGAGCGCTGCCGCACGGCTGCCGCCCGGCAGGATGAAGTCCTTGAGCGGGCCGAGGTCGGCGTTGTGGCGATCGAGGAGTTGCTCCAGACGAGCAACGTGCGCGAGCGCGATCCGGTCGTGGCCGGGAATGGATAGCTCCCCGCCCAGCTCGAACAGGTCGTGTTGCACGCCGATCAGCGCGGAACGCAGATCTTCGTCCATGGGTTCGGCGAGCAACATGCCGACGCAACTGTTCAGCTCGTCGACCGCGCCGATGGCCTCAATGCGCAAGCTGTTCTTGGCGACGCGAGAGCCGTCGCCAAGGCCGGTCTCGCCGCCGTCGCCCGTGCGTGTGTAGATCTTAGTGAGTCGGTGTCCCATAGCTGTGGCGCGTCAGTTCGAAGCGAAGGGTTGGCATTATAGGCGCTGGTTCAAGCCCCGGCTAACACGGGAATCCGGCTCAATTGTTCAGTTCTTCGAGCTCGAGCTGGAGATAACGGTGTAATACGTTCTCGCGGTGCAGAGCGGGATACAGCGACCAACCCGCGTAGCTGGGCAAGTGCGCGCTGTCGAGCGCTTCCATCAAACTGGCTCCGCCCGAGTAGAGACCACGCACTTGTGCGTCCAGATCGCGCAGATACGAAGCAGTTGCTTCGATCTCCTCGGCGTGCCCAACAGGGCCGTGACCGGGCACCAGCATTTGTGCAGGCGCTTGTGAGAGGCGGTTCAGTGCCTGCAGCCAACCGTCCAGGTTTCCATCTCGCAACTCGGGAATGCGCCCGAACGCGACTAGACCACCCGCAAACAGCACGCCGCTGCGGCGGTCCAGGACTGCCAGGTCCCCAGGCGTGCTGGCCCAGCCGAAATACAGGAGATCGAGGGTGCGGCCACCGACGTCGAGCGTGGTTGATCCAGCTATCGTCTGTGTGGGGACAACCAGCCGAGTTCCAGCTAACGCCTCTATGCCGAAGATGCTGCGCAGATTCTCCAGGCATCGGTCGCAGCGGCTGCGCATCAGCTCCGCTGACTTCGCGTGCGTAAGCAATGGCACTCCCAACTCGGCAAAGGCGGCGCTGCCAAACAGAAACTCCTGAACAGCGTGCGTGATGATCACGAGCCGAACCGGCTTCTCGGTGACGCGACGGATCGCATCCAGCATTGCACGACCGTGCCGATAAGACGCGCCCGTGTCGATGACAACCACGCCCGAAGTGCCCACGACAAAACCGGAGTTCCCCACTTCACCATCGTTATCCGGTCCAATTGCGCCCAGATCGCCAATGAACGCGTAGACGCCGTCGGCGACGGGAAGCGGTTCCAGCGTATATGCCGGCGAAGCCCGAGAAAGAATCAGCAGCAGGCAAGGAAGAAGGCGACGAAGCATCGCGGCGGGAGGGACAAGCCAGGTCGAGGAGGTGCGAGTAAAGTTACTGGAGTCGACGCCCGGGGGCAATCGCAGATTTGCGCCAAGACGGAGCTTGCTGCATTCTGCTGCGTCCAGCATCCCCAGATGAGGTCAGGTGCGCATGAAACGCGTCATCCTTACGCTGCTCGTCGTGCTTTGGGCGACGGGAATCGGCTACTCGCGAGCTCAAAGATCCGCGTCGATCGATCTGGAGGAGATCGCCTCCGGCAACTTCGTCCACTACGGAAGGCTGGAGGAGCGGAGCGCTGCAAACCTGGGTGACCAGGCGAACATCGGATTCATCGTCGGGAGCCGCTGCGTTGCTGTCGTAGACACTGGCGGCTCGTTCGCTATAGGGCGAGCCTTGTTGACAGCGCTGCGACAGCGAACGAATTTGCCGGTGTGCTATGTGATTCTCACGCATGTACACCCGGACCATGTATTCGGCGCCGCTGCGTTCCGTTCGGATCGGCCGATCTTTGTCGGCCACCACAATCTGCCGAGGGCGCTACGGCAACGTGGCCAGTTCTACCTGGACAGGCTCAAGCGTGATCTGGGCCCTTCGTCGGAGGGAACTGAAGTGGTCGTCCCGACGCTGTTGGTCGAGGATCAGCTCAGACTTGATCTGGGCGATCGCACAATTCTGCTCCGTGCATGGCCGGTCGCGCACACCGATGGCGACCTTACAGTCTTCGACGAACAGACCGCCACCTTGTGGGCATCCGATCTCCTGTTCCTGGAGCATACGCCGGTTTTGGATGGGAGCATCACAGGTTTCATTGCGGCGATCATGGAACTGCGCACGGTTCCGGCCCGGCGCTTTGTCGCCGGTCACGGGCGCGGGGATCTAGCATGGCCGCAGGCACTCGAACCGGAGCGTCGTTATCTCACCCTGATACGGGATGAAACGCGCCTAGCGCTTAAGCAGGGCAAGACGCTCGAGGAGGCGGTCGATATGGTCGCGGCATCAGAGGAGAAGAACTGGGTCGACTTCGAGGAATTTCATCGCCGCAATGTCACCGCGGCCTACGCCGAGCTGGAATGGGAGGAATAGGTTGGCGCAGGGAGGCCAGCGGCGCCGGCTCGGCGTGCATCTTTCCCCCGCCCAGGCGATTGACCGGCTCGTGCCTATCCGATAGAGTTCGCGCTGAATTCGAGGCCGAGAAGAGCAACGCGATGTACCTGGACGGCACGCCATTGAGAAGCGCACCAATGAACTTGTATCGCATAGCCCCGGTAGTCTGCACGTCGGCTCTCATTGCATTGCTCGCTGCCCCGGTTTGGGCCGACGGCGACGCGGCCGCGGGCAAGCAAAAGACATGGACCTGCGAGGGCTGCCATGGCATTCGCGACTACCGGACTGCATATCCTGAGGTGTACTCCGTGCCCAAGCTCGGGGGCCAGAGCGCCGGCTATATCGTCAAGGCGCTACAGGACTACAAGGCCGGCGCGCGCAAGAACACCACGATGGGAGCCATCGCCGCCAAGCTCAGCGATCAGGACATGGCCGACCTTGCGGCTTACTACGCCGAAGCCGGCAGCGGGAAGTGACCGGGATAGCCTCGACCGAACACGCCATGAAAAAACTGATCTCAACGAGCGTCTATTTGTTCATGTTCGCAGCCAGCGCTGCGGTCTTCGCGGGAGACTACGAAGCAGGCAAAGAAAAGTCGGCTGCCT
>Ga0335080_10004831_pt1 | contig 13768 bp, 13 predicted proteins | sample Lox_Sample_34_FD_206720 | JGI IMG/M metagenome (GOLD analysis project Ga0335080, IMG submission 206720) | Soil microbial communities from Loxahatchee National Wildlife Refuge, Florida, United States - Lox_Sample_3.4 | ecosystem: Environmental > Terrestrial > Soil > Wetlands | place: USA... | reverse complement strand
CCATCCCAAAGATCAGTGCCGCTACAACAGCGAATCGGGATGCGCGTGCGTTGCGCCCGGGGGCGGGCCGTGCGCGGAAACGGCTAGCCGTGAGAGAGGGAATCAAAGAATGATTCAGTTGGCGAAGGATTAGGCCGATTACTTTTGATTGTCCGGGCGCACGCCCTGAAGATATTCCGGCACAACCGAACTGTATCCTACGGGAACAAGGCCCGACGGGGCCGCAAATAGATGAACTCAACTCCTCTCGACCGCCTCAAAGTCCTGATCAACTCCTCGACCCCCATCGTCGTCATCGAAACCGTCGAAGAGCCCCGCGCCGTCTCGCTCATCCGCCGAGCCTGCTCCGACCTCAACATGGCCACATTTGAATGGACCATCGCCGACGGCCTGGTCCGCTCCGGAGCGAACGCCTCCGCTGCCTCCGCTCTCCAGAACTACGCAAAATCGGCCACCATCCCGCAAGGCAACAGCGAAGATAGCCGTCTTGCCCGCTCCGTGCTTTCGTCCTTCGCCGGCGACGCCGCGCAAAAAACCTCCATCTACAACACCGCCGACCCCGTTCAGGCTCTCGCCAACATGGAGTCCATGACCGTCGAGGCCGTCTTCATCCTGAAAGACTTCCACCGCCACATGGATAGCCCGGTCGTCGTCCGCCGCCTGCGCGATGTCGGGCAGAAGTTTTCGGCGAATCGCCGCACCCTGGTTTTGACCGCGCCCACAATGGAAATGCCGCCCGAACTGGCCAGCCTGGTCGAGTTCCTCGATCTGCCGCTTCCCGACCTGGCCCGCCTGCGCGAGATCATCCGCGAAACCTATACCCGCCTCGCGGGCACCCACGCGCTGAAGCTGCAGCTCGATTCCCAGGGCGTCGATGCCATGGCCGGCAACCTCCGCGGCCTGACCGAAGAAGAGGCCGAGCGCGCGATTTCGCAAACCGTGGTCGGCCGCCTGGCGCTCTCTGCGGACTGCGTCACCGATGTGCTCGAGGCGAAAAAGTTGTCGCTCAAGCGCTCCGAGATGCTGGAATTCGTCGAAGCCAATGCCACCATGGCGGCCCTCGGCGGTCTGGAAAATCTGAAGCAATGGCTCGCGCAGCGCCGCGGATCGTGGGACGACCAGGCCCGCGACTTTGGCCTCGAGACCCCCAAAGGCGTCATCGTTCTCGGTGTCCAGGGCTGCGGTAAGAGCCTCTGCGCCCGCGCCGTGGCCGGAGAATGGAACCTGCCGCTCGTCAAGTTCGATACCGCCGCCATCTATGACAAATACATCGGCGAGACCGAAAAGCGCATCCAGAAAGTCTTCAAAGTGGCGGAAGGCCTCGCCCCATGCGTTCTCTGGATCGACGAACTCGAAAAAGTCTTCGCCGGCAGCGGCCCCGATTCCGCCTCGGCCGACGCCGGAGTCTCCTCGCGCCTGCTCGCCTCATTCCTTTCCTGGATGCAGGACCGCAAAGCTCCCGTCTTCGTAGCCGCCACCTGCAACAACGTTACCGCGCTGCCCCCGGAGCTGATCCGCAAAGGCCGCTTCGACGAACTCTTCTTCGTCGACCTGCCGAACCAGCAAGAGCGCCAGCAAGTCTTCGCGATCCAGCTAAAGAAGCGCAAACGCAACCCGGCAGATTATGACTTGGAGCGCCTTGCGGCGGCGGCTAAGGGATTCTCGGGTGCCGAAATCGAATCGGCCGTACAAACCGGATTGTATTCGGCGTTCTCAAATAAGCACGAGCTTGCGATCGACGACCTGCTTCAGGCATTGGAAACTACCGTCCCGCTCTCTGTGACCCGCGCAGAAGAAATTGCCCAGCTTCGCGATTGGGCCAGGAATCGCGCTGTGTGGGCGAGCGCAAGCGAAGCGTGCGGTCGAGAACTCCATTCCTGAACCGATTCTTGAAGCGCTGGTCTCTCTCCCCGCTAGCATCCGTGCTGACTCCAACCCGTCCGGATGGTGTATCCTCGGCTAATTCTTAGCCGGTATTTTGCCCGATCTCGCAGGCTTTGTCCCACTCCACCTTCAGACTCAAATCCTTAACCCACGTTTGCAAGTATTTGCGGTCTATCGTCTCTCCCTGTGCCCTCAGAATTGCTGCTGCGTCGTCAATTTGTCGTCGCGACTGTGCCCGTTTCGCCCATTCGAGCTTCGAGACAATGGCGTCTTCGGCTGTCACCATGACGAGATCAACGCCATGCAGGCTCACCGACTTCCGTCGCCGGAATTCTTCCTGACTAAACGGCCGTTCCTTGCGAATGATGAAGTCAATTTTCCAGCCGGTCGCCTGGTCGATCACGTTGAACAGGGATTGGTGCCGCCGTGCTTCGAGCGCAGTGTTGAGGTCGCTGTAATATTCATCCGCAGGCAGTTGCTGGAGGAAAGAGCGCAGTTGCTCCTCACTCGCATCGATCACAATGTCGATATCTTGGGTGGAACGTGGGGAGCCGTAATATGCGCTGGCGAATGAACCTGAAAGCATATAGGGAACCCCGGTCCGATCAAGCGCCGAGGTGATTCTCTGAAATACATCCTGAATGCTCATCGGAGCCAGGCTGGTAAGGGCGCGGGGAAAAACGCACGCCTCAAGAGCTCTCGCGTGACTTGCTGTTCAGCCCAGTCGGGATGATCGCGCCGGATCCCTTCCATTGCAATCTCTCGCACGAACATGCTCATCTCGTAGGCCAGCAGGAACCGTTGCTCCCCCGTCATTTCGCGCTGAATCCGTGATTGCACGGCTTGCGCTTGGGGTGTTGTATCGGTGGTCGTCACGAAAGAATGTTAGCACGTGCCGGAACCCGGTCGATCTGCTCATGAATATGACGTAAATGGAACGCAGACTGGCTCCGCGCTTCCCGGCCTGTGCGAATCAAGAGAAGCTTTCCTTCCCTCCCGCAGCCATTGACTCCCACCCCTGCCCGCGCTACGCTTTCATTAATGGTTGTCATCCGCCCCGGAAGGGCGCGCGGCCCGGAAGCTACCACTTCAGAGACAATCTTTGCCCTCCAGGAAGCGAGCCGCCACCAGGCGCGGCCGCCCCGTTCCACAGGCAACCCGGTTAGCATCCAAGCAGGGCCCCCAGGCTGCACAGGAGGCAGCCCATCCCTGAATGAAGAAGAGCATTGAACTTAGCCCGAATATCGAAACCCTGTTCGGTACGCGCGACGAGAACCTGCACGTGCTCGAAGACGGCCTGAATATCAACATCGACCTGCGCTCCGACCACATTGAACTGGAGGGCGCGCCTCGTGATGTCGCGCGCGCCGAGCAACTGTTTGCCGATTACGAGCAACTGCGCAGGGGCGGCCACCAGTTCCAGAACGGCGACCTGAACAGCATGCTGCGCGTGCTCGTCGGCGATCCCAACGTGACCCTGCGCGGCCTCGCCGAGGCCGGCCGCCAGCGCGCCTTCGGACGCCGCACCGTTCAACCGAAAAGCGCCAATCAGCGCCGCTACCTCGAAGCCATCGAAACTCACGACATGGTATTCGGCGTCGGGCCCGCCGGCACGGGCAAAACTTATCTCGCCGTCGCCATGGCGATTTCCGCGCTGCTCAACAAGCAGGTCAACCGCATCATTCTCGCCCGGCCCGCCGTCGAGGCCGGCGAGCGCCTCGGATTCCTCCCCGGCACCTTGCAGGAAAAGATCGATCCTTACTTGCGCCCCCTTTACGACGCCCTCTTTGACATGCTCGACCCGGAACGCGTGGAGCGCTACCTCGAGAAGAATGTCATTGAAATCGCCCCCATTGCCTTCATGCGTGGACGCACCCTCAACGATTCCTTCGTGATTCTCGACGAGGCGCAGAACACGACCTCCGAACAGATGAAGATGTTCGTCACCCGCCTCGGCTTTAACTCCAAGGCGGTGATCACCGGCGACATCACCCAGATTGACTTGCCGAACGCGCGCCGGAGCGGATTGCTGGAGGCGATCGACATTCTCCAGCGCGTGAATGGTTTGGCGTTCGTGCACTTCGACGAGAGCGACGTGGTCCGCCATCATCTCGTGCAGCGAATTATTCGCGCATACGACGAACACAAGACGCGCCTCGCCGAGCAGCAGTTGCCGCTCCTCGAGGCCAAGCCCGTGATGGCTGACCCGCCGGCGCCCTCGAGCATTTCAGCCGGCATTTCCACGGACGAACCGCGCTTGCGCAACTAACTTGTATAAGCAACGAGTAAGGAGGGACATGCTATCCCTCCTTTCGCTTTGGATTGCATCTACAGACAGACTCCGGAGGCGGGGAGTGGTCGTTTTTCGAAAACGTGTGCCCGAGTTCAGCGAACGTGCGCTCGAGCTTTTTGTCTCCCGGGCGCGCCGCGCTGCCGGTTTGCAGGGCATGGTGGACGTCCTGCTGACTTCGAGCATGGAGATGAAATCGCTCAACCGCCGGTTTCGCGGCAAGGATAAACCGACGGATGTGCTTTCCTTTCCCGCCACCACCGTCGTCCAAAAAAGATTCGCGGGAGAGATCGTCATTTCCGCCGAAATTGCCCTGCAAAATGCGCGCCATCTTGGTCACAGCGCGGGCGAGGAAGTTAAGATTCTGGTCTTGCACGGCTTGCTCCATCTGCGGGGCTACGATCACGAACAAGATCATGGAACCATGGCGCGGCGCGAACGCCAATTGCGCGCCCGGCTCGGCCTCCCTTCCGGATTGATCGAGAGAACGCCGTCGCCGAGCCCGCGTGCCCGGAGGAAGCAGACTCGATGATCGGCGCCGGCATCGCGATCGTGCTCCTGTTCGGCTTGCTCACGCTGGTCTCCTACGTCGATCGTCTGTATCAGGAGATCGGCAAGTTCCTGTCCCGCGATTTTCAGGACAACATTGACTCGTTCGAGCAGGTGGTCGAGCCGCGCCTCGGCGTGACGCGCGAGCGCGCCGCGATTTCCATGGCGATCCTTCCCCAGCTCGTCATGGCCGCCATTGCCATGATCGTGGGCTTTACCGTCTTTCGCGATCGCGCCTGGACTGTCTCGGAGGTTCTCGAAGCTACCCTCTCCCTGGTTCTGGTCATCATTCTGTTCAACCGTTTTCTCCCCTTTGTGTTTTTCTCGCGGACCAATGGCCGCTGGCTCGCCCACTGGGCGCCCCTCTTGCGGGGCCTTATCTACCTGATCCTGCCCGTGACACTCGTGCTTGGATTCCTGCAATCGGTCGCGGCCCTCACCCGCGAGCACGGCGAAGCGCAGCCCGAGACTCCCGCGGAAGCGGTGGATGCGCTGATTGAAGCGGGACAGGAAGAAGGCATCATTCAGGAGGGTGACCGCGACCTCATCCAGTCGGTGGTCGAGTTCAGCGGCAAGACGGTGCGCGAGGCGATGAAGCCCCGTCCGGAGATGGTCGCTGTGTCGGCCGACTCGACCGTCGAGCAGGTCGTCGAGTTGCTGCGCGCCAAGCCATTCTCCCGCCTCCCCGTCTTCGAAGGCTCGATTCACAACATCAAGGGAATTCTTCACGCCCAGGACTTGTTGCAGGTCGCGGACTCGGAAGCCCGCACTCGGACCGTGGCGACCGTGATGCGCAAAGATGTCCACTTCGTCCCCGAGAGCAAGCTCGGCAGTGACCTCCTCCGCGAGATGCAAAAGAGCAATATCCGCATGGCCATTGTCGTCGACGAATACGGAGGAGTTGCCGGATTAGTTACGATCGAAGATCTCGTCGAAGAGATCGTCGGCGAAATCGGCGACGAACACGAAAAAGCGCAACTCGTGCAGGAGAGCGACCACTCCTACGTCGTGCCCGGAAGCATGGATGTCGATCGCCTCGATGAACTCTTTGGGCGGCGGCCCGAGGGACATGAGTCCTCCACCATTGCCGGCTTGGTCAGCGAACTCGCGGGACGCATTCCCAAGAAGGGCGAAGTGGTCGAAGACGACGGCCTGAAATTCGAAGTGGTGGATTCGACGGACCGGAGGGTGGAGAGGGTCAGGATTACCGCAGGGGAACAGGTGGGCTGACTCAAAGACGCCGTTTATTTTTCATTTGTCACGAAATGATATTCATGTCATAATCATACAATTATGGCAGAACTTCGCGGCATGGCAAGAGACTCAACTTTGACATTTGTCCCGCTGAACCAGAACGGTCGAATTGTCATTCCAGCGTCGTACCGCAAGGCGCTGGGCGTGAAAGCGGGTGACAAGTTAGTTCTTGAGATGGAGGATGATGGACTGCTGATAACGACGATGCAGCGCAGGCTCGAGCGTGCCCAACGACTCGTCAGGAAGTATGTCAAGCCGGGCGTTTCGCTGGTGGATGAGTTGATCGCCGAGAGGCGCGAGGCGGCGAAGCATGAGTAGAGCGGTTCTGGATGCTTCTGCGCTGATGGCCGCGATCAACCAGGAGCCAGGTTCTGAGAAATTGACTCCTGCGTTCTTGCGGACCGCGGCGGCTAGCGCTGTGAACGTCGCAGAAGTCTACGGGAAGCTTCTCCACAGAGGATTTCTCCCCGAGCACGCGTGGTACGCGGCGACAGCTGCTCTCGAGCGGGGTATCGAGTTTACGACGGAGCAAGCAAGAATCGCTGGGGATCTGGTTCCGATAACGAAATCGCTCGGGCTATCTCTCGGGGACCGGGCTTGCCTGGCTCTGGGAATCACGCTTAGTGCTCCGGTGTATACCGCGGATCGGTCCTGGAAGAATCTTGATGTAGGCGTACCCATCCACGCGATTCGATAGAGGTGGCGGACTCAGTCAGGAAGAGGATCACTCGCGGCCGTCGCAGGGCCTTCAACCGAAACGCGGACAACTCCAGTTTCATCAATAAAGAAGTGGCGTATTCCAGTCCTTTCCGATGACGGGTCAGCGGTGATTCCATAGCTCCCAACTCTGTGAGTTGTTGCCGAACTGCTTGCGTAATAAAAAAACCTGTATCCCCTTTTCAGGTTGTTTTGTGCCAGTGCTTCAGCTTTGCAAGAGGACATTCCTTCTAGGGGTTTTGTCTCATCCCGCAGAAGGTCGGCTAGAGTCTTGGCATATTCATCGAAATGTCCCTATGCGGATGCCATGTTCGCTTGGTGCAGGGCTTCAACCCGACTATAGGCTAGCAGTCCCAAGCGTTTAGCTAGTAGCTTATCCCTATGTCCTTTCACTCCGGTTTCGTCTGCATCCTCGGCCGCCCTAACGCCGGCAAAAGCACCTTGCTCAACGCCCTCGTCGGCGAGAAACTCGCCATCGTCTCCCCCAAGCCGCAGACAACCCGCAATCGCATTCTCGGAATCATCAATGTCCCCAGGCGCAAGGGACGCGAGTCAGGGCAGATCGTGCTCATCGACACGCCGGGTGTCCACAAAACCGGGTCCTCCCTGGGCCGCATGATGATGGCCGAGGTGCGCGATGCCCTCGAAGGTTGCGAACTCATACTGATGTTGGTCGATGCCCATCGAAAGTGGGATCGCGATGATACTTTGGTTCTCGATCTGGCCAGGAAAGCTGGTACGCCCGTCTGTCTCGCGCTCAACAAGATCGATTTGCTCTCCGACAAAACCAGTCTGCTGCCCTGCATCGCTGAATTCCAGTCCCGGCACGATTTCAAGGAAATCGTTCCAATTTCCGCGCTCAAAAAGAAAGGGCTCGACGACCTGTTGTCGTGCCTTCTGAAGTCGCTGCCCGGTGGCCCACCTTATTTCCCCGAAGATCAAATCACCGATCAACCGCTGCGCTTCATGGCCGCCGAGTTAGTGCGCGAACAGATTCTCGTGCAGACCCATGAAGAAGTTCCACACTCCGTCACGGTAATGGTCGAGCACTACGAAGAGACCGCAAAGTTAGTGCGCATTGCGGCAACAATTTACTGCGAGCGCGACGGCCAGAAAGCGATTCTGCTCGGCAAAGGCGGTCAGATGCTCAAGGCGATTGGCACGGCGGCTCGGCTCGGCATCGAAAAAATGGTGGGAACAAAGGTCTTCCTGGAGCTTTTCGTCAAGGTCAAGCCCGCGTGGCGCGACTCTAGACAATTTGTGGAAGAGCTCGACTGGCGCCGGCAATTTCAGCAAATCCGATCCCATGGCGCATCCCGGCCCGGCATAGAGTCGAGTCACGACTAGTTCGTCTCCGAAATAAGGTTGCATCTCAGCCGGTAAATACCTACAATCCAGCAACGCCCTCGTTGCATCTTACTTAACGACGGGCCATTCTCTACTAACGGCTGCGCCCGCTCCATGACGGATTCTTCGCCTAATAACCCCATGCCACCGGACGGCGCTGAGCAGAATAACTTCGCTCTTAAGCTGAGCGTCACTCTCAGCGCGGATCGCGATGCCGTGGACCCGGTCGTGCGCAGCGTGATGAAGGTCGTCCGCGAGACGCAGTGTGCTACCGGCCGCGAAGACGATATCGAATTGGCTTTGACCGAAGCCATCGCCAACGCCGTCGTTCACGGAGCCAGAAGCGATCCTTCCAAGACCGTCGAATGCGATGTAGCCTGCGACCCGGAGAAGGGAATGCTCATTGTGGTGCGTGACCCCGGGCCGGGCTTCGATCCCGGCAAGATCGCCGACCCCTGCCACGGAGAAAACATCTATTCCCACCACGGCCGCGGAATTTTCCTGATCAATCAATTGATGGATGAGGTCCGGTTTCACAAGAACGGCACTGAGATCCATATGATCAAGAGATAAGTCTCAGTTGCCAGTCTCAGCAAAGGCGCAGCCCGCATGCCGCGGGCTTTTGGTTTTTTTTGGGCGCGAGTGTGCCCCGCCGGTATGGCGTCGAAGACCAAATCTGCGAACTGAGAGCCAGCAACTGCCCACTGGGAGCTGGCAATTAGCAACGGATCACTCCTTCGCCGCAATCCCCAGGCTTTTCATCTTCCGGTACAGGTGGCTGCGTTCCAGCCCGAGCACCTCCGCCGTGCGGCTGATGTTGCCGTGGTTTTCGTCGAGTTTCTTGAGAATGAAATCGCGCTCATAGGCGGCGCGCGCCTGGTGCAGCGTGGAGCCTTCGCCCCCGGGGATCCGCCGGCCGCCGTCGCGGTGAACCAGCGGCGGCAGGTGCTTGCGTTCAAACCGCGAGGTCGTCGGATTCATGATCACGATGCGCTCGATTACGTTGCGCAGTTCGCGTACGTTCCCCGGCCAGGCATAGCGCATCAGCGAGTCAACAGCGTCGTCGGTAATTTCGCGCGGCCGCCGCCCGTATGCCGAAGCGAATTCCTTGAGAAAATGGCGCGCCAGCAGCGGGATGTCTTCCTTGCGCTCCCGCAACGGCGGAACGACGAACGGAATGACGTTGAGACGGTAAAAAAGATCCTCGCGAAAATTTCCCTTCGCGATCTCTTCTTCCAGATCTTTGTTGGTCGACGCGATCACGCGAACATCGACTGTGATGGCATCGTCGCTGCCCACGGGCACAAAGCGCTGCTGCTCGAGCGTGCGCAAAACTTTCGATTGCGTCTTGAGACTCATGTCTCCCACTTCGTCGAGAAACAATGTGCCCCGATCGGCCCTCTGAAACTTGCCTTCCTTGTCCGTGGTCGCTCCCGGAAACGACGACTTGCGGTGGCCGAACAACTCGCTGTCGATCAGGTCCTCCGGCAATGCGGCGCAGTTGATTTCGACAAACGTTTCATTCTTGCGCAGGCTTTGCAGATGAATCGAGTGCGCCACCAGCTCTTTTCCCGTGCCGGATTCGCCATAAATCAGCACCCGGCCGTTGGTCGGCGCCATCAGTGCGATCTGCTGGCGCAGGGCCTTCATCGGAACGCTGTCCCCGGCGATGACGCTCTTGGCCTGCAGTTGCTTCCGCAGGTCCAGATTTTCGTGACGCAGCCGGTGCGACTCCGCCGCGTTCTTTACCAGGATGAGCGTCTTCTCCAGTGAGAGCGGTTTTTCCGCGAAATCATAGGCCCCAAGCTTGGTCGCGCGCACCGCGGTTTCAATCGTTCCGTGCCCGGAGATCATGATCACCTCCGGCGGATCGTCCAGCAGGCGAATTTTTTCCAGCACCTCCAGCCCGTCAATTCCAGGCAGCCAGACGTCGAGCAGAACTACGTCGAAGCTCGTCTTCCGGAGCTGCTCAAGGCAGTCCTCTCCGCTTGGACTGACGCCCGTTTTGTGCCCTTCCTCCTCGAGAATGCCGCGCAGCGATTCGCGAATACCGGATTCGTCATCGACGATCAGGATGTTAGCCATGTCTTAACTCGCCACCGTGGCGGTGATCGCCTCGGAAGCCACCGGCAACTCGATCACAAAGCGGCTGCCGACCGGTTTGTTCTCTTCCACCCGGATGGATCCGTTGTGGTCTTCCACAATCCTGCTGACGATCGCCAGCCCGAGTCCGGTGCCCCGCTGTTTCGTCGAGAAATACGGCAGGAACAACCGTTCTTTGACGTCGCGTGAAACGCCATGTCCGGTGTCGGAGACGGCGAGTTCCACCGCCTCCCGGCTCGCCACCAGCGCGGTCGAAATCGTGATCTCTTTTACGATTGCATCCTGCATGGCCTCGGCCGCATTGTCGATCAGGTTGGCCACCGCGCGCTTGATGGCTTCCGGGTCGGCCATGACCGCCGGCAAGTCATGCGCCAGTTGTGCGTGCACTCGAATGCCTTCGAGCCTTTCCCCGAACAGACTGAGCGCGCTTTCCACAAGAGCGTTCAGGCTTGCCGGTTGCGGCCGCGATGCCGGGAAGCGCGCCAGCACCGAGAACTCGTCCACCAGGCTGCGCACGGTTTGGACTGCCTCGTTAATGGTGTCCGCGCACGCGCGAATTACATCCACGGAAGCCGTATCGGGCGGCGAGCCGCGCGCCAGGTGTCGATGAATCCGTTCCGCTGAAAGGGCGATGGGAGTCAGTGGATTCTTGATCTCGTGCGCGACCCGGCGCGCCACCTCCCGCCACGCCGCCTGCTTCTGGGCGCGCAACAAGTCCGAAAGGTCCTCGAAAACCAGCACGTACCCCAGACGCCTTGCCGGATATTCGAGCGCCGCCAGAGTCACCGCCACATTGAGCTTCGCATGCGGTAATACAATTTCCATATTTGCGGCGGTCAGACCCATGCGATCGGCTCGCCGCAACAGCGGCTCGAGATCGGCGAGTACATCGGGCGGCAAGAGATCGCGCAGCGGACGATTTGCGAGGGCCGCCGGGCTTGCGAATTCGGGGCGGTCGGGATGGAACATCCGGGAGAACGCCCCGTTGGCAAGCGTCACGCGGCGCGCGCCGTCGATGGAAATCACTCCCGTCGGAATGCTTTCTAGAACGGTCTCGATGTAGCGGCGGCGTCCTTCCAGGGCTTCATTGGCATGCCCCAATTCCCGGCTGGATTCATCAATCTGGCGCCGGCTCGCTTCGAGCTGCTCGGCCATGCTGTTGAACGATTCCACCAGCTCGGCCAGTTCATCCGTGGCGCGAATATCCACGCGGTAATCCAGTTGACCTTTGGAGATCGCCTCCGTGCCCGCCGCGATGGCCGCCACCGGACGGTTGACCAGCTTCGAGAGAAACAGCGCCAGCCAGGTCGAGGCGAACAATACCAGTACGGTCAGAAGAAGCAGGAATCCCAGATAAATGCGGCGCACCAGTTTGCGCTCGCGCGCCAGTTCCACGTACCGCTCCTGGCTCTCCTGAATCTGCCGTGCGGTCTCGGCAAACTTCTGGGGCAGAGGCATGGCGACCAGCACGCTGCCGTCGCTCACGGCAGCGCCCCCCACAACGTAGTCGGTTTGCCCCCACTGAAAGTGTGGATTTTCCCCGCGCAGCGCCTTCTCCACGGGAAACCCGGCTTTGATTTGAGCCCACGCCGCCGGCATGTTCAGCACCGCTCTTGCCTCGCCATTCACCAACGCCACCACAAATCCACCTTGCAGTGTCGGCACGTGTTCCTCTAATTCATCGTGAATGCCGGAAGAGTTCCTTCGGCTGAGGTCGGTCCGAAATTGCTCCGACTGTGCGATGGATTGGGCCTCCGACGCGGCGTTCCGGCCGGCATAGTCGTAGAGCAAATCCGACATCGCGGCAGTGTCGGCGCGTACCTCCTCCACCGGCTGCGAGAACCATTTGTCAATCGATCGGTTCATCAGGCCGTAGGAAAACCAGAACATCGCGATGACGGGTAGGAACGACAAAAGCAGATGCACCACCACCAGCCGGGTGCGGAACTTCGATCCCGCAATTCCCAGCCGCCGCTCGGCATAGAGTTTGAGAAGATTGCGCCCCAGCACGAACGAGAGCGCGACGAAGGCTGCGAAAATCAGCCCCGTGAGCGTGACAAACAAATAAAGTTGCTGGTTGCTGTCTGGGCTGACAAATTTCAGGTTGAAGGAAGCCTGAGCCACGAGTATGGCCAGCAGGAAAAACGAGGCGATCGTTAATATGACGAGGACCTTGCGCCGGCCGGACCTCTTCGGCTCCTCGCGAATTGGGTTTAATGCTGCCAAGGTCGATTGATCCCCGCGTGCCAGCGCCGCACGGATCGCCTCATTATAGAGCGGAGATGCGCCCCGGACGCAGTCGCGAGCCCGGTCAGCGGTGCGCCTGGCCGCCTTTCAGTAGCGCATTCCGCAACGCCTGGTACGCGGATTTAGGCTGGTAGTTGCTGTCAAACGGCAGGGCCGCCCCCCGCGTCTTCTTGGAGTGCGATCCGATCCAGGAATACTTGTCGGTAAAGCCCCAGGTCTGAATCGCCGTGCAGCCGCGATGGGAAAGGCAGGCTTCGGCGATTTGACCATACAAGTCTGCCTGCTTTTGCAGGTCGGCGCCGCTCGCCCTGCCACTCCCGTCGACCGGAAGCGAAACGTCCATTTCGGTGATGTGCACTTGCAGGCCGAGTTCCGTAAAGCGAGCAATGTTGGCGGAGATCGAAGCCACGTCCGGAACGGTGCTCAGGTGCATTTGCAGGCCGACGCCGTCAATCGGAACCCCCTCGCGTCTCAACTCACGAACCACCGCGTAAACCGCATCGGACTTACGGTTCATCTCTTCCGCTTCCGCCTCGTTATAGAAGAGAAGCGCGTCCGGATCGGCTTCATGCGCCCAGCGGAAGCATTGGGCTAGATACCTCGCGCCTTGCCCCGCGTAGCCAATGCCCGGCTGGTCAGACCAGATCGTGCTCCGAAGTTGCCCCGACCGGCCTCCTTCATCGAAGGCTTCGTTGGCAACATCCCACGCGAAAACCTTTCCCCGGTAATGCCCGACGACGGTCTTGATGTGAGTCTCCAGAAGTTGCGAAAGCTGGCTCGCTGTGAACTTGCCCGCCGTGAGCCATGCCGGATTCTGGTGATGCCACACCAGCGTGTGACCGCGGACCTTCATATTGTGGCGGCGCGCAAACTCCACCAGTTGATCGCCTTGTCGGAAGTCGAACGATTGCGCATCGGGACGCAGAGTCTCCCATTTCAGAGCGTCTTCCGGCTCCAGCATGTTGAATTCCCGCGCCAGCGTGGCCGCATACGCAGCTTCGGAAAGCTGCCCGGGCCGAGCTGCCGCGCCCATCAGCATTCCGGAATGCTGGGCCGCCTCGCGCAGGGATTCCGGCGGCGCCGCCTGCCAACCAACCAATGCCAGGCAAACCACCGGTAGACCCATCAAGCGGAGTCGAGTCCTAAGGACCATGCTGAGACGAGTCTGCTCCCGGCAGAAATTTCTGCAAAGGACACCGCTCACACTCCGGTTGTGATTTTTTGCAGTAATGCTTGCCTACGCCGACAATAAGCCCGTGCATCTCGTTAAAAAGTTGGACAACCGCTTCACGTTTTGCCGCGCTCATGCGCGAAGGTGCGTGCGATGTACCGCGCGGTGGGTTATTTCCCGGCGGCGGCCATGCCGGCGCTTCCTGC
>Ga0335080_10004829_pt1 | contig 13769 bp, 13 predicted proteins | sample Lox_Sample_34_FD_206720 | JGI IMG/M metagenome (GOLD analysis project Ga0335080, IMG submission 206720) | Soil microbial communities from Loxahatchee National Wildlife Refuge, Florida, United States - Lox_Sample_3.4 | ecosystem: Environmental > Terrestrial > Soil > Wetlands | place: USA... | reverse complement strand
CCTGTAAGGGGCTCACATCGTTGCCCAGGGCTTCGCCAAAGCCCCCGGGCAGTACGAAGTCGCGCTGCATGTCGATGATCAGCAGCGCCGTTCGCTCAAGATCGAACTCGAGCTCGTAGGGCTCGGCACCCATCGATCTGTTGCTCATGTCATCCCCTTCAGCCCGCGGAACCCGGTGCTGCGTGCATCGTTTCATGTCCCAGCATCTCGGCCGGCTTCGGCACGACCGCTGCGTACTTCGCGCAACCAATCAGGATCGCAGCGACCCCGAGGTAGCTGATCGCTACCGTCGGGCTCTGGCCGATGCCGATCGCCTCACCGTGGATGAAGCCGAAGAAGGTCAACACGGCCGCCACGAGCGAGAACACTGCCGCTTTGGCGAACTGCCTTTCGATGACGAACACGCCGATCGCGCACAAGATGAGGCCGCCCAGGATCGCCCCACCACCCATGACCGCGAGCCCCTTGTAGAGAATGCCCACCTGACCGAGCTTGTCTAAGCCGACTGCAGCAGCGCTCGTGCCGGCAGCGCCCAGAGCGTTGTCGATCTGCAGCTTGCCCCATGCCGCGACGTGCGGCACCAGCCCGAGAATGATGGCTGGCGCGTGGCTCTTGGGCGTCTCCTGGAATGCCTGCGAACCGATCAGCATGCCGATGTAGAGCAGGATTGGCGAGATGGCAACGACCGGGATCAACGCCATCATGACCGAGACGATACCCAGCACGCATAGCAGGATCACCACCAAACCGGTCGCCGCGGAGTAGCCGATGCGCCCGCCCATCGCTTTCCAGCCCGGATGCCCGATGTACACCGCGTTGATGAACGGATTGCCCATCAGGCAGCCGATCAGGCTGATGACGCCGTCGGCGGTCAGCACCCGCGTCGTCGGATAGCTGTCCCCGGCGACCGACGCGCTCTCGACGTTGTCCAGCGCTTCCACCAGATCGTAGATGCCGAACGGGATCGCCGTCACGAGAATGACTCCGAGGAACTCGAACCCGGAGAAAACGTGGTTGAACGCGGGCAGCGGCAGCGAGAAGCCGAAGCTCGAGAACGATGCGCCGAGCTTCTCGAGGCTCATGCCGCCATAGTTGAGACCGAGCGCCGTCGAGCCCCACGCGATGACGCAGCCGACCGCGATCGCGACCAATCCGGCCGGAATGCCGCGCAGATAGCGCACACCGCCAAACCAGCTCACCAGAATGATGGCAAAGCACAGAATCCCGATCACCGGCGTCATGAACATCTCGAGCGCCGGGCGCATGGATATGAACGCGATCGAAACGCCGGCCAACGTGCCGAGCAGCGCGGCGCGCGGAGTCACCTTGCGGATATAGGGACCGAGATAACCGCCGATCATCAGCACGAAGCTCTGGATGAAGACCCAGGTCAATCCCGCTTCCCAGCCCTTGATGGGATCGCCGGTCTTGATCGTGATCGGCAGCATGATCACGAAGGTGACGACGAACATGTGCGGCACGCTCACGCCCGACGGCAGCGCGCACACGTCGGTTCGCCCCGTGCTCTTGGCAAGGCGGTACGCGAGCCACGCGTAGTAGACTGTGCTCAGGCACAACATCAGCCCGGTCGCCGGCAGGATGCGTCCGAACACCAGGTCGTCGGGCATGTGCAGCACGAAGCGCATCAGCCCGGTCAACACCAGCAGATTGACCAGGATGTTGGTGCCGAAGCCGAAGAACGCGTTCCAGTCGCCGGGCACCCACCAGCGGGGCGCAGCGGAGCTTGCAGTGCTCATGATCCCTCCCTCACGGCGCGCGGCGCGAGGAACTCGCGGCCAGGTCACACCGTCCTACTGCCGCGCGTCTGCAAAAAACGTACGCGGCCATGCCTGCAGGCACATCGACGAGTTATCCCTTTGAAAGAGCATGCATGCAGACATGTACACAACCTTGGATCCAGACAGGAGGCGCACCATGAACGTGCTTTGCCGTTGCGCTTGCACCGTAGCTGCGCTTGGCTTTCCGATCCTTACTGCGTTGGCGGGTGGCTCGAACTACACGGTCGCGCCCGGCGCGAATCCCGACTTCGCGGGCAAGGTCCAGGAGTGGAATGTACCTACGCCGCAGTTTGCACGCGACCCGGCCGCGGCTCCCGACGGCAGCATCTTCATCGCGGTGATGCACGGGAACAAGATCGCTCGCTTCGACCCGAAGACGCAGACCTTCAAAGAGTGGGACCTGCCCGCCGGTGCGCACCCGCACGGCCTGCTGGTGGATGCAGACGGCACCGTCTGGTACACGGGAAACGGCAACGGCACCATCGGCCATCTCGACCCAGGGACGGGCAAGGTGACAGAGCACAAGGCACCTTCGGGCGGCGATCCTCACACCATCGTGACCGACGGCAAGGGTACGCTCTGGTTCACGGTGCAAGGCGGCGGCCGCGTCGGGCGTCTCGACACTCGCACGGGCAAGATCACCGAGTACAAGTCGAGCGGCAATCCCTACGGCATCGCCCTCGACGCGCAAGGCAATGTGTGGTTCTGCCGCATGGCGGCGAACAAGCTCGGCAAGATCGATCCGGCCAGCGGACAGATGAGCGAGTTCGACACGGGGGCCGGCAGCGCGCCACGGAGAATGGCGGCCGCGCCGGATGGCACGCTATGGGTCACGCTGTTCGGCAGCGGCCGGCTACTGCACTTCGATCCCGCCGCCGGAAAGAAGATCAAAGAGTACGATTTGCCGGCCGGGGCCCGCGGCGGCCCCTACGCGGTAACCGTCGACGGCGCGGGAATCGTGTGGACGAACGAAATCAACACCGACACCGTGGTGCGTTTGAACCCGGCCTTGGGGGAAATGCGCGTCATCAAACTGCCGTCGGAGAACGTGGGCATCCGCAAGATGATCGTGGATGCCAACGGCAAGCTCTGGTACATGGGCAGCCACAACGGTCATCTGGGCGTCGTGCAGTAGACACCGCCTACGTCGACGTCTTTTCGGCCGCCGCGGCTGCCGGTTGCGCTGGTATTGCGGCGTTGCCTTCCGGCGGCCGTGCGCGCAGCACGTCCATCTCGTAGATGCGCACCGCCGACACACCCAGAGACAGGATCAGCGGCCCAACCAGCAGTCCCAGCGCGCCGAAGCTGATCAGTCCGCCCAGTATGGCGAGAAAGCTCCACAGCGGGTGGATATCGGTGGAGCCCCTCATGATCCAAGGGCGCAGGAAGTTATCGATGGAAGTCACGGCGAGGCTGCAGTAGACGGCCAGCATCACACTCTGCCACGGGTGACCCTGCAGCCACAGGTAGATGCAGATCGGGACCCAGACGAGAGGCGTTCCAATGAGCGGCAGGAAAGCGATGAGCGTCGTGATCCCGCCCCACAGCAGCGCGCTCGGCACTCCGAGCGCCCAGTAACCCACAGTCGCCAGCACACCCTGGATGATCGGCACCAGCAGCAGCGCTTTCAGCGCGCCGCGCATCGTGCCTGCTGCCTGGTTGAGAACCTGGTCCGCTTCTTCCTTGGATAGCGGCGATACGCGCCGGATTTGGGCACGGAAGCGAGGCCCGTCGCGCAGGAAGAAATACAACATGATAAGCATCAAGATCAGCTCGAATGCCGCAGCCGACAGTCCAGTCACCGCTCCCTGGATCAGAGCGTTGGCCGCATCGGCCAGGCGGGAAAGCGCGGCGGTGACGAAATCAGCGAGGCGCCCCTGTGCAAACGCGGGAAGCTGCTTCAGCCAATCGAGCTGCGAGGGCAGGTACTCGTTCCACAGCTGCTCCAGCTCGACCGTGGTCAAACGCGGCATGACCCACTGATAGAACGACAGTGCCTGACTCGCGATGGCGGCCAGAATCGCGAGCACCGGGATCAGAATCACGACGGTGAGGCCCAGCACGATCAACAGCGCAGCAACACCGTCCCGGTCGCCCAGCCAGCCGGTCAGGCGCTGGTGCAGGGGCTTGAGGAGCAACGTCAAAGCAGTGGCGAGACCCAGCACGATAAGGAAAGGCCAGAACACAACGAGCACAAGCCCGAACACGACCAGCAGCAGCGCAATGAGGGTCGCATACACCACGCGCGGAGAGCGAGGTGGAGGTTCGGAGGCAGTCGATTGGACCGGCGTATTCACGGGCACCTGGAGCAGACGAGCTATGCGACGCAGTCATACTGTCCGATGGCGCCCGGGGCCGTCAACAAGCCGGAAATCCCGGACGATCCGCTGTACACTGCGCTCGCCCGATACTCAAAGGACAACCGATGACTACGGATCCGGTTGAGACCGAAGCGAACCGCTCGGGGCTGGCAGGGGTTTTAAGACTCATCGCGATCCTCGCAATCGCGCTGCTGGCGCTGCTGGGCGTACTCGTTGTGTTGGATGTCATTCCGCGCGAGGCCCTCGGGGAGCTGGCGACGAAAATCGTGCTGGTCGCGTGTATCTTCGCGCTCGCCAGTGCGGCTCTCGGGCTCTTGATGCGCTCCCGCAAGCGCTGAACTAGAACCTATAGGTTCTAGAAACCTCACACAGCCGGAGGAACCATGATCCACGTCATCGCAACGGTCGAGCTCCAGCCCGGCACACGCCAGCGCTTTCTCGACGAGTTCGCCAAGGTGCAGCCCGCGGTGAAAGCCGAGGACGGCTGCATCGAGTACGGCGCGGCTGTGGATCTCGCGACCATGATACCGGTCCAGATTCCGCTGCGGGCGGACGTGGCAACGATCGTGGAAAAGTGGTCGGGCCTCGAGCAGCTGAACGCGCATCTCGTGGCGCCGCACATGAAAGCGTACCGTGAGCGGGTCAAGCCTTTCGTGGTGCGCACGACGCTGCAGGTGCTGGCGCCGGTGCAGGCGGCTGCTTGACGGCGCAGCAGCAACCTCTCTGATCAAGCTTCCCTAGATCAGGTGCCCGACGCGTCCAGAGCGGAGCTGTGCGCGGGGGCGTCCTGACTCGACGCGGCTAGCGGCATCGCTGCTGCTCCCCTGGTGCGGGGCAGGACCAGTTTCGCCTCCAGGCCGCCGCCTTCGCGGTTTCGCAATGTGACGTCGCCGCCCATCGATTGAGCGAGGTTGCGTGCGATGGACAGCCCCAGCCCGCTGCCGCCGGTGCTCGCATTGCGCGATTGCTCGACGCGGTAGAAAGGCTCGAACACGCGCTCGATCTTCGGCTCCGGTATGCCCGGGCCGCGATCGCGGACGTAAAGCGTGAGCACTTCTGCGCTGTCCTCGATCTCCAACTCCACGTCGTGGCCATAGCGCACGGCGTTGTCCACGAGGTTCTGCAAGCAGCGCCTGAGGCCCTCGGGCTTGCCGTAGAACGGACCGAGCGGCGCGCCGTACACGAGCACTGGACGTCCCAGCTCTTCGGTGTCGGCCGCCAGCGCTCCGACCAGAGCTCGAATGTCGGTGGCCCGCAGCGGCTCGCGGTCATCCAGGCCCTTCATATACCCGAGCGTGGCGTTGACCATGTTCTCCATCTCGCTCAAATCGCGCACGAACTTGTCGTGCACCTCGGGCTGCTCGAGCAGCTCGGCGCGCAGCCGCAGGCGCGTGATCGGTGTCTTGAGATCGTGCGACATGGCGGTGAGAATCGTTGTGCGCGTACGGATATAGCGAGACAAACGCTCCTGCATGGCGTTGAAGGCGCGGGCTGCCCGGCGCACTTCCTGCGGGCCATTTTCCATCAGGGGCGGACGGTTGATGTCCCGGCCCAGAGCCTCGGCCGCCTGCGCCAGCCGGTGCAGGGGGCGCGTGACCCAGCGCACCGCGATGAAGGACAGCACTGCCAGCACACCGACGATGATGAGCATGTTGCTGATCAGGCGCCGCGGCCAGACCGGTAGACGATGTGGTTCCTGCAGACGGAAGCCGACCCAGGTCCCATCCGACAGGCGCGCTTCGCCCTTGAACTCGAAGCCATCTACTGGCCGCGAGCTGGCCGTCTCGACGGGCAATTGCGCCGATGACACCTCTACTGCGACGGCCCAGTCGCGACCGAGGTCCTCGCGCAGCAGGTCGCGAAACACCACGGCGTTCGCGCCGGGCTCAGACTCCGCCTCAGGCGGCGGGACTTCGAGCCGGGTCTCGACACCGCGCGCGGTGGCGATCGCCGCCAGCTCCTGACGGCCTGAGCCGGGCAGCTTGTCCATCAGCTTCAACATGTCGGCCAGGCGATAGGACGCGCGCATGGCGCTGATGCGAAACACCCGCTCGGGGACCTGCACCCACAGGGTAACCACCATGGTGAGCGCCATCCCCAGCACGAAGGTGAGGAGGAGGCGGGCGAACAGCGAGTCGAGACGCAGGCGCATGACTTGTCTCACGGGAACGAAGCCGCGCGGCTCTCGGGACGCTTACAGCGAAGGCGCGGCGTCATCCGGGCTCGACGCTCGCAGCGAGCACGTAGCCCTCGCCGCGCACCGTCTTGATGATGATCGGCTCCCGCGCGTCGTCGCCTAAGCGCTGGCGCAAACGGCTGACTTGCACGTCGACGCTGCGGTCGAACGGATCGGCCTCTCGCCCGACCGTCAAGTCCATAAGCTGATCACGCGACAGCACGCGATTCGGATAAGTGACGAAGACGCGCAGGAGACGAAATTCCGCCCCCGAGAGCGGGACGACGACCTGATGCGGAGAGACGAGATTGCGGCCGGTGAGATCCAGTGTCCAGCCGGCGAAGCGCAAAGCGCCCGCGGGCTGCGCCTGAAGGTTGTCGGGCACCGAGCGATGCCGGCGCAGCACGGACTTGATCCGCGCAAGCAATTCGCGCGGGTTGAAGGGCTTGGGGAGGTAGTCGTCGGCACCGAGCTCGAGCCCTACGATGCGGTCAGTGTCGTCGCCCTTGGCGGTGAGCATGATTACGGGCCAGTTGCCGCGCGCCTGTAGGTTGCGGCACAACAGGAAGCCGTCGTCCCCGGGAAGCATGACATCCAGGATGATGAGGTCTACCCGAGCGCTGTCCAGCGTGCTCCACATAGCCCTGCCATCGGCCACGGCGCTCACCCGGTAGCCGTGCTTGTGGAGATAGTCAGCGAGCAAGGTGCGGATCTCGCGATCGTCGTCGACGATCAGAATATGGTCCTGAGCGTTCATCGGCTGTCCCGGTGCCTGTTATACCTCGGGGCGCGCACGGTGTGGGCGGAGCAGGGTAATGGCATGTTACAGCCGGCCACCCCGTCACACTACGTTACGAAGGGTATCCCATTAGTCGCAGCCGGCGCTTGCCGCCGACATCGCCATTGTCCGAGCGCGGGCGATGGTGGGCACCGTATCGAGTTGCCGGGAGCGGCACGGAATATGCCTCGCGCTTTTCGGCTGGAGCAGACGCGGAGGCGCAGATGCGGAAATCACTGATGTTGGTTGTGGCGACGGCAGCGCTGGCGTTGAGCGGTTGCTCCAACTCGGATCCGGAGAAGACTCAGGAGAAGAGCCGGTTGTTCGACGCACAGCGCAGCGCACTGGAGAAGGCACGGGGCGTGAACGAAACGCTGCAGCGCGCCGACCAAGCCCGGCGCGCTCAGGAGGACAGTCAGACGCAATAGCCCCAGGCGAGCTTGCGCAGCGGCCCCTGTCCCGACCGGGAGTCAGCGCGTAGCCGCTTCCCTGAGTTGGATTTTCTCGAACTGGAACTCGCCGGGACCTTTCATGTAGACGTCCCAGCGGCTCCCGGTCACACCGTCGGTTTTGAGGAAGCTCGCGTCGACCCGGATATCGCTGTCGCTGCCGCTCTGCAGAAACACTTTGTGGACCCGCAGCCGCACTGCGCTTTCGGCGGTCGGGTACCCCATGCGGATGTCGTCACCTGGCCCGAAGCCGTAATGCGTCTTCACGTAGGCATTGACCGCTTTTTCTGCTTCGACCGACAAACGGACCATCTCCTCGAACAGCGACGTCTCGAGGCGAACGTGCACATCGTGAAATTCATCGAACAAGATCTTGAGATGCGGAGCGGCCACGAAGTACTCGAGTTCGGGCATGTGCCCGGTGAGACGCGCGCGCTTCATCTCGTTGTAGAAGGCCGCGACCTTGCGCAGCGCCAGTTTGACCGCGAAGGCTCGATGCCGTATGCCCGCCACGTCTTCTCTCATGAGTGGTCCCCTGAAACCCCGGAGTCTTGTTGCTCGCGCCCGCCTGATTCACGCGCCGCGCGGAGCAGCCTCCGTTCGGCGCCATTTTCGACGAAGGCCCCGACACGAGGGAAAAATAGTCAAAGGATTCCGGTTCTCGATTCGTTGAGGAACGCGCAGAGAATCCGGCGAGGCATGGCATCCATCGGGTGCGGGCACCCACTCTCGACCAGTGCGCTCGGCGTACCGCAACGATGAGGGTGCCGCAGGTTGTCTATGTCGTGCCGCCCATCGTCAGACGCGCGTTGCTGACGGCCCGACTCGCCCTTGCGATCTGCCTTGCCGCCTGCAGTAAGACGAGCCCCCAGCCCCAAGCACCTCCGGTCAATTTGGGGATGACGCCAGTACAATCAGCGGAGATCGCCGGCGTTAAGGACTATAAACTGGCGTTCGAGACCGAAGACCTGGACGAAAGGCTGCGCCTGCTCGAAGTGGCGGTCCGCGCTAACCCACGCCTGACCGAGGCTTGGTACGAGCTTGGCCGCTTGAAGGTCAAGCGAGCCCCCATTGTCATTAAAGCCAATGAACTTCAAGCGGTTGCGATGTTTCGAGAGGGCCTCGAGGCAGAGCAGGAGGCGCTGCGCCTGCTTGACTCCGGAAAGATTGCGGTGTGGACGGGTGACGAGGAGATACAGGCTCGGGAAACCCTGGCGACCGACCTAGCCAACGCCAACGAGGTGATGGCAGATCAAGACTCTCTCCTCAACGCCTTGAGGATGCGGACTTATTGATCGCCCGGCCCGTGCAGTCTGCGCCTTGGGGAACGCCGACCAAGCCCACGAATGCCGCGAGAGGAAGAATCTCACTCGCTGGCCGATAGGCGTGGGACTTGCTCGAAATTTTTGTCGAGCCGCCCTGCATCCGCCTTGTCATTGTCGCCCATGAGCAACACCGCCTGCTCCCAACGCTCGCACATAGCGGCATTAACGTTCGCAGTCGTTTCGTTCGCCGCTTCGACGCTGCTTGCCCGGGCCGATTCCGGCTTTTACACCGGACTCAGCAACGGCGTAGCGGTGTTGGCCACGCAGGGCGGCCAATCGCTGGACACTGTTCCGGGAGCCAGACTGCTAGGGCACGATGGAGATCGGGTCACAGCGACTACGCTCTACGGGGGTTACCGCTTCTCTCGAGCGTTCGCGGTGGAAGCCGGGCGTACGAGCTTCGGCTCGGGCGTCAACGTCGACGACCCGGTCCTTTACGCTACGCCAGCGGAACAGCTGAGCGCATGGAGCCTGGCCGGGGTGGGCTCCATGGAGTTGAGTGATTCGCTGACCATCTTCGCCAAGCTGGGCTTCAATTTCGCGCCCGACGCGCCCTACAGCAGCCTCGCTTTGGATGCGCCTTCGCGGCCGGGCCGGGTCTACGGCTTCGGCGTGAGCTACCAGGTCAACGGCCGCTTCGAACTGCGCGCGCAGTCCGAGCGCTACACGGGCTTGGGCCAGACCAGCAATGGCACGTTAGAGGCCAACGCCCTGACCCTTGGGGCCCGGCTCAAGTTCTAAGCTAGTTTCCCCCAGGCGTCCAGATTTTCGGCCCGGCGCCGCCGGCGAGCGCCAACATCAGCTCGTTCAGCCTTTTTACGAAGACGGCGGGATCGTCGAGCTGCCCCCCTTCCGCCAGCACCGCCTGATCGAACAGGATGTGGCTCCAGTCGGCGAAGCGCGTCTGGTCGCTTTCGTATTTCAGCCCCTGCACCAGCGGGTGATGCGGATTCACCTCGAGAACGGGCTTGCTGTCCGGTACCTTCTGCCCGGCGGCTTTCAGTAGGCGCTCCAGGTTCATACTCATGCCCCACTGATCGGAGACCAGGCAGGCGGGCGAGGCGGTGAGGCGGTGCGTGACGCGTACTTCCTTCACCTTGTCGCCAAGCGTCTTCCCGATCTTGTCGGTCAGCTCCTTGAACTCGCCGGCCTCCTTCTCCTGCTCTTTCTTGTCAGCGTCGTCCTGAAGCTTGCCCAGATCGAGGTCGCCTTTCGCCACCGACTGGAGCTTTTTGCCCTCGAACTCGGTCAGATTGGCCATGGCCCACTCGTCGACGCGGTCGTACAAGAGCAGGACCTCCACGCCCTTCTTGCGGAAGATTTCGAGGTGCGGGCTGCCTTTCGCGGCCGAGAATGAGTCGGCGGTGACGTAGTAAATCTTGTCCTGGCCGTCCTTCATGCGGGACACATAGTCGCCCAGCGATACCGTCTGCTCTTCGGTGTCGGTCGCGGTCGAGGCGAAGCGCAACAGCTTGGCGATGCGCTCCCTGTTCGCATAGTCCTCGCCCACCCCCTCTTTGAGCACGCGCCCGAACTCTTTCCACACCTTGGCATACTTGTCCTTGTCGTTCTCGCCCAGCTCCTCGAGCAGAGACAGCACGCGCTTGACCGACCCGGCGCGGATCGCCTCGACCACCTTGGATTCCTGCAGAATCTCACGTGAAACGTTGAGCGGCAGATCGCTCGAGTCGATCACTCCGCGCACAAACCGCAGATACGCCGGCATGAGCTGTTCGGCGTCATCCATGATGAACACGCGCTGAACGTAGAGCTTCACGCCGTGCCGGTGCTCGCGGTCCCACAGGTCGAACGGGGCATTGGCGGGAAGGTAGAGGAGCAACGTGTACTCCTGCTTCCCTTCCACACGCGCATGAGTCCAGGCAAGCGGCGGCTCGAAGTCGTGCCCCACGTGCTTGTAGAACTCCTGATACTGCTCCTCGGTGATGTCCGACTTCGGCCTGGCCCACAACGCCGAGCCCTGGTTGATCTGCTCATCGTCTTCCTTCAACACCTGTTCGTTCTTGTCCTTGTCCCACTCCTCCTTCTTCATCAGGATGGGGATGGTGATGTGGTCGGAGTACTTGCGCAGGATGGACCGCAGTTTGAATCCGGTTGCGAGCTCGTCTTCGCCTTCGCGCAAGTGCAGGATAACCTCGGTGCCGCGGCCTTCCTTGGTCACGGTTTCGAGCGTGTAGTCGCCTTGCCCGTCGCTCTCCCAGCGCACCCCGTGCTCCGCGCCCATGCCCGCTCGACGCGTGAGTAGCGTGACCTTGTCGGCGACGATGAAGGACGAATAGAAGCCCACGCCGAACTGCCCGATGAGGTGAGCATCTTTCGCCTGATCTCCGGTCAAGCTTTGAAAGAACTCGCGCGTGCCGGATTTCGCGATCGTGCCTATGTTGCTGATCACCTCGTCGCGCGACATCCCCACTCCGTTGTCGGCCACGCTCAGGGTGCGCGTCGCTTTGTCATAGCTTAGGCGGATCTTGAGGTCCGGGTCGGCTTCCCACAGGGCCTGGTCGGCGAGGGCCTCGAACCGCAGCTTGTCGCACGCGTCCGATGCGTTGGAGATGAGCTCGCGCAGGAATATCTCCTTGTTGCTGTACAAAGAGTGCACCATCAAGTGCAGCAGTTGTCTGACTTCGGCTTGAAAGCCCAGGGTTTCCCGAGACCCGACTTCGCTCATGTTTCCGCTCCCCATCGATCCGACCGCGCATAGCTGGCGGTTTGTGGTCGCCAATTCAAGGGGCTATTCTAAGCACGGACCAATCTTTGGGGGGTTGCGCGTGCGCGAGGAGAGATGGGCGGTGACGGTCGTGTTGATGTTTCTGGCGGCGACGGCGCCGACTCTGGCGCCATGCGCAGAGGAGCTTCCGCTGGACCGAATCAAGCTGCCTCCGGGTTTCCAGATCGAGGTCTACGCCGCGGTCCCCAATGCCCGGTCGCTCGCTTTGGGCGACAACGACACCGTTTTCGTCGGAACACAGCGCGAAGGGAGCGTCTTCGCGATCGTGCCGCGGGCCGGCGGCGCGACTGAAGTCTTGACCATCGCCCAGGGCCTCAACAGCCCCAACGGCGTCGCGTTTCGCAACGGCTCGCTGTACGTTGCCGAGATCAGCCGGATCCTGCGATTCGATGCCATCGAAGCGAATCTGCACAGCCCGCCTCAACCAGTCCTGGTCACGGACCGCTTCCCGCGGGATGGCCACCACGGCTGGAAGTACATCGCCTTCGGGCCCGATGGCTGGCTCTACGTTCCGGTGGGCGCGCCGTGCAACGTCTGCGAGCCGGATCCCGAGCGCTACGCGCTGATTTCGCGGATCCGGCCCGACGGCAGCGGCTACGAGGTGTTCGCCCGCGGCGTGCGCAACACGGTGGGCTTCGACTGGGATCCGGCTACGCGTGAGCTTTGGTTCAACGATCACGGCCGCGACATGATGGGCGACGACCTGCCTTCCTGCGAGCTGAATCACGCGCCCCGGGCGGGCATGCATTTCGGCTTCCCGTATTGCCACCAGGGCGACACGCCGGACCCGGAGTTCGGCGCCAAGCGCCCCTGCTCCGACTTCACGCCGCCCGCTCTGAAGCAGGGCGGGCACGTTGCCCCCGACGGCTTGAAGTTCTATACCGGCAGCATGTTCCCGCCGCAGTACCGGGGCCGTATCTTCATCGCGCAGCATGGCTCCTGGAACCGGAGCAAGAAGAGCGGATACCGCGTCATCAGCGTCGCGCTGAAGGACAACGCGGTGGAGAAATGGGATGTGTTCGCCGAGGGCTGGATGGAGAACGAGCGCTACTGGGGCCGGCCTGTCGATCTGCTGGTGCTGGGCGACGGCAGCCTGCTGATCTCCGATGACTACGCGAACGTCGTCTACCGCGTTAGCTATCGCGGCCGCTGACGCGAAGTCAGCCCATCTAAATGCGTTTCTCGCTGCGCGTTACACGCCCTCCGTCCTGGAGACGCTCGGGCGCGTGTCGCTGTCGTCGGGCCCGGCCTCGGGCGCATTGGCGGCCATCGTGATGGTCTCGAGAGCGACATAGTCGGTCTTGCCAGAGGCGAGCACGGGTATTTCCGGCATGCACAAGATACGCCTGGAGAGGGCCAGCTCCGGGCGGCCAAGCTGACGCGCAGCGTGCACCATGGCACTGCGGTTGAGCTCGGGATCGGTGGTGAAGAGCACGGTCGTTTCGCCGCTGGCCGCCTCGGTACGCAGCACGACGGCGTGGCGATGCTCGGGTGACGCCTCGCGCGCCACTTCTTCGATGACGTCGAGCGAAACCATCTCGCCCGCGATCTTGGCAAAGCGCTTGACGCGTCCCACCACCGTGAGCACGCCGTCCTCGTCGATGTCGATCACGTCGCCGGTGTCGTACCAGCCGTCGCCGTAGATCGAGCGTGGCGGCACGATCACCCCCGGGCGATCGTAGAGGTAGTAGCCGAGCATCACCTGCATTCCCTTGACGTGCAGAACGCCTCCCCGCTCGATCCCCTCGACGCGCTGGATCCGATGCTCGAGCCCCGGCAGAAGGCGGCCTACCGTCCCCTGCTTGAACGTGCCGGGCGTGGACAGCGCGATCACCGGCGCGCACTCGGTCGTCCCATACCCCTGGTAGATGCGCAGTGCGAATTTCTCGAGCCACGCGCGCGCGACGTCCGCGCCGAGCTTCTCGCCCCCGGAGATGACGCGGCGGATCGAGTGGAAATCGAGCGGCCGGGCGTTCTTGGCGTAGTAGCTCAAGAACGTGCTGGTGCCAAACAAATACGTGCATCTGCGGCGGAAAGCGATCTCGGGGATAGCCCGATAGCGCAGCGGCGACACGTACAGGAAAAGCTGAGTGCCGGTCAGCAAGCACAGCATCATGCCCGCCGTGAAGCTGTAGCTGTGATACACCGGCAGCGGATTGAGGACCTTGTCGGCCG
>Ga0335080_10004828_pt1 | contig 13769 bp, 12 predicted proteins | sample Lox_Sample_34_FD_206720 | JGI IMG/M metagenome (GOLD analysis project Ga0335080, IMG submission 206720) | Soil microbial communities from Loxahatchee National Wildlife Refuge, Florida, United States - Lox_Sample_3.4 | ecosystem: Environmental > Terrestrial > Soil > Wetlands | place: USA... | reverse complement strand
ACGCTCGGAGGAAGCAGATACGCCTGATCCGGGCTGTACATCTTGAATCGCGACATACTTCCTTGTCGCCCAACTCCGCCGTGGATTACAAGTATCATCTGGGGTTATCACGCGGACACTAAAGCCCAACTCTCATTTTTCCGCATCGGCGGCATGGCTGAAAGCCATGCCCTGATACAAACCACCGCTTGTCCAGCAAGGCCTCAAGTCTTAACCAAACTTCTACCTGAGCGATGCGTCCTCGTCCTCCCGGATCGAGTTTTCCGCGTTCCGTGAAGCTGTATTGGCTGAGATGATGCGGGCCCCATCGTCTTTGCCTGAGGCTGCTGTAAACGAGATAGAACCGGAACTAGTAGAAGAGGTATTTGCGCCAGCGATCGTCGCCGCGACCGAGCATGCGCATAATCTGACGGCTGGTATGGAGCGAGAACGGGCGCGGCTCGCGGAGCAGAGTCATGTCATCGATTTCGAAAAGCATGCGGTTGCCTTTGCGACGATTGCAACCGTGGCAGCAGGCGACGAGGTTCTCCCAAGTGGAATTGCCGCCGCGAGAGCGCGGAACAACGTGGTCAAGCGTGAGTTCGCCGGAGGGAAGGACAACACCGCAGTACTGACACTGGTTGCGATCGCGCAGGAGGATGTTTTTGCGCGACAGGGCGCGAGTCTGGTGCGGAATACGCCGGTATTCAAGGAGCCGGATCACCGAGGGCATGGCAATGAGGCTGCGCTGCGCATGGAGGGTCGTGCCGTGTTCTTCTTCAGTGCGCGCAATGCCCTTGAGAACAAGTACCAGGGCGCGGCGGGCTCCGCAGATGTTGATGGGCTCGTAGGACGCGTTGAGCACCAGGACCGGCATCTGGAGAATATGAGTTGCGTGCATACCTGCGTGAGCACCTGACTCAGCAGCGTGAGCAGCAGCGCGGGCAGCGGATTTTTGCTTGCGTGCATGAATCATGGCTTTTCCCAGCGACATCCTTCTTCCCCTCGTTATGAAACTGGTTGATGAGTGGATGATGACGAATGAATGCCTTTGATCTGATTGGGTTGAGAGCGCATTGTGTCGAACGAATGTGTCTGCGCCGGGTTGAAGTATGCGCGACGCGCTCGAGCGAGCGTCGCAACGTAGACGGATGCCGCACCGGCTCGTTTGAGCGATTGCGCTGCGGCACGGGAGGTTGCGCCGGTGGTAAGGATGTCGTCGACCAGCAGAATGCCTTTTCCGCGGACAGCCGCGGGATCAGATACCTTGAACGCACCGCGTACGTTCAAGCGGCGCTGGCGGGGGGTAAGCCCGGCCTGGCTTTCCGTTTCCCGGATGCGCATAAGTGTTGTGGGCGCAAGGGATAGACGCCACTCGGGATGCGACTTGTGGAGAGCGTGGATTGCATTTAAGGAGAGGGCACGAGCCTGATTGAATCCTCGCTGACTGTGCTTGGAGCGATGGAGCGATACGGGAATCACGATCATCTCAAGAGGAGCTTCGGGCAGAAGCTGAGCAACGGCTGCGGCGAGCATGGATCCGAGACGGCGGGCAGCGAGATGCATGCGGTCGTACTTGAGCACGTGGATCGCGGCGCGCATGCGGCCGTCGTAAGTGGGGAAGGAGACGGCTCTTATGAAAGAAGGCGGTGCAAGGCGGCAGGCGCGGCAAAGCCGGGATGAGACGATGCCCTCAGAGGCCGGAGCGTCGAGGGTATCTCCGCAGCGGTGGCACATAGGCCCGGCATGGACGGAGATTTCAGTCCAGCATGCTTCGCAAATTGGAACGGAGGAGAGTTGCGGCAGCGGGGAACCGCAAAGAGCACATGAGGCGGGAAGAAGCGTGGCACCAACTGCATCCAGGGGACTTCGGAGCACGCGCGCTACCGCGCGCCAACGGGACGTCTCCGATAGTGAACCGTCGATCGTCAGTGAACCGTAGTTCCTGCGGAAGACGCACCTCAGTTCAGCCAATGAGGGATTTGGGAGGGACCCGACCCATTGGCGTTATCTATATCTATAGCGTCAATACAGGTGTTTAGCAAGCCGAGTGCCAGACTCGACACTGCCAAGCCGCGCGAATTCCACCCATTTTCAAGTGACTTCGGCTGCGAAGAACCTACAACGAATTGAAGGAGATAAGTCGAGGTGTAACAAAGTGGGAGGCGGCCTGAGCCGCCTCCCACCGGTTTGATTTTAAAATGAGTCGGACTATTTGCGTTCACGGATGGTCTCCCGCTCGCGGACAGTTTCGCGACCGGTGTTGTCGTCGATGTCGCGATCGGTCTCAACATCCCGGGTTGTGCCGGATTTACTGACCGCGTCGCGAAGATTGCCGACTACCTTCTCTGCCTTGCCTTTCACCTGTTGGGCCGCGCCCTCGACCTGCGAGCCCGTATCGCCTGTCCACTCTCCGACCTGGCGCTTTGCGCGGCCTGCCGCGTCATCAATGGTTCCCTTGAGCTTGTCACTATTCATGATTTAGCCACCTCCGTGGGGATGTTCCTACTTCCTTCTATAAAAAGGCGCGTACCGATGCACGCGCCTTTAGGTCGAAAAAACTGTTTGCGCCAGCCGCGGCTAGAGTGCCGCTCTTCGCCCCGTTATCAGCTGGATCACCAGGACGACCAGCGCCAGCACCAGGAGCAAATGGATAAATCCGCCCAATGTGTAGCTGCTGACAACTCCGAGCAGCCATAGAACCAGGAGGACGACAAAGATTGTCCAGAGCATTTTCTAACCTCCCTCGAAACTTTTACCTATATCTACAACACCAACTTTGACGCCGCCCGGAATTCAGTTGGTTGTTCGCTACATGTGAAAGCATGCACAAATAATGCGGTACAACCGGGCGAACTCCAGCTGCATCGCGCGATCCGTAGATGCCATGCGCATGAAACGCATACAGCCCGCCGCATTATAGCGGCATCTGAAGTTCAGAGTTGCAGTTTGTTTTTTTCGCAATGTAATGGGGATTGCACGGAGACAGGTCTGCAACGCCTGTGCGATCTCCACAATGCTGGATTTCGCATCGCTTCATACATTAAGGGAAGGAGAGGACTAGAATGCTGCTGATTATCTTGCTGATCATCCTTATCTTTGGTTTCGGCTACGGTGGCTATCGTGTTGGGCCCGGTTGGGGCTATTACGGCGGGGGTGGCCTCAGCCTCATCCTGACGATCGTACTGATTCTGCTGCTACTGCGCGTAATTTAAGCCTTCGCAGGCGTGTTTCGGCGCCCGCAATCCGGGCGCGCAGGCATATTCGAAAGACTCACCCTCGATGCGATACACTTCAACCGTATCCGTCGAGGGGGGCTTGTCTTTTGCGCATTCGCGATCTCGTGAGTTGTGGTCTGGCCGTAATGATCGCGAGCGTCATTTCCAGCTCTCAGGCACCCGCCAATCCCCCACAACAACCATCCAAGCCAGGAATGAACAGCGGCATTGCATCTGGCGTGCAGTCTGCTCCGCAGTATGACGAGCAGAAGCGCCCGATCACTGCCGGCGGATTCGTGGATAAGGGGACGGTGGTTTTCGAAGACATCACCAAGGCGGCAGGCCTTTCGGGCTGGGTCCACAAAATGGGTGTTCCGCAGAAGCAGTTCATCGTGGAAACCAATGGATCGGGCGTCTGCATTATCGACTACAACAACGATGGCTGGCCCGATATTTACCTTGTGAATGGAGCGACGTTTGACTCGCTGGATGGCAAGGAACCACCTCCGCACGCAGGGCTTTTCCGGAACAACCGCGATGGGACGTTCACCGATGTTTCGAAGGAAGCGGGAGTGCAGAACGATCGCTGGGGCTACGGATGCTCGGTAGCCGATTTCGATAACGATGGGTGGCCTGACCTGTACGTGGGCAACTACGGCAAGAATCGTCTCTATCACAACAATCACAACAGAACGTTTACCGACGTAGCGGAAACTGCCGGCGTGGACCTGGGCAACTGGTCGCCGGGGTCGACGTGGGGTGACTATGACGGCGACGGCAAACTGGATCTTTACGTCACCGGCTATGTGCACTTTGATCGCAATAATCTACCGATATCCGGAAGCAAGGGAGTGAACTACGCGTCGTGCCTTTATCGGGGCGTGACTGTGAACTGCGGCCCACGCGGGCTACAGGGCGAGCCGGATCACCTGTTCCACAATGAAGGGAAGGACAAGGACGGGAACTACAAGTTCAAGGATGTGACGGTGCAGGCGGGTGTAGAGGACAAGGACAAGTACTATGGGTTCAGCACGATCTTCGTGGACGTGAATAACGACGGCAAGCCAGACCTTGTGGTCGGGAATGACTCGGAGCCAAACTTCCTCTATATCAATAAGGGCGACGGCACCTTTGATGATGAGAGCTACGTCTCGGGATTTGCGCTGAACAAGGATGGGCGTGAGATTGCATCGATGGGCATCGCGGCGGGCGATTATGAGAACAGCGGGTTGATCGATTTTTTTGTTACCGACTTTGGCGACGACTACAAGGTCCTCTTCCACGACGATGGAGATGCCAGTTTTACGGATGTGAGCTACAAAGCGGGGATTGCGCAGACGACGATTCCCTTTGTAGGCTGGGGCGACGGTTTCCTCGATTTCGACAATGACGGCTGGCTCGACCTGTTTGAGGTCGACGGCCACGTCTACCCTGAGGTCGATCAGCACGACTGGGGAACCACGTTTGCTGAGCGACCGCTGCTATTCCATAACATTCCAGACGGAACCGGCAAGGGGCGCAAGTTTGAATACGTGCCTCCGGTGAAGAACTCGGGACTCGCGGTCGTGGTTCCGGCACGCGGAGCGGCGTTCGGCGATCTGTTTAACGATGGGAAGGTCGATGTGATCATCAACCCGATTGATGGCCCGCCGGTACTGCTGCGCAATGTGAATCCGGACCAGCACCACTGGGTGGAGATCGGGCTGGTGGGCGGGACCAATTCGGCAAACGGGAAGGCGAGCCCGCGCGATGCTACGTGTGCGACGGTCTACCTGCAGGCGAATGGAATGCGGCAGCGGCGGGACGTGCTCTCAAGCGGGAGCTACATCTCGTCGAATGATCGAAGACTGCACTACGGGCTTGGGGACGCAACCGATGCGGGGACGGCGGAAATTCACTGGCCATCGGGCGCGAAGGAGACCATCAAGCTGCCTGCAGTCGACCGGATCTATACGATCGAAGAAGGCAATGGAATCACGAGCGCAATGTGCGGGGGCAAGCCGTGCGACGGCAAGTCGGCGGAGGTAAAGTTGTTGCCCGAGGCGCCGAAGTAAGGGTCGTTTTCGATGAGGGAATCGGGGCGGTGGACGAGTCTGAGCTTGCTGATCTCGATCGTGTGGGCGATCGCCTCGGCCTTTTCCGGAAGCGCACAGACAACAGCGGCTGGGCCGATTCAATCGCAATCGGGCGGGATGGCGAGTTCCGGTCCGCAGGAAGCGGTGTTCGACAGCCAGCATCGGCCAATCACCGCTGGCGGGTTTGTCAAGGATGGGCCGATCGTATTTCAGGACATCGCTCGATCCGCGGGGCTCACGAGTTGGAGACACTCGGCAGGCACTGCTGAGAAGAAGTTCATCCTCGAGGCGAAGGGGCCGGGCGTCTGCCTGATCGACTACGACAATGATGGCTGGCTCGACATCTATCTGGTGAATGGCGCGAACTTCGATGTTCTTGCCGGTCAGGCTTCAGCGCCGCATTCAGCTCTCTTTCACAACAATCACGATGGGACGTTCACCAACGTCACCGCGAAAGCAGGCGTCGCGAACGATCGGTGGGGATTCGGGTGCGTGGTAGCGGACTACGACAACGACGGCTGGCCCGACATCTACGTCAGCAACTATGGAAGGAACCGGCTTTATCGCAACAACCACGATGGGACCTTCACCGACGAGGCGGCCAAGGCGGGTGTTGACGTAGAAAAGTGGTCGACCGGCGCGACGTTCGGCGATTATGACGGTGACGGACGCCTGGATTTGTTCGTGGCGGGATATCTGCAGTTTGACTGGAGGAATCCGCCGCGAGAGGACAGCGTGACGTCGCCGACTTTCTGCCAGCACCGAGGGATTCCCGTGATGTGCGGCCCGCGCGGTATAAAGGGCGGGAGAGACCATCTCTATCACAACAACGGCGACGGCACATTCACGGATGTGAGTAAGAAACTCGGGGTAGACAACTCCGCGGGGTATTTCGGGCTCGGTGCTCTGTTCGTAGATGTGAATAACGATGGCAAGCCCGATCTGCTGGTCGCGAACGACACGTCGCAGAATTATCTCTACATCAATAAGGGTGACGGCACATTCGAAGACAAGAGCGTGGAGAACTGCTACGCGCTGAATGGAGCCGGGCGCGAGGTGGCCAACATGGGCATCGCCGTGGGCGATTACGAGAACAATGGTCATCTGTCGGTTGTCAATACAGATTTCAGTGGCGAATATGATGTGTTGTTCCAGAATGACGGAACGGGCTACTTCACGGATGTCAGCTATGAAGCAGGGCTGATCAAGCCGACGATGCCGTTTGTCGGCTTCGGAGATGGATTCCTGGATTACGACAACGATGGCTGGCGAGATCTGCTCATTGTGAACGGGCACGTTTATCCCGAGGCGGACAAGTATCGGGAGTGGGGCAGCAGCTACGCGCAAAGGCCGCTGCTCTTCCATAATCTCAGGAACGGAAAATTTGAACTTGTGCCTGCTGTCGAAAGCACTGGGTTGGCGGTGGTAAGCGTGGGGCGAGGCGCAGCCTTCGGCGATATTTTCAACGAGGGCCGGATCAGCGTGGTGATCAACAACATGGATGGTGTGCCGGTACTGTTGCGAAACGTGAATGCCGATCATCATCACTGGGTGGAGATGAAGCTCATTGGGGGACCGAGGAGCCCGCGTGATGCCGTTGGAGCCACTGTGTATCTGAACGCCGCAGGGATGCGTCAGCGCGGGGATGTATTGAGCGGGGGGAGCTATCTGTCATCGAACGATCTGCGACCGCACTTCGGGCTTGGTGAAGCGACGGATGCGGGAACGGCTGAGATCCACTGGCCTTCCGGCGCAAAAGAAACCGTGAAGCTTCCTGCTGTGGACCGGATCTACACGATAGAAGAAGGAAAAGGGATCACCGGGGCAGCGTGTGGCGGCAGTCCATGCGACCCAAACGCAGCTGAGATCCCGACGAAGAAGAGCTAAGTATGAGAGAACCGGCATCGCCGGGTGGATTCTGTTGCTTCTGAATTGAATCCACCCGGCGTCGCGTCCGGTTGCTTCGCGGGTCCGGCCGTCGCAGGTTCTGCCAGCCCAAGATCCCGTGTTCCGGTTATTTCGCTTAGAACACCCCAGCCAAGAAGCTATCGGTCTGGTGCTCTTTGTGGTACTTGATGCCGCTGGCAGCCAGTACGGCCGGCGAAAGCGTGATGACGGGGCAATGCGAGTGAGCCAGTACCTTGTAAACCACGCCATGTCTGGCGATTGCGGCGAAGGCCGAGGCACCGTGCGCGCCGAGAACAATGAGGTCGGCTTGCTGGGCGCGGCTCTGGTAGAGCAACTCCTCGGTGGGATCGCCCGGGACGACGATGGTTTGGATTGAGATCTGCTCGCGCAATTCGGTTGGAATCAGGCAGAGCAGATCGGATTCGATCTCCTCGATTGTGCGGCCGGCGAGAACTTCGGCGCGGTCCTGGGGCCGGATTACATGCTGCAGGATGAGGCGTGCGTTGTGCTGCGCTGCCACCTCGGCGGCGAAGTCTGCGACCACGTAGCTGCTCTCAATGAAGCTGACTGCGGAAAGGACGGTGCGAATCGCGAAATTGCGGTAAGCGCCGTCAACAACCTCGGGCCCGATGATGAAGGCAGGCACACCGGCGTTGCGGAGGACGGCTTCGGCGACGGAACCCACCAACAGCTTGCCGATGGGCCCGGGGGAGTGGGTTCCCATCACAATGCGATCGATCGCACGCTCGCGAAGATAGCCGAGGATCTGGTCGGCGGCGAGGCCGGGACGGACAACGACTTCGCACCTGATGCCGGCTTCGCGTGCCTGTTGGGCGAGGGGTTCGAGGTGTTTGATTTCGGCGCGGGCAGCCGCCGCGTAATCGTAGTAGCGGATTCCGGAGGTCTCTGACGCAGCCACCACCAGTGTGTCATACGCATGGAAAAGAATGAGATCGGCGGCAAACTCTCGTGCCTGGGCGAGGGCGTAGTTGAAGGCGCGTTCGTTTGCGGGGATCTCGGAGGCGAAGAGGATGGTGGAGGGTTTGCTCCAACCCGGCTTGTTGGCCATGGGGAACCTCCTTTGGATGCGTTAGGATACTAGACTGCTTAAACACGTCACACAGTGCCGTAGACCACAGGGAGCGGTGAGTTAACTCACATCAAACTGCGTCAGGAGCGACCAAGGCAGCTGTCTTCTACCAGGCTTTGACGTACAGGAAAACTCGGGAGGACAGTCTTAATTAAATTGGATTTTGTACCCATATCAAGAATTTGTCCAGCGACGAAAGGCTGAGCTTGAGATTATTTCTGTTCGATTTGGTGATCTGAATCACTGAAGGGGCTATCCCGATAGTGGTCTTCTGGATGCGAACGAAGGGCGTTCTCCTGCCGTATGGGCCGCCCCGGGAGGTTGGAGGCCGTAATATGCAACAACCTATGCATCAGATACCCGCCCGAGGCGGGCTGAACTACGACGAGGCACCGTTTCTGGCGATCTGGGAGGTCACACAGTCCTGTGATCTGGCCTGCAAACACTGTCGGGCGGCCGCACAACCGATTGCGCATCCCGACCAGCTGACGACTGCGGAGGGCAAAGCATTGATCGACCAGATTGCTGCCATGCACGTCCCAATCTTCGTGTTCACGGGTGGCGATCCATTGAAGCGGCCGGATCTGTATGAGTTGATTCGGTATTGCGATGAGAAGGGCGTCAAGGTGGCAGTGACTCCGAGCGCGACACCTTTGCTGACGCGGGAAGCCATTTTCAAGATGAAAGAAGCCGGGGTGGTCCGGCTTGGGATCTCGCTGGATGGATCATCGCCGGAGATTCACGACAAATTCCGAGGGCTGCCGGGCGCGTGGGCGCGGACGATCCAGGCCGTGGAATGGGCAGGCGAGGCCGGGCTGCCGATCCAGGTACATACCACGATCAGCAAGCACAACGTGGATGACCTGGATAATCTGTGCGCGCTCTTCGAGAAACTCAGGATCGTGATGTGGAACGTCTTCTTCCTGGTTCCGGTGGGACGGGGACAGCTGGCCGATTTGCTGAGCGGAGAAGACTTTGAGCAGGTGTTCGGGAAGATCTACGAGCTATCGAACCGCGTGAGCTTCCAGATCAAGACCACGGAGGCGATGCACTACCGGCGCTATCTGCTGCAGCACAACCTACAGGAGAAGAAGATGGGACACGGACATGGGCATCCGGGCAGCGTTGCGCGGGAGTATGAACCGGGCGCTCCGGAAGCCGATGCGCAGACACGCACAAAGAACTGGATGACGCGGCGGGTAAACGACGGGAAAGGCTTCCTGTTTGTATCGCACGTGGGCAATGTGTATCCGAGCGGGTTTCTGCCGATCCACGCGGGGAATATTCGGGAGAGTTCTCTGGCCGAAATTTATCAGACTGCTCCGATCTTCAAGGCGCTGCGCGATACAGGCCGACTCGAAGGCAAGTGCGGCGCGTGCGAGTACAAAGAAATCTGTGGAGGGTCGCGTGCGCGGGCCTATGCGGTAACGGGCGATCCGCTGGCGCAGGAGCCGTGTTGCATCTACCAGCCGAAGAACTGGGTTCCGACGGAGACGCCGGCTGTGTGCCAGCCGGAGTTTGTGGGGCCGCTGGTGTCGTTGTAGCTTGAGCCTGTAGGGGGGAACTTATAGCCAAATGCAGCTACAGGCTGCTGGCTACTTACTCGCGGCGGCTGCTTTCTTCTTCTGCATTGCGACAGTCCAGGGCGGCACGATGCCATTCTGGCGCGCGTAGGCGATGAGCTGGCCGAGGTGTTCGTGGGCGTCGGCCACAAGGATGTATACGACATCGCCTTCGTTCGCCTGGGGCCCGAGCTTGGGCAGCAGTTTTGCGAAGTCCGCGTTGCTCATGCTGTTGATCGTCTTGTCAGTGAAGTCCCAGGACTGATTCAACTCGTCGACGATGCGTTCTTTCTCGGTGGTGGATTTTTCGAACTCTTTCGCTTTGAATCCGGCTGGGGGAGTCGCACCCATCATGCTCAGGATTCCATAACGTTCTCCAGCGACATGCAAAAACACTTCAGCGAAGGATCGAGTATCTGGCGCCGGACGCCACGTTAGCTTGTCGGTGGGAATGACCTCAGCGAGGTCGACGCACTTTTTCTGCACAGCCTGGAGGTCCAGGAGTGCCTGGGCTTTCATGTCATAGCTCGGAGCGGTGGTGTCGGTGGGGCTCGGTGGGATTTGAGCAAAGGCAATGGCACAGCTGAAAAGCGTGCACGCGAAACCAGTCAAAACGAAAGGCGACCTCTTCATTACGACCTCCCAATCGCGTCGAGGCTACGGCAGGAACCTGCACGATGCAAGCAGTTCGGGACCACTTCGATATCCGGTGGGATGAGCGGCTGTTTTGGTGAGGTGATATCGCGAAGCGAGCCGGCGCGTTTCCAGGCCATGAGAGTTACCTGGCGGAATTCCAACTCGCGACGGCGACGGCAAAGGGTTGCAGGGTGAGTTTACCGTTAGACGGAACGGCGGTGCGGGCGGGGCTCTCGCCGGATTGCGCGTCGACGATCAATGCCGTGATGTTTTCGGCGTCAGGAAGCGGGACATCGATGGCGCGATTGCGCTTGTTGACGAGCAGGAGCTTTCGTCCGGCTGTAGTGATGAATGCCTGCGCTTCGACGTCGAACGCAGTCAGGGGGCTTAAATCGGTTTCAACCATGTGGTCGTTCAGATGGAAGGAATCCTTGAGGAGCTTGAGCGCCCAGAAGCGCGCATTGGGCTGATTGGTTGTCCAGTCCATCATGCTGAGGGTTTGATACTGCGTCGGAAATCCCACCAACTGCGATGCGCCAACGACATCAATCTGCATGCGCGCAAGCTTCACGTACGTGTATGCGTACATTGCAGCGGAAAGATTCCACCAGGCAGCAGGCGGTGTGACTCCGACTGCGGGCGGAGCATCCGTGGGCAGGATCGAGCCGAGTTCGTCGATGTCGGTTCGCGTGGTGGGCGCCAGCTGCATGCGTATGGTTTCGACTGCGGCAACCGTCGAGAGAAACTGATCGACCTGCTGAAACAGAGAATACTGCCACTGGTCGATGGTCTCCTGCGGACCGGGCACGGCGTAGAAGTGGTAAGAGATGTAGTCGATGGGAATTCCCGGAAGATGGTTTGACGGATTCAGGAAGTATTGAACGAGGTCGAGATGACTGGCGGGCTGAGCGAGGGACAAGCCCATGAACCTGGTGTCTGGACTGATGTTTTGAACAGCCTCGACGATGGCGTCGTATTCCCGGGTGTAATCCTCCGCCGTGGTGCTGTGCTCGGAATCGGGCTCGTTGAGGACTTCCCAAACAGGAATCTGGAAGTGGTGACCGGATTCGTGCCAAACGCCGTTCTCATCGGTGAAGCCACCGTTGACATACCAGCCGGCGAGGCGCTGATAGTAGGCAGCGAGCTCGGTGCAGGTGGGATCGCGGAGTTGTGTGCCCTGTTCGTAGTTCCATTGCTCCTGAGAAGGATCGACGGGATATGCGACGGGCGTTTCCGTGACATACATCCACTGCGGGATGGTGGTGAAACTCGTCACCGTCTGATGGCCGGCAGTTGCGGTCATGAATTCGCTTACCGGGGGATCGATGAGGCTGAAGTCCCACGATGTCGACTCTCGCGTCGGGGGCTGCAATTCGGCGACGGCCAGTCTGGGATAGGGAAACCATGCCTGAAATCGCATGGAATCTGGGGCGAGCGATGCAATCGCCTTGAAGGCAGCTGCACCGAGCGGCTGTCCCGGCTGGAAACGCGGATTCACGACGAGTTGCAGGGTCGGGATGGTTTTGTTGATGGCTATCGTAGAGTTCCAACGGATTACAAGTTGATTTTCGGCCCGGGAGGGATGTGCGCATCCTGCGAGGGTGATGAGGCAGGCGAGCGATATGGCGATCCAGACCGCAACATCGCGCAAGCAGTTGGGTTGCATGAATTGGGAAGCGGAAGCGGTTCTCGCGAGTATGCGTTTCACAAGAAGACGTACTTCGATAAAGGAGAGTACGCGAGGTATTTAGATGCTTCGATTTGAGATCATGTGCAATTCGCCGAATGGTACACATGTTCATTTTCTCGCCGAACGAACTGGTAATTCGGTGGCGAAAACGCCGCGGATCTCTCAGGGAAATCCCAGGTGACGAGGGTTCGATGATTTCGTGTCGCGCGTTCGTGTTGCTTGTTTTATCGGCCATCATTCTCGTCTTTGTCCTGGTCGCCAATATCACGCGTTCTTCGGGCCTATCGAAGAAGAGGCACCCATCCTGGAGCCTTCGGAGACCGTGAGATTGGGCGAGGGGCGAGGTGATTCTCAATGTGCGGCGTCTGCGTCTGTTTTGCCTTTGAAACGGCTGTAGACAAAGACGATGTAGGCGGCGGCCAGGGTCATGCCGACGGTCCACCATACGAGACCGACGGAGAGCGCGTGCGGTCCGGAGATGGCGCGGGTGATGGTGATGTCGCGATCGGCGCCGGTGGTGGCGGGCAGCAGCGTGGGATAAACACCCCAGCATGCGCCAGCCAGCATGAAGAACAAGTACAACGCAGAGGAGAGGAAGGCCCTGACCGTCTTCTGGTTGCGATTGAACCACCAGATGCCGGCGAGGGAGGCAATCACTCCGACGGGGACGATGAAGGTGACTGGATAGCTGTAATAGTTGTTGAGGCTCGCAGGACGCACAGCGACAGTTGCGAGCAGGCTGACGATGGTGATGAGGATGACCAGGAGCAACAGCGGATTGATGAGGCGGCATGCGCGCTGTGCCATGTCGCCGGAAACCTTGATGCAGAGCCAGAGGGCTCCATGAAGCGTGAGAGCGAAGAGGGCGACAAGGCCGCCGATTACTGTGTACCAATCGAGGATGCCGGGGCTTACGCCGGGCTGCCAGTTTGTCCAGAGCGGCAGGAAGAAGTAGCCGTCGGCCTGAAGAGGCACGCCGCGAAGGACGTTGGCGAGGGCGGCCCCGTAAAAGATAGCGAGGAGCGCACTGGCGATTCCGAAGACGCCGTCAAGCAGAGCTACCCAGACCCCGACATCGATGTGGTTGCGCAGTTCGAGCGTGATGCCGCGCAGCACCAGTAGCCAGAGCACGATCATGAGGGGCAAGTAGAACCCGGAGAACGCCGAGGCATAAAGGAGGGGAAAGGCAAAGTAGAGCGTGCCACCTCCGGCGAGAAGCCAGACCTCGTTGCCATCCCAGACAGGGCCTATGGAGCGGAGGCTGACGCGCCGCTCGGATTCCGTGCGAGGGAGGAAGAGGTGGAGAATGCCGACGCCGAGATCGAAGCCGTCGAAAACGACGTAGCCGACGATCATTACAGCAACGAGCCAGAACCAGATGAATCCCATCATGATGAAAACCTCAGGGGCTAAAGCCTCTTATCTTCTCCTGTACTGATCGGCATGACTGAAGTCATGCCCTGATACAAACCGAGCGGCGTCTCCCAACCTGCCAAGTCCCGCTCCTTCCGAATCCTTAATCGGCGACTGCAACATTTTCAGTCACGGCCTTCGGCATGGGGCCCTGGCTGATTTCGCGGTAGACGAGAACGGCGAAGAGCAGCCCGAGAA
>Ga0335080_10004827_pt1 | contig 13770 bp, 13 predicted proteins | sample Lox_Sample_34_FD_206720 | JGI IMG/M metagenome (GOLD analysis project Ga0335080, IMG submission 206720) | Soil microbial communities from Loxahatchee National Wildlife Refuge, Florida, United States - Lox_Sample_3.4 | ecosystem: Environmental > Terrestrial > Soil > Wetlands | place: USA... | reverse complement strand
GGAGTACGCCCCGCTCAGCAGCCCGATCGTCGACGGGTGCGAGCCGGTCGCGGTCGCGCGGGCGCTGTGCGCGCTGTGCCGCACCAGCGTCCTGTACGTGGCCGACCTCGATGCGATCGCCGGCAAGCCCGTGGACGCGGCGACGCTGCGCGCCCTTTCGGCGATCTCCGAGCCGTGGGTGGACGCCGGCGCGACCACTCACGAGCGGGCGGCGGTCCTGCATCGCGCCGGCGTGGCGCGAAACGTCGTCGGCACCGAGTCGCTCGGGCCCGCCGCCGAGCTCGACTCGCCGGTGGTCCTGAGCGTCGACCTGCGCGACGGACGGCTGATCTCTCCCGACCCCGAGCTCGCCGGTCGCAACCCGGCCGCGGCCGCACCGCTGGCGCACGAACTCGGGGTCCGTGAGCTTCTGGTGATCGACCTCGCCCGCGTCGGCAGCGGCAACGGCCCGCCGCTCGACGCCGTGGCCGAGCTCGCAGCCGCGCTCCCCGCAACAGCGATCTACGCCGGCGGTGGCGTGCGCGACGACCGAGACCTGCGCGCGCTCGAGTCGGCCGGGGCCGCCGGCGCGCTCGTCGCCACCGCGCTCCACAACGGCCGGATCAGGCCGTAACCAGTGCCTCGCACGCCCCCACGACCAGCCCCGTCAGGTCGCGCTCGGACACCGACTGCAGCGCCTGCCAGCCGGGGATCCCGTTGACCTCGAGCACGACGACCTCGCCGTCCAGGCCGATCAGCAGGTCGACTCCGGCGACGTCGGCCTCCAACGCCGCCGCCGCCGCGAGCGCGAGCCGGCGCTCGTCCTCGCCAAGCGTCACCGCCCGCGGGCGGGCGCCGCGCGCGATGTTGGCCCGCCACGAGTCGGCCACGCGCTCCATCGCGCCGGCGATCTCGCCGCCCACGACGAGCACACGCAGATCGCGACGGCCGTCGGGGGCGACCGTGCGCTGGACGTAGTAGACGCCCCGCTCCAGCTCGAGCGCGCGGAACACCCGATGCGCGACGTCCCGGTCCTCGATGCGCACGATCCCGCTGCCCATCGCGCCGAACAGCGGCTTGACGACGACGTCGCCGCCGAACCGCTCGAACGCCTGCATTGCGCCGTCGTAGCTCTCACACACGATCGTGGGCGGAGTCGGCACGCCGGACGTCGCGAGCACCGCGCCGGCCCACGACTTGTCGATCGTCCGCTCGATCGCGCGTGGGTTGTTGACGCAGCGGACGCCCCGCTCGGCGAGGACGTGCAGCGCGTCCATGCGGAAGATCACCTGCTCGAGCGACCCACGCGGAAGGCCGCGAACGATCAGCAGGTCGAGCGCGTCGAGCGCGACATCCTCGGGTCCGAGCACCCGCACCAGTCCGTGCGAGTCGATGATCGACCGCAGCCGCGTGGCCGGGATCGCGAGCACCTCGTGACCGCGAGCGCCGAGCGCGGCGATCAGGCGGCGCGAGTGCCAGGAGCCGCTCGCGCCGAGCACCCCGACTAGGAGCGCTGCGGTCATGAGGTGAACGAACGCTCGAGCACGTCGGGCGCGAGGCCACCGCCGTGATGCGCCCGGCCGGAGTCGGTGCTGGTCAACGTGGTCGCGGCCGGGCTGAACAGCATCGGATCGACCTCGTAGAAGTTCCAGTCGGCGGCGGCGAGCAGCTCCCCGAACGGGGTGCCGAACGCGTCCGAGGCCGACGATGGCAGCCGCCCGGCGAGCTCCGCGACCTCGTCGTCTGAGCCCTCGAGCCACAGATGAACGGTGCCGCCGTACAGCACGGCGTCGTTGGTCCGGCCGATCGCCGCCGGATCGTCCTTGGCCACCGGCGCGATCGGACAGCAGCCCCAGCCGTTGCGCACGCGCGCCGGGTCCACGCCCAGCTCGTGCAGCTTGTGCAGCGCGGTCTCGACCACGCGGGCGCTGATCTGGACCGAGCCGCACACCGACGCCGTCGGCGCGATCAGGAACGTGACCGCGGACGCCTCGACCCCGCACCGCTCGGACACCTTCTCGACGATCTCCGCCGGCGGATCCTGGCGCGTCTCCAAGCACAGCACGGCGCGGTCGGCCTGCTCGCGCCAGGCGAGCTCCTCGAACAGGTCCTCGGCCCTCGCGAGCGCGCGCCCCGGTCCGCTGGCCATCGCGAAGAAGTCGTCGTGCTCGAGCTTCCAGCCCGCGTACTGCGCGGCCAGGCAGGCCGCCGCCGGCTGGTCGACCGCGACCCCGACGCCGGGCCAGGTGCGCTCGCCGACCATGACCGGCACGGGGTCGACGCGGCCCACCCCACCCATGCACGCGGCCGCGAACACCATACCGGCCTGCAGCCCGCCGGCGGCCCGCGCGCCGCAGTCGACCAGCCGCGCGCCCGAATCGAGCATGCGAACCTCGATCCCCAGCGCGTCGGCGTCGGCGACCAGAGCGTCCACCAACCCGGCGGCACGTTCGTTCATCGACAGGCTCACTCGCGACTCCCCTCATCGTCGAAGATCAAGATCTCGCCCCGGCTGAGCTCGGTCCGGTCGCCGGACCACCTCGCCCACATCCCGCTCACCAGCGCGTCCCCAACCGCAAGGCCGAGCGAGCGGGCACGGAGCAGCTGCAACCGCAGCGCCAGGGGTTGGAAGCGAGCGGCGAAGGCATACGCCGGCAGCGGCTCCACCGGCCGGCCCGAGACGAGGCTGCCGCGCCTGTTGCCGAGCCCGGCCTCCGCGCCGATGCCACCGAGCGCGATCACCGTCCCCGCCAGCATCCGCAGCCCGGCTCCGCCACGCGTCCGACCGCCGACCGCGACCAGCCCGCGCCGCATCCCGGCGCCGGCCTCCTCGCCGGCATCGCCGGTCACGACGATCTCGCCGCCGGTCATCCCCACGCGTGCGCCGGGATACGCCGCTCCGAGCCGCGCGCCGGCATCCCCGAAGATCCGCAACACCCCGCCGGACATCTCGGCGCCCGCCCACGCGCCCACGTCGCCACGCACTTCGATCCCGCCGCTCGACATGCCGGCGCCGATCCGATCGAACCGGCGCAGGTCGCCGGCGAACACGAGCTCCTCGTCCTCGACGCCGGCGCCGGAAACCTCGAACAGGTCGCCGACGCCCACCGTCTCGCCGCCACAGCGAAGATCGAGCGCGCCGACCGCGGACTCGTGCAACCCGACCAGACGCTCGGGGATCAGCGCGGACACGTCCACCCGCGCCGGCGGTTGCGCCCTCAGGGTCAGCGTCAGCGTCATGGCGGGTCGCGCAACTCCGACAGCGGGAAGTGAAACCGGCCGAGCTTGCCGCCGAAGTTGGCGGCGCTCACGTGCGTCGCGCCGGCGCCGGCGGCGGCGTGCAGCCCGCGGCGCATCGCCTCGCGCACGGCGTCCTCGGACACGCCGTCGATGACGACCTCGAACACCGCGCCGACGCCATCGGGAACCAACGTGTCGCTCACCTGCGCGCGCAGCGTCGGGGCCATCTGGTGGTTGGTGGAGGCAGGCATCGACTTCGAGGTGAGCGCGCCGACCTTGCTGCCGCTGCGGACGATCCCGCCCGGGAACGGCAGCGCGATGCCGTCGCCACGCATCGCGTCGGCCGCCGCCTGCGCGGCGGCCAGCGCCACGTCCTCGTCGCCGGCCCCGATCACCAGGTTCCCTCCTCCCACCCCGCGGCCGACGCCGACGGACTCGCACACGAGGAACTCGCCCTCCATCACGGGGATTCGCCAGAACCGCTGCCCCGCGATCACCTTGCTGGCCTGAAAGCCATCGCCGAAATAGCGCAGGGTCCCCCCCAACGCCACCGTCCCCTCGGCCCCGGGCAGACCGTCGAAACACGCGCTCGTCGGGCAGGTCATCACGCTCTGGCCGACGCGCTCGACGACGCGCTTGCCGACGCCCTCGCGGTCCATCGCGAACAACAACACCGCGATCCCCGGCCGGCCATCCGGAGTCTCCGCGGACATCACAGAGCGCTCGATCGCCGCCTCGCACTTGCACCCGATGACCGACGTGGCAAAGCCGGTCATCGACCGAGCGGCCTCGAGCGCCCACGCCTCGGTGGCGGCGGTGATCACCACGCGGGCAAAGCGCATCGGGAACGCCTCGGCGAACGTGTCCGCGACCTCGGTGGCGCCCACCGCGTAGCCGGTCATGATCCCCGGGCCTCCACCACGCGCGCCGGCTCTCGCAGCGCCGGGTCGCGCACCGGGTAGTGCTCGAACGACATGGTGTAGCGCTCACCGAACAGCGGCTCGAGCACGCGCTCCACCTCGGGATCGAACCCGGGCCGGCACGACAGCAGCATGCCTTCATCAACCCGGCGCAGCTCACCCTCCTCGACGACCACCTCGCCGTCCTTGATCACGTACCGAGGGGTGGCGAACATCTCCTCGCGGTCGGCGCGATCGTGATAGATCGTGACGTCGGCGTCGGCGCCGATCCCGAGGTGGCCCTTGTCGCTCAGGCCGAGCCGGCGCGCGGGCGCGGCGCGCGTGATGATCGCGATCTCGTTCAGCGTGTACTCGCGGTCGAGCCCGTCGAGCAGCGCGGTGCGCCGGATCGCTCGCCGGTTCGCGCGTCCGATCTGATCGTCCCGGAAGGCGCGGTCCATCAGCAGCCGGATCAGCTTCGGGTACGAAAGGAACGACCCGCCGTTGGGGTGATCGGTGGACAGCATCACCTGCCAGGGGTTCTGGCCGAGCAGGAACAGTTCGAGGCCGATCCCCCACTGCAGGGCGTGGACGTAGTTGCCGGCCCGGTAGCGGTACGGGACGATTCCGCAGCCGGTCTCCACCTCGGTGTCGTGGTTGATCCACTTGTCGGCCCCGAGGTCGCGCAGCACGGCCGACACCGGCGCGTCGGCCGTCATCGTCACCGCCGGCCCGAACATCACCTGGCCCACGTCGGCGGTGATCTCGGGATGGTCGGACAGGTACTCCAGCAGCTCGGGCGCGCGGGATCGCAGCTGACCCACCGGCTGGCTGGGCGGGGCTCCATAACAATGGAACTGGAGGTGGGCGAAGTGGGCCTGGCGCCCGGCCAGCGTGCGCATCGTGTCGAGCGTCACCTCGGCGTTGCCGGGGACGCCGAGGTTGTTGGCGTGAATGTGCACCGGATGCGGCAGCCCGAGCTCGTCCACGGCCCCGCCGATCGCCTCGAGGATCTGGCGCGGGGTCACCTCGAAGCCCGCGACCTCGTCGTCGAGCGAGTCGACGTTGCCGTTGCCTTGCTTGAACCGCTCCACCCCGCCGGGGTTGACGAGCTTCACCCCGTATCCGCCCGTCGCCTCCAGCCACCACGCCACGGCATCCTTGATCCGCTCACCGCCCTGGCGGATCAGGTCGAACAGCACCTGGTTGTTCCCCATCAGGATCAGGAACGCCTTGTCGATCATCGGCGTGTCGCGCAGCTCGGCGAGCACGTGACGCGCGGCCAGCGGCGGCGCGGCGGCCTCGACGACGGTCGTGTACCCGAGCAGCGAGTAGCGGTAGCCGGTGGCGAACGTCGACGGAACCACCCCGCCGGTGCCGGAGCGCAGGATCTCGGTTCGGTCCAGCGGATCGCCGCGGCGGTCCTCGGGTGAGAGCTTGCGGGCGGCGTTCACCTTCGGACCCGCGATGTGGGCGTGGATGTCGACGCCGCCCGCCATCACCACCATCCCGCGAGCATCGATGCGGCGGGCGTCAGGCCCGACGTCCGCGACCACCTTGCCGTCCTCGAGGCACACGTCGCGGATCTCGCCGTCGACGTCGTTGGCGGGATCGTGGACGGCGCCGCCGCTGATTCGGATCGCGGTCACCGCTGCACCTCGTCGAGCAGCCGGGCGAGCAGCGCGGCCGCCGTCGGCGCGTCGTCGGGCTCCGGCGCCTGCAGCGTCAGCGGCACCCCGTCGAGCCGGTGGGCGGTGCCGGCGGCGGACACGCCGGCGGCCGCGGTGCGGATCCACACCTCGACCCCCGGTCCGGCCGGCAGGCTGCGCAGCGCGATCTCAGCCACGCGAGCCGGCCCGGGCTCGACGAGCAATGTGACGTCGACATCTTCGAGCGGCCCGGTGGCGGTGACGAACTCCGGATGACCGCCGGCGAAGTCGACCGCCCCGCCGTAGCCGGTCTGCCAGGCCAGCACGTCATCCGCCCCTCTGGTCCCGGGCGTGAAAAGCAACTCGAGCGTGACCACGTGGCGCTCGTGGCACAGCGCCCGGACCAGCTCGTGCAGCGCCAACGCCCGTCGCTGACCGCCGGCGCCGTCGGTCAGGCCGGGCCCGTACACGAACGCGGTGTGCGGGACGGAGCGCACTCGCTCGATCAGGCCGTTCAGATCGTCTGAGGGGACCGCCAGCCCTCGCTGCAAGACGTGCAGGCTCGTCAGCGCCTCGAGGTCGCGCTCGCGCGGAAAGCTCAGCCGCACGTCGGCGCGCCCCGCGGTCGCCGTGTCCCTGTCGTCGATCACCGCGAGCGCGGCCCCGGAAAGCGAGCCGGCACCGAGCCCGAGCCGTTCGAGCAGCCGCGGATGGGTGCTCTCGGGATCCTCGCGCCAGATCACGACGAGTTGTGAGCGGTCGCGGATCTCGCCGAGCGTGGCGGTCGACGCGCCGCGCAGGGGTACCGCCGGCGCGCCCGGCCACGGCCCCGCCCCGGCCCCGGTGCTGACCAGCGCGCCGATCCGGTCGGCGAGGGCGACCGCCGCCCGCGCGTCCTCCACGGTGGCGCCTTCGAACCCGTGCACGAGCGGGCGGCGCGCCCCGCGCAGCAGCTCGGCGGCACGGCGGAGCGCGCTCTCGACGTCCGTGACCTCGCCGTCGACGGTCGCGGCCGGCGCTCGATCGTCGCGGCGCATGCGCTCGGAGAACCACCGCGCGCCGACCGCGCACTCCGGCGACAGCCGCACGCCCTCGCTCGAGCTCTCGACGGTGACGTCGTCGCACAGCAGACCGCAGCCGGCGCACGTGACCGGCCCGAGCTCAGCCACGGATCGGCACGGCGTCGAGAAGCGCGGCCAGCAGACGGTCGCGCTGCGAGACCAGCTCGGATACGCCGACACCCTCCGCAATCAGCGTGCACACCGGCGCGCCCCGATCGATCGTCTCCCCGCCGCGCGGGATGTCGTGCACCAGCCCCGCCGGCCACCAGCCGGGATCGGGAGCGCGAACCGTGCGGTCGGCGAACACCACGAGCTTCACCTTCGCACAACGCGTCGTCGGGGGCGGGCCGGCGGCCGGGAGACCGAGGCCGCGCGCCCCGCGGACGTGCGCCTCGAAGCACCCAGGCCCGAACAGCTCGAGCGAGGCCGGAGGACGCGGGTTGACTTCGAGCACCCACGCGTGGCGCCCGTCCCAGACGGCGTCGACGCCGAACGCGCCCCGGACGCCGAAGCGCGCCGCGACCTCGCCGCAGACGGCGCGCAGCCGGCCGCCGAGCTCGGCCAGCTCCGGACCGGGGAGCCGCGGAGGCGCGACGTTGCCCATCCACCCGAACCCCGGCCGGCGGTGGAGCTGCTCGGTGAGACCGAGCACGGAGGCGCGGCGGCCATCGCCTATCGCTACCGCCGAGCACGACAGTCCGTCGATCCGGCGCTGCAGGATCTCCGTGGGCCGCAGCCGTCCACCCATCCAGGACCGCACACCACGACCGCCGCCGCCTCGCGTCGGTTTCCGAAGCCAGATGCCGCGCTCCACATCCGTGAGCCCCACCCGAGTCTCGGGCGCGCGCGCGCCGGCCGCCCGCGCCGTGGCGCCCACGGCCCACGGGTCGCGCACCGCCGGCAGCAGCTCCGGCGGCGTTCCCAGCAGCTCGCGGCCATCGGCCACCCGCGCCACCAGGTCCGGGCGGTTCTCGAACCCCGCGCCGTACACGACCGCGTCGGTGTCGATCCCGTCCGCGAGCTCCGCCAGCGCGGCGTTCGCACCCGCCGTAGCGCACGGCGCCACCGCGCGCACGTCGACGTCGCCGAACCGGTCGAGCGCGATCACGTCGTAACCGTCGGCCACGGCCAGCTCGGCGAGCATCCGCGCGCTCACAGCCACGACGAGCACCCTCACGGGAGCTTCGCTCCGCTGAGCAGCGCCGCGAGCAGCGTCGCCGCGACCAGGTCGGCGGTCGTACCCGGGTTCAGCCGGTGATCGAGCCCGCGCAGCGACGCGTCGAACGACGAGAGCGTCCGGACGCCGGCCTGGACGTCGCGCGCGGCCGCCGTCACGGCCCGTGCCGACGCGGCGCCGGCCTTGCGCTCGATCAGGGTGTCGGGGTGCGACGCGAGCAGCCCGACGTGAAGCGAGACGATCGCATCGAGCGTCCGGGCGCCATCGCCGAGCGCTTGCGCCAGCAGCGGGAGCCCGGTGTCGAACACGATCGCGTAACCGGTGGCGTACTCCGAGGCGATGCTGTCGCGGTGCGCGGCGGCAGCCATCGCCTCGCGCAACCCGACCCGCGCCGGCACCCTGACGTCGTGCTCGGGGACCTCGCCGAGGCCACCGGGCTGTGCCCGGACGATTGCCGCAAATGCCGCGGCGGCATCGTCGACGTCGAGCGCACCGAGGACTCGCTCGGTCGCCATACGCAGCGATTCATCCGCTCGCCGGGTCACCTCCGCCCGGACCAGCGGCGCGAACAGGAGCACGATCCCGAGGTTGGTGTTGGCATCGGTGACGCGCGCGGTCGCGCTCACCCCGTCCACGATCAGCTCCCCCACACCTCGCCGTCGGGCTCGCCGGCGCGCGAATACCAAGCCGAGCGCCAGGGCCGAGCGCACCATGTCGACGTACGTCGTATCGGAGAAGTCGTGCGCGGGCGTGACGTTGCCCGGCTTGGCTGCTGACACCTCCAGCAGGCACGCTAATTGGACTTGATGTGCGAGCACATCCCGGCTCAGTCGTGAGTGAGCTAGGGTTGCGTCCACTAGCGTCACCATACGACAGGAGAGAGGAGACTCACTTCATGGCCATCACCCTGGCAACCGGCGAGGCTCTCGTCGGCGAAGGTAACGAGGTCGCTCACATCGACCTCCTGCTCGGGTCGAAGAGCGGCCCGGTCGGCGAAGCATTCGCCCATGCCTTCGTCAACGAGTCCGAAGGTCACACCAACCTGCTGGCGGTCGTCACCCCCAACCTCCCGGCCAAGCCCGACACGGTGATCACCAACAAGGTGACGATCAAGGGCGCCAAGCAGGCCGTGCAGCTGTTCGGTCCCGCCCAGGCCGCGGTCTCCCGCGCCGTCGTGGACTCGGTCGCCGAGGGCGTCATCCCGAAGGACCAGGTCGACGACCTGGCGATCATCGTCGGCGTGTTCATCCACTGGGAGGCCGAGGACGACAAGAAGATCTACGACTGGAACTACGAGGCAGTGAAGGCGTCGATCGCCCGCGCTCTGGGCGGTGAGCCGAGCGTCGACAAGGTCCTGGCCGACACGCCCGCCGCGCGGCACCCGTTCGCCGGCGGCGCCGAGGGGTAACGGCGGCCGGCCCCGAGCCACCGATCGCGCAGACCGGAGAGTCTCCGCTCGCCGGTCTGCGCACCGTCGTCACGGGAGCGAGCTCCGGGATCGGAAGAGCGATCGCCGCCGCCTTCGCCGCCGCGGGCGCGCGCGTCGGCATCGGCTTCTGTCACTCCATCGAGGAGGCACAGGCCCTCGCCGACGAGCTCGGGGGGCGGGGACACGCGCTCTTGCAGGCCGACCTCAGCACGTCGGAGGGGTGCACCTCGATCGTCAAACAAGCGTTCGCCGCGTTCGAGACCGTCGAAGTGTGGGTCAACAACGCCGGCGCCGACGTACTCACCGGGGAGGCGGCGCAGTGGCCGGCCGAGCGCAAGCTCGAGGCGCTGCTCGAGCTCGATCTGAAGGGCACGATCCGCTGCTCGCAGCTGGTAGCCGCGCGGATGCGATCCGGCGGCTGCATCCTCAACATGGGCTGGGATCACGCGACGATCGACGGGATGGCGGGTGACAACCCCGAGCTGTTCGCCGCCGTGAAAGCGGGCGTGATCGGCTTCTCCAAGTCGTTCGCGCGCTCGGTCGCCCCCGGCGTGCGCGTGAACGTGGTGTGTCCGGGCTGGATCGAGACGGCCTACGGCGCAGGCGTCGACCGGGCCTTCTACGACAAGGTCGCGGCGCGGACGCCGCTCCGCCGTTGGGGCCGGCCGGAGGACGTCGCCGGCGCCGCCGTTTGGCTGGCTTCACCGGCCGCCGCGTTCGTCACCGGCCAGGCGTTGAACGTCAACGGCGGCGCGCTTGGCTGAGACGCTGTTCGTCACCGGCCGCCTGGCCGAGCCGGCGCTGCGCAACGTCGTGTCCGAGTTGGAAATCAACCACCGGATCGCGGTGATGAACATCAGCGTCGCCGCATTGATGACGACGCGCTGGATCGCCCGGCGCCTGGAGGTGCCGACCGGGGTGGACAACATCGTGATTCCCGGGCTGTGCGACGGCGACGTGGCCACGCTCGAGCAGGCCACCGGCCTCCCCGTTCGCAAGGGCCCGGCGGACGTCCGCGCGCTGCCGGAGTGGTACGGACGGGAGGCCGTCCGCGCCGAGCTCGGCCCGCGGGACGTCCGCGTGTTCGCCGAGATCAACGGCGTGCAATCGCTGTCGCTCGAGCAGGTGATCGACCGGGCCGAGGCCTACCGTGCGGAGGGGGCCGACGTGATCGACCTCGGCCTGTCGCTCGACCGCTCGTGGCTGGCCGAGGGGCCGCCGACGATCGCGGCGCTCCGCGAGCGCGGGCTGTCGGTCAGCATCGACACGCTCGACCCCGAGCACATCCGGATGGCGGATGCCGCCGGCGTGGATTACGTGCTCAGCCTGACACCGAACACGATCGACCTCGCGGACGGACTGCACGCGACGCCGGTGCTGATCACCGACGACCCCGACGACCTCGACGGCCTGGACCGAATGGCCGCTCGGATGGAGCAGCTCGACCGTGCCTACCTGCTCGACTCGATCCTCGCCCCGATCAACTCGGGCTTCGCGGCGTCGCTGGCCCGCTACGTCGAGGTCCGTCGCCGCCATCCCGACGCCGACATGCTGATGGGTATCGGCAATCTGACCGAGCTGACCGAGGCCGACTCGACGGGTGTCACCGCGCTGCTGATCGGCTTCTGTCAGGAGGTTCGCATCGGCGCGGTCCTGACCACTGAGGTGATCGGATGGGCGCGCGGAGCGGTGCGCGAGACGGTGCTGGCGGCACAGATCATGCATCTGGCCCAGCGCCAGGCGCGACCCCCGAAGCACATCGACGGCGGCCTGGTCACGAGCAAGGACGAGTCGATGCGCGCGCCGACCGAAGAGGAACTGCGCGCGATGCAGGCCCAGATCGCGGACGCCAACTACCGCCTGTTCGCCGATGACGACTGGCTGTACGCGTTCAACGGCGAGCGATTCATCCGCGAGGCGAGCATGTACGCGGTGTTCGATCAACTCGGCGTGCGCGACGCCTCGCACGCCTTCTATCTCGGCAAGGAGCTGATGAAGGCCACGATCGCACGCGGCCTGCACAAGAGCTACCGCCAGGAGGGCCCCCTGGACTGGGGCATCCTGAGCTTTCCCGAACCCCGACGGGAGGACATTCGATGAAGAAGATCCTGATCCAGCTGGACACCGACCAGCATCCGAGCGCGTTCGACGCGATCGCCGCCTACGACGCCGACGTCGACGTCGTGGCCGGATACGGCCAGATCACCCCCGACAACCTGACGGGAGTCGTTCAGGGCGCGATCTTCCCGCGCGGTCCCGACGGTCTCGCCAACACCGCCTTCTGGGTCGGCGGATCGAAGGTCCGCGACGGTGAGGCCGTGTTCGAGGCGGCGCAGAAGTTGTTCTTCGAGCCATTCAAGCCCTCGATCATGCTCGACTCCGACGGCTCGAATACGACCGCGGCCGCCGCCGTGGCGCGCGTCCGCGGCGCGGTCGAGCTGAAGGGCAGCCGCGCTGCGGTGATCGGAGTCGGGCCGGTCGGGCTGCGCACGGCGGAGCTGCTCCAGCGCGAGGGCGCCGAGGTAACGATGTTCACCTTCCCGCCCGACGTGATCGAGGGCCATCGCCGCGCGTCGGGCATCCCGGTCGCGGAGGAGGCGGGGTTCGAGGTCGTCGAGCCGGCGTCGAGTGACGAGCTCGAAGCGGCGCTCGCCGGCCGCGCGGTCGTGTTCGCCGCCGGTCCCGCCGGCACGCGGATCCTGCGCCGAAGCGGCTGGGCGCGGGAGGGCGTCCGCGTCGTCGTCGACTACTCGGCGGCCGAGCCCGTGGGTATCGAGGGCGTCGACCGCGGCGACAACCTCGACGAGGAGGACGGCGTCAAGAAGCTCGGCGCGATCGGCGTCGGTGGGCCCAAGATGAAGCTGCAAAAGGCCTGCATCCGCAGGATGTTCGAGGCGAAGGGGACGGTCCTCGATCTCGAGGGCGTCTACGATGTCGCGCTCGAGGCGCTGTGACTGCGGAATCCGGCGCGGACAGCGGTAGACGTTCGAACGTGCATGAGCCTGGATTCCTTTAGGGGAATTCGGCCCGGTCGCCGGGACCAGACGATGGCAGCTCGAGCCGAATTTCCCCGCCTACTTGGAGAACACGAACTTGCCCATCGGCCCGTCGAGCGGCCCGTCGGCGTCCGGTCGCCACAGGATCGTATCCTCGATCTTGCGCGCCAGCGTGAAGTCCTTGTCGGTGATCCCGCCCGCCGAGTGCGTGGCCAGCTTGACCCAGAGCTTGCCCCAGGTGACGTTCAGGTCAGCGTGATGGCCGGCGGCCTCGCACAGGTACCCCACGGCATTGACCGCCATCAGCGTCGTCGGCCACCCGTCGGTGTTGTACTTGCGCCGGATCCACTTGTCCTCGTAGTACCACGCGTCGAGGCCGTACTCGGAGAACTTGGCGGGAATCTCGTCCTCGCTGTAGGTGCGCGGCTTGTCCTTCGTTGAGCTCATTCCCCGGATGATATGCCCCGGGTAGCCGGCGTGGACCCGGGAACGGTCTCGTTCGACCTGTGCGTGCTCGAGGACGGCGAGCCAGTCCTCGAGCAGGTGTTCGAGACCGGCTCGTTGAGCCATGACAGCGGCCCCCTGCTCGAGGCGCTGGCGCGCCACGGACCGTTTGACCTAGTGTACGGGCCCAGCGGATACGGTCTTCCGCTTCTGTCGGGCTCCCAGGTGGGAGAGCGCGAGCTGGCCCAAATGGTGCTGGTGCGCCCCGATGAGGCGCGCGCCGACACAGGGGTCGGTGGCCTGCGCTCGCTGCTGCGGTCACTCGCGGGCTGCGGGCTGCCGGTGATCTTCGGTCCCGGCGTCATCCACCTGCCGACGGTCCCGCGGCACCGCAAGTACAACCGGATCGACCTTGGGACCGCCGACAAGGTCTGCGCGGCGGCCTGCGCGATCGTCGATCAAGCCGCTCGCCGGGCGATTGCGCCGCACCAGACGTCCATGATCCTGCTCGAGCTGGGGGGCGCCTTCACCGCAGCACTGGCGATCGAGGAGGGCCAGATCGTCGACGGCATGGGGGGATCGTCCGGACCGCTCGGCATGCGGGGCGCCGGGGCCCTCGATGGCGAACTGGCTTACCTGCTGGGAGGGGCGCTGCGCAAGGAGACCCTGTACAGCGGCGGGGCACTGGACCCGGTCGGCGTCCTGGACATCACCGACCTGGAGGCGCTGTGGACCTCGCCCGCCCATGCAGAAGGCTGGGCGGCGCTGCTCGAGGCGGCGGCCAAGGCGGTCAAGGCCCTGGCGGTCAGCGTGCCGGCGCCCCGCGAGATCGTCGTGTCCGGTCGCCTGGGCCGCCTGCCTGCGCTCGTCGCCACGCTGTCCTCCTCGCTCGGAGC